>X137_Gaur__coassemble_52_pt1 | contig 47590 bp, 35 predicted proteins | sample X137_Gaur__metabat2_high_PE_006 | metagenome-assembled genome bin X137_Gaur | reverse complement strand
GACCGTGCATGTCTTAGTATTATAGGGACGGAGACGCACAATCGTGCGTCTCTACGTAGGGACGTTTATTGTTTTAGGGGTATATATAAAGCTTGTATAAAGCTTTCAAAGTATAGTAAAGCATAAAACCGTATAGGACGAAATATTGTCTTATACGGTTTTTGTATTTGGAAATGAAAGCGTATTTATTGGCAGAGAAATACTTGGGGCAAGTATGGTTTTGTTGATAAGCATCGTTTAACCTCCGCTCAGCGACCGTGCATGTCTTAGTATTATAGGGACGGAGACGCACAATCGTGCGTCTCTACAATTTGACGATTATTTATTTACATAATGCAAGGAATAAAAATAAAGAAAGCGCGAAGCGCACCATACTCCCTTTCCCAAAAAAATAAAAAAATAGCAAGTAAGCCTATTTATGCAGTAAGTTTTATTCTCTTATATTTTCTAATTCTTGATAATGAAGATTAGATTTTTGTTTGTCGTATTCGTAAATAGCTTTGTATTGTATAGCACCAGATTTATAATAGTGTATGTATTCGCCATGTCGCATTCCATTGCTATAAGTAAGGGTATATTTAATATTGCCAGCAGGATAATACTCTATATATAGCCCGTCTTTATTATCATTGATGAAAGTGAACTTAGCTTGAATAGCGCCATTTTCATAAAAAACAATTTGCTCGCCCTCTCTCCTATTATTCCTATAATTGACTTTAAAGCAAAGCGCACCACTTTCATAATAGCCTATATATTCGCCCTGTTTTTTATTATCAATATAAGCAATAGTAGATTCAATAGCACCAGATTCATAATATTGAATTTCTAAACCTTGCTTTTTGCCTTTGCTATAAAAAACCTTTTGTTTGATGGCAGCACTATGATTATAATAGTCTGTTTTTTCGCCCTCTTTTCTATTATTGAGCGTAGTATATTCCGTTTTAATAGTGCCAGTGGCATAATACTCTTTTCTATGTTCTATATTCATAATCTTGGTTTTAGCAATTTATATCAAATATAATTAAATAGAAAATCCTATACACTATGAAAGCATATAGGATTTGAAAAGTATAGGAATATAAATTGTATTTATGATTTGAGCTTGAAACGTATAGGCAAAGTATAACGCACCGATACAGCACGACCACGCTGTTTGCCCGGTGTCCATTGTTGTGGTAGTTTAGCCATTTGTTCAATTACTCTAAGGGCTTCCTCTTCACAACCACCACCCACTTTTTTTATGATATCAATATTTTTAATATAGCCATTTTGATCTACAACGAAAGCAATAATAGCAGTGCCTTCAATGCCCATTTCTCTAGCTAAATTAGGATATTTAATTTGAGCATAAATCCATTGTAACATCTTTTGGTCTGCACAAGCTTTTTTAGCATTATCATCATCAGCCATGTCTTCACAACCAGGGAAACGTGGCATTTGCTCTACTACTTCGAAGATTTCAGGGAGTTTTTCTTCTTTAATTGCTAAAGGCGGTGGCGGGGCAATCAATGCATTAGAAGTATTTTGACCATTAGAAAGAGTATTATAGGTTGAAGGATTTGCTGTTAAATCTCCTGTAGCAAAAGGGTCATGTATGGAAGAAGGGTCTGGTTCAATAGGAGTAATAATTTCTTGAATTTTTACATCTGTAGCAATAAATTGATTAGTAGGCGGCGGTGGCGGCGGCAATAATGGCGCAGCAGGCGGCGGTGGTGGCGGTGCCGTTGGCGTAGAAGGAGGCTCAATAAAATAAGCATCCTCATAAGGCATATGTACAATAGATGGTGGATAAGATATCTCTTTAGTATAAGTAGTATAATTAATCGCCAAAAAACAAAAAGCTAAAGCTAGCACCATACCAATGCGATTGATTGTAGTAGTATGCTTGAAAATGTTTACTTCTTCATATTTGCGTGAAGCAGCAGATTGTGTAGCAGCAGTATGTTCATATTTGTGTATGATTGCTTGTCTTTTTTTAAATAAATAAAACTTATAGGTTAAAAGTCCTAGAATTGTAATAGCAAAAATGCCTAATAATGATAGGCATATTGTATTTGCGCTAATTTCTATTCCTGCCAAAAAAGAAAGGGAGGAATAATACAGTATTGTTTTTATCATAATTTATCATTTAAGTAATTTATCTATACCATTAAATATAATGATTATTTAACGCAATTCAAAATAGTATATTGCAATAAAATATATAAACAAATATATATGACACAATTATGACAAAATCAATATTATATAAAAGTAGGATAATATAACGCTAAAAAAAAATCCTACCCTAAAAAATTAGAGTAGGATTATATAATAATCGAGTATAGATTATGTGAGTTTGAAACGAACTGGTAAAGTGTAACGTACTGCAACAGCACGACCACGTTGTTTACCTGGAGTCCATTTTTGTGGCAATTTAGCCATTTCTTTTACAACACGAATAGCTTCTTCTTCACAACCACCACCCACTTTTCTACGGATTTCAGCATCTTTGATATTACCGTTTTCGTCTACAACGAAAGAAACAACAGCAGTACCTTCGATACCCATTTCACGTGCTTGAGCAGGATATTTGATTTGAGAATAAATCCATTGCATCATTTTTTGGTCAGCACATTGCTTTTTAGCATTGTCATCGCCAGCCACATCTTCACAACCTGGGAAACGAGGCATTTGCTCAACCACCTCAAAGATTTCTGCTACAGGAGCAGGAGGCGGTGGCGGCGGTGGCGGAGCTGGAGGACCAGCAGGACCTGTACCACCTGTTACGCCAGTAGAATATCCGTCACCATAACCGCCAGCATTAGGATCGGCATTAGGATCGTACATTTTAACTTTATCGTCTTCAGGGTCTTTGATTTCAATGACTTCATCAATCTTCTCTTCCGTCACCTTGAAAGCCGTAGTTGGCGGCGGTGGTGGCGGCGGCGGCGGTGGCGCAGCAGGAGGAGGAGGAGGCGGTGTTGCTGGTGTTGAAGGTGGTTCTAAGATTTGACCTTCATACGCAGGAATATCCATTACGATTGGTTCATAAATAACTTCTTTAGTATAAGAAGTATAATTAATAGCCAAGAAGCTAAATAATAAAGCAACAACACCACCAATGCGATTAGCAATGCCAGAATGTTTGAAAATACTTACTTCTTCATATTTGCGTGAAGCAGCAGATTCATTTTCTTTATTATTAGCATATTTCTGAATTAAAGCTTGACGTTGATTAGCCAAATGCTTTTTATATAAAGAAATACCCAATGCTATTAAAACACATGATCCAACAAAACCAAGTAAAACTTGGTTTGAAGTAACTTCAATACCTGCCAACATTAAATTACCAGCAAAAAATAATTTTAAGCTAAGCATAATCCATATTGGTTAATTATAATGAATAAAATATAATTTGAAAAACAAATAAAAATCTAATATAAAGAGAAATTATTCGTCTATTCTATAAAAGATTTTTTCATACAAAATGAAAGCAGCATGCCCAACAATACAACCAGCAAAATTTGCAATCATATCCGCATAATCATAACTTCTTTCAGGTAAATAAGCTTGTACCCACTCTAGTACTATTCCATATAATGCAGCAATAATTATAACGATAAAGCTATAAAAATGGCAAGTAATATTGAGTTTAGTTTTAGGATAAAGTAAAAGAAAAGTAAGCCCTGCATAGAAACATAAATGTCCAATTTTATCTACAGAAAGTAAATCAAATTTAGGCAAATTTTCAGGAGCTGTGGTGGAAAGATTATAAATAATCAAAGCCCAAGCCAAACTCGGTAAATAGTAGATAATAATGCGCAAGATTTTATCCATTGTTTATAATATTTACCTAAAACTAGTGGTGTAAGCTTAAGGTATAGATATTATTTACCCACTAAAGCTTTATAAGCATCAGCAGATAATAAACCTTCTACTTCACTAGGATTAGAAAGTTTAATGCGAATCATCCAACCTTGACCAAAAGCATCAGCATTTACTAATTCAGGAGAAGCATCTAAAGCATCATTGAATTCTAAGATTTCGCCACTTAAAGGCATGAATAAATCAGAAACAGTTTTTACAGCTTCAACCGAACCAAAAATTTCGTTTTGAGCAAGTGTATCACCTACTGTAGCAATATCAACGTAAACAATATCGCCTAATTCGCTTTGAGCAAATTCAGTAATACCTACTGTAGCAATATCACCTTCAATTTTTACCCATTCGTGTTCGCTAGTATAGTAAAGTTCTTGTGGAAAGTTCATGTTAAGATAAGGTTTAATCAAAAGATAAATAGTATTAAATTTCGAGAGCAAAATAACAATAATATTATAATGCTACAAACGCAAATGTACACATAAAAATTAAAAGAACAAATATTTCTAAGATTAGCAAGTATTGTATAGCAAAAAAAGAAGAAATTTCATGTTTTGAAATAATGAAATATTATAATCTTATTTGCATAAAAGGTGAAAATGAAGAATGAATTTAAAAAAAAGAAATGAAACCATAGTCCCTTTTACAAAAATTAACTTGTATTTATAAAAAATTAACGAAGTAGAGCGGGTTAAAAATTCCAGAAGGAAGAGATTATTGTTTGAGGGTTGGTAATTTTCTTTTTTTTTAGTTCCCTAAAAATTATTAAATAGTTTAGTATATAAAATATAGACTTATCTTAGTAGAGATTTTATTTTTAATAAAGTTATGTATTAAGCCAAGTAGCTTAGTATTAGATATAAAAAGTTTGTTTATCTTGCAACAAATTTGTGCATAGTATCATGATTCAAACACTTTCTATTCATAATTATGCTTTAATTAGCCATTTAGAAATTAATTTTTCTAAAAATTTAAGCATTATTACCGGGGAAACCGGTGCTGGTAAATCTATTATATTAGGAGCTTTAGGATTAATATTAGGCAGAAGAGCTGATAGTAAAGTACTTTTCAATCAAGCAGAAAAGTGTGTAGTAGAAGCCATATGCGATATTCGAGCTTATCAATTGCAGGAAATATTTGAAGAGGAAGATATAGACTATGAAGAGGAAACCGTGATTCGTAGAGAAATACTTCCTTCTGGTAAATCAAGAGCCTTTGTAAATGATACGCCTGTAAAGATTCAAACATTAGAAAGACTAAGCCATGCGCTTATAGATTTACATCAACAATTCGATACGCTAGATATACAAACTGTAAGTTTCCAAACTAATGTAATAGATGCATTAGCAGGGCAAAAGGTTGGTTTGAAAGCGTATCAAAAAGAATATAAACATTATGAACAGCTGCGTAAAACACTAGAAGAAGTAAAACAACGCAATGCAGAGGCAGAAAATACAGCAGAATTTGTAGCCTTTCAACTGAAAGAACTGAAAAAAGCAAAATTGGTAAAAGGCGAACAAGAACAATTGGAAGTACAACAAAAACAATTGGAAAATGCAGAAGAAATCCAAGCCGCCTTGTCGCAAGCAGTACGTGGTTTGAGCTATAATGACCAATCGATTTCAGCTCAATTGTCTGATTTAATGCGTCCATTAGTGAATATTCTAGAGTTTCATCCTAAATTAAGCAGCTTATATGAGCAATTGGAAAAAATACGCTCAGAAATAGAAGATGTAGCCGCATATTTGCAAGAAGTAGGCGACGAAACGGAGTATGATGCTGGAAAATTGGAAGAGGTAAATACTAGAATAAATATAATCTATAGATTATTGAAAAAACATAATGCAGTAGATGTAGAAGAATTGCTAAACATGCAAGCACAATTGCAAGAAAAATTAGATAATAAATCGAATTTGAGCGAACAAATTACAGCCTTAGAAAATGAAATAGCTCAAAAAGAAATAAAACTAAGAAAAGAGGCGGCTATTATTAGTAAAAATCGTCAGGCAGTAGCGCCAGATTTTGAAGCAAAAATACAAAATCTCTTGACGCAATTGTCTATGCCCCATGCACGTTTGGCAGTTGAAATTATTCCAGAGCAATCGCTTAATATTTATGGTACAGATAGCTTACAATTTTTATTCTCAGCCAATAAAGGCGGTAGAATGGAAAGTATAAAACAAGTAGCCTCAGGTGGTGAAATGTCTCGTTTGGCACTTTGTATAAAATCTTTAGTAGCGAATGCCATACCTTTGCCAACACTAATTTTTGATGAAATAGATGCAGGTGTTTCTGGTGAAGTGGCTAGACAAATGGCTTTAATATTAAAGGATTTATCGGCAGACCATCAAGTAATCACTATTACGCATTCGCCTCAAATAGCGGCAAAAGCTAATAAACATTTCTTTGTACATAAAAGCGTGCAAGGGGAAAGAACTTATACGGCAATAAAAGAAATGACTTATGAAGAAAGATTAATAGAAATAGCAAAAATGTTGAGTGGTAATCCGCCAACAGAGGCAGCCAAAGCCAATGCTAAAGAATTAATCAATGAATAGTTTTTCTTATTGGGGCAAGGAATTCGGGCTATTCGCTCCAGCCCTTTGGGCGTCCGCTACTATCCCGCTTGCAAAGGAGTTTTTTTTAATAGACAAAAGCCATATTCCCTTTCTCAAAAAATAAAAAAAGCTTTTTATAAAAATTACTTAGTTTTTATTAGGCTATACGCAACAAAAACAAAGTCATATTGTTATTTATTCGTAGTCTAAATAATTTAGATTTTTTCTAGTTTATTATGCTAGAAAAGACTACATTTGCACAAGATAAAATCAATTGGTTATTGAAACATAGCACTTAGTTAGACCTAAGTGGTGGATTTAATAACTTCTTCTATAAACGCTTCAACTCTATAAAAGAACGGTATGAAACTTTTAGTTTGTATTAGTCAAACACCTGACACCACAAGCCGTATCCAGTTTACAAATAATAATACTGAATTAGACAAGGCTGGTATTCAATTTATTATGAACCCTTATGATGAGTGGTATGCATTAGTACGCGCACTTGAACTTAAAGAACAAGTAGGTGGCACAGTAACACTTCTTCATGTAGGTCCAGCAGCTAATGATGCTACAATCCGTAAAGGTTTAGCAATTGGTGCTGATGATGCTATCCGCGTTGACGCAGAAGCAACAAGCTCTTATTTCGTAGCGCAACAAATTGCTAATGTAGCAAAAGGTTATGATGTAGTATTCTTTGGTAAAGAAACTATTGACTATAATGGTTCAGAAGTACCTGCAATGGTAGCAGAATTATTAGACTTACCTTTCGTTTCTAACGGTAGCAAAATGACAGTAGCAGGAACAACAGCTACAATCGAGCGTGATATTGAAGGTGGTAAAGAAACTTTAGAAGTAGCAACTCCATTTGCTCTTAGCTGCGCTAAAGGTATAGCAGAACAACGCATTCCAAACATGCAAGGTATTATGATGTCAAAACGTAAACCAGTAAATGTAGTACCAGCAGTAGGTACAGAAGAATTGGTAAGCGTAGTACAATTCTCATTACCTCCTGCAAAAGCTGGCGTTAAATTAATTAGCCCAGACAATGTAGAAGAACTTGTTCAACTTTTGCACAATGAAGCAAAAGTAATTTAATCACCAACCTAATCTTATATTCAATATATCATGGCAGTATTAGTATTTGCTGAAAGCCTGACAGGTAAAATTAAAAAAGCTGCACACGAAGCTGTAGCTTATGGTTATAAAGTTGCACAACAATTAGGTACAGAATGTATCGCACTTACAATTGGTAAAGCAGAAGGTGCTGAACAATTGGGTGTATATGGTGCAAGCAAAGTATTAAATTTTGCAGGTGCAACAAGCTTCGATTCACAAGTATTCGCAGCAGCAATTGCAGAAGTTGCTAACAATGTAGGTGCAGACGTAGTAGTTTTTGCACATTCATCAACAGGCAAATCATTAGCAGGTCGCGTAGCAATCCGCTTGAAAGCTGGTTTAGTATCTTCAGTTACAACATTACCAACAAACGGTTTCCAAGTAAGCAAAAACGTTTTCTCTGGTAAAGGTATTGTTACATATAGCATTAACTCTGGTAAAAAAGTAGTTACTATTTCAGGTAACACTTTCCGTCCTGAGTCTGTAGGTAGTGCAGCAACTGTAGAATCAGTATCTGTAAATGTACCAGCAAGCAAAATCACTGTGAAAAGCACAGAAACTGTAGAAGGCACAGTTCCATTGCCAGAAGCAGAATTGGTAGTATCAGCTGGTCGTGGTATGAAAGGTCCAGAAAACTGGGGCATTATCGAAGATTTAGCAAATGTATTAGGTGCCACTACAGCTTGTTCACGTCCAGTAGCGGATGTACACTGGCGTCCTCACCACGAACACGTGGGTCAAACAGGTGTAGCTATTAAGCCAACACTTTATATTGCAGTAGGTATTTCTGGTGCAATCCAACACTTAGCAGGTGTAAACCAAAGTAAAACAATTGTAGTAATTAATAAAGACGCAGATGCTCCTTTCTTCAAAGCAGCAGATTATGGTATAGTTGGAGATTTATTCGATGTAGTACCAAAATTAACAGAAGCGCTTAAAAAATTTAAAGCTACTCAAAACTAGTATTTTTGTAAATTGACAAAACATATTAGTAAAATATTATAAAAAAGCATCATTCTACTTAAAAATAGAGTGATGCTTTTGTTTTTTTTATTATTTTTGCATTGCGCTATCTATATGACCTTAAGAATACTATATCGCAATGAGTCAAGAATCAATCAATTCTCAGCCAAGTGATGCTTCTGCTCTAATTAGCAAATTAGAAAATTTGCGAAAAGAGGAAGTATCCTATTTTAAATCTTTTTCTAGTAAGAGGAAGACTTTACAGGTATTCTTTAATTTTAGCATAGTAACCTTTACCATTTGGCTAATTTTGTGGGCTATAGGTATAATGGGTATGAATACCAAATTAGAATCCTTTATGGTTTTGAAAGGGAGTATGGTTTTAGGATTATTATTTTTAGTGGTATTATTAGCTTTATTGCTCTTAATGAAAGTACCTAAACATAAGCCAAATAAAAAAAGCATATTAGCCCAAAGTTATAGACAATTATATTTACCGTATTATTTGGAGGAAGTCTATAATGGTACTACGCCAATAAGCTGTGTTGTTGATAAAGAAGAAGATTTTCGCAAAGAGTTAAAATTATCACGTCTTATAAAGCTTCAAGAAAGCATTATAGATATAGGACATATAACTTTATCTTTTGAAGATAAAGTATTTCCAGCCTTTGTAACCAATATACATATACAAAAACAAATAGGCAATAATAAACCTATTACAACATTAAAAGGTTTGTTTGTGGCTATAAGATTGCCAGAGCAGATAAAAAACAATGCGCTTTTTTTTCCTATTAGCAATAATCAACAACATTTTGAATCTGTAAGCTTCAATGATATTATCACTGGAGATAATGAAGTAAGAAGACTTATTAAACAACATGAACCGAAAGTATCTCATACTTTAGTAGATGAGTTTAATAAGTATGTACTTATGCTAGGGAGAAATCCTAGCTGGTTAGTGAATGAAATTAATGAAGAATGTGTTACAACATTACTAAACATTAATAATCAACACAAACAAAATATACGTATTGAAATTGATGCCCATCATATATATGCTTTTTTACCAAATTCTACTTTTTTACAAGGTCCATCGACTAAAGAAAGTTGGGATAAAGGTAAATTGAGTGATTATACACAGCAAGAAATAAATTATTTGCAGGATTTAATCCAACAACTAACTAAAATTGCTGTTTCTTTGTATGGTATTTAATTTAGTGAATACGTTTTATTTTTTTTTACAACCAATCTACAACTCATTACTTCAATACTATTATGCAACCACGCTATAAAAGAGTTATGCTAAAATTGAGCGGCGAATCGCTCATGGGCGCACAAAAATATGGTCTTGCTCCTGATATGTTACTACACTATGCTAAAGAAATTAAGAGCATACAAGAAATGGGTGTAGAAGTAGCTGTAGTCATTGGCGGAGGGAATATATTTAGAGGCCTTAATGCCGAACAATCAGGTATAGAACGCACGCAAGGCGATTATATGGGAATGTTAGCCACAGTAATCAATGGTTTAGCATTACAAAGCGCTTTAGAAGGTGAAGGCGTAATTACACGTTTAATGTCAGCTATTCCAATGGATAAAATAGCAGAACCTTTTATTCGTCGTCGTGCAATGCGTCACTTAGAAAAAGGTCGTGTAGTACTCTTCGTAGCTGGTACAGGTAGCCCTTATTTTACAACAGATTCTGCAGCAGCATTGCGCGCCATAGAAATTAATGCAGACGTAATCCTAAAAGGAACACGTGTAGATGGCGTATATACAGCAGATCCTGAGAAAGACCCTTCAGCGAAAAAATACGAAACAGTATCTTTCCAAGAAGTAATTACAGCCGGTTTGGATATTATGGATATGACAGCATTTACAATGTGTCAGGAAAATAATGTTCCAATTATTGTATTTGACATCAACGAGCCAGCTAATTTACAAAGAATCGTGAAAGGCGAGACAATTGGAACTTTAGTAGGTTAATATATTCATTACTAATAAAATTTATAAATCTCCATTTGCAATATGCAAGAAGATATAGACTTTACGATGGAAGCTGCCCAAGATAGTATGGAACGCAGCCTTTCGCACCTTGCCACAGAATTATCAAAAATTCGTTCTGGCAAAGCATCTCCAGATATTCTAACTAGTGTAAAAGTAGATTATTATGGTTCTGCAACGCCATTGGCGCAAGTAGCAACTTTAAAAACTACAGATGCACGTACAATAGTTATTCAACCTTGGGAGAAAGCTATGATTCGTCCTATCGAAAATGCAATTATGCAAGCTAATTTAGGTTTTAACCCTCAAAATGATGGTATTATTATTCGTATAGTGGTACCGCCACTTACAGAAGAACGTCGTCGTCAGTTAATCAAATTAGGTCAAGGGTATGTAGAAAACGCTAAAGTTAGTATGCGTAATGCGCGCCGTGATGCTATCGAAGAAATTAAGAAAGCGGTAAAAGACGGTTATCCAGAAGATATGGGTAAAAAATGCGAAGAGGATATTCAAAAAATGATTGATGCTTATACAGCAAAAGCAGACCAATTAATGGTTGCTAAAGAAAAAGATATTCTTACCATCTAAGATAAGAAAGTAGGTATATTAAGCTTTTGAATAAGCCGCAATAATAAAACCGCTTTGAGTTGAAAGACTTAAAGCGGTTCTTTTTTTTATAAAAAAGGGCGAAGCCCACCATAGTCCCTTTCCCCAAAAAAAATAATTGTATAAAGTAAATAGTTGTAGGCTTATATTTTAGCCCTGAATGCAGGTAAAATTTATTACTTTTGCAAGTATAATACTAATACAAAATTCTATCCCAATAAAAATAATATTCAGACATTGAAAAAGAAATATACACTTACCGCAGCTTTGCCTTATGCTAATGGAGCATTGCATTTAGGTCACTTAGCAGGTGTTTATGTGCCTTCTGATATTTATGCACGTTTCTTACGCTTGAAAGGCGAAGATGTACTTTTTGTTTGTGGTTCTGATGAACATGGTGCAGCTATTACTATGCGCGCTAAAAAAGAAGGTATTACGCCACAAGAAATTATAGATAAATATCATAGCTTGAATAAAGAGACTTTCGAAAAGTTAGGTATTAGCTTTGATATTTATGACCGTACGTCGAATCCTGTACATCATAAAATGGCACAAGAATTCTTCACTTTACTCAATAATAAAGGCGAAGATTTGATAGAAATGCCAAGCGAACAATATTATGATGAAAAATATAATCAGTTTTTGGCAGACCGTTATATAATGGGTACTTGCCCAAAATGTAATCATACAGATGCTTATGGCGACCAATGCGAGTCTTGCGGTAGCGACCTCTCTCCTACTGAATTGATTAATCCTCGTTCTACTTTGAGTGGTGCAACTCCTGTACTTCGTCCTACATCTCATTGGTATTTCCGTTTGGACAAACATGCAGAATGGTTGGAAAAATGGGTAAAAGAAGGTGTAGTAAATGGCGTAAAAGTACATGAACCAAATGCTTGGAGAGAGCATGTAAAAGCACAATGTTTATCTTGGGTACAAGGTCAATTGCAACCACGTGCTATTACTAGAGATTTGGATTGGGGTATTCCTGTACCAGTACAAGGAGCTGAAGGCAAAGTATTATATGTTTGGTTTGATGCACCTATTGGTTATATTTCTGCAACGAAAGTTTGGGCAGATGCAAAAGGGAAAAATTGGGAAGATTATTGGAAAGGCGATGATGTTGAGTTAGTTCATTTCATTGGAAAAGATAATATTGTATTCCACACAGTTATATTCCCTGCTATGTTGCATGCACATGGCGAATATGCCTTGCCTAAAAATGTTCCTGCTAATCAATTCTTAAACTTGGAAGGTAAGAAATTCTCTAAATCTCGTGGTTGGGTAATTGAGCAGCATCAATATTTAAGAGATTTTGCTAGCTTCCCTGCAGCAGCTGATGCCCTTCGTTATGCTTTGGCGCGTACAGCTCCTGAACAAAAAGATGGCGACTTTAAATGGGATGATTTTGTAGCTGGTTATGATAATGAATTGGCTGATAATTTAGGTAATTTCATTAATCGTGTAATGAGTTTCTCTTACAAATATTTTGAAGGGAAAGTGCCTAATTTCGATATGAGCCAGTACGATAATGAGCGCAAAGAAATTGCTAGAATTTTGAGTAATTTGGATAGCAATATGAGTGCTTATAGATTTAGAGATGCAGTACAAGATGTTATGGAATTGTCTCGTTTTGGCAATGGTTTCTTACAAGAAAAAGCACCTTGGTTATTATATAAAGCTAATCCAGAAGACCAAAATATTGCTAATTGCATAGGTTTTGCTTTACAAATTGCTGGTATGTTGAGCTCATTAATGAGTACATTTATTCCTTTCTCTGCGGATAGACTGCGCGCTATGTTAGGCTTAGCTCCAATAACTATGGAAACGCAAACTTGGGCAGATTGCTTAGCTTTTGCTCAAGATGGTAAATTAGTGTTACCTATTGGTCATCAATTGGGTGAACAAGGTATTTTGTTTGCTAAAATTCAAGATAAAAAGAATCCTGCTTTCATGGAATTGGTGCAAGCGCAACAAGCTAAATTGGAAGTATTGAAAAAGGATTTTGAAGCACAAGAAAAACAAGCTGCTGCCAAAGCTGAAGCCGAAAAACAAGCTAAAGATGCACAAGCAAAACCTTTAATCGAATTCCCTGATTTTGAAAAATTAGATTTGCGCATAGCTACTATTAAAGCAGCAGAACGTGTACCAAAATCTGATAAACTTTTGAAATTAACAATTGATTTAGGTTATGAAGAGCGTACAGTAGTTTCTGGCATTGGTCAATCTTTTGCTCCAGAGCAAGTAATTGGTCAACAAGTGACTTTAGTAGCTAATTTACAACCACGCAAAATGATGGGCATTATGTCTCAAGGCATGGTTTTAATGGCTAATGATGATGAAGGTAAATTAGTTTTTGTTACTTCTACTAGCAATACGCCAAATGGCGGCTTAGTAAAATAAGCTTATGTATAAAAAAATCATTTTTTATATACAAGTCGCAATATTGCTTGTGTTTGCAAAGAATACTTTGCAAGCGCAAGCTTTTGACTTTGTATATATAGATTCTGTAAGTACAGAGCCTTATTTAAATAATGTTAGTACTCTATTTAATTGGTATGCCTTAGAAAGCGACTTTATAGATATTTATGAAGTAGAGAAAAGCACTAATTTGATAGATTGGCAATTATTGGAAAGAAAACCCAATAATATATTATATAATAGCCAAAATCAGAGAGTAACTTATAGAAGCTTTGATAGAATGGCAACAACTAATAGTATAGATACTATTTGGTATAGAGTAAAAGCTATTTCTAAATTGGGTTATTATCTTTATGATGCGCCTGCGGTTTCTCATAAACCATTGGAACAGCATATGAGCGTACATCCTTATATTACAGATAAAAAGATTTTAAAATACTATTTTCAGGCAGCAGAAATAGCAGAAAATATTGAATTAATATTAATTGATCCTGTTAGCTTGAAAAGCTATGTTTTTGAAAAACCATTAGAAAAGGGTTTCCATAAAATTCCTATTCCAGCAAGTTGGAATTTGGAAAAGGGAGCTTATATTTTAAAGGTAAATTATACAGCGGCTAGTCCTTGGTTGAATAGTTATCATCAAGTTCTTATACTATAAATTTCTCACTTTCATGTTGAAAAATAAATCCTATTGGATAAGCTTAGTGCTCTCTTTAATTTGCTTGGCTATAGCCTATTGGCAAGCTTCAGATATGGCACAATTAGCAGCCAATAAACAAGTATGGCAACATCAACCACTTTGGTTTATGTTATCGGCTTGGGCTGCACTATTATTAATAACTTGGCCTTGGGTGAGTAAACTAGAGCAAAAAGTAAAATTATTGTTGGCTAGTGTGTCTACAGGTATTTTGTTTTGGTCTGGGTTTATGCCTAATCATTTTTTAATAGGTCCTTTTATAGCTTTTGTGCCTTTATTGTGGGCAGAAAATGAAGTATTGAAAGCAAATTTGAAAACTCGCTCGGCTTTATGGCTTGTGTTTAAATTAAGTTTTATAGCTTTCTTTACTTGGAATATTTTATCTACATCTTGGGTAATCAATACAGGATTTGTAGCTGGTTTATTAGCAAATTTCTTGAATGCTTTATTGATGACTATACCATTTGTATTGTTTCATTTGGTACATAGAAGACATAATGATAAAACAGGACTTTGGGCATTAGCTTCTTTTTGGTTGAGCTTTGAATTTATTCATTTTTATTGGGATATATCTTGGCCTTGGTTAAGTTTGGGTCATGCCTTTGCACATTATCCTAGTTTAATACAATGGTATGAATATACAGGCGTATCGGGTGGTTCACTGTGGATAATAGCAATTAATTTGGCGTTTTGGTCTGCGATTCAGAAAGCACAAATTTTTAAAGAAAAAAACCATACTCCCTTTCTCAAAAGTGTTTTATTCTTTTCATGGCGACCAATATTATGGTTTACTGCACCAAGTATTATGTCTTTAGTTTGGTATAATAATTATACAGAAAAGGCAATTGGTACAACTAATGTAATGGTAGTACAACCTAATTTTGAACCACATTATCAAAAATATTCAGTAGCGGAGCATATACAATTTGAGCGTTTTGTAGAACTGACGGAAAAGAATATTAGCGAAAAAACGAATTATATAGTTTATCCTGAAACAAGTTTTGATGGAATTAGAATTTCTCAAATTCGTGCAGACCAAGATTTGTATGCATTGCGTACTATGATGCAAAAATATCCAAATGCAGCTTTAGTAACAGGTGTAAGCATGTATGAACGCTATAATAGTAGAGCAGATGCGCCTGCTAATCCTACCGTAAAACGTACTCCAAGTGGCGGAGAAATTTTATATTCTTCGTATAATTCAGCAATTCAAATTGAAGGGAATAATGATCATATGCCTATTTATCATAAATCAAAATTAGTCCCTGGCTCTGAAAGTATGCCTTATATTGGTAATATTGCTTTATTTCAAGGTTTGATTATGGATTTGGGCGGTGCTTATGGTGGTGGTTTGGCTACACAAGAAAATAGGACAATTTTTGAAACAGATAATGCACGTATAGCACCTATTATTTGTTATGAATCTGTATATGGTCCATTTGTAACTGATTATATTAAGTTAGGGGCAGAGATACTTTTCGTCATGACTAATGATGGTTGGTGGGGCAAGACATATGGACATAAACAACATTTATACTTATCTTCTATTCGAGCTATAGAAAATAGACGTTGGGTAGCACGCTCTGCTAATACAGGGATTAGTGGTTTTATTAATTCTAGAGGCGATATAGTAGCGGCTACGAATTATGAAGAAACTGCTACTTTAAGTATGGATGTGCCGAGAATTCAGGCTAAAACTTTCTTTACGACTTGGGGGGATGTAATTGGTCGTTACTCTTTATTATTGAGTGCGCTATTGCTTTTCTCAGGTATAGTGAGAGGATTTTCTCCAGATAAATTTAAGGTAGGAAAATTCAAAAAGGATAATAACCTTTAAAATAAAAAACCGCATGGACACTTATTGGTCTATGCGGTTTTTCTTTTCTTATTATTGTTGATATTCATAAGCACCTAAATCAGGTGTATTGCTACGAGGATTGCCTAAAATATCCAAAGTAATATTGGTATTCATACCTACTTGATAAGCAGGCGAATTGGTAGAATCTAAACTATAATTATATTCATCTCTATTTTCAAAAAGAGGGTCTTGATTGAAAATACAATTTTGGAAATTAGAAGCAAAAGTATCTTTTTTGATTAAGCAATGTTCAAAATTAATAGTTAGAGGTATACTATTATTATTACCTAAATCAACTTCAATTTCATCGCTTTTTGTACCATATATAATTGAATTTCTAAAGTCAAAATTACCTGTATTATAAATAATTTCTCTTTGTCCTGCTGCATTATACACCACTTGATAATTACGCATAGTAATAATTGGCTTTTTGCGCGTAAGGAAAGAAGTAGTGGCATAATTGGCAAAAGTACAATGCGTAAATTCATATTGACCGCCTTTTACTAAAATCATATTGTATTGATTCGAATTGGCTATAATAGTATTAGTAGCCTTAATAGAAGCATTGAAACCAATAATACCTGCTTCTTCTACATTATAGATAAAAGTATTATGCAATTCTAATTTAGGATTACTGTTTATAGAAAGTGAATCTACAATAATAGCATTAGTGGCATTACGGATAATAGTATTATGAATTTTATTATCTCGGCTATTGGCTGTAAAATAAAAACCATCGTGATGATAAGGAAAATCTTGAAAATCAGCTTCTAAACGATGTGTTTGAATAATAACAGGGTTCGTAAAATCGCCATTGACACCTACTTGAGCAGAAGCATTTTCGCCTAAATAAAAGAAAGCTCTATGTGCAGGTTTGTTGGTAGGACCACCATGCATATAAACTTTTGTAGCAGGCGGAATAACTAAAGTAGCATCTACAAAAGCATGCCATCCTAAAATAATATTTGGCTTAGTATTATCTAATGTAAAAGTAGTATTTACATACCAAGTAGTATCGCCCAAAGCCCCTATATAATTAGCATTCCAACCATAAGCCGATAAATATACTTTTTGCTCATTTCCACCTATAATAAAGCTAATAGAATCTTCAATAATAGCATCGCCACGGTCAGGATTAATATAAGCCATAACGAAAATATACATACTATCTTTAGCACGTAAAAGAATATTACTTTGGCTAGTGGCTTCTACTCCATCAATATTAATTTTGAAGTCTGAATTATTGCCACCATTTAATAAAATCTGACTGATTTCTATGGCTTGATTTTCAGGATTATAGATTTTAAACCATTTGGTAGAAGAACCTTGCGCCGTAAAAACAGTATCGAATTGTAAAGTATCTGCCGAAAATTCTAAAATAGCATTGTCTGTTAAAATTTTATCTTTTTTGCAAGCACTCAATTGCAAAGTCAAAGCTAAAGCCATCAAAGACATAAAAGTCAAGAGAAAAGATTGATATGCTTGTGCTTTAAAATTTTGAAAATAAGACATGGTTTTAGTAAAATATTTTAAGATTAAAAGAGGATTTGGGCGAGCCCCTCGGCAATAAATTGCCTTGGGTCGGGCTATACGCTAGAGCAGCCGCTACCGCCAAATTGGCGGGTAGCGGCTGCTTTCGCTGCTATCCCTCTCGCACGGATTTATATCAATTCAAATGCCATACTCCCTTTCCCAAAAAATAAAAAAATTATTGAGATAAAGAGAATCTTAAAGTAAGACCACCTTTTATATTAGTGATAGGGAATGAATTTGAAACGGCTGGAATAGTTCTAGAGTAATCCACAAAAGCACGAATGGTAAGTCTAGTATTGATAATATAATCTATACTTGGTGCAATACGAATGGTTTTCATACCACGTGTAGCTTGAGAAGTTAATTGGTCGAGAATATGATTCACCGTTTTATCATCTCGTATAGAAATATCACATTGAATATTCCATTCGTGTTTAGGAATTGTTTTACCAAAGTCGAAAGAGAAATCATTGCTTTTCTTAGGATTATTTTTAGCTTTTTCTCTACTTGCCTTGCTTTTGAAAAGTTCACTAGCTCTTACATTTTTCAAACGGAAACCTAAGCCTAATGTAATTTCGGAAGAAGTAGTGGCTGCCAAAGTATAATCATTGAAACTCATAGAAAGATTTCGACTAGACTTATAACTAAATCTTGCAGATAAATCATTTTTGAAACGAATATCTAAACCAATCAAAGGATTAAATTGCTCATTGATAAGGATATCAGGTACTTCATAAGTAGTATAATAGTTACCACTATTGATGTCTTGTTGACCAGGGTCTTGTTGATAATCCAAATCGGTAGCAAAACGATTGATTGAAATAGTAGATTTATAAGCATGCGTCAAACTAAAACTAGTCAAATATTTTTTGAAGAATTTAAGTTTGTGCAAACCATTGTAAGTAACACGCCAATTTGGCGCAGGCATCATATCGCGTACATCTTCTATGACTTTCATAGATTGAGCATCTTGACCAGTATAAGCAGCAATAAATGAATTGAGTAAAACATCTTGCTGATAACGACCAAAACCATCTGTATAACCTGGGTTAGCATCTTGATCATTGTGTAAACCAGTACCCATACGTTGAGAGAAAATCAAACGATTATTGGCAAATTGATCAAATGTTGCTGAAGAATTTTTACCATAACTACCTTCAGTATCGAACATAGTACTAATTGGCATATACGACATAGTCATAGTACCCAACAACATAGGATTAAGATGCGAGAAAGTACCTCCAAAAGTATCTACTTTAAAGCTTTCATTATAGCTTTGAGTAAGATTTTTGTTAATATCTACCTCAATATTAAAGTCTGTAAATGGCGATAAATTCAATTTACCAGAATAGTCTTTTCTATGCGTTTGCATAAAGAGTTGGTTTTGGAAAACATTATCTGTAATCCAGCCTCTCCCTGCGGCTCTATCCAACCAAGCTGTAGTTGGTTGCATACCAAAGGCAAAATCTAAACCTGGTGCAGTAAAATTATTCGATTGTCCTAATATAGTATGCTTGCCTGTAAAGCCCGGTAAAATAGTAGTAAAGTCTTCATTGTAAGTAATACGTGCTCTTTGAATCAACATTAAAGGACGCAATAATGCGCGTACAGCATTAGAAGGTTCTTTTTCTTTTTCCTTTTCTTTTTCGGCATCTTGATTAGGGTTGCGATTTGGCATACGGCTACCTGTTTGTGGCACATTAGGCTTGGTAGCATCTGTTTTAGGCGTATTGATTTTCTTTAAGAATTTAGATTTATTATATAATTTATCAAAAGAAAAATCAGCATTGACTTGTCTATTTTGAGAATTACCAATAATATTTCCTAAAGAATCGGTATTTAAGCTAGCTACAGACCAATTGAAATTAGTTGTATACTGTGCCTTAACATCAATAAAATCCAAAATAGGAATTTTCTTAAATGGCAAAGTATAAGCAACATTCAAAGTATGATTATAAGCTTTATTACGTCCTAAATTTTTAATATTATTCCAAAGTGTATCACGCTTTTCTTGATTATCTATACGCCCGAAAGGCTCATCAATAATAGCGCTATTCATTGCTGTAAAGTTGATTTTGAGCGATTGAGCCAAATCCCATTGCAAATTATAGCTTCTATCCCAAGTAAAACGTTTGTCGTACCATAAACTATTGGCATCATCACTAAAACGATATTTAGTTTCACCAAACTTACGCAGCATTTCAGTTCTAACACCTATATTATTAGGTAAAGGTCTGAAGTTGAAATCCTTAATTAAGCCAAACCATTTATTCTCACTCTTAATTAATCTTCTGAAAGGGAATATGGATTTAACAGGTGGCGCATAAGTATAATCTATAAGCCCTCTATTATCCTTTCTTTCCTCTCTTTCTATAAGGGGAGAAGTAGAAATCATTTGGGTTTGAGCATAAGTGAAAGTAAAATTCGAAATATCGAATGGTAAAGGTGCTCTTTGTGAAGTTCTATCTTTACGCACATTGGTAAAATTGAAACTTCTTATAGTTTGAGTAGTTTGTGCTTGTCGGCGTAAAGAATCTCTTTCTGAACGAGAAAGTGCCCCATTTAATAAATCCCTTAAAGGAATATCCAATTGATAAGGGTCATATTCTGGTGTACTAACATGTCGTGCATATTGCGCAAAGAAAGGTAAGCGTACTTTCCATTCTTTAGGTAAGAATTTATCTAAAGCAAAAGAACCAGTAGCATCATATTGATAAATACGTTCGCGGCTACGTTGATTTACACGCTGCTCTATAGAACCAAAACCAATAGTACTGAATTTACCCGATAAAGTAACATTACCAAAATCCGCCATTTGCATATCCAAACGACCTAAACCTGCCATCCCCCCTCTTTCATCAAAACCAGTTAAACGCAATTCATTGACCCAAACTTCTACACAACGTGCTTTGCCATCGTCTTTTCTATTGCGCACACCAATCATCATACCTTTTACTAAACCTAGCTCAGGATTACCAATAATTTTGATAGCATTATCTGGTTTATCAGGATCTGATTCTTCATAAACATTATTGAGCGAAATACCTAAAGCATTTCTAGTCATTTTAATATCTCTGAAAAGGGTAAGCGGAAAATCTATATTATTAGCCTCTAGCCAGATTTCTCTAGGCTCAGCAGTACCAATCATTGTAGACATTTTCAATGGCATTTCGTATTCATAGTAGTTATTTTCAAAATCACTACCTACACGTACGAATAAAGCAAGATCGCCATCTTCATTAGTATTAGGATAACTAGCTACATTTTCAGCATGGACGAACATACGAATACGTTCATAAACACGCATATCCATATTGATAATTTTATAAGCACCACGTGCATCGCCATCTTTTAAATTACAAATATTCATAGACATGGCTTGCTCATTTTGTTGTGCATTACCTAAAGTACCAATTGCTTGTTCACGTCTTACACCAGGAGGTAATACATAAGGGAATGGCGTTTTTTGAGAATTCTCATTAATATTAACAGAATTCACATCAAAGCTTGTAGAATTATCTGGATCTGGTGGTATATATAAACCAGGTGTAGTCAATGAACGCATATATCTACGCCATTGGTTTCTAATAAGATCGAAACGAGCAAAACGCAAAATAGTCTCATCTTCGAAACCTGTCATATACATACGCGCAAAACGAATAGAACGAAAATCTTGCATATTACCAATAATACCTGTGTATTGGTCGAGCGGAATTTTGTATTGATAGAAATAAACAGTTTCTGTACCATTTGGACCTTCATAAGTAATACCTACAGAATCCGTCATGAAAGCAGAACGTCCAATCTCATCATTCGCAGCACCAGCAGGACGAATAGGAATTCTATATTGATAGAAAGCTTCCTCTTCATTTAAAGTATTATCTCTATTGATATCTTCCGAATCTGGTTGATTGGTAGAAGTAGAAATAGTTTGATTGCTATTATCAGGCTCTTGAGAAGAGTTTCCTTGTGGATTATTATATTTTGAATAACGCCATACAATATTATTTCTATCAGCAGGTGCAGTATTATCATTATAATAATCATCACGGAAATAACGGAAGTTATCGCCAGAAGGATCTTCATAAGCTTGTTGATAAATAGCACTACCTGTACCAAATAAAGCTGCTAATCGATTTAAATAATCAGCATATTGTAGACGTTCGCCTTCATCATCAAAACCATCTAAACCTACGTCTTGCAAATTACGAATATCAGGGTCATTATCGAAAGCATTAGTAACGGCTTGAATACGTGGAATACGCGCCCAAACAGTAGTATCATTGCGTTGACCAGTACTTGGATCAGTAAGACCGTTTTCGAAGAATAGACGAGAGTCTCTCAAAATATCTTCAGAAATATCCCCTAACTCAATATATAAATCACCACCATTTCCACCTTTGCCTTCTTTAAAAGGACTCATTAACCAAACTTCTAAGAACTCAATATTATTGGCTTCAAAGTCATTATTTTGCAAACTACGCATTACCCCACCCCAACGTTTTTGGGGATCAGTAAAGGTACCATCAGTTGGGTCTAAATTTTCTGTAGAGAAGTTATAAGGACCACGTTCTTTAGGATTGTAAGCTAAATCGAAAGTACGTAATAAGTTATTTTGATTAGCAGTAGTTTCTAGATTTCTAAAAATATCCTGTAATCTAAACTGTTTAACGAATACAGATTTTTTATCTGCATCTGTAGTATTCGTAGCACGATTAATAATATCTGGGTCTAAAATATACCAAGATAAACGTGCACGATTTTTATTATAATCCCAATCATTAGAAGAATTAGCTTCAGGAAATAATGATGTACGTGGTGTACTAGCTAGTACCCAATTTAAACTTGGTATAGTAAGATTAAAGTTTGCACCAGCACCCTCAAAATCATCAATATAAACCGTACCGCCTGCATCTGCATCAATACCCATATTAATTACTTTTGGAGAACCTGGTAATAAATGCGCAAATTCACCTGTAAAAGATATGGTAGAAGGGGCTTTTGTACTGATTAAAGGAATTTTATCTACTATACGTGTAAGCCAAGGTGCATCACTACTATACTGAACATCAAAACCATAAATACTATTCGCCATAGGATCATCGCCATAGTTTACCTTTTGCGTATATGGTCTTTCCATTAAGTGTAAGAAAGTCCCGCCTATATTGAATTTATCATTAATATAATAATCTAAACGTGTACCAAAGAAGGATTGACGATTGAAACCAAATTGAGAATTATCTTCAAAAGCAACACGTATAGCTTGTCCTGCATTCAAATAAGATTCATTCAAAATTTTGATACGACCTAAATTATAATCAATGCTATAATCTGTACCTTCTACTAAAGTAGCACCACCAGCAGAAACCACTACAGAACCTTGAGGAATATTAAAACCTCCTAAAGAGATTTCAGCTGAAACACTAGATTTATAACGACCTTTAATAATATAACGATTTACTTCTGGGAATTCACGTGCTCTAGTAATAGTTGAATCATACAGCTGAGAATAAACATATTTTAATGCTAAAGGATCTAATGTAGCAGGATTGGCTGTATCTCGGCGGAATTGTTTTTCTAAATGCTCACCAAATGGCTCTAGTACTGGTAATATAATACGACCGTTGGCAGGAAGAATTGTTACACCAGAAACAAAGTCAAATTGACCATCAGGCATAGGGTCTAATGCACGGTTCAAATTATCTAAATTCATCATACTCATTAAAGAGCGACTAGCCACAGGACCTTCAGGAATGAAACGTTTTTCGCCACCCCCTGGGTCTTGATAATAAATATCTAAACGAAAATCTTCAGAATTGACTTGATAAGCACCTAAAGAATAAACGTTTTTCATCATTAAATCCCAAATTGGTAAGTCTACACGTGTACGCGTACTTTTCAACATTTTAAGATACATTACATTCAATGTATCTGAGCTAATTGGCAAATCTTGGGCAAATTCACCTACTTGATAAGTTTTACCATTGTAAGTATATTGATAAGCAATACCTATAACATCAGTAGGTTTTACCTGTACATTAAGAGAAATAAAACCTAATTGAGGATGATAAGTAAACTCTGTAGGAGAAAGTTTACGAGCACGTACTTTAGAGAAATCTTGACCATCTTGCATATTAAATTGCGTTTGCAAAGTATTAATACTAGTTGGTAAATTACGTGCACCACTATTATTGATTAATTCACTATAAAGCGTATTACCATCTTTATCTGGAAGACGTACACCAAATAAATCTCTACCTTGCTGTGTAGCACCATTAAGGCGGTTAGGATTTAAGAGATTTTCGGCTTCAACTTCACCCAAATCAGCAAAAGCTACAATATCACGAACGCCCTCTGTAACATTTCTATCATTGGTAATCCATACTTCAATTTTAGTAACATTAAAAAGGGAATTGATTTGAGGAAGATTCTTTAAAGCTCTTTCATAGGTATTTCTATTATAGTGAGAAAGGAAAAAGTGTCTATTCTCATCATACGCATCAGCAGTTACCTTGAAATCTTGTAATTGAGAGCCTCCTTGAATTTGAATTTCCTTTCTTTGCGTTTGACTTTGAGAAACTACAGATGAAACTTTCAAACGTCCAAATTGTAAATCTGTACGGAAACCAAAAAGATTTTGACGACCTTGAATTAATGAAGAACGTAAAGGAAAACTTACATTACCTGCTTCAATTTTCTTCAAAATATCATCTTCAGAACACTCTGTATCAGAGAGATATTGAATTTTTACTTGACGGTCGAAATCAAAAGTAGATTGTGTATTATAATTGAATGTCAATTTCACTTTTTGACCAATAGTACCGACTACATTGAGCTGAATACGCATATCAAAATCAAAACCACCTTGTCTTTGCTGACGTTCTGTCAAAATAGGATTGGCAATTTTTTGATAATCTCCACCAAAAGTCAAATCAATATTACCTTGTGGACGAATATTAATATCGCTACCACAAAATAATCGGTCAACCAGCCCCTTACTAATTTTATCTTTATAAGGGACAATAGGGTCTTCTCCTTCTTTAACACGTCCTAAATTAGACAATTGACGTAAATATCGTCTATCATCATTTTTATTTTGCAACTTATAATACTCTTCAAAAGAATATTCAGTTGAAGGGCGATATAAACTATTACCTATGCGTTCTTCGATAATATAAGAATCAGAAGCAGGATTATATTCTACTTCTTTATCAATGATTTTAGGATCTTTTAAATCGAAGGGATTGGTTCTAGGTTCCAATAAATAATCACCATTGCGATCTTTGATTGGAGGAAGGGAGTCTGTTTTAATAAAAACACTACCATAAGGATCATCTCTTAAAAAATCGATGTCTTTGGCATTAAGGTTATTCTCTTGACTCAGCATGAGCAGGCAAGTCAGCAAGAAGAATAAATATAGAGTACTTCGCAACATATAATTAGAAAGGTACTATTAAGGTAGTAATATTACAATTTAAAGCGAAAGATAGGTGCTGGTGAAAACAAAGGACACCATATCCCCTTTTAATAATATTTAATGTTTTAAAACTTTTTAAAATATAATTCCATTAAAAAGCATACAATAAATAAAAACGATAGAATTTGGAAAATATTGGATAGGCGCTGTAGATTTCCCTCAATAAAGGCAAACAATAATAATATAAATTATTGTATATTAATACGAGCTTAAACAAAAAAACGCCCCGTTCCTTATTTTCTAAGGTTGGTGCGCTAAGTAAAGAGTATAAATTTTGAAGAAAAGAGCTTCCCCAAAAAATCTATCTAGCCCAAAAATTAATAAAGAAAATATGCTTTTTTTTTATATTTTAGTTATAGATTACTAGCTGAGTAGAATAGCAAAAAATATTTTTGTTATAAAACTCTAATTTGATTAAGTCAGTTGGGTAAGTACGAGTTTAATTAACTCTCCTGCATCTTGAATGAGCGGATTTTCTTTTAAAATTTGATTAAGGGACTTTTGCACTTGTATTTTATTGAAGCCTAAAGCTAATAATGCAGCTAAAGCTTCTTCACGAATAGGATTTTCTGCGGCAATAAGAGTTTGTGCTATAGCTTCACTTGTAGCACCACTTTCTTTGAGCAATTTATCTTTCAATTCTAAAATAATACGTTTTGCATTTTTAGGACCTATGCCTTTAGCATTGCGCAATATACTATCTTTTTCAGCAATTACGGCTGCACGAATTTCATCTGGGCTGAGTGCAGATAAAAGTATTCTAGCCGTATTGGGACCTACACCCGATACGGCAATTAAATGTGCAAACATTTCTTTTTCTTGGGGACTTAAAAATCCATACAAAGTATGGGCATCTTCTCTAATTATGAGATGCGTCAGGATTTGTGCTTCTTGTCCTAAGACTAACTGATTAGCTGTCGTTACAGTGACTTCTACCCAATATCCTATACCATTGGCTTGGATAATGATGGCAGTTGGACTTTTAAAAGTAATTTTACCTTGAATATAGGCTATCATGGAACAGGAAATTGTATCTTAATAGAAAATGTTTTGCAAGATACAATAATCCATTGAATATTAGATATTTTTATTTTATTTGTAATCTACCCAATAAGATTATTCGGAAAGGGATATACAAGAAGAATAATGTAATAAAATTTTTTTCAGTTCATCTACTGTAAGCACTAAACCTTCTGTAACTACTTCTTGATTAATAAGCAAAGCAGGCACTTTAGCTATTTTTTTCTCGAAAAATAGCTCTATATCCTCAAATTCTTCTACTTTTACATCTATATTTAATATACGGACAGCTTGATGTAAATTAGATAGCAATGTACGGTATTTGACGCATCCAACACCAAATATTTGTATATGATTCATTTGCTTATCTGTTTGACGGTTTTAAAACTTTATACTAACCATAAGTTTTCATTATATAATTAAAATATAAAAAACGTGGTTCTTCGACATAGCGAGTTCATGCAAATATAGTTTTATAGAAAAGCTTTCTAAAACACTTCTGTTAACTATTAGCATGACATTTATCAACTTTTAGGATTTTTTAAATTAAAATATGTTTATACAAGAGAATAATGAAAAGCTCTTAGATGCGCTATTTCATACTGCTGTAGATGGTATGATTATTATTGATGAGCGTGGTCGTATGCGTCGTATTAATCCTGCTGTATTAAGTTTATTTGGTTATACAGAAGAAGAGCTAATAGGGAATAATATTAGTATGCTAATGCCTAGTAATGATGCGGTAAGACATGACCATTATATCCATAATTATAGACATACTGGTTTAAAAAAGATTATTGGTATTGGTCGTGAGGTTTGGGGCTTAAGAAAAGACGGCAGTGTTTTCCCATTTCGTTTGGCAGTAAGTGAAGTACGTATAGAAAACATTTGTTTTTTTGCTGGTATTATTCACGATATTACCAAACAAAAAGAAGCAGAGGCAGAAATTCTTTCCCTCAATACAAAATTAGAAGCACGCATTCATGAGCGTACTGAAAAATTAGCACAAGTAGTCAATACTTTATTGGTTACAAATGAAAATTTGGAAAATGAAATTATAGAACGTAAAAAAGTAGAAGAGGCTTTGCGCTTGAGCCAACAAGAAGTAGAAAAAGCTTTGGCTTCAGAAAGAGAATTAAGCGAATTAAAATCTCGTTTCGTAGCTACTGCCTCTCATGAATTTAGAACACCATTGAGTACTATTCTCTCCTCTACTTCCCTTATTGAACGATATGCAGCCAAATCTAATCAATATGAGCCTCAGCAAAAACATATACAACGCATCAAAATGGCAGTAAATAACCTTACTGGTATTTTGAATGATTTTCTTTCTGTTTCTCGTTTGGAGGAAGGAAAAGTTCATGCTTGTCCTATGACTTTTGATGTAAAGGAATTAATTGCCGAAGTAATTGAAGAAATGGAGGTTTATGCCAAACCTAATCAAAAAATTGTCTATACCAAAGAAAATGATAATCATCTACCTTGTTTAGTACATATAGATAGACACTTCCTTAAAAATGTACTTATTAATCTAACTTCCAATGCTTTAAAATATTCGGATGATGGCAAAAAAGTACATATTAGCTCTGCTATAAAAGGAAGTTATTTACATATTTCTTTGAGAGATGAAGGTATGGGCATTCCTGAAAATGAACAAGAACATTTATTCGAACGCTTCTTCCGTGCACGTAATGCAACTAATATTCAAGGCACAGGTTTAGGTTTGAATATTGTACAACGTTATGTATATTTAATGCATGGTACTATTACTTTCGAATCAAAATTAGATTATGGTACAACTTTCTTTCTCAAAATACCTGTAGAAATGCCGCCTATTGCTACTTCTCCTAATTATTAATTCAATTCTTTGAAAGACCATTATGTCCCTTCATTCATATTTATGTTTTGCCATTTGCTTTTTTGCTTCGCTTACTATATTACAAGCCCAAAGCAAAAGTAAAGAATTTCATTATCGTTACAATAATCAAGGCGATTCTGTACTTATACTTCAAAAAGAAAGACATCTCAATGCAGATAGTGCTTTAATCTTCAAAAAGCATTATCATTATGAAGGGGGCTTTCAACAAAATTCTTTATGGCGTGAAGAAAGTGCTTTATTTAGTGATAATATTCTAACACAACTCAATACCTATTATAGAAAAAATGCAGAACCAGTAACCGAAAAATTAGAAACTAAATACTTAAGTTATACAGCTTATGATTCTTTAGATAAAATTATCTGGATGCGTAAATATGATAGTAATAATGACCTTACTAGAGAAGATACTTTTACTTATAATAAAAAGGGCTTAGCTACAGAAAAATGGAGTTATATCTATTCAGGTAGTACCTCTGTTTTGCAAGAAACTTATCATTATAATTGCAAAAATAATCTCAAAAAAACAAAATATTATATAGTTTGGAATACTGTAAATATTAGAGGTAACGCCACAGCCAAAAAAACACATAGAGGTACATATAAGTACAAATATAAAAAAGGAAAATTAGTAGCAGGTAAAGGAAAAATCCGTAATGTCAAATATCAAGAAAAAGTAACTTATGATGAACAAGGTTTGGTAAAATCTGATATTATTACATTCAAAGGAGAAGAGAAATATACTCAAAAAGACCAAAAACCAACTACTATTATGGTAGTAGATAGTACAATTCGTTTTTTTGAAAAGGGACTATTGCTTGAAGAGTTTATTCAGTCTCGTAATGTGTTCAAAGAACATACAAAGTATAGCTATCAAGATGGTTTAGTAGCTAGTATTGAGCATTTGAATAAAGAAGGTAAACCTACTAAAACTATTCACTATACTATAGCAAATGGTAAGTATACAAAAGGCATACAACAAAATTACGATAATAAAGGCATGCCTAATTTTACTACTCATTTTCAATATAATGAGAAAGGTTTATTAGTGGAAGAAAAGCTTTCTAAAGAAGCACAAACCATTCAAATTAAACAATATAGCTATGATATTCAAAATAGAATGACTGAACAACTAACAATCAATACTGCTGGTAAAAAAACTGAGCGCATCGTTTTTGAATATTTTTAAACCTTATTGATGAAAAATGCCCTTACAAATACTCAGCTATAAATTTTTCTACTTATATTTGTTCAGATAGGCAATTCACTACATTTATACAATTCAACTTGTAATTATGAAAAAATTAATTGCATTTTGTTCCTTGGTGTTTACTGCTAGTTGGGCTTCTGTTTCTCTTTTAGCACAATCTGCGCCCTTGATTAAAACTTGGGAATATAAAGAAGCAGAAATGAAAGAAGATACTTTCGCCATTATCAAGCAAGAACAAAAAGAATACGATCCTACAGGAACTGTTACTAAATATATACTCTTCATTGCTAATCCTATTCTAGATTTAGTTAAATCTCTAGAAGTTGAAAGCGGCTATGATGAGCATGGTAATTTTGAAAAAATTACTAAATATGATGAAGGTGGCGAACCTTTATTGCAAGAAAAAACTTATTTCGCAAAAAATAAGAAAAGTAAGTTGCGTACAGAAATTATAGATTTCATGAAAGACCCTGATGATATACTCATACGTGTTTGGAAATATAATGAAGATATGCAACCTCTTAGCGTCATTCATACCAATAAAGCGGGTAAAATTGTAGGTCAAGAAACTTGGAAATACAATAAAACAGGCGAAGAAACCAAATATGCTAAATGGGAATTGGATGCTAATGGCAAAAAAAATACAGAGGAAAAAACTACTGCTTATGATAAAGTAGGTAATTTATTGCAATCTGTACATATTCAGAAAATTGGCAAAGTGGTTATGAAAGAGCAAACACTTTTTGAGAATAACCGCGTAAAAGAAAAAATCAGAATGAAGAATGGCGAAATCGTCAGTTCTTTTGGTGGTGCCAATAGCAAAAACAATAATTTCGACCCTTCTAAAGCTAAAACTTTAGTAGATTTTGGTAGTGATGATTTTGTTATGTATGATTCTGAAGATATCTACGATGATAATGGTGTAAAAATTAAAACTATTATGACCGAAGGTATTGATATTGCTATGGAAATCCTTTATACTTATGATAAGAATGATAATCTTATTAGTAGTAAAACTATTTACTTTACAGAAGGCGAGCCTAATGGTCATGAAGAAGAAATAGTTTATGAATATGACGAATACAATAATAAAACTCGTGAAGCCAAAATAGAAAGAGGCGTTATTATGCAAGAGAAAACTTATGTATTCAAGTATTTCAAATAATAATTATACTATAGCCATATAATAAAAAAAGAGCAGGACGACTATTTATACTATAGCGTTCTGCTCTTTTTTTAATACTACTTTTGACTTTTGTCTTTAGATTTCGTCCAATTAGCATAACCATTACTAAACTCTATATAGGACTTGTCTGTTAAAATTAAGCTACTATAAAAAAAAACAAAAATCTATAAGCTGTATTTTGCTTAGATTTCGCCGTGTAGCTCGTATAAAACAAAAAACAAAAGCAAAACTCCCTTTCCCAAAAAAAATATGTTTCTTGTTACATCTGATAAATTATAAGTATATTAAAAGGGATTTTAAGGTAAATTGAAAAATTTATTAGGGAAATCTATGACTATCATATTTTGCTATTGGTCTTTATATTACTTTTGTCCTATACTTGTCTAAATATATTTGCTTATGAAAAAGACTATTAGTTTATTTTATCAGCCTACAGCTTGTTTTATATTAGTCTTGTCTTTTATATTTATTTATCCTGTAGCCATTGCACAAAAAGAAAGCACTCCTAAAGTAAAAAAGGAGATTAAACAAAATTTCAATATCCAAAATAAACAACGTGCATTAGCAACACAAGTAGAGACGGAATTCGACATTTTTGGGAAAATTATTCAGCTTACAGAATATGATGTTTTGCCAGAAGGGAGAACTGCTTTAAATAAGCAAACTATTCATAAATATGATGTTAATGGTCAATTAATTGGCTCTATGATTTATGATTTGAATAATTCTTTATTGTTTAGAGAGGATTTAATTTTGGATGAAGAGCAGCGCATTATAAAAAGTATAAAAACGGATTATACGCGCATGCCACATCAAAGCTTAACTACAAGTTATGAATATGATATTTATGGCAATGAAACTATAATACGCACTTATGATACTAAAAATACTTTGACTAGCGAACGAAAAAAAGTATATAATCATTTGGGCGATATGACTAAACAAGAATACTGGTATTATATACAGGATAAAGACAAAAATAAAATTAAGTACTTTATTCAAACTGAAAATCAATTTGATGATAATGGGCATATATTGCGCTCTACTTCAGACATTCAGAAAGGGAAGAAAAAATGGAAAGAAATACGCCAATTTCAAAATTCTGCCATTATCTCTTATGAAAAATATGAAAATGGAAAATTAGCAAGCCATTATAAAATTAATGAAAGGGATACTACTTATAATAATCCTGCTTATGAAGTAATTCCTATCCCTGGGCAACCTTTCCCTATGGAGTATGACGATAAACAAAGAGATGTATTGCAAGGCATAGACCATACAGAATTTTTAACCATTACCATGAAAACAGATGATAATGGCAATATCAATAAAAAAGTAGTGCGTGAAAGAGGTGAAGTATTGAGCGTAACGCATTATACTTATAATCCGAATAATATATTATTGCAGGAAACTACTATAGATAAATTATCGGATAATATAGAAGAAATTAGGTATGAATATGACCAATATGATAATTTAGTAAAGCAAGTAAAATTGCATAATCACGAACCATTACAAGAATTAATTGTGATTTATGAATACTATTAAAAGCTAAATTTAATTTTATATAAAGTTTATTTTTAAGCACTCCTTTGCGAGTGCTTTTTTTATATTTGCGCTATAGCTTAAATCACTCCTTAATTTTTACATAAATCCTATACGCATGCGTAAATTTACTTGTATAAGTATTTTCTATGTTATTCTATTGAGTTTGTCTTTTAACAATTTAGTGGCTCAAAAAGCAAGTATTAAAACTATTACGCAACAAAAATACTTACGCAATGAAGTAGGCGATTTGAAATTGACACAACAAGTGCAACAGCATTTTAATCGCTTTCATCATATGATAAAAGAGGAATTTTATTCGCCTATTCCCAATTATGCTGCACAACAAAATAATTTAAAAATGGATAAAAAAATTGTCTACTCTTTCGATACTAGAGGCAGACAATTGGGCGCAATGGAATATAATGGCGATAATATATTGGAAAGCGAATCTAAAATCTATTGGGATGAAAAAGATAATCGCTCGAAAGTAGAAGAAATCAAATATGCCAATGGCGAACAAACCCATACCAATACTACCTATTTGCTAGAATACGATGCTTTAGGCAATAAAAAACGTGAAATCTATTATACAGTAGAAGGCATACAAGAACAAAGCAAAGAATGGTTTTATAATAAAAATGAAGAAGTGATTAAAACACTTCAAATCATTGAAAAAAAGAACCAACCTATTAAGAAAAATATAGCCAAATTCAAACGCAATAAAACAGGCGACTTGACTAAAGCTACGCTTATAGAAAATGTAAATGGTAAAGAATATAGAAAAGACTTACAATACTTCAATAATAATCAAATGATTCGCTGGCGCAAATATATTGCTGGCAAATTTGAAAGCGAATTTATTAATGAGTATAGAGATAGTGTAGTGATTCGTACCACAAGAAGAAATACACGCAAAGTCATTTCTTTAGAAAAAGCCAAAAGACAACAAGAAAGACGCAAAAAGAAAAATGCTAAACCTAATAAACGCAATTCTGAAATTTGGATTACCAATTCTGAATATGATGCTTTAGGAAATTTAGTGATTAGTACACAAAGTATTAATAATAAAGTAGTTTTCATTACTCAATATGAATATGATGATTATGGCAATTGCGAAAAAATAGTGAAAACTAATAAAGAATCTGGCGAAAAAGATATTGAACTCATAGAGTATGACAATATGGGCAATATATCAAGAAGAGCCTTTTTAAAGAATAATCATATTATAGCAGAAGAACAATATATTTATGAATATTATCCGCGCGATTAAGCGCAATAGGGATAGCAGCGAAAGCCCTTTGGGCTGTAGCGTATAGCCCGACACCATAAAAAAAAGCTTGCTAGAGATTTTTCTCTAAGCAAGCTTTTTTTTATGGTGGATTGCCCTTATTATTTTATTCTTGAGGAACAAAAGGAATCAAATAAGATGGAGTATTATTAGCTCTTGGAGGAAAAGTAAATTCATTTTTAAATTCTACTTTTTGCTGTTCGGCAGGAACTACCATTTTAATTTTAAAAATATAAACCAATTGAATAGCAGGCTCCAATAAATCGGGATTAATAACTATATTAAAATCTTCTACGCCTATGCGCTGACTAATAGTATGCTCTGTATTTTGTCGATTATGCAAATTAATAGTAGTCTTTTCTGGGGTAGTATACAACTGTGTAGTAACTTGCTCTAAGGTCATTTTTTTAGTTTTATCTTGGGGATAAAAAACCAATCTTTCCTCTTCTGTATAACGCTGCCAATCCAAAATATCAAAACCTTGGTCTTCCAATTGTGGCAAATATTGACGCATATAATCTATACATTTAGCACGCAAAGTAGCAAAGGTTTTTTCGCCTTTATTATATCTATATTCTATATTTCCAATGTCATAAATACCATGCTTAGCTGCTGCCAACATAATTTTAGCTAATTGGTCATTTTGTGTATATAAAATACGGACATTTTGTCTATACTCATAACCAATACGCTCTTCGCCTATTTCTATATCAGCTTCATTACTTTTCTTAGATTTTTCATAATATTTCTTATAAATAGGCTGAATCTTTACAAATTCCGTATGTATTTGATCAGCTTGTAAACTTTGCAAATCTTTAGTAAAGGTTTTCATAGCCGTTTTAGTTTTCATGTCTGCTTCTTCTACTGTAGCACCCACAAAAGTCATAGGCAAAGTCAAAACATAAGCAGTAGGGGTTTCATTAGCAATGGCTTTAATAGTATAAGTCATTTCTTTTCTGCTTTCTTGGGCATAAAGTAAGCCATTATTAAATACAAAAACAGTTGCTATGGAAAAAGCATAGCTCATTAAAGATTTCATCATTTTCATCTTAGAAAGATTTTTTTAAAAAGGGAGTTCGGTATTGGTTTAATACTATAAAATTATAGACTACTCCTTATAATTTTAAGTTTAGGATAAAATTGTTAAATTTTTAAACGATTTGCAATTTCATTGGTTATTATTGCATAGAATAGCCATAAAAATATAAACTTCGGTTATAGGAAAACTATATTTTAATAAATAGTATATAATTGCATGAAAAATAAAATTTTATTGGGCTATACTATATTTATTTAGATTTAAAGTTGTTAGACTGCTAAGAAAATATTATTTTTGTTCATGTGATTTTAACAGTCTTTTTTATTGTTTTTACCTTTTCTAACACCCGCATAAAGTATAGAAAAAGACTTTATTATTCTAAACACTGGCTTCTAAACACAATAATTTTTATTACCAAATATAAGATTTAAAGACGAATGGCATCAACATTAGATAACAACAAAGAGCTTCTCAAAGGTGGTGAGTTCTTGGTTGCTGAATCAACTCCTCAAGACGCATTTATTACAAATGATTTCACAGACGAACAAAACATGATTTTAAACATGGTTCGTGAATTCATTAAACAAAGAGTAGCACCAAATAGTGCTAAAATTGAAAAGTTAGACATTGAATTAACTAAACAATTATTAGGTGAAGCTGGTGCTCAAGGTATTTTAGGTACTTCTTTCCCTGAAGCTTACGGTGGTTTCAAACAAAACTTCGTAACGAACATGGCTATTACTGATGCTATGGCTGAAGGTCGTTCATTCTCTCTTTCTTATGGTGCACACACTGGTATTGGTATGTTACCAATCCTTTATTTCGGTACAGAAGAACAAAAACAAAAATATTTACCAGAATTAATCGCTGGTACTAAATTTGCCGCTTATTGCTTAACTGAACCAGGTTCTGGTTCTGATGCTTTAGCCGCTAAAACACGTGCTGACTTAAATGCAGAAGGCACACACTATATTCTCAATGGTCAAAAAATGTGGATTACAAATGCAGGTTTTGCAGATGTATTCGTAGTTTTTGCTAAAATTGATGGTGAAAAATTCACAGGTTTCATTGTAGAACGTGACTTTGAAGGTGTTTCTCTTGGTGCTGAAGAAATGAAATTAGGTATCAAAGGTTCATCTACTCGTCAAGTATTCTTCGAAAATGTAAAAGTTCCAGTTGAAAACTTATTAGGTGAAATTGGTAAAGGTCACAAAATTGCTTTCAATATTCTTAATATCGGTCGTATTAAATTAGCTGCTGGTGTTGTTGGTGCTTCTAAAGAGGCTATCGGTCACGCTATCAACTATGCCAACGAGCGTAAACAATTTAATACTTTAATTTCTTCTTTCGGTGCTATTCAACACAAAATTGGTGAAATGGCTACTCAAATCTATGTGAACGACGCTGCAATGTTACGTGGTTCTAATGATATTGGTAAAATGGAAGAAAAATTAAAAGCTGAAGGTAAAGAACTTTCTGAAGCTTTATTAGCTGCTGCTGAAGAATACGCTATTGAATGTGCTATTCTTAAAGTACGTGGTTCTGAATGTCTTGATTTCGTTGTAGACGAAAGTTTACAAATCTATGGCGGTATGGGTTACTCTGAAGAAGCACCTTTAGCTTCTGCTTACCGTGATGCTCGTATCAACCGTATTTTCGAAGGTACAAACGAAATCAATCGTATGTTATCTGTTGATATGCTTTTAAAACGTGCTTTAAAAGGTCATATCGATATTCTTAATCCAGCTTTAGCTGTACAAAAAGAATTAACTTCTTTCACTTTACCAACTCCTGTTGGTGATGCACTTTTAGCTAATGAAATGCACTTAGTTAAAAACATGAAAAAAGTATTCTTAGCTGTTGCTGGTGCTACTGTTCAAGCTTTAACAACTAAGTTATCTACTGAACAAGAAATCTTAATGGATATTTCTGATATCATGGCTGAGATTTATCTTTGCGAATCAGCTATTTTAGCAACTTTAAAACGTGAAGATGTAGTAGGTAGCGAGAAAAACGCTGTTGCAGTAAAAATGACTCAAGTTTATGTAAATGATGCTGTAGAACGCGTAGGTAAATCTGCTCGCGCTGCTGTAGCTGCATGGGCTGAAGGCGATATGAAACGTACTTTATTATTAGCTATTAAACGTTTTACTAAGTTCGAGCCAATCAACACTAAACAATTACGTCGTGAAATCGCTCAACACATGATTAACGCAAATCAATATATTATTGACTAATTAGAAGTACACTTCTATTAGCCTTTATATAAAATATAAAACTGCTTAAGCATACTGAAAAGTAGCCTAAGCAGTTTTTTTATTTATAGATTTTTGCAAATTTCATTAAAAGAAGCTTCTGTATGAAAAGTAGCTGGTAATTTATCTTTCATATAACCATAATACATTTCATGTTTTTCCATCAGTAAATAATGACGCTCCAATTGTTGCGCTACTCTACCCACTGTGCCACTGCCTGCAAAAGGATCAAATACCAAATCCCCTTTATAAGAATAATACTCCAATACCCTTTTACACAAACCAGCTGGGAAAACAGCAGGATGCACTTTATCAAAAACAGGGTCTATATACCAAACATTAGTACTTTCATAACCATCGGCTACTTTACTACTATCTACCCTATCATATTTATATTGTCTGATATTCCAGTCCAATAGTCTATCACTTTTCTTTCTATAAACCATTAAATATTCCGTTACAGTATTCGGTTTATAAGCCAAAGGTTTGCGATGCTGCATAAAACCACCAATGCGATTCTTTACACTAGCTTCTGGTTTCTGCCATATAATATCATCCACAAAATCCCAACCTAAATTTACCAATCGACCATGCAAGTCAAAAGGAATACCATAACGACGACTAGATTCAGACCTTTTCTGTCTAGGGATAATAATAGGCGAAGTATTCACAATCAAAAAGCGACCTTCTTTCGTCACTCTATGCGTTTGTGCAAAAACAGCCTCCAAAAAATCTAAATATTCTTCATAACTGGGATAAGTAGAATATTCATGTACATTAAAATAAGGCGGAGAAGTAAAAGTAAGATGTATGCTTTCATTTGGCATATTTTTTAAGGTAGCCAAACTATCGGCATTCACCACCACATTCTTAAAAGCATCATACGTATCTGTATGAGTAGACATAATTATAAGCGCAATTTGTTTTAAGTAAAATCACTAAGGCAAAATTACTACTTTTTTATGAAAGATGATATTTTGCTATACTTTCGCTTATAATTTTATACAACTGGGCTAAGTCTTTATCCTCGCCTATTAATTCCAAATGTCTTTGTATTGTATTTTCATCTTGTCGCTTCGCTGGTCCTGTCTGTGCAGCTTTAGCAGGCATATACTCTAATTTTTCTATGGTTTCTATTATTAAAGGTTTTAATATGGAAAAGGGAGTATGGTGCTTCGCAGTAAAATCTTGTGCTAAAGCAAATAAATGATTCGTAAAATTATTGACCAATACAGCCCCTACATGCAAATATGCCCTTTGAGTATCGCTCATTATAGCCACTTGCCCACTCAACTTTTGCCCCAATTCCAATAAAATTGCTTTATCAACTTCTAATATAGCATCTACACAAATAGGCACTGTATGCATATTCAAATGACGCATTTTAGAAAAAGTTTGTAAAGGATAAAATACGCCATAACGCTGCGCAAAAGGCGCTAAAATAGTCATAGGCGTTGCCCCTGAAGTATGCACCAATAATATATGTTTTAAAGCTTTATTTTCACTAATAGCAGCGGCTACACTAGCTATAGCATTATCACTTACTGCTATAATTAATAAGTCAATTTCAGCACAAATATGCGCATAATCTGTACAAAGCTCAGCATTCAAATCCGCAGCCAAATCCTTATAAGCTGTTTTCTCTGCTCTTACTATCAATTGTACTATATTTAGCCCTTGTACCAATAAATGTTTACCCAATTGAGTGGCTACATTTCCTCCCCCTATAATGCTAATATTTTGTATAGATTGCTTCAACATATGCTTTATTCACTTTTTATTTCTGCCCAAATAAATTTAGTCCTTGGCAACCAACTTCTATATAAAGCACGTTGATTAGGATCTAATGCATTGCCTGCAAGATAAATAATTTCTAATTTGTCTAAATACTTTATTTCCTCTGGCAATACTTTTATTTTATTATTTCTAATATTCAATGTCTTCAAATTTTTCAAAGCTAAAACGCCTTTAGGCAATGCTTCAAAAGCATTATTGCTCAAATCCAATAATTCCAATTGAGTAGCTTTTGCTATATTATCAGGCAAACTTGTCAATTGATTATAAGAAAGATCAAGCTCTTCTAAACTTTTTAAATTTGAAAAAGTAGATTGTGGTATTTCTTTCAATTGATTGGCATCAACATACAAGCGTTTCAAATTTTTGTATGCGCCCAAATCTAAAGGCAAAGCATTAAGATTACTTTGAGAAAGTACTAATTCTCTTTTAGAATAATCGCTATCAGTTTTAGTACAAGCCACTAAAATAGACAATAGCGTCATACATACTACACTTTTTATAGACATCATAATAGGGATTTTTGCATGATAAAATATAGGAATACAAATAAAAGGGGGAATTTAAATGAATAGTAATAACAATACTAAAAAAAGACCTATATAAATATATAAGTTTAATGCTTATAAACACATAATATCTTACGATTTTAAATAGAAAAAGGCTACTTCTCTTATACAGAAAAGTAGCCTTTATATATACTTATATTGCAATGAATGCAATTAAGATTAGCCTAATTTAACAAATTTGAAAGCTGTTACTGTTAAATCTTTATCGATAGTTTTAACAAAAGCGCCTACTGTTAATTTTGGATCTTTAACAAACTCTTGGTTTACTAATGTATGCTCTTTGTAGAATGCACCTAATTTACCTTGAGCGATTTTCTCTAATAAGTTCTCAGGTTTGCCTTCGTTGCGAGCAACTTCTTTAGCAATTTCAATTTCTTTTTCAATTGTAGCTGCATCTACGCCGTCTTTATCAACTGCGATTGGTTGCATAGCTGCAACTTGCATTGCTACGTCACGACCAGCTTGATCTAAACCTGCAACTGCTTTGTTGAAACCTACTAATACAGATGAACGGTAACCATTGTGGATATAAGATACCACTTGTGCAGCTTCTAATGTTTCGTAAGCACCGATTTCGATTTTCTCACCGATAACACCAGTTTTTTCAGCTAATTTATCACCGATAGTAATACCATCGATAGTAACTGATAAAAGTGCTTCTAATGTAGTAGGGAAAGCAGCTAAAGCAGCGTCTGCAATACCTTTTACAAATGCAACAAACTCTTCATTTTTAGCAACGAAGTCAGTTTCGCAGCTTACACGAACGATGATACCTTTAGTAGCATCGTCAGAAAGTAATGCCATAACTACACCTTCTTTCGCTTCGCGATCAGAACGTTTATCAGACATTTTTTGACCTTTTTTACGCAAAATTTCGATTGCACCTTGTACATCGCCTTGAGCTTCCTCTAAAGCTTTTTTACAATCCATCATACCTGCGCCAGTGATATCGCGCAATTTTTTTACGTCTGCTGCTGAGATTTTGATTTCCATGTTGGGATAAATCGTTTTATAAATTATGAAAAGTTAGTAGTTGTTGTAGAATAAACAAAAACACCAAAGCGGCACCCCTCGTTAGTATAAAGAAGCTAAATTCCTTTACTTTGAGTACAATGCTGCTTTGGTGCTTTATATTGCTAAAGAATAATCCTAAAATTATTCTGCTGCTGGTTGTTCTTCTTTAGTTTTTTTGCGTTCTTCTAAACCTTCTTTAATTGCATCAGCTAAGTAGTTGATGATTAATTTGATTGATTTAGACGCATCATCGTTAGCAGGGATAGCGTAATCTACTACGTTAGGATCAGAATTAGTATCTACGATACCAATTGTTTTAAGACCTAAACGTTTAGCTTCAGCAATTGCTAAATGTTCGTGAGAAACGTCAACTGCGATTAACGTGTTTGGTAAACGGTTCAATTGAGCGATACCACCAAACATACGTTCTAATTTCTCATATTCGCGAGTTCTCATTAAACGTTCTTTTTTAGTGATACCACCTTCTAATGTAGTATCAGCTAACATACGTTGAATGCTTTGCATTTTACGTACAGAGCGACGAACTGTAGCGAAGTTAGTCATCATACCACCTAACCAACGTTCAGTAACGAATGGCATACCTACGCTGTTTGCAGCTTCAGCGATAATAGTACGAGATTGTTTCTTAGTACCAACAAAAAGAATTTTTTTGCCAGCTTTAGCCATAGCACGAAGTGCTTTAGCAGCGTTGTCTAAACCTTGTAAAGTTGAGTTAAGGTCGATAACGTGGATACCATTGCGTTCTGCGAAGATAAATGGACGCATTGCTGGGTTCCATTTTCTTTTTAAGTGCCCGAAATGGCAACCTGCGTCAAGCAGGTCTTTATATGTGAGCGTTTGCATACGGATTTTATCAATCGTTGTAAAAATAAAGAATAAATTGAATGTAATTCCAGCTTCGGATTAACGTTTGCTGAACTGGAAGCGACGGCGTGCTTTTGGTTGACCGTATTTTTTACGTTCAACTGCACGTGGATCGCGCGTAAGGAATTTACGAGCTTTAAGTGGAGCACGGAATTCTGCATTTACTTCAGTAAGTGCACGAGCAATACCTAAACGTACTGCTTCCGCTTGTCCTTTAACACCACCACCTACTACTGTAGCTACTACATCGTAAAGTGCTGTTACTTGTACTTCTTCCAAAGGTTGCGTGATAGCACCTTGCATATGGAATACAGGGAAATATTCTTTATAATCACGACCGTTAATGCTGATATTACCGCTACCTTGTTTTAGGTATACGCGAGCAATAGCGGATTTACGTCTGCCTGTGGCGTTGATTGTTTGCATATGTTGTTAATGATTAATAGTGCGTTTTACAGGATCGGTTGCAATACTTCTGGTTTTTGCGCTTGGTGTTTGTGTTCAGGTCCTACGTAAACGTGTAATTTACGGAAGATTTGAGCGCCCAAAGTTGTTTTAGGTAACATACCTTTAACTGCAGTTTCAATGATGTACTCAGGATGAGCACTAGCTAAAACTTCTTGTGGCGTACGTAAACGTTGACCGCCAGGATAGTGTGAGTGCGTTACATATTGTTTTTGAGTCATTTTACGACCTGTAAATCTTACTTTTTCCGCATTGATTACAATAACATGATCACCGCAATCAACGTGAGGCGTATAGCTTGTTTTGTGTTTACCACGTAAAATTGTAACAAGCTGTGTAGAGAGACGACCAACTGGTATATCAGTTGCATCGATAACATGCCATTTAGCAACTACTTCCGCAGGCTTAGCTGACATGGTTTTATAACTTAAAGTGTCCACAGAGTTGACTTTTGAATGCTTATGAATAAGTTTATATATCTATATATAATATTAGCTTCTGGGCTGTACACGGGCATATACTCCGCCTAAAGCAAGGGCAAAGATAACTTTTTTCACAAAAAAAAACAAATCTTTCTAAATATTTTTGCGAATATTTTTGAAATTATTTGCAATACGTCGTATTATTCGGGCTTTTCATGATTTTTATAGCGCCAAAACCATAGTTTTTATTTTTTTGAAAAAGGGAGTATGGCATTAATATATATTTTTATACATATATAATCCCTTAATAATCAAGCTAAATTTAAAAAAAATAGCCAAAGTATAATATTTTATACACCAAATGTCGTATTTGAGAATTTAATTCTCTTTTTATAAAGCTTAATCAGGTTTTTTCTCTTAAATTGTGCGCAGCTTATGCGCTAGGGATAGCAGCGAAAGCCCAAAGGGCTGTAGCGTATAGCCCGATGGCTAGCCCATTAGGGCTAGACAAGCGCCCTAATTTCTATTTGTACGACTACTTTCTACGATTATAGCTTATTGGCATGAAAATCCTTAGTATTAAACTTCAGAATATTAATTCTATTAGCGGCGAATATACCATTCACTTGGATAGACCTCCATTAAAAGATGAAGGCTTATTCCTTATTTCGGGCAGTACAGGCGCAGGCAAAAGTACTATATTAGATGCCATTACTTTAGCCCTATTCAATCAAATCCCTAGAAATCAGAAGGAAAAAAATCCTATACATGTAATGACACATGGCAAAGACAATAGTTATTGCGGTGTGCGCTTTTCTATGCAAGAAAAAATCTATTTGGCAGAATGGTTTTGTACGAAAAGACAGAAAAAATCTAGAAAAGATGGTAGCATTAGCGAAGAATTTGATATAGAACGCAAAATTAGCGAAGAAGATGAAAATGGTACTTTTATTACTTTAGCTAGTGGGAAGAAAACTCAAGTAGCCGAAAAAATAGATGAAATTCTATTAGGTTTGACTTTCGACCAATTTTGCCGCTCTATACTTTTGGCACAAGGAGAATTTGCTCGCCTACTCAAAGAAGATACTAAAACTCGTTCTGAAATCTTAGAACGTATTACGAATATGGAGCAATATGCTACTATTTCGCAAGCAGCGCATCAACGTGTAAGCGCAGCCAAAAAAGATTATGAAGCTATAAAAGAGCAATTGCAACAAAAAGGCGTAGAATTACTTTCAGAAAATGAAGTAACACAATTGCAAAATGAAATTTTAGCCCTCAAAACACATATAGAAAGCGCAGAGCAAACTATACAACAATTGCAACAACAAATACAAGCTTTAGAACAAGCACAATATTTGCAAATACAAAATCTACAATTGGAAAATGCTTTAGAAGAAGCTTTGGCTAGTGTGGAAAATATAGATAGTATTTTGGAAGCTTTGCGACAGCATGATTTGGCAGCGCCCTATCTTGTGCATTTGGATAGAAAAACGCATTTGGAAGAAGATTTGCAAAAAGTAAAAAGCGAATTACAAATATTAGAACATAAAGTAGCTGATTTTGACCATACTTTCGCTGCCCTCAATGAAGAACGTATTCAAAGTGAAGCTATTTATTTGCAACAAAAAACTTATATTCAAGAGCAAGAAATTATTTGGACACAAGCTAGCAAATATGATCAAGAAATTGCTTTAGCAGCACAACAATTGGCTTCTTTACAAGCGCTAGCGGCTAGTAATGCAGAAAAAATGCAATCTAATGCACAAGCAATTAGCAAATACGAAATGCAAATTCAAAAGCTCAAAAACCAATTGGCAACAGAACAAACCAATTTGCAAAATTTGAGCCAACAATGTCCAAATGACTTGTCGGATATAAAGACAGATTATGCACAAATGCTTCAATTGGATAAACAATTAGAACCATTAAGACAAAAACTCAATACACTTACGCAACAAGAGCTAGAAAATAAAAATAAACAACAAAGCTGCTTGCAAAAAACACAATCCCTTTCTGCTCAAAAGAAAGCTTTGCAAGAAGAATATAATGCTTTTTTGAAGCAATATCAATTGAATTTTGATGATTATCAATTGCTCAATCTCGATAAATTGGAGAAACGCTTGGCGCAAAGTGACCAATTTTTGAAAGATATTAATAGTGTTATTACTTTGCAAGAGGATAATCAATTGCTCTTTAGTAAATATGAAGCCTTAGAAGCTGAAATTAATTTGAAGAAAGAAATTGCAGCAAAATTAGAAATTGAATATCAGCAACTTTCGCAAGCCCAAAGCCATATACTAAATGCTATTGCAATAGCTGAGAAGGATTTGAGCGCTTTGAGAAAACAACATGAAAAACAAGCTTTCTTAATTGAAGCTGTTCAGTATAGACAGAAACATTTGCATATAGGCGAAAATTGCCCTGTTTGTACGCAAGTTTGCAAGGAAATTCCTCAAGATTTAGCAGATGAATTAAATACTAATTTGCAAAGCATTATGGAGCATTTGCAAACTTTACAACATACTTTAGAGCAAGCACAAAAGGATTTGCAAAATAATCAGCATGCCTTAAGAAATATAGAACAAAAGCAACATTTCAACTTACAAGAGCAAGAACAAGTCTTTCATGAAAGCAAGCGTTTATACCAAGAGTATTTAAATAATCAAAATACAGCTTTCAAGTTGCTAGCGCATTGGAATATGGCAGTAGAAAGCCAACAAGATATAGATATTGTTTTCTTATTGGAAGCAGCTGATAATTTCAAAAAAGAGCAAGCCGATTTGAAACAAGCATTACAAAAAGCACAAAATTGGCGCAGCACTTATGAAAATGTATGCCAACGCTTGCGCAATGAAGAAGAGGCTATTCAGCAATTCAAAGCTATTGGCAATAATATAGTGGTAAGCTTGAATGAAACCATGACTGAAGGCAAAAAAATACGTAGAGATAAAGACCAAAAATTGCAAAATATTGGCGACTTCTTGCAAACATATGGACAAGATAGATTGCGCATAGCCGAAGGCTTGCAGCAATTAGAAGAAAATATAAAGCAATACTCCCTTTTAAAAGAAAAAGTCAATGAAATAAAACATGCCATTGAAAATGAGAAAAAAGGCTTAGAGTATCAACTACAATTCCGACAAGAGTATATAGATAAAGACACCGATTTGCAAAAAGAGCAAACCCTTTGTCAACAAAATATACTCAAAAAACAAAATGCTCGTCATGCTATTCTAGCCCTAGAAAATAGCCCTAATGCTATGCGCGATAAAGCACAAATTGCTTTGAATATAGCCGAAGAAAACTATAAAAAACAAGCCGCACAATGCAATCATTTCCAAAATAGTTTTGCTACTTGGCAAGGTCAAATTCAGAGTTTGAGCGAAAATCAAAAGAATAAAATACAAGAATTGACGCAAATTTTGGCAATTTTGCAAAAAGGCGTTGAAGATTTAGGTTTGGAAAATATAGCAGCTTTGCAAAGTTGGATTTTGCCTAATGCACAAACATTACGAGAAAGCATTAAAACTCAGCAAATCAAAATAGAACAATTACAAAATCAATTGGCTGAAAATAAAGGACAATTGGCAAGTTTACCTATTTTTGAGGAAAGGGAGTATGGCATTTTGAAAGATAAAAAAGTGCTACTCAATAACGAAATTAAAGCAGCTTATGTCAAAATTGGTAATATAGAAACTACTTTAGCCCGTTTTGAAAAAGACCAAGCCGCACATGCTCAACTTTTAGCTATAAAAGCAGAAAGAGAAGCAGAATTGCAACGTTGGGAGCGCATAGATAAACTAATAGGCTCTAGCGATGGCAAAAAATTCCGTGTTTTTGCTCAAAGTATTACTTTACGCAATTTGGTGGCTTATGCCAATAAGCATTTAGCACAATTTTTGGATGGTCGTTATAGATTGCGCCAAAATGAACCTTATAGTATGGAGTTGAGTATTTGTGATACTTTCCGTGCCGATAATATTAGAACTTTAAATAGTTTATCGGGGGGCGAAACTTTTTTAGTATCTTTAGCATTGGCTTTAGCTTTAGCCGACTTGGCGGGAACTAATATTAAATTTGAATCCTTATTTATAGATGAAGGTTTTGGTTCATTAGATAATGAAACCTTAAATTTAGCTTTACGTGTTTTGAATCAATTACAGCAAAAAGGTAAAACTATAGGTATTATTTCACACGTTGAAATGCTACAAGCCACTATTCCTACACAAATTAAAGTAATTTCTATGGGTAGCGGTTTGAGTAAAATTATAGTGCCTTAAATTTAGAACCTCCATTTCAATAAAAAAATAGCCTTTTTTAAGCCTTGATATAAGGATTTTTATAAATTTGTAATCTTTAGCGGAAATAGTATTGTACTTATATTATTTATTTTATAAATTATAGAACATATAAATAACAAGACACAGTACCAACCCTTATTTTTTTTTTAATATAAATTGAGCATATGAATGCTATTAAATTCTTCATTGAAGGAATCAAACGTTTTAAAGAAATGGGCACCATTGCACGTTCTTCTAAATATATAGGACAAACAATGTGTAAACATGCTAATCTGACAAACGCGCAGTGTATCGTAGAGTTAGGCGCCGGAGATGGTCCCATTACCAAAGAACTTCTTGATACAATGCCCCCTAACTGCAAACTCCTATGTTTTGAGATAAATGAAGAATTGCTCAAATTGCTTAGAGAGCGCTATGGACATGACCCTAGAGTAACTATCATTAATGACGATGCAGCCAAACTAGGCGAATATATTCAAGCAGCTGGTTTTGAAAAGGCAGATTATGTATTTTCTGCTATACCATTTTTAATTATTCCTGATGATACTATTATTTTAGAATCTAAAAAATGGTTGAAAATGGGTGGAAAATATTTACAGTTGCATTACTCTCCTAGTCCTAAAAAACGTTATGCGAGTATTTTTGGTAATGCCTCTATTGATTTTGTACTTTTCAATATTCCGCCTGCATTTATCCATATCTCAGAAAAAAATGACGAACTAGAACGTTCTAATCCTGCATAATACTAAAAGCTAATTTTCTACATTTAGAAGATTAGCTTTTTTTTTATAAACAAAACCGAACTCCCTTTCCCAAAAAATAAAAATCCTTAATCATCTTGAATAAGACAATTAAGGACTTAAATTATACACTAATTATTTAGTTGGAATTTCTTTAATTTCATCATCTGCGCCTTCTACTTTCATTTCGTATTTGATAGTATTAGCATCTACTTTCAAAGCGCCTTTATAATTGCCTTCGCCTTCATTGCACAAAGCAATGATGAATTGTTCTTGCTCATCCATAACATTGCCATTTTTATCTAAAGTAAGCGTATAAGCATCAATATTATTGAGTGCATGATAAGCAAATTCAATAAAGATAGCCGTATAATTACCATTTTTTGTAGGGACTAAAACAGCGGCTTCAGGCGAAAATTTTTGTTGGTCTGCTTCTGTCCATTCGTCCAATTTGCCAGGATTTTTGAGCCAAACCATACCAGCATTTGTCAATGCTTTTTGAAAATCTTCTAAACTACCTTCGCAAGCATCCATTTTAGGCATAGTAAATTCTTTCACTATAGGATAAGCCTTGCCTGTACTTTCAAAACCTTTTACTAATAATTCTTTTGGCGTATTATCTACTGCTGGAGCAATAGTAGTATGATTGGCAGGTACTGCTGTATTGGTAGCGGTCGAATCTGATTTGCAAGCTGTAGAAAATAAAGATAAAGCTATAAAACCTGCTAATAGAATTTGTTTCATTTTATAATTTTTTAAGAAAATTTAATATAATTTGACTACAAATTTATTTTAAAATAAGCACAATTTTATATTTTTTTTGAGAAGGGGAGTATGGTTTTTTGTTTATTTTTAAATCCTTTACTAGGCTATAAAAC
>X137_Gaur__coassemble_51_pt1 | contig 47870 bp, 40 predicted proteins | sample X137_Gaur__metabat2_high_PE_006 | metagenome-assembled genome bin X137_Gaur | reverse complement strand
AGTTAAAGTTTCTTTTTTTTTTGAAAAGGGGATATGGTTTTTCTTTATTTTTTTAGTAATGTATATGACTTTTTTAAGAAAAAATGCAAAAATCCCTTTCCCAAAAAATATATTAAAAATTAAGTAAAAATATGTCCGAATTATTAAATATAGATACTTTAAAAAAGCAAAAAGTTATAGCTGGTAATTTCAAAGTAAAGCAATGGTTAGAGTTTTTTGAAAATGTACGTATAGAAGACCAAAAGCAAGATATAAAGTATTATCAAAGAGGATATAATACAGGTTTTATTATAGCTTTAATACTCTGTATAGCGACTATAGTTTTGCCTATATTGTTGGATTTGATTTTTGAAATAGGATTACTCGATAATTATATAGGATTTATAATTCTCTTGGCTGTTTTCCTAGGCGGTTTGGCATGGTATTTTAATGCTAAAATTATGCATTATATGCGCAATGAAGATATAGGTAATTATTATGCTTATTATTTATTGCCTATGTTATATTTTCTAAAACATGAAATAGGTGAAGAGAGTAAAGTATATGTCAAATTTGATAATACTTATTGGCTAGATAATAAAAAGGCTAGAAAGGAAAGAATAAATCATTTATACGACTCTTTTAATTTTTATTATGATACTATGCCTATTCATCTCAAATTTAATATGGAAGGCAATATTCAAATAGATTTAAATTTGAATATTAAAGCCAATATTGCTAGTTTGAAAAAAATAAATCCTAGAGGAAAAGTTAAAATGAAATATAAGGGTGTAGCTCGTGCTATAGAAGAAACTCGTATTAGTATTCCAAAAGATAAGTATATAAAAAATACAGTTTTTGAACCTTATAAAAGTACAGAAACACACCTTTATTTCAAATTTAAAGAAAAAGGTAATACTTTTAAACATAAAGACACTAGCCTTGGCGCTGTAGAAAAAGCCATTTTTTTAGATAATGCTTATATGACTTTAGATAAAGTGATTCATCAAGTACATCATTTGTATCAATACATTAAAAAGTAGAATCAGCATGCCAAAAATAGAAATTCTATGGATTACAGAAAATTATTTTCCAAATAAAGGTGGTATGGCGCAATCTTGCGATAGAATTGTATATAATTTGCGCCAAGCTGGTATAAAAGTACATGTGCTTTACTTTAGCTCAAAAAGTGGCCATGAAAAATTAAAAATATTGCAAAATGGTAGCGAAAAAATAATCACTTTAGCATATAATATAGAACATACACTTTATATGACAAATCTTTTTATTGAAAGAGAGAGTACTTATAAAGAAGTGACGCATATTGTAGCTTTTGGAGGAAATATGCCATTATTTTATGCCCCTATGCTCTCCAAATTTTTGAATAAATCTTTAATTCTTTGTTTTAGAGGGAATGATTTTGATATAGGGATTTTTTCTCCTAAAAAACGAGAAACGCTTTTTTATGCTTTGCAAAATGCTCAAGCTGTAGCTTGCGTAAGTAGTGATAAATGTAAAATGATTCGTGCTTTATTGCCGCACTTAGCGGTATATCATACACCTAATGGCTTGGATAAAAAAAATTGGCGACTTTTACCAAGTGATATTAAAAAAGCCGAAGAATTTAAAAACAAAATTGACCCTACTCAACGTATAATAGGTTTATTTGGTCATTTAAAAATAAAAAAAGGCTTATCCTTCTTCCTAAAAGCTTTAGAAAATGCACCTTATTTAGCTCAAATACATTTATTATTAATAGGGCAAATAGAAGATGAAAGCATAATGAAACAATTGGAAAAAATGGGTATAAGTTATACGATTTTACCTTTTTTGGAGCGTTATGAATTATTGTCTTATTATTATGCTTGTCATATTTTAGCTATTCCTTCTTTTTATGATGGTATGCCTAATGTTTTATTGGAAGGGGCTTTATTGCAAAAAACTTTTATTGCTAGTGATGTGGCGGGAATGTATGATGTTTTGAAAGATAACAAAAATGCCTTTGTTTTTGAAGTCAATCAGCTAAAATCGGCACGAAGTGCTATAGATAAATTTATGCAAAACTCCCTTTCTCAAATAGAAAAAATGGGACAAAATCTCTATGAGAAAGTTATACAGGAATACACAGAAGCGCAAGAAATCCAAAATTACTTGACGATTTTTCAAAACCACTAAATCCTCATTTTTATGAAATTATTTTCTTTCTTTTTTTACTTTGCCATAACTTGTTTCATGGCTTGTACTAGTGCTTCGGAAGTATCCAATAGCGAAGAAAATGCTAGTATTAAGACTAATAATATTAAAAATTCTATATTGATAAAGGATAATAATAGTGTCAATTTAGGACATATTAATGTATCTAATCAAAGAGAATATCTATTGTCTTGGAAAGGCGAAGAATGGACAGGTACTTTGAAAGAAGATAAACGTGTTTATACTCAAAAAGGTAAAGTTTTAGGTCAAGTCAAATATAAAGATAATGATGCTTTAAAAATGAAAGATAATGAGGGGAATTTGCTTTGGAAAATTAAATTTAAAGACCAAAAAATTAAAATTCAAAAAACAGAAGATGCACCACAAGCGCTTTATGTACTGAAATTAAGCACAGATAAAATTAAAATTTTGAAAGGCGAAAGTACAGAAATTGGCAATGTTTATTTGAAAGAAGATAATCTTTATGTGCAAGGAAAAGATGCCATTAAAATTCAATATAATAAATTGAGTGCTGCTTTTGGTGTTTTGCTCATGGACGAATTGAATGCTACAGATAAAGTCACCATTATGGCTGAATTACTCATTAAAGGCTATTAAGGTTTTATGCAATTATTTTATATAATGGGCAGTGGTATGGGGCATTTGGCTCGTACAACTGCTTTTTTTTATACGCAAAATATAGATTTTAGAAAGGCTATAATCTTAACTACAAATCCTTTGGCACAAGAGGTTTTTAAGGAAACACCTACGATTTTTATGCCATTACATTTGCAAGAAAATACTATAGAATGTGCTGAATTTATAGCAAATATTATCAAATTATATGCTGTGCAGGAGGTGTATATAGATTCTTTTCCTGTAGGGATTTTGGGCGAATTACAAAATGTAGATTTTTCTAAAGTACGTGTTTTCTATTTGGCTAGATTGTTAAATTGGCAAAAATATCGAACTCTTTTCCAAAATATAAATTATGTATTTGAGAAAGTTTGGATTTGCGAAGATTTGCATGCGCCACATCAAGATTTTATACAGAAAAATGCCAAAAGTATATCGAATATTACTTTAACTTATCCGCCAGAACCATTTATAGATTTGCGCCAATATTTTCAGCTAAAAAATGAACTTTGGTTGATTATACATTCGCAACCTAAAGGCGAAGTGGAAGATTTATATACTTATGCCAAATGGGTTTTGGATTGGAAAGGGAGTATGGCAGATTTTGTAATAATTAGTGCTTGTAGGGACTTAGATATAGATGCGCCTAATGTATATTATTTTAATACATCGGCTGCTTATATGTATTTGCCACAAGCTGATAAAATTTTTACAGCAGCTGGTTTTAATTTATTGCAACAAGCCGCACCTTATAAAGAAAAGCATTATGTTATGCCCTTTCAAAGAGGATTCGATTTGCAATTTGAAAGAGCTAAAGCCTATAAAAAAAGGTAAAACTATTCTCTTTAAGATTAGTTTTACCTTTTACTATTTAAGCAATCTGAAAATCATCTTCAGCTATATCAAGTCTTGTTTCTGTACTAGGTATATTTTGTGAAAATTGTCCTGTATCTTGCAAAAAATTTAATAAATCTAAAACAGATTCTTCAGGAATTTCTTCCATAGGCACATGCCCAACTTCAGGATAAATTAAAAGATTTGCATGTTTAATTAATTGTTTGAATCTATAAGCATTCTCCACAGGAATCCACACATCTTCTTTGCCCCACATAATCAAAGTAGGCTGAGTTAATGTTTGTAAAGCAGCAGAATTGTCTTTTACTTTTTGATTGACTAAGCGCAAGAAAGCATCATTATTACCATCTCTAGTAAAAAGGTCATAATAACGATTAATTAATTGCTCTGTTACTTTATCTTGATTGTAGTATACTTGTTTTACGAATTGTTCTAATATAGGTCTTTTTACTACATATTTAATCACTTTGCCTACAATAGGAGAGCGAGCCAATTTGAAAGGTAAAGGAATGTTTTCCTCTTCTAAAAAACCAGCAGAATCGATTAAAACTAATTTTTTGACGCGTTCAGGATAACGTATAGTAAATTCCCAACTCAACCACCCACCCAAAGAATTGCCAACCATATAGCATTTATCTACTTTGAGTATGTTGAGAAAAGTTTTTAAAATACGCATATGATTATTCATAGAATAATCATCCGATTCATTCGGACCTGTAAGCCCAAAACCCATAATATCTAGACGTATAACACGATAATGTTTTTTAAGATGTTTTACCCAATCATTATAAGTATGTAATGAAGAAAAAGCTCCATGCAAAAGCACTAGCGGTTCACCTTCACCTTCATCTCGATAGTGAATAAGTAAACTATCAACAACTAAAAAACGAGAAGCATCAGTTGTATATTTGAATAAAAGACTGTTAAGGCTAGCCACAATAAGTTACATATTTTCGTGATACAAAATCTTTGTTGAGTCAACAGAGTATTGAAGTTATAATCTCGTAAATTAAATTTTTTTAATTATAAAGTGTTTTTTTAGGTCTTATTTTTTCGTCCTATGGAGGAAAAAAAGTCTAAAAAAGCTCAAAAAACCTTATAAGTGATGTTCTAAAGCAAGATAAACTTATAAGAATTCATACGCATTTTGCCTATAAATGGCTAAAAAATCCAATATTTGCAGCACAAATATTATATATATATGATACCACAAGACAGTATACAGCTTGTCCTTGATACAGCAAAAATAGAAGATGTAATCAGTGACTTTATTCCTCTCAAGCGCAGAGGCGTAAATCTCATTGGGCTTTGTCCTTTTCATGGCGAAAAAACACCTTCCTTTAATGTATCTCCCGTACGCAATATTTTTAAGTGTTTTGGTTGTGGCGTTGGTGGCAATTCTATTAATTTCGTTATGCAACACGAAAATCTTTCTTATCCTGAAGCAATTCGTTTTTTGGCTAAGAAATATAATATAGAACTTAAAGAAGAAACTCCATCAGAGGAATATATAACGCAGCAAGCTATAGCCGATGCTTTATATATTATTAACGAGTTTGCTGCCAAATATTTTGAAGCTCAAATGTGGGAAACAGAATATGGACAAAATGTAGCTTTAGCTTATTTTTTGGAAAGGGGAATAAGGCAAGAAACAATTAAAAAGTTTGGATTAGGCTTTGCTCTTGGACAGCAAAATGATTTAGTCACAACTATGATAGCGCAACGCTATGAACCTGATTTAATTCGTCAAGCTGGGCTTTCTAATAGCTATGGCAAAGATTTTTTTAAAACTAGGGTAATGTTCCCTATTCATAGTGTAGCGGGTAAAGTAATTGGTTTTGGTGGGCGTATTATGGGTAATGCAGATAAAAGCATGCCTAAATATATTAATACACCAGAATCGCCTATTTATAATAAAAGTAAATCTTTATATGGCATAGCTTTGGCAAAAAAGGCTATAGCTAAAGAGAATGTTTGTTATTTGGTAGAGGGCTATATGGATGTTATTGCTTTACATCAAGGTGGCATAGAAAATGTAGTAGCTTCTTCTGGTACTTCTCTTACGCCTGGTCAAATTCAACTCATCAAACGCTATACCAATAATATAACTATATTATATGATGGCGATGCTGCTGGTATAAAAGCAGCTTTACGTGGTTTGGATTTGGTTTTGGAGCAAGATATGGATGTAAAGTTAGTGACTTTTCCTCAAGGCGATGACCCAGATTCTTATATTCGAAAAGTAGGTGAAACGGCTTTTAGAACTTATATTAAAGAAAATTCTAAAGATTTTATTCTTTTTAAAACGGACTTTTTGCTCAAAGATACACAACAAGACCCTATAGCTAGAGCGCATGCTTTGCAGGAAATTGTATTGACTTTGGCAAAAATACAAGCACCTTTGAAAAGAGATATTTATATAAGGGAATGTGCGCATTTGTTTGATATTGACCAACGCATTTTAATGCAAGAAATCAATAAGCAAATAGGTATAAATTTCAAAAAGCAGCAACAACAATCTCAGCTAGAAGCCAATATAGCCAACAAGCAGCAAGGACTTCAAAATGAACAAATACCAAACTCCCTTTCCCAAGAAAACCAAAATCAATCCGCTATAGCTATAGAGGATCAAAATAATATTTCTTCTACTTTGCTCGATGCATTTCAAACGCCAAAGCAAAGCCTGCAACAATCTTGGTCGGCAACTACTGCTCAAGGTTATCAAGAAAGAGATATTATTCGATTATTGGTGCTTTTTGGTGATTTGGTTTATGAAGGGGAAGTAACTATAGCGCAACATATTTTACTGAGTATTAAAGATTTAATGACGGAAATAGACCATCCATTATATAAACAAATTATAGAATTATATTTGGAAAATTCTATTGCCGAAGATGCTGCACCTATAGATACTAATTTCTTAATTAATCATCCCAATACAGAAATTCAGCAAATGGCTATAGCTTTGATTTCTGAAGCAGAACAATATGTTTTTTCTGAAAACTGGAAAAAATATAGCGTAACACTTAGTGCACAAAAGCCGCCACATGAAAATTATTTTAAGGATGTAAAATATGGTATTGGACGTTTTAGATTGAAAAAAATAGAACGTTTGGCACAAAAAAATCAGCAAGCTATTAAAAATTTGCAAGCCAATATGGAGAGTAATTTTGATGATTTGCGCATTTTACTCTATGCACAGCAAAAAATTATGCAAATGCGTAATGAAATAGCCAATGATTTAAATACTGTAGTTTTAAAATAATCGACTTTTATTTATTTTAAACCCTTATTAGTGAAATATTATTTTTTGTAAAAGTATTTTTACTACTTTATATTAACTATGTTATAAAAAATAGTACATTTGTGTATTCCTTGCTAGATAAAATATATCTATAGGAAAGCAATATGACTATATAAAACAGTTTTATATTATGAATTACTTCGAAGAATCTCTGCAACTCCATCGTCATTTAAAAGGTAAAGTTGGTATTCAAAATAAAATGGATGTTCGTACTAGCGAACAACTCTCATTGGTGTACTCTCCAGGCGTAGCAGCTCCATGTGAAGCTATTGCTAAAGACCCTGAAGCAGTTTGGGAATACACTTTAAAAGGTAATACTGTTGCTATTGTGAGTGATGGCTCTGCGGTTTTAGGTTTAGGCAACATTGGTGCTAAAGCAGCTATTCCGGTAATGGAAGGTAAAGCTATGTTATTCCGTCGTTTTGGCGGTATTGATGCTTTCCCAATTTGTATCGAATCTCAAGATACAGAAGAAATTATCAGTACAATTCGCAATATTGCACCTGTATTTGGTGGTATCAATTTAGAAGATATTTCTGCTCCACGTAGCTTCGAAATCGAAGAGCGTTTGCAAGATTTAGGTATTCCTGTATTTCATGATGACCAACATGGTACTGCTGTTGTAGTATTGGCTGGTTTGATTAATGCAGCGAAAATATTGGGTAAAGAATTAACAGAATTGAGCGTTGTAATTAATGGTTCTGGCGCAGCTGGTATTGCTATTGCACGTTTATTGCGTTGTGTAGATGCTGGTAGCGGCGATGTTTGTACGCCTGTAAAAGAAATTATTCTTTGCGATACGAAAGGTATTATTCATGCAGATAGAACTGATTTGAATGATGCTAAACGTGCTATGTTATCTTATTCAAATCCTTTCAATAAAAAAGGTTCTGTAAAAGATGCTTTAGTAGGTGCAGACGTTTTCATTGGTGTAAGTTCTGCTAATTTATTGACAGCAGAAGATATTGCTAAAATGAATAAAGATTCTATTATCTTCGCTTTAGCTAATCCAATTCCTGAAATTATGCCTGAAGAAGCATATAAAGGTGGTGCTGCTATTGTAGGTACTGGTCGTAGCGATATGCCAAACCAAGTGAATAACGTTTTAGGTTTCCCTGGTATTTTCCGTGGAGCTTTAGATGCACGTGCAAAACGTATTACTACAAAAATGAAATTAGCAGCAGCTTATGCTATTGCTCAATCTATTCATTTTCCTTCTCGTGATATGATTATTCCTGTAGCTTTAAACGAGGAAGTAGCTTATCGTGTAGCTGAAGCCGTGAAAAAAGCAGCTTTAGAAGAAGGCGCATAATCGGAAAATAATTAGTAATTATATAAAGGGAGATTATAATTTCTACTTTTCAAAGAGCTTTGTGTTTCGGCATAAAGCTCTTTTTTTTTGTTTTTGGGAAAGGGAGTATGGCATTTTTTTTTAAGTCATTTTTCGCTATATTTGCATTCTATATTAATATAATTTTTCCAGCAAAAGCTATGATTAAAAGAATCGCAAAAGCGCTTAACTTGTCGGCTACAGTTATCGAAAAAGTTATGGAACTCTTCGAAACTGGTGCTACTATTCCCTTTGTTGCTCGTTATCGTAAAGAACTCACTGGTGGTTTGGATGAAGTCCAATTAATGGCAATTAAAGATGAGCTTGAAGCTCAACAAACCCTAGAAAAACGCAAGGAAAGTATACTCAAATCTATTGAAACGCAAGGTAAATTAACCGATGAACTAAAGGAAAAAATTGATAATACTCTTGACCTCAATTTATTAGAAGATATTTATTTGCCATATAAGCAAAAACAAGCTACTCGCGCTACTAAAGCTAGAGAAAAAGGTTTAGCGCCTTTGGCAGATATGATTTTGGCGCAACAAAAATTAGATTTAGATAAAATTGCAGTGCAATTCCTCAACGATAAAGTTACTTCTAAAGAAGAAGCCCTACTTGGCGCCTGCGATATTATTGCTGAAGTAATTAATGAAAATGAAGATGTACGTGCTATTACACGCCAACATTTTTCAAAATTTGCTGCCGCTAGCACTGCTCCTGTAAAAGATAAAGCGCTCAAAGGCAGTAAATACGAAGATTATGAAGAGTTTTCTAAGCCTTTAGATAAAGTACAACCGCATCAATTATTAGCCATTATGCGTGCTGAAGAGGAAGGATTTTTGCGCTTAAGCGTAGAGCCAGACCAAGAACGTATGATTGAAAAACTACAAAATCATGTTATTCAGCGCAATTGCCCTAATAATATTGCTGAACTTTTGCAAGATACAGTAGAAGACGCTTACAAACGTTTACTTAAACCATCTATAAGCAAAGAATTTTTGAATGCTGCTAAAGAAAAAGCAGATGATTATTCTATTCAAATCTTTGCAGAAAATTTACGTGATTTATTATTAGCTTCTCCTTTGGGTGCTTGCCGTGTTTTGGCTATAGACCCAGGTTTTGCTACAGGTTGTAAAGTAGTTTGTTTGTCTGATACAGGCAATTTATTAGAGAGTACAGTAATTTATCCTACTACTGGTGGCTCTCGTGTAGTTATGGCTGAAAAAATAGTAAAAGATTTAGTAGCTAAATACGATATACAAGCTATAGCTGTAGGTAATGGTACTGCTGGTAGAGAAACAGAACAATTCATTCGTTCTATAAAATTTGAAGGTAAAATGCCTGATTTATTCTTAGTGAATGAAAGTGGCGCTTCTATTTATTCGGCTTCTGAAATAGCAAGACAAGAATTTCCGAATGAAGATATTACAGTAAGAGGCGCTGTTTCTATTGGTCGCCGTTTAGTAGACCCTTTAGCAGAATTAGTAAAAATTGACCCTAAATCTATAGGCGTAGGGCAATATCAACATGATGTAGACCAACGCAAATTGCAGCAAAAATTAGGCGCAGTAGTAGAAAGCTGTGTAAATGCTGTTGGTATAGATTTGAATACGGCTAGTGAGCATTTATTGACTTATGTATCTGGTCTTGGTCCTGCTTTGGCTAGAAATATTGTCAATTATAGACAAGCTAATGGTAAATTCAAAGAGCGCAAAGAATTATTAAAAATCCCTCGTTTAGGCGCAAAAGCTTATGAACAAGCGGCTGGTTTCTTGCGCATTCGCGATGGTAAAAATCCTTTGGATAATACTGCCGTACATCCAGAATCTTATCCTATAGTGCAGGCTATGGCTAAAGATTTGAATGCTAAAATTGAAGAACTTTTGGCAGCTCCACAAAAAGTAAATACTTTGGATTTGAAAAAGTATTGTACAGATACTATTGGTTTGCCAACTTTAGAAGATATAAAAGGCGAATTGGCTAAACCTGGGCGCGACCCAAGAACCAAAAGACAAACTTTTAAATTTGCAGATATTCAAAGTATTGATGATGTAAAAGAAGGTATGATTTTGCCTTGTATTGTCAATAATTTGACAGCTTTTGGTGCTTTTGTAGATTTGGGTATTAAGCAAAATGGTTTAATTCATATTTCTCAAATTAGCAATAGAAGAATTAAAATGCCTTCTGAAGTATTGAAATTGGGCGAAGAATTGGAAGCTACTGTAATTGGCATAGACAAAGAAAGAGGTAGAATTCAAATGTCTTTAATCGCTTAATTAGAAAAAATACCTTATTTTTATTCTAAGCCATATAGTTTGCGCTAGGGATAGAAGCGAAAGCAGCCGCATTAGCTTTTTAAAGCTGATGCGGCTGCTGTAGCAAATAGCCCGACCCTCTGAAAGAGGGGAGCGCCCAAAGGATTATTTAGAAAAAAGATTTTCTATTAACCATGGTGTTTTTTATAGTCTGCTTGACTAGCTTTGATAACTTCATAAGCTTCAGCTTTGCCATAAGTAGAAACAATTTCTACTTCTTTGTTAGCATTGCGGTCGCCATCTGGGTCTTCTTTGTAAGTCAAGAAATAATGTTTAAGACGTTTTAAAAGTGCTTTAGGAACATCATTAATGTCATTGTATTCGCCATAAGTTTGGTCGCCTTTCAAAACAGCAATGATTTTGTCATCTGCTTCGCCACCGTCAATCATGCGGAAACCACCGATAACTTTAGCATCTAAAAGAATACCACCGTGTACAATAGGACGGTCAGCCAAAACACAAATATCTAATGGATCGCCATCGCCTACAATGTTAGTAAGACCTTCAACTTCCATGCAACGAGCTGCAACTTCTTCAGCGCAGTAAGTTTGAGGCACAAAGCCATATAAAGCAGGAATAATATTAGAATATTTATTAGGACGATCGATGAATAAGTAACCTGTTTTTTTGCAGATTTCATATTTCATATGGTCGCCAGGTACAGTTTCAATATAAGAACGTAAGATTTCAGGGCTTTTGTCACCAGCTGAAACACCATGCCAAGGATGTGCTTGGAAGTATTTGCCCAATTGAGCTAATAATTCTTGAGAAGGTTTGTTGTTTTCCATTGTATGAAAAGTGTATATTATATGTTTATACGAATAGGAAATCGTGTATAAAATTTAATTCAAGCTGCAAAGATAATGCTTTGTAATAAATTATTTAATTTTTGACTTTATAAAATTCTATAGCCAATTAATAATCATTCGCCTATGAAAAATTACTATACTAGTTTAGTAGTACTTATTTGTTTTTGTATGCAAAGCATGCTTTGGAGTCAAGCACCCAATCCAAAAATTAATTTGGATCCAACGCATTATCATTGTCATGCTTGTAGTGCAGCTAAAACTTTAGCCAGCCAAACTTGGAATAATCAAAGTTTTTCGCATAATTATAATAGTAGAAATGATAGTTTTCAAATTCAGGATTATCATATTCATATTCAAGAAACAAATGTTAATACTAAATTTATTAAAGCCAATACTATACTAAAAGTACAAGCCCTTTTAGATAATCTAAATACTTTAACTTTGGATTTATTGGGATTGAGTGTAGATTCTATCAAACAAATAGAAAATAATACACTTTTGACCTTTGTACAAAATGATAGTATGGTTTTAGTGCAATTGCCAAACCCTACTACTAGCCAAGCTATACAACATATTCAAGTATTTTATAAAGGGAATATGCGTAGTGATAATTTATGGGGTGGAGCTTATGCTAATGCACCTTATTTATATACAATAGGGGTGGGATTTGCTGCTAATCCTCATAATTTTGGTAGAGTATGGTATCCTTGTTTCGATAATTTTAGAAATAGAGCTACTTATACTATAGTGATTAATTCGCAAGGTACAAAAGTAGGTCATGCTAATGGTTTATTGATTAATGAAGCAATTAATGGCAATGATATAACACGTACTTGGCGCATTAATACACCAATTCCTACTTATTTATCGGCTTTTGCTATAGCAGATTATGCTACTGTAAGACAAACTTATGAAAGTGTTTTTACGGGTATTCATACACCTATAGAATTGGTAGCTTTGCCAGTAGATACCACTAATTTTAAAAACGCTTTTGCCAATTTGAATACCGCTATTGAAGCTTATGAATATTGGTTTGGTCCTTATAATTGGGAAAAAGTAGGTTATACTATAGTGCCTTTTAGTGCAGGAGCTATGGAACATGCTACTAATATTGCTTATCCTAAATATGCCATTAATGGCGGTACTTTGAATGAAGAAAGATTGATGGCGCATGAACTTTCGCATCATTGGTGGGGTAATTGGCTCACTTGCGAAACAGCTGAAGATATGTGGATAAATGAAGGTATGGCAGCTTATTGTGAGCATCTTTTTTTAGAATATAAATATGGTTTACTTGCTTATAAAAATGCAGTAAAAAATAATCATTATACTACGCTTACAGGGGCACATACTGCCGAAGGTGGTTATAGAGCAGTAAGTGGGGTACCACATGAATATACTTATGGTAGACATGTTTATGATAAAGGGGCTACTGTAGCGCATAATTTGCGTTGGTATATGACAGATTCTTTGTTTAGATTGGGTATGCGTCAGCTCATGCAAAATAATGCTTTAGCTACGCTCAATAGCGAACAAATGCGTGATTCTCTTATGGCTTATACTAGTGTAGATCTTAGAGATTTTTTCAATGATTGGGTATTTGGTGCAGGTTATCCGCATTTTGAAATTGCTGCGTATACGCAAAGTGTCAATAATGCCAATTATGATTTGAATATTCAAATAGAGCAGAAAGTAGTAGGACGTAATAATTATTTTATGCAAGTACCTATAATGATTAGTGTATATGGTGCGCAAGCAGGCGAATTTTATACGCAAAGAGTAATGGCAAATGGTCAATTTTATACTGTACAATTGAATATTCCTTTTGAAGCCAAGCATATTTTCATTAATGAACAAGAAGAGTTGGCTCAATCTCGTTATGATTTAGATATGAAAATTGCAGGTACGCCTAGTAATCTTAATTTAAATGCAGTGCGTATAGCAGCTTTATCTATAGGCGAAAATACAAGTAATGATTCTTTGCGTTTATTGGCGCATTATCATCCTGTTGCGCCTAGTACTGGCAATAATCCTAATAATTATATATTATCGAATCAGCGTTTTTGGTCTTTGCATTTATTTGATAATGGTGCTACTAGCAATAATACTTTGCGTTGGATGTTGGATAATACTTTAGATGCAGATGTTTTATCGGGCGGTGCCGATAGTTTAGTGTTGTTATATAGACCTAATCCTAATGAAAATTGGGTAGAACATCCAAATTATACTAAATCTTCGCCTGCTGGTGTACATATAGTACGTGTCAATACTTTTTTGAATGGCGATTATGCTTTTGCTAAAGGACAAGTAGGCTTAGGTTTGCAACCACAGGAAAGCGCAAAATATTTGAAAAAAATACAGCTTTATCCTAATCCAGTAACTGACAATTTGATTTTAGAATTGCATTTACAAAAACGCCGAGATTTACAAATAATTATAGTAGATACATTAGGACGTGTGCGTGCTTCTTTATCTTGGGATGAAGTACAAGGAAAAGTGCAAAAAGAAATACCATTGGGCGATTTAGAATCGGGTATATATTTCCTCAAATTGCAAGAAAGTACAGGCAAATTGTTGCAAACAGAGAAATTTCATAAACAATAGTAGTATTTTTTGAGAAAGGGAGTTTGGTGCGCTAAAGCGCTTTTTAAAAAAAGTTTTGTACATTACTTTTAGCCTATAGCAAGGAAAAAATAAAAAACAAAAGCGCTTTAGCGCACCATAGTCCCTTTCCCAAAAAAATAAAAATAAAAAAGGTCATTACACAAAATCTAAGTGCAATGACCTTTCCCTTTTTATAGAAAAGCAAATGATTAAGTAAGTACTAAAGCAATTACATAATCCGCTAATAAAATCATAATATTACTATTGACTACAGCTGATGTACTGGCTTTACCCAATTCTATAGAACCACCAGTTACATAATAACCCTGATAGCAAGAAATAGAAGTCAATAAAAATCCAAATACTACAGATTTGATAAACATAATAACCACATTATGCGGTACAAAGAATGAACGCAAACCTTGCATAAATTCGGCTTCAGAAACTAAACCACCTAAAGAACAAGCCAAATAACCGCCTACCATACCCAAACCAGCAGCAAAAATTACTAACATAGGAATGACCACAATGGCAGCAATAATTTTAGGCAATACTAAATAAGCAGCAGTATCTACGCCCATTACCTCTAAAGCATCAATTTGTTCTTTTTGGCGCATACCACCAATTTCGGCAGCAATATTAGAACCTACTTTTCCCGCCAAAGCCAAACAAGAGAAGGTGGGCGCCATTTCGATAATCATAATATCACGCACTATATAACCTATATAATATTTAGGAATAGTAGTATCGCCCAATTGATAAGCAAACTGTACGGCTGTAACGGCACCAATAAAAATTGCCACTAAACCAATAATCAATAAAGACCCTACACCAATATCATTCATTTGGCGGAAAGTCTCTTTGATATACATGGATATTTTTTCGGGACGCGCAAACATATTTTTCATCAAAATAAAATAGCGCCCTAAATGATAAAGTGGTTTCAATTGATATATATTGAATTAGTTAAATTAATTTTAATAAAACAAAGATAAAAACAAAGTTATGTTTTTTGCATTAAAATAGCGGAAACTTATATCATAAATCTAATAGATTTGCTTATATTTGTCGAAAATATTTTACAATTTTCTAATTGTACTAAAGCGTGTACAATAATTTAAGTGGAAATTTATGGGTAAAGTTATTGCTATAGCCAATCAAAAGGGTGGTGTAGGTAAAACTACCACTACTATCAATCTTGCAGCGAGTTTGGCTATATTAGAATATAATGTTCTAGTGATTGATGCAGATCCTCAAGCCAACGCAACCTCTGGTTTAGGCGTTGCACCCGACACAATTCAGCATAGCCTGTATGATTGCTTGGTCAACGAATTGCCAGCGCAATCAGCCATGGTTCAAACTGATATACCGCGCTTATCTTTGATTCCTGCCCATATGAATTTGGTAGGAGCAGAAATAGAATTGGTTAATCGTTGGCAGAGAGAATTCATCTTAAAAAAGATTATTGACTCAGTACGAGATCAATTCGATTTTATTGTTATTGACTGTTTGCCTTCTTTAGGCTTAGTAACAGTTAATGCGCTTACAGCTTCTGATTCAGTTATTGTTCCTGTACAATGCGAGTATTTCGCTTTGGAAGGTTTGGGCAAAATCATGAATACAATTCGTTTGGTAAAAGCGCAGCTTAATCCGCGTTTGGATATAGAAGGTATATTATTATCTATGTATGATTCGCGTTTGCGTTTGGCAAAAGAAGTGGTGGCTGAAGCCAGAAAATACTTTACAGACCGCGTATTCCGCACTGTAATTCATAGAAATGCTAGAATTGCAGAAGCACCAGGGCAAGGTATGCCTGTAGCTTTATATGATGCTGCTTCAAAAGGTGCATTAAACTTCTTCAATTTGGCGCAAGAGATTTTAGTAAAAAACAATTTGCGTTCTCAACCGCAAACCAATCCTATTGCGCAGCAAATGAATAATGCCGCTTCTAAAGAAGCCGAAATTATGGAAAGTGAATAGCCATTTTAGCGCTTTGAAACTGATATAAATAGTATTTTCAAGCATAAATGATTGACTTTTAGTTGATTGTTTATGCTTTTTTTGTGCTTTTTTTAGCCTTGGCAGCTTGGGCAAAGTCCTAATACTAATAATTGCCATTCTTGTGCTTCATAGCCTGTAGGTAAGGCTATAGTAGGAATAGCGGTATGATCCAAACAAACTGTATTTTGGCAGTTTTGGCATTTGAAATGCACATGATTGTGTTGTACATGATGATGATGTGAACAAGTACGACAAAGCGCATAAGCCCAAGCACCTGTATCATTCAAAATGCGATGAATAAGATGCTTCTCTTCAAAAGTATGTAAGGTGCGATAAATAGTGACTCTATCAAATTCTTTGCCTAAAAGCTCTTCTATTTGGCTATGCGTAATAGCATAAGGCGTTTCATTCAATAAATTGAGGATTTTTTTTCGAATAGGGGTTATACGCAAATTATATTCTTTTAGAACAGCTTCCATGGCTTCAATTATTTATATTTTCTTAAATTAGCGCAAATATACTTATTAATCTGTTTATTATACTTCTTTTTGACGAATATTAAGACTCTTTTGCCGCTATGTCATATACCTATTATAAAACAGCTTTTGAAGGTATTCGTATGCCTTTTGCCTTTGTTGATTTGGATAAATTTGACCAAAATATACAAGATATTTTGCAACGCGCTGGCGATAAAAAAATTCGTATAGCATCCAAATCTATACGTTGTTTGGCTTTGCTTAAGCGTATTTTACAAGCTAATGTACAATATCAAGGTATTATGGCTTATAGTGCAGCAGAAGCTGTATGGTTGGCAAATAATGGCTTTGATGATATATTGGTAGCTTATCCTTGTATAGATAAAAATGAAATTGAGCAAGTAATGGCTATGATTGCTCAAGGCAAAAAAATTTATCTAATGACAGATAGCCTAGCGCACTTGGAATTATTGGAAAATATAGCAGCAAAAAGTAGTATAATTTTACCGATTTGTGTAGATGTAGACTTATCTATGCCTTTTATGGGCATACATTTTGGTGTTCATCGTTCTAGTATTAAACAACTCAGCGATTTAGAGGTTTATTTAAATAACTTAAAGTCTTGTAAGCATTTAGAGTTGCAAGGTTTAATGGGCTATGAAGCTCAAATTGCTGGTGTAGGTAATAAGCAAAGAGGTAAAAAATTATTGAGTATGGCAGTGCGTTATTTGCAAAAACGTTCTATTCCTTTACTAAGAAAAAAGAGAGCAGATTTTTTATTTTTGATAAGGGAGTATGGTATTAATTTAGTTTTTGTAAATGGTGGCGGCACGGGTAGTTTAGAAAGCACTAAAAATGAAAGCGGTGTGACGGAAGTAGCCGTAGGTTCTGGTTTTTATGCACCTACACTTTTCGACCAATATACACAATTTCAACATGCACCTTCCGCAGCTTATGCTATAGCGATTACACGCCAACCTAAAGCAAATATTTATACTTGTTTGGGTGGTGGTTATACAGCTTCTGGGGCAGCTGGAATGGATAAAGTCCCTATGCCTTATTTGCCAGAAGGTTGCGCTTTAGATATTAATGAGCAAGCTGGCGAGGTACAAACGCCTATTTACTATAATGGTAAAGAATTATTAAAAATTGGTGATCCTATTTTTATGCGCCATGCCAAAGCTGGCGAGCTTTGTGAAAGATTTAATGAATTATATCTCTTATCTAAAGGTCAAATAATAGACACTGTACCTACTTATAGAGGACAAGGGCAGTGCTTCTTATAAAGATTTAACAACATACATATTTAATATGACAAGTGAAAAATATGCAGTAACGGTATTGATTACTGTATACAACGAATCTAAGAATTTGAAAGAGCTTTTACCATTGCTTACGCCTTGGGTAAAAGAAGTTTTGGTAGTAGATTCTTTTAGTACAGATGATTCGGTAGCAGTAGCAGAAGCTTTAGGGGCTAAAGTATTGCAGCATGTATATGAATCGCCTGGTGCACAAAAAAACTGGGCTATTCCGCAAGCTAGCGAAGATTGGATTTTAATTATGGATGCAGATGAAAGACCTAAACCTGCATTAATTGCCGAATTGCAAGAATTCTTGTTGCATAAGCGAGATAAAGTAGAGGAATCTGCCTTTAGAATAGGTTTTGAAAATTATTTTTTAAAAAAGCGTATTTATCATAGTGGTTGGTCTGGTGACTCAGCTATACGTTTTATTAAAAAGGCAAATTGCCGTTATAATAATAATTTCGTACACGAAGAAATTGATGATAGCCAAATAAAAGTAGGTCGTATGCAAAATAAATTTGAGCATTATACTTATGTAAGTTTGGACCATTTTATAGATAAATTGCAACGTTATTCTACTTGGGGTGCTATAGATTATGCTAAGAAAACGCCTAAAGTGGGATATTTCCATTTATATTTGAAACCTTGTTTTAGATTCTTTAAGCATTTTATTTTGCAGAAAGGATTTTTAGATGGGAAAGTAGGTTTTATCATTAGTGTGCTAATGGCATTTGGCGTATTTTTGCGTTATGCTAAAATTCAAGAAGCACAGATTTTAGAAAAGCATAAAGCTTAAAAAATAGAGGCTTATAGTATAAGCCAATATTTTTTTCAATGAATAAACAAAAGCAAAACTCCCTTTTCCAAAAAATAAAAAAAAGAAAAAGGAGGGCATATATTAATATAATTTTATTCGCCTTTAAGTAATAGTTATACATACTCATGGCTTCAATTAATGAAATGGACGAAAAGAATAGCCCAGAAAGTCCTGAAAGAGAAATGTCTTTTTTCGAGCATATAGATGAATTAAGACAACATATAATTCGTTCTGTAATTGCTATTGTGATTGCAGCAGTAGGTGTATTTGCGGCTACTAATTTTGTATTTGAAAAGATATTATTTGCGCCAGTAAGACAAGATTTTGCTACCTATAAGGGCTTGTGTTGGTTGTCTGAAAAATTAGGTTTAGGCAATGCCATGTGCTATGATGTTTCTAATATAGAATTGAAAACATTACAAATGGGAGAGGCTTTTGGCCTACACTTGAAAGTGTGTTTTTTTGGTGGCTTAATAATAGCTTTTCCTTATATAGTATGGGAGTTATGGCGATTTATAAGCCCAGGGTTGTATGACCGTGAGAAAAAAGCAATTCGTGGCATGGTGGGTATAGCTTCTTTCTTGTTTTTATTGGGTATATTATTTGGTTATTATATATTAGCGCCTTTTGGCATTAATTTCTTAATCAATTATGATTTACCCATGATTAATGATAAGACTACAGAGGTTTTGGCTTCTTCTTTCATTAATTATATGTTGATGTTTACTTTGCCAGTTGGTTTATTATTTGAATTACCGATTTTGATTTATTATTTGGCTATGATGGGTATAGTGACACCGAAATTTTTGAAAGAATATCGTCGTCATGCCATCATCGTAATTTTGATAGTAGCAGCTGTTGTAACACCACCAGATGTTGTAAGTCAGACTTTTATAGCTATACCAATTTATATTTTATATGAAATTAGTATAGGTATAGCGGCAAAACAAGAAAAGTTACGCATTCAACGTGAAAAAGAATTTTTCGAAAATTAATCTTTATATATAAAAAGCTTAGGCAAAACTCCCTTTTCCAAAACCTCTCAAAAAGCTTCTTCAGATGTATAAATATGTATTGCTATTTTTAAGTACTATTTTGTTGCAGGCTTGTATAACTTCTTCATCGAATACGAATAGAAATAATCGTCAGGCAAATGCAGAGGATACAAAATTGAAAACTTATAGTATGGGCATGCCTAGTAAATTTAAAATAATTAATGAGGCAGAACATCGTTATTTGTTGGTAGAATCGCCTATAGAAAACTATAAGCTGACCATTAAATTATTTAAAGATTATACAGATGCGGTGCCTGTGTGGGAGGGGACAAATTTGACTTTATATCCTTGTCCGTTTGCTGAAAATTATCGTTATTTGGCTTTAAGTCAATTGGCGACTTTAGGGGAAACGCCTTGGGTAGTTTGGGTGAAATTGGAAAATACAGCCACTAATACTAGTATAATAGATATGCTTACTGTAAATCCATTGCAGGATAATGCGCAAAATTTATTTTTAGTAAATGAAAATGGCACATTATTGCATATAGATAAATATGTTAAAAAGGGGAGTACTTATCGTTTTATGCGCCCAGGTAAAACAGTAAATAATTATACAGTACATTATTATCCTAAAGCATTGCCTATAGCATTGCCAGCGCATAGTAGTCAAAATAATGTATTTGCTCCTTTGAAAACAGAGCGCACAACAAGTGTATTATCTAAAGATGATTTGTATACTTTCGAACAAACAGGGACTTATTTAATACAGACAGATTTAGAACCTAATCAAGGTATATTAATTACTTGCGTAGAGGCAGATTTTCCGAAAATAACCAAAGTAAGCCAAATGGTGGAAGCTATGCGTTATTTGACCAAAAATGAAGAATATGAAGCTTTAATGAATGGTAGTAATCAAAAATTAGAGTTGGATAATTTTTGGATGAAAATGGCTAAAGGGAATGTAGAAAATGCTAAAATTTTATTACGTTCTTATTTTAAAAGGGTAGAGTTTGCTAATTACTATTTTACAGCAGAGAAAGAAGGTTGGAGAACAGATAGAGGTATAGTATATATAGTATTTGGAACACCAACACTGATTAAGAAAACTGCAAAATCAGAAAATTGGTATTATCGTTTGTATAATGGCAGTACTTTATATTTCAATTTTACTAAAATAGGTGAAATTTATGCTTTGAATAGAGAAAGTAATTATGGTCCTATATGGAATGATTATATTCGTATGTGGCGCAATGGTGAAATCCGAGAATAATATAAAAAGTAAAAGCGTTTAGCTTCCTAATATGGAAACTAAACGCTTTTTTATTAAAACTTAATTCAGCTATAGTGCTTAAACATAATTTTTAATTAATGCAGCTGTAGTATCAGCATCTAAAGAACCAGTAGCATTTAAGCCAAATTTTGTTTGGAAATCGCGTAATGCACCAATTGTTTTTTGACCTAAAACGCCATCTACTGTACCAGCATTGAAGCCAGATTCATTTAAGATAAGTTGTAAAGCTATAGGCGTAAGTGTTTGCGCTTGATTGCGGAAAGCATTGCGTAAAGCATTAGAAGTATTGCTATCTACTTCGCCAGTAGCTGCTAAATTATTATCTTGTTGGAAGCGTTTTAAAGCGGCTTTAGTATTAGCACCAATAACGCCATCAATATTACCAACATTATAACCTACAGTATTGAGGATAAGTTGTAATTTTTTGCTACCAATATGAGCACGAACAGAAGGAATTCTTAATACTTGGTCAGCAAAAATATGACCAGTGAAACCATTGTATTCTTCTAATAATTTGTATTTGTTGCCATCACCATAGAATTGTTCGGCAATGCCCCATGGTGTATCACCTTTCTTAACAACATACTCAATATAATCATTATCATTATTGATAGTATTATTATTGTTTGTAGTAGTAGTGTTGTTGTTAGTTGTAGTTGTTGAAGGTGCTGTACTAGTAACATTGTTCTCCACTTTCAAGTATTGGCCAAATGTTTTTACTAAGCTTTGAAGTTTAGTATTTTCTGCTTCAGAACTTACTGTACCATTTAAAACGATAGAAGCACCATTCATAGCTACAGTGATATTGCTAGTATTAATACCAGCTGCTTCTAATTGTTGTTTGATTTGTGCATCAGGAGAAGCAGAAGAATTTTCGTCTTTCTTACCGAAAAGATTGTCAAATAAACCCATGGATATTGAAAAGGATTTTATGAAATAAAATAGTTGTGGGAAATTGTTAATTTCTATATTAATATACGATAAAAAGCTAAATCGTCACACAAAAAAGGACAATTTTTATAAAATAAAAAGGAAAAAAGATAAAAAGGCAGCTTATAGTATAAATAAGCTGCCTTTAGTATGAAAATATAAAAAGAAATAAAACCATACTCCCTTTTACAAAAAAAAATCTCACTTAAGTACAAAAAAAAAGTGAGCTCACTTGTCAGCAAACTCAACTTAGAGGATGTAATATGAAAACTATCTGGCTATTTTTAAATTACATATTAATTATTAACTTATAATCATGCTTTCTTTATAGATTCATAGTGGGAATATCTTCAGACTATCGTTTGATAGCGATTTTTTGTACTAATTCGTGACCTTCGTCGTTTTTCACGCGAACAATATAGTTACCATTTTCGATAGTAGCTACATTGATAGCTTTGTAGTTGTTACCTTGGCTAAGACCTAAAGTATTGTTAGCTGCCATTTGGAAACCTTCTTCATCATACATTTCGAAAGTTAATTTTTGTTCGAATTCTGATTCTAAAGAGAAAATGAATAAATCATTTTCGATTTCTTCTTCAGCAACTTTCATGTTTACAGTTGTAAGCGCTGTTTTATTTTCGGCAGCAATAAGGTTAGAGAAGATTTTTTGGATGAATTCTTCGTCAGCACCTTCGCTAGCAGAAGCAGCGCGAGCATTTAACATAATTTGCTCAATTTTGCTCATATCTAATGTAGTACTAGCTTTAGAGAAAGTACCAGCCATTTTAATATTTGCTAATGCATCAACACCACGTGTGTTAGCTTTGAAATTATCTTGTTGAATATCCACTGCAGCAGAAGCAGCAGCTTGTTTTGGAGATTCACCACAAGCAACTAAAGTACTAACAGCTAAAATTGATAAAAATGAAAATTTAATTAAGTTCTTCATAGCGCGTAATAGGATTATTAGATGCAACAATGTGTAAGAGTGGTGGATTTGTAGTTTAATGGTGATTAAAATACAAGTGTTACCGTTTGGAATAAAAAAAATAAAAAAAATAAAAAAAAAGCACAAAGCTATCACTGCTAAAAGAGAACTATAACAGAAATAGATTTGTGCCTATAATTTCTATGAAATCTTATAAAGAAAGATGATTAATATGCTTTATATATAATTTAAGCTAAGATAGATAATATCTTAGTCTTAAGCCGAGAAAGATGTTCCACAACCACAAGTGCTAGTTGCATTTGGATTATTGAATGAAAAGCCACGATTTTGTAAGCCATCCATAAAATCAATTTCTATGCCTAACAAATAAATCGCATGTGCTTTATTCATTACTATGTTTAAACCAGCAATTTCGAAAGTTTCATCATCTTCTTTCTTAACATCAAAGCCAAGAATATAAGAAAAACCTGAGCATCCGCCACCTTTTACCCCTACGCGTAAATAATGATTTTCGCTAAGATTTTGAGCTTGGCGTATGCGTTGTAATTCTTTTACTGCACCTGCAGTTAATTGTAAAGGTGCTAAAGTATTGTCCATATATGTCAATCTATTTAAATTTATTTTAAGAATAGGGTTTCTAACCTTAATCAGCAATAATATTAGACTACAAAAATAAATAAAAAACTAAACATAATATCAAAAGCTTAGCCTAAATATTTTGTACTCTGCATATAAACATTTGGGAATAGGGAAGGTTTTAGTTAAATTCCTGTTTCTAAAATATTCGTAAAAATTGCATGATTTTCGGGCGATTCTAATTCTCTTAATCTATTATCTAGAATTAATAGTTCTGCGGGGGTAAAAAGTTCTACAGGGGCATAGTTTATGATATTCTTAAGTTCTTGAATTATTTCCTGAATAGGCCGCCAGTAATAATTATTATGAACCATTTCACTCAATAAAGTTTGCACTATTGGTCTATAATAAGGTTTAAATAAAGTGTCATTTTGTAATTGAGCACCTATATACATTAAAATTTCCTCATATACACCATTCCCTAAAGTGCAGAAGTTTTTACCATCGACATATAGGCTTGTTTGGGGTTGGTAAAATGTTATACTATCAGGACTATATAATTTAAATTGTGTTTGAATAAATGCATCATCTGTCTCTTCAGCCGTCAATAGGCTTTTAGCTTGCCAAAAACGCAAATCTTTCCATATATAGTATTTATTATGTGGCGCATACCAATGCAAGTAAGCGCTACCTTCAAAAAGTTCATTAAGCCAATAAAAATTGGCTATAGTATCTGTAATTTGTTGTTGTTGTTGTACTATATCTGCCAATCTTAAACTCAAATTCTCTATAAATTCCTCACTAGTACGCCAAGCCAATTCAAAAGCTATATCTGTACTAATATTAGCGCATCTTGCTCTAAACATATGGTATTGTCGTACATAATCTTCGCCAAATACGCTACGAATACGCCTAGACAAAATTAATTCCTGCAATTGTGCATCCTGCAAATTAATGAAACTAATATTACCACCATATACCCAAGCTGTTTTTTCTGTTTCTGTACTATCTTGCGTTAAATAAATTTTTACCCAAGGTTCTTCATAATCTATACCTTCCAAACGCATTTTTAAAGTGTGTTCGCTAATGCGATTGGCAAAATAAAAAGTATCTTTTTGTGCTGCTATACTAATTACTGGACTATTCAAATTTGGTTCTGCACGAAGCACTGCTTTTTGTGTTGTTACTACCAATTGAATATTACCAGCTTGCGTGATGATAACGGGTTCGCCTGCTAAGGCTAGATTTATATTAGAATTATCTATAGAAGCAGTTTCTTTCTTATCGACATTTGATGTACATGCAAATACTGTGCCTAAAATTATACTATAAAATATATATATGAATATTTTTTTTGTAAAAACTAACATATTTCGAAAATTTAGGTCTTATGAATTAAAAATATTGGGGCGAAACCTTCGCTAAAGCTCAGGTCGGGCTATACGTTGCAGCCCTTTGGGCTTCCACTGCTATCCCTTTCGCTTGGGCGTATATTTTTTTTATAAAAAAACAAAAACCATACTCCCTTTCTCAAAAAACCATAAAAGTTAATTAAAACCGAACTTTTAAAAAAGAAAAAAGCCTGCATTTAAGCGATATTTAACTTAAATACAGGCTGTATATATAATTATCTAAATAAAATAGACTTAGTTAGATAAATTAAAATCAGATTTGAAATGGAATTCTATTTTAGGGAAATCATCTTGAGCAGATTGCAACATCCAAGGCGATTCGGCTAAATATACCAATTGTCCATGCTTATCTTCTGCTAAGAAACTAGCTTTTTTACGTCTAAAATCTGCTAATTGTTGAGGGTCTTCGCTGCGAATCCAACAAGCCTTGTATAATTGAATAGGCTCATATCTACATTTAGCAGTATATTCAAATTCCAAACGATATTGTAATACTTCAAATTGGAGTTGACCTACTGTACCAATAATTTTGCGACCATTATGCAAGCGAGTAAAGAGCTGCGCTACACCTTCATCCATTAATTGATCAATACCTTTAGCCAATTGTTTAGACTTCATAGGGTCTGCATTTTCAATATATTGGAAAAGCTCAGGCGAGAAGCTCGGAATACCAATAAATTGTAAATTTTCGCCTTCAGAAAGCGTATCGCCAATTTTGAAGTTACCAGAATCGTATAAACCTACAATATCACCAGGGAAAGCTTCATCTACTACTTCTTTTTTAGAAGCCATGAAAGTAGTAGGGTTAGGGAATTTGAGGTCTTTGCCTAAACGTATATGTTTATAGTTTTTATTACGTTCAAATACGCCAGAACAAATACGAAGGAATGCAATACGGTCACGATGACGTGGGTCCATATTAGCATGAATTTTGAAAATAAAGCCTGTAAATTTCTTCTCCGTAGGCTCTACCAAACGTTGCGCTGTTTGATAAGCTTTAGGGCTAGGGGCAATATCCACAAAACAATCTAAGAGCTCTTGAACACCAAAGTTATTGACAGCAGAACCGAAGAAAACAGGTGATTGTTTGCCTGCTAAATAAGCCTCTTTATCGAATTGAGGGTAAACACCAGCTACCATTTCAGCTTCTTCACGTAAAGTATTTGCTGCTCTTGCACCAATAGTTTTATCTAAAATTGGGTCTGAAAGGTCAGTAATTTCAATAGGATCAATGGCTTTAGTATTTGGCGAGAAAAGGCAAAGTTTTTGTTGATAAAGGTCATATACACCTTTAAATTCTTGTCCTTGACCAATGTTTAAACTTAAAGGACAAACCTTTAATTTTAATTTCTGTTCAATTTCATCCAAAAGGTCGAAAGCTTCTTTACCTACACGGTCTAATTTATTGACGAAAACAATAATAGGCGTATCGCGCATGCGACAAACTTCTACTAATCTTTCGGTTTGTTCCTCCACACCTTTAGCTACGTCTACTACTACTATAACACTATCTACAGCAGTAAGTGTACGATAAGTATCTTCAGCAAAGTCTTTGTGACCAGGGGTATCGAGAATATTCACTTGATAATCTTTGTATTCGAAACCCATTACAGAAGTTGCTACAGAGATACCACGTTGTTTTTCGATTTCCATAAAGTCGGAAGTCGTACTTTTTTTAATTTTATTAGACTTTACAGCTCCAGCGACTTGGATAGCACCACCAAATAAAAGGAGTTTTTCTGTAAGTGTAGTTTTACCAGCATCGGGATGCGCTACAATAGCGAAGGTACGGCGACGGTTGAGTTCTTGGTCAAAATTATAAGACATAGAATTATAGTATAGAAGGAAATCCTTAATAATCGATTATAAAATATGGGCGCAAAGGTAGGAATTAAAGCGCAAACTACAAAGCAAAAAAGTCATGCCCTAAAATGAAGGACATGACTTTTAAGTATATATTAAAACTTGCTAAACGAGATTAACCTTTGTAGTTACGTTTAGTTTGTTTCTTTTTAGATTTGATTTGGTTACCACCTGGGAATTTATTGCCTTTAGGAGAACCTACACGAATCATAGCACAACGGAAACCTATAGTGGCAGAAGATAAATCTTCTTCTAAGAAACGGCGTGTACCTGGAGATAACCAGAATGCACGGTCTGCCCATGAACCACCTTTGTAAACGCGTACTTTATCATTAATAAGAGAAGATTTCTCATAATTGTAAGTAGCAGAAGATTCTTGGTCGCCATCTAAATAGTTGATAACATTAGATTTTTGGAAGTTGCGACGAGTTGCTAATTTCTCATCATCCATTTGTTTGTATTTCAAACGACCTAATGAATCTAAACCTTCTGGTTTACCATCATCATCACGAGCAATTTCCATAAAGACATTACCACGCATAGGGTTAAGATCTTGGTTTTCAACATCGCGTAAAGTAGTTGAAGTCATAGGACGATAAACGTCTTTAACCCATTCATTTACGTTACCAGCCATATTGTAAAGACCATAATCATTTGGCACGAAGCTACGTACAGGTGCTGTAATATGTGCATTATCATTTAATGCACCAGCCATACCCATATAGTCACCACGGCTACGTTTGAAGTTAGCTACCATTTGACCTTGGTTACGACCATGTTGAGGATAACGCACTGTAGTACCATCCCAAGGATAAATACGACGGTCTGTAATACGCTCATCACGTGCATAAGCTTGGTTACCAATAAGTGCTAAAGCTGCAAATTCCCATTCTGCTTCTGATGGAAGGCGATATTCTGGTAATAAAATACCATCTTCGAAACGTACACGACGCTCTTCGCCTGAAGCTGGAGAACGCATAGGTTTATTACCTGGTGTACCTTCATATAAACCTTCTAGATAAGCACCTGTATTGAAGTTGGCATCTCCTTTTTGAGATTCAGGATCAGCTTGTAATTTACCTTGTTCAATAAGAATCATCTCATTAACACGGTCAGAACGCCATTTGCAATATTCTTGTACTTGTAACCAAGTTACACCTACTACTGGATAGTCTGCATAAGCTGGGTGACGTAAGTAAGTTTCTACAAATGGTTCATTATAAGAAAGCTCTTCCAACCATACTAATGTATCTGGTAAAGCTTTGCGATATACTTGAGGATTAGACTCGCCATGTACACGGTCAATCCAGAATAAGTACTCTAACCATGCCTCGTTGCTTACTTCTGTTTCATCCATATAGAAAGAAGAAACAGTTACTTTACGAGGAATATTATTGAAGTCAAACATTACGTCTTGTTCAGTTTGCCCCATAGAGAAGCTACCACCTTCAATAAATACAAGATTTGGACCAGTAATCTGTCCTTTATATTTAGGAACTTTTTCAAAGCCACCCCACTCTTTAGAGTTGTATTTCCATCCAGTTGTGTCTGAACGTTGCTCGCGTTTACAAGCTGAGGTTAGCATAAGTCCTACTAAGCCTAACAAAAATATTTTTTTCATCACGCAAGAATTTATTAAATTTAACGACAATTAAAAGGCAAACAAAAGTATAACAAAAAAATTAATTATCTAAATATTTTTAGACAATCGTTGTAGCGCTGTTTATGTTTTTTGTTTTTATCTTCAAAATTTAGTATTAAAGCCACTTCATGACTTCCTCCTGTATTTGGTCCTAACCCTGAAACAGTTACATCATAACTATAAGCAACTTTGAATACGCCTTTCGATAAACCTAGCGTCATAATTAACGCATCACTATTGCCAAAAGCATGTCTGAAGAATAAACCACCAAAGAAATCTTGTACTTGCGCATAAGCACCAAAGTTCAATTGATGGAATTGACGTTGCTTTACGAATAAGAGGTTTGGAGATATAAACGTGTTATTTTTTCCTTTATTGTGTGCGCCTATAGGAATTTGTGCACCAGCATGTAAAGTTGTACGCACTGGCAACTGACCATCAGAGATTTGCATTTGATAAAAGGCTTCATTAGGCTGATTAATATGCTTGAATGAAACGCCGCCATGTATATTATTCCAATGCAAAACCATACCAAAACCTGCATCAAAATAATTGATACTTTGTTGCACCATAGCTTCATTAGTGGGGTTTGACAAACCTATAGTAGGGTCGAGTTGGTCTAAGAATATAAGTTTATCCCAATTCAATCTTTTGGAAACAAAACCAAATTCTAAGCCTGTACGAATATAAAAATTCTCGTCAAATCTTATATCATAGGCATAAGAAAAATTGAATTGAGAAGTAGTATAAATACCATTTCCTTGTACATCTGCTAAAGCATTAATACCAAATCCGCTGCGTAATTTTGGCGAAAATTGACTATAAGCAGCAGAATAAGTAGCATAAGCTTGATTGATTTTAGACCATTGATTTCTATAATTCAAATAAATGGTTGGCGCATCAGATAATCCTGTAAGTGCAGGATTTAATTGCATAGGTGCCGAAAAAAATTGACTAAAAACTGGGTCTTGAGCCCAAAGACTACAATGCAAACAACAAAGCAAGCCAGTAAGGTATAATAGTTTTTTCATAAAGAGAAATTTATGATATGTCTTTCGAATAGGTATGTTTATTTTTTCTATAAAATAGGAATCATATTTTTTTGGGAAAGGGAGTATGGCATTGGTTTGTTTTTTTATAACGTGCCAAATCTTAAAGATATTTTGTCTTTTCTTGATAAGCAAGAATAAAATTAAACAAAAAACGGTTAAAGCCTGATAATCAATTAGATTTTATTTAATTTTAAGCTGTAAAACTTATTTTATTAGTTAGATAGCCTCTTATATTAAAAGTAAATTCATATTTATAAAAGTATAAAATATTTTTACCTTTAGTCTTTCAAATTATAATTGGTATTGCTATTTTCTATAGAATTTGTCCCAACAGAAAATCTATAAATTATCGTTTTCTAAGGGAAACCAATTATTTGATTAGCCATATTTTCTATTTTGATATATTCTCAAATCAACATCAATCTTATGAGTATTGATATTTTTAAATTGAAATTTTACTATCAATGGGCTGTACTGTGTGCAGTTTTTTGTTTTTCTAATACTAATTTGCTTTGGTCTCAAAATACAGTAGAGCATCCTATTCTTATTCAGTGGGATGAGTCTCCAAGTGTTTTGCCAACAACTACTATATTTACACCACCTGGTACAGTAATGCCTAGTTATTTATATCCAAATTTTGCTGATGCAATCTATGGTATGGCTTATCCTTTGGTGCCTGTATATGCCAAGCAAATGCCATTGAGTAGCCCAGCGCAAATGGAAGCTGTTTTATTGCAAGCACAATATGAAGATATTACTTTCGATTATGAGCCAAATTATGAAGAAACGGAAGTAAAAGTAGCGGTAGAACTAATTTATTATAAAGGAAAGCCTTTGGCACAATACTCCCTTATTCCAATAAGAAAAAATCCAAGTACAGGAAAGTATCAAAAATTAGTGAATGGTCGTTTGCAAATTCGTTTTCAAAATATAGCACCTACACCTAGTGTACAGCGTTGGAATTTGACTACTTCTATTTTGAGTACAGGTACTACTTATAAAATTGCCCTTACAGAAAGTGGCGTTTATAAATTAGATTATAATTTTTTGCGCAATAATTTGGGCATAGATCCCGCAAACATAGACCCTAGAAAAATACAAATTTTTGGTAATGGAGGAAAAATGTTGCCTGAATTATTGAGTGTGCCACGTCCTGAAGATTTAGTAGAGAATGCTATTTATGTGCAAAGCGCTACAGGTACAAGTTTTGGCAATAATGATTATATTTTATTCTATGCGCAAGGTACCAAATATTGGGAAAGGGGGAGTTCTGGTTCTGGGGCAGCATTCGATCATATAGAAAATTATTATGCAGATACTACTTATTATTATATAAAGTTGAATGAGAATATAGGTAGACGCATTCAAAATATTAATAATAATAATAACGCAGATTATATTACAGATGTATATGATGCTTTAGCACATCATGAGCGAAATACTATTAATTTACATCATGTTGAACAGCCTACATTACCGCCTGCTGGTCGTCGTTTTTTTGGGGAGTCTTTCAAAACAAATGCTAGTCAAGATTTTACTTTTAATTTTAAGCATTTGGAGCGCAATACACCTGTAAGATTAACTAGTGCTATAGTAGCACGTTCGATTACTGGTTCATTAATGTATAAATATGTTATTAATGGTACGAATCAAACTTGGGATGTAAATATTAATAGAACAGGCTCAGGTACTTATGATGCTTATGCTAGAGAAGGTATATTGCGTACTACTTTTAATGCGCCTAGCAATACTATTACTTTAAAAATTACTAAAACACCTAACAATTCTAGTATAGATGGTTGGTTGGATTATATTACTTTACATGCACGTTGTACATTAGTCTTTGATGGCGAACAATTATTGTTTAGAGATTTAGCTTCTATCAATAGTAATGTGACTAGATTTAATATGCGTAGCAATCAAAGTAATATGCAAGTTTGGGATGTTTCGGATTTGTATAATGTAATGCGAATGAATGGCAATTGGCAAGGCAATCAGTTTTCTTTTGATATTAGTACTAGAAATAGTTTGAAAGAATTTATTGCTTTTACTCCTGAAAATATCAAAACGCCACAATATATAGGTATAGTAGCACAACAGAATTTGCATGCTATGACTAGAGCACCAAAATTTTTAATTATTTATCATAGTTATTTTGAAGAGGCTGCTCGTCGTTTGCAAGCACATAGAATGAGTGTGACAAATATGTCTACAGAAATTGTTAATGTAGCACAGATTTATGAAGAGTTTGGTTCTGGTATGAAAGATATTAGTGCTATACGTGACTTTATTAAAATGCTTTATAATAGAAGTACAAGTACAGATAGTTTACATTATGTATTATTCTTAGGGGCAGGTTCTTTTGATTATAAGGATATTATTTTCAAAGGGGAAGCTAATCATAATTTTATACCTTTATATCAAACTTTAGAATCTATAGACCCTAATACTGCTTATACTACAGATGATTTCTTTGCTGCTTTAGATGATACAGATGGCAATATATTGTCTAATACTATTAATACTTTAGATATAGCTATAGGACGTATTCCTGCTATTAATGCACAACAAGCTAATACTGCTATAGATAAAATTATTCGTTATGAAACTGAGCCTCAAACTTTAGGCGATTGGCAAAATAATATTAGTTTTATTAGCGATGATGAAGATGGGGGTACACACTTTGCAGCAGTAAAAGCTATTAGTGATACTATGCGTACTCGCTATCCTATATATAATATTACTTCCATTCATGCTGATGCTTATACACAAGTAAGTACAGGCGGCGGGAATCGTTATCCTGATGCTATGGAAGCTATTATTAGAAGAATTACGCAAGGTAGTTTAGTAATGAATTATATAGGGCATGGTGCTGATGATGGTTTGGCACAAGAACGTATTTTTACTAATACTGAAATTCGTGCTTTAAGAAATAAAAATAAATTACCATTATTTATTACGGCTACTTGTTCTTTTGCACCACATGATGATCCTTCATTGACTTCGGCAGGAGAGGAATTATTATTTAATGCAGAAGGGGGGATGATAGCATTATTTACCACAGTGCGCGTAGTATTTGCCAATACTAGTAATAGTTTGGTATTGACTACTATGAGAAAATTATTTGAGCCTCTTGATAATGGTAATCGTATGCCAACTTTAGGCGAAGTAATTACTATTTCTAAAAATGCTTATTTATATAATAGTATAGGCAATAGTTCTATACATAATACTAGAAAGTTTGTTTTAATAGGTGACCCTTCTATGACTTTAGCTTATCCTAAACATAAAGTAAGAACATTAACTATTAATGGCGAACAACCTAATGCACAAACTGTACAAATAGGGGCTTTACAAAAAGTAACTATTACTGGTGAAATCGTTAAAAACGATGGCACTATTGCTACAGATTATAATGGCATTTTATATCCTACTGTATATGATAAAATGGATACTTTATCTTTGAAAGATAATGATAGAGGTTCTAATGGTAGAGATTTAAAATTTCATGAACAATCTAAAGTGATTTTTAGGGGAAGGGCTAGTGTTAATTCTGGTCAATTTAGATTTGAGTTTATTGTACCTAGAGATATTAATTATAGTCTAGGAACGGGTAGAATCTCTTATTATGCAGGCGATGAAAATACTTTAATAACTGCTAGCGGATATGATGAAGGGTTTAAAATAGGAGGCTCTTATGCACAAGCTGCCACTGATAATATTGGTCCTGAAGTCAAAGTATATATGAATGATGAAAGTTTTGCTTTTGGCGGACTTACAGATGCCAATCCTACTTTGTTGGTTAAATTATATGATGAAAATGGTATAAATACTGTAGGTAATAGTATAGGGCATGATTTACAAGGAAAATTAACCCTTCCACAAATTACACAAACTACTACTGGGACTAATGGTGAAATCAAAACTTATAAATTGAATGAAGCTTATCAAGCAGAATTAGATAATTATCAACGAGGAACAGTGCAATATCCCCTTAATAATCTCAAAGATGGTATTCATAATATTGAGGTAGAGGCTTGGGATGTTTATAATAATGTAGGGTATGGTAGTACAGAATTTGTAGTGGCTAGTGATGCTAGTTCAGCTTTACAAAGAGTTTTAAACTATCCTAATCCTTTTACAACTAGTACTAATTTTCTCTTTGAGCATAATTTGCCAGGGCAAGAAATGGATATACAAATTCAAATCTTTACTATTTCTGGAAAATTAATTAAAACAATTAGAGAAACTCGAGCTCCAGAATCTTATTATGTTAGAGATATTCATTGGGATGGATTAGATGAATATGGCGATCGTTTGGCACGTGGTACTTATATTTATAAAGTAACTGTAAAAACTGTGAATAATAATATTACTAAAACTTCAGATTATCAGAAGTTAGTTATCCTTAAATAGGGACATAAAAAAAAGATACACAACTAGTAATAATGCTTTTAAAGAAAGCTTCTTATCTAAAGTAGTTGTGTATCTTTTTTTATTGCTATCTATAGAGAAAGTCTATAGGGCAATAAGAAATAAGTTCGAAGAAAGTTCGATATTATAGGTAGAAACAAAATAATCTAAAGGATTTATCTCTACCAAAAGACTAAAGGTCTTAAACTCTTATTTTATAATTATTCAACAGGGATAAAGTCCCAATATTTAAAAAGTAATAGTTGTAAAAATGATAAAAGTTAGTTTTTTATTGGTATGGATAGAGGCGCAAAATTTGTGCCATTTTTTGTAATACCTATAATTATTTTTAAAATAACGAGCAACTTATAAAGAAAGCGCTCGTATTTTTTTAAGAATCTAAAAAGTGATTCCTATCTTTCTCTATAACTTTTTACGTAGAAAATGATAAAAGTCACATCTTTTTTAATGATTTTTAAAAAAAAATTCAACATGGCAAATAAAAGGACTTTTTTCTTCGTGACCAATATAAATGATGGTACTTGCATTAGTAGACTGAGACCTTATATGGAAGAAGTATTAGAGATTTTGAGATGGGAAGTAGACACTAATCATCCTAAAAAAATCCTAACTATAGAAACTGAAGCAGACAAAGACAATGTTATTCCGCGTATTACACAAGTAGTGGAAGAAGCTGGATTTGATATTCATGTACTTGAACATTAAATAAACTATAAAAAAATAGCAGGATTAAGTTTATAACTTAGTCCTGCTATTTTGCTTTTAAAATTAGTATGTAAATCATAAATTTCTATTCTTGTGAAAAGGCTGAATACATCCAAACTAATTTTTCTTGCTCTCTAATATAATCGCTCATTAAAGCAGCTGTACCTTCATCTTCCTCTGCTAAGGCTAATATTTCTCTTTGTTTTACTAATAATATTCTTAAGCCATCTAAAATTGAAACTACTGCATCTCGACCATCAGAAACATTAGAGACTTCTGCAATTTGAGTTTCCTCCAAATAATCTGAGTATGTATGCGTAGGGCTGCCACCCAAAGTCAGTACCCTTTCAGCTATACTATCTATTTTTAATAATAGATTTTCGTATAGTTCTTGGAATTTTAAATGCAATTCAAAGAATTTTGCGCCTTTAATATTCCAATGGAAACCACGAATATTCATGTAAAATACAGAATAATTCGCTAATAAATCGTTTAATGCTTGTATTAAGGCTTCTGTTTTCTCTATAGAAAGCCCTATAGCATTATATTTATTATTCACTGTAAGCATAATCAAGAAAATTTAATACATCCTATAAAGTGGTGTAATGTTTGAAAAATACAGTTTATATCTATTTAAAAAGTCGTAAAGTGCTTTTCGAATACTATCTTTATAAGAACCAAATTATTTGTGAATCTGTTCATAAAAATATATATTTGTAATTATTTCTTTTCATCAAATCCTTTCCCATGTCATACATATTAATCATTGTCGCTATCTTGGTGGTAGGGGCTTTATTTTTACTCAAATTCTTGCGTAATGTGCAACCTGATGATGCCGAAGTAGCTCAAGATTTGCAAGAATTAAAGAAAATGTGCGCACCCTATAAAGGTGGTTTGGAACCTTTTAGCGAAGAAATTTCTAGCAGTAAATTAGATCAAGTATTATCTAAAGGGCAGCAGCGTACAGGCAGTGGTGTATTTTTATCTACTGTAGGACAACCAATTATTGCTTATGCTTATAGAAAATATATAGGACCTAGCACCAATGCCACTATATATGTACTTACTTCTGAACATGAATATGTATATCGTTATACTACTAAAGGCGCAGAAGTAACTATTGACGGTAAAAAACAAGGCTTATTGCGTGAAAATGGTAAACTCTATAATTATAAAAATGAAGAAGTAGCTAGCGTAGAAAAATTTGGCGCTATTGCTCAAAATAAAATTTTTATAGGGAGTGAAGAAGTAGCAAAAGTAGCTTTACCAGATGCTATGGCAGGTATTCAGGCTATACAATTGCAAAAAGAATTGCCAAGAGAACAAAGAGAATATGTTAATATTCTTGCTGTACATGAATTAGTAACTAATTTAAGTGAAATAAATTAAATATAAAAGGTCTAGGCTCATAAAGCTTAGACCTTTTTTTATACACCAAAACCATACTCCCTTTCCCAAAAAATTAATAATAAGTATTTACTAAAGAAAAATACTTTTTACCATCATGCGCATTGGTATTTGCCTCAAAGGAAAAGTCATATTTTTCATTCAAAAGGGCTATACTATTATCTAGATTTTTAGTATTTTGAGGTATAGCTTGAAGACAAACATACACTTTATTTAAATTAGTACATTCGGCCAAAATCTCAGGCAATACATCTACAAAACGATGCGAAATATTGTATAAATAAAGTTGTTCTAATTTTTTGAAAAGTCCTAATTCAGGTAGCGATTTAATATACTCATCTAGAGTAATAGCCAAAGATTTTAGTTTAGGGCAAGCCGCCAAATAAGTCAAATCCTTTTGTAAGTTTTCTCTAGATAAATCTAAAATGTTATTACCTATATCATTATTAAAAACATAGTATTCAAAGCTTTCTAAGTCTTTTAGTAAAGCTATATTTTTATCTAATTCTATATAGTAATGACAAACTAATTTAAGCGATTTCAATTGCATTAAATTAGCAATAGCGGCATTAATTTTTAAATTAGAATTACTATGTATATGCAAGCTTTCCAATTGTTTTAGCTTATATACTTTTTCAAAATGCTTGTCACTAATAGATAAAGACTTTAAATGAGGACATAGCTCCAAAAAGTGCTTATTATTTTGTACAGAAAGAGGACTATTAGTTGCATTTATATTTATAATTTTTACTTTTTCAATTAAAGGGAAAATCTTATTAAAAGGCATTTCTTCTAGTGCATCAAAATAAAAAGTCGTTAGTATATCTAATGTCCAAAAATCCCCTTCTTTATAAAAATTTAGGTCTACTAAATCATTGCTACAGAAATCAGATAAATAATAATTTATTTTTTGGGAAAGGGAGTATGGTTCTTGTTTATTAATAAATTCTAATAGGGAAGTATAGTTTTCTTCTATTAAAATTAAAGCTTCATTATTGCCATTCAAATAAGCTTCAAAAGCTGCCATTGGTGTAGAAAACATAGTATAGTGTTATTTGCGCAGTTCAAAGTTAAAGTTGAAAGATTGTTGGCTCAAAAATGTAGTTACACTTTCCGAATAATTCATTTTTTTATACATGGGAATGACAGTAAGTTGCTGCAAATACTTCAAATTTTCTATTAATTTCGGTACTTTATTATAAACTGTACTACGTACATAGAAAGTTAAATTTTGCAGTTTTTCTAATTTTCCTAAGCTATTTAAAGGCATTAAATATTCGAAAATATCAAGTTTCAATTCTTCTAAAGCCGTGCATTCGCTCAATACCTCCATACTCTTAGACATATGCTTTTGCAAAGTAATATAATAGTTCTGCTCTGCAATTGTTTCTAAAATAGATTGTCTATAATAATCTGCCTCAGAACTACCATAAATATACAAGCGTTCCAACTTTTTTAAAGCGCCGAAAGTTTTAGGTAAAATGCAATATTTAGCATTAATTTCTAAGCTTTTGAGTGCTGTTAAATTAGCAATTTCTTGAGGAATAATTAAGCCATAATACTCTGCTGCATTAATGGTTAAAGCTTCCAATTGTGTCAAATTAAAAAGTGGTTCGGCTAAAGCTTTATCTTGCAAAGTAATAATTCTATCTAAAGCTAATGTTTTTAAATAGGTCAAATGCTGTAAAAAAACAGGCAAAGCTATAGGCTTATAAACTTCATTATTTTCAATATCGAAATTGCTACCATTATACATTTCTTCTTTCGATTTATTGTTAATAACAATATGACTTATAAATCGATTCAAACGCAAATCTAATTCAATATTGGCATCATAATTTTCGTATAACTCTACCCACAAAATGCCATCAGGAGAAAGTTTTATAAAATAATTGGCTGCACTATATTGTTGCAATAAATCATTTATTAAAAATAATTGTTCCTCTTTTCCAGCAAAGTCGATTAAATCGAACATATCCATATTATAGCCGGAAACAATAGCTTTTGCCAACTGATAATTATTTCTATCAGCAGAAGTATATAAGTGAATGAGATTTCTAATTTCTTCCTCAGAAAATGGCGGTGTATTAGACATATAAGGCTTATAGTTTTATTCAATAGTGTAATAGCTGCCTTGCAAAGTTAAGAATAAGCTGCTTTTATAAATACAAAAGACCTAAACTTCTATTTTAGTTTAGGTCTTATATATTTTATATACAACTAAAATTGTATTGTCTTTTCAATATATTAATAGCTTTTTCAAAAGCTTGTACATTTACAGGCATACTTTTATTGAAAAGTTTGATTTCTACATCTTCCAATCGCTTCAATTTAATCAAAATATCAGGCAATGTTTCTATTAAATTAACAGATATATTCAAACTTAATTTTTCTAATTTTTCAATATTTCCTATACAATTAATGTTATTAATTCCGTCAGCTATAGTGAGCTCTAAGCTTTTAAGTTTCGGACATAACATTAAATTACATAAGCTAGTATAAAAATTCTGTCTATAGCGTTCTATTTCTGTATCTTTAGGTCTGCTACGAGAGGTTTGTATAGTAATATGCTCTAATTGTGATAACTCTCGAATAGAAGGAGGAATATTAAAAATATAACTTGTCACTACACCTAGAGATTTCAAATTTTTTAGTTTTGATATTTGAGCTGGAACATTAGCAACAGTATAGAATTTTAAATATAAATTCTCTAATTGCTGAATATCTAAAATCTCATAAGGAAACTCTTCAAATACAAATTCATCAACGTCAATATGTAAAGATTTGAGATGCGGACATTCATAAACAATAGCAGGTTGCTCTTGTGCATAAGTGCCATACAAATGCGTCATAAGTTGTTGTACCAATGGACGAATAAAAGGATATTCATTCTTAGGTGTCAAATCCGAATAACTATAATCTAAAGTTCTATATCCTGTATTTTTGTCTATATAAAATTTGGGCACCCAAATATCGCTATGATAGGATTTCAAATATTTATTTGCAAATTCACAAAGCGTATCATTATTATCAAATAAATCCTCTACATTCAAATTTACAGATAATAAAAGCTGATAAGCTAATTCTTCATTGTATTTCTCTCCCGAAAGTGCCAATTCAAGAATATTATCGCGCATTTGCAATTCTTCACTAGATAGTTGTTTTTTCATAATGCATAGTATATAAATATCATATATGAATTCCCTGAAAAAACTATGCTTGGTTTAGAAATATCGATTTATAAACACCAATTTAGTATTTGGAAGGGCTGATTTTAGGCGTAATATATTTTCAGTATTCTGTATAGTATGTGGCAGTTGCAAATATTCTAATTGATGCAAACCGCCAATATATTCAGGTACTTGTTTCAACATTGAAGAATTGATACACAAACGTCTTAAATTCGGTAATTGTGTTAATACAAAAGGTATATTACTCAAGGCTTGTCCATTCAAATCCAAACTTTGTAAATTTTTCAAATCCCTTAGCGACTCAGGCAAATCTTTCAATTTCCCATAATTTAAACACAAATGCTGCAAATTGCTCAATAAACCTATACTATTAGGGCAATGCTCCCAATGTGGTATATTCAAATGCAATTCTTTTAAAGATTTGCAAGCAGCAATAATTTTCAAATTATCAGTGATTGAAATATGCGGTGCTTTATTTTCATCATACATACTCAAACCCCAATACAAAGTGTGTAATTTTTTCAAATTACTTAATGTACTAGGCAATTGTATATAATGTGTAGAACGCACATCGAGATATTCTAAGTTATGAAATTTTTCTATATCTGGACTAATTTCATTTAAGATATTATTTCTTAAATTTAAATGTCTTAATTCTGGATAATTCCAAAAACTACTTGGTAATTCGCCTATGCGATTATTCCCTAAATTCAAATGTTGTAAATGTCTATACGTAAGAATAGGTGCAGGGATATGCGTAAATAGATTATTTTCTAAACTTACAAATTCCATAATCTTATCAAATTCCATCAAACAAGTAGGCAAATAACTCAATTGTCTTCTTTCCAAATTCAATTGAATTTTGCGCATAACACTAATAAAATCAGGAATATTACGCGGAATACCATATACTTTATTGGCAAGAAATTCTCTTGCTTCTAATATATTCGAATACGTTGCCCAACGGTCAATATTCATTGAACGAATAATCTGCATTACCAATTCAAAATTCGTGCTATCGCCAGATAGTAATAAATCTTTGAGATGATCTAATTCTAGTGGATTATTCATAAGCCTAAAATTTTATATAAAATTCAGCGCCATAAAGAATATAAATTGCAATAAAAATAAAACCCATGCTGCTGAGTTTTTACAATTTTTGAAGAAGGGATAAAGGCTAATAATAAAAATAAAACTTATCAACCACCAACTTGTATAATTCTTCCAAGGTGCTACCAAAAATAAATTATTACTATTTTCTTGCCATGCCCAAAAATTATAGCGTATAGCCACAGGTTCTAAAAAGAAATCTAAAAAGACCATTAATGTAGCACCAATTATACTTACACCCAATCGCTCAAATTTTGGTTTAAAGCCTATTTCTTTAGCAATTAAAGTAGTGCAATAAATTAAACTTGCCCAATTCAACGCCATAGTAAAAGGTGTATTCCAAATATGCCAACCTAAAGTGGGACCATAAGTATAAGCACCAAAAATAGCTCCTGTATTTGTTCCTAAAGCTTCTATTAGCCAACCAAAAAAAGCCGCTAATCCTAGTCCTATATATAATCTTTCATGTCTTTTTTCTTCGCCCCAAATCAAAAATGCCATAGAGGCAATTAAGGTAAAAGGCGTTAATAAAATAAAACTATCTCTATAAGGCGTTAGCATACCAATAATGCCCACACTATAAACTATAATTAAACAAGCAACTGCATTTAACTTTGGCATATGTTTTTTATTTAAAATTTAGTATAAATAATTGATTCTCAATAAAAAAGCATATACTCTTGTCTTATTACGAAAGTATATGCCCTAAGTTTCCCAACAAAGAAATTATTGTTTATGGCAAGGAATGCCAAATATGTTAATTGTATTTAAAGACTGTGGAAATTCCAATTCAGAAGATGATAACATTTCTATTTGCGGATTTTTATTCACACTAGGGTCAAAGAATTTTTTACATAAATCACTATCCGTAAATTGCAAATAATAAGTATTACCTTCTTGCAAATAAGCCCCTACCAAAATCAAAGGAATATCCTCTTCCAATAATATAGTTTGTAACTGAAAACTTTTATCTTTCAATAATTTCAAACTAATTAAAGCCTTATCATTTTTTTCAGACAAATATTCTACTACTGCATCTGCACGTTTGGCAGGCTTGATTTTATCTTGCATATAAATAGAACTAGTTGTCAATAAATCATTATAAGTAGGTATATCTGCTTTAGGCATTTCATTTTCTTTTGCCCCAAAATAATCTTCTAGGTCTTCGCCACTCCAATCTTTATTATTTTCTTTTTTTGGGGAAGGGAGTTCGGTATTTTGTTTTTCATTTTCCCCTATAGGCTTGTAATCTTCATTGGCTGGTACATCAGAAGCACAAGCATACAAAAAAAGCATAATACAACAGAAAATAAATAATCTATGCAGCTTTATCATAATTAATAATATAGATGTAAAAATAGAATAATAACAAATCTACTAAAAAAAGCCCATATATTCAAAAACAACAAAAGCAGCCAACACACTATTATAGCGTTGGCTGCTTTTCTATATAGAAAGAAAGAATAGACTATTCTGCGTCTTTTACTTCTTCAGAAGGAATCAACAAGTTGTGTTCTGCTAAGAAAGCATACCAACGAGTGATTTTTTTAATATGGCTGATTAATACGCGATCACGGTCATGCTCAGGTAATACAGCTTCGAAGTAAGAACGAAGTTCTTGAGAAGATGCTTTTGCACCAGGGATTGGATTGGTAGCTTCTTGCTCTTTCATTAAGTCGAATAATTTAGAAAGCTCAATTGTGCTTTCTTCATTATTAGTGTAGATTGATACTGATTCTAATGGTGTAAAATCATGTAAACGACCAGATGCAAATGTACGTTTGCCTGTGCCAATTTCTTCTACTAATAAACCAGTGTTTTGGCTATTCAAAAGCATGAATAAACCTGAACGACCACTGATTGCGATAATACGATCTAATTTCATAGTAATATATAAAAGTGGATGGATTCGACAAGAAAAGGAATAATATCAAGACCTACAAGAACACAAAAAGTAGATGCTCATCTATCGCAAACATCTACTTCTTTTGTATATCGTTCAAAGTCTTGAATTAAGAGTTTTGCTCTTAATTAAGCTGCTTTAAGGCTATTAACGTATTTTGTTAAGCCGCTTTTAAGGTTAGCTGCTTTGTTGCTATGGAATTGACCTTTTTTGCTTAAGCGGTCGATCATACCAACAACTTTAGGTAATAAAGCTGTAGCTTCTTCTAAAGATGTAGTCGTACGTAAACGTTTGATAGCTGTACGAGTTGATTTTTTGTAGTAACGGTTATTAGCGCGACGTTTTTCGATTTGACGAGCGCGTTTTTTAGCTGATTTGTGATTTGCCATTTTTTTTGCAAAAAATTATGTACGATAAAATAGTATTTTTTATATGGTCTCGAGCTCAATAATTTACCTCAAAAGGTATAATCTAAGCAAGGAGACTGCAAAGCTAATATTCTTTTTTGGTTTGTGCAACTTTTTAAGATATAAAAGCTTTTATCTTTTTAATTTTTATATAGATATAACCATTTGATACACTAGCCAATTATAGTCTATTTTATCAATTTTTGAGAGAATATAATACCATACTCCCTTTCCAAACTAAGAATATAAGCTCCTTTAGCTAACTTTTCTGTATCAATGCTATGTACATTTTCGCCTGCCTCAATTATACCTTGGTACACTGCTCTGCCCAAAATATCATGTAAATATAATTGTATTTTTCCGTTTGAAGAAGTATTTTTCGAAAGAATATTTATTTTTTCTTCGAAAGGGTTAGGGTATACAACTACAGGAGTATCAGTATTTTGTATTTCTTCTGTACTAATATTATCGTCTATAATTATACAATAATCTTCTACTTCTCCATAAGAAAATATTTGACAGGCTTCTAAATCTATATTTCCCCAACGCATGGCTATACGCATTCTTGTATTGCCTAAAATCCCTAAACGTGGTATATTCAACAAGCCATTAATATTAGTGCTACTCACTGTACCAGATTGATAAACTAGTTCTATATTATTATCAAAAATGCCATCTTGATTTAAATCTATCCATACCCACCAACTCCAATTGGCTGTAGATAAATGTTCTTGCAAAGTAAAATCAAAACTAACAGGATTTCTCAAATCAATAATGGGTGCATTTAAACTTAAGCCTTCAGCACTATAACCATCTATACTAGCGCCACTTTCATGTACAAAATTATTAATTTGAATGCGACTAATCCATTCATAATTGCTACTTTGCGCTTTGCCTATACAATAAGGATTATCTACACAAATACCACAACCACTAGTGCTTAATTCAAAAATAATAGATTCATTTTCAAGGTTATAAGTAGGACAATGGCTTTTGAGTTTTATTTCATATGTTGTACAAGGTAATAAATTCGATAAAGTAAAATGATTAGTTACAGTTTGGCTATTTTGCCAAATTGTATCAAGGGCATTTTTATATAAAATGCTAGTATTTTCAATTTCTATACTATTATTCCACTCAAAGCTAAGGCTACTATCGCTTACTACAATATTTTCTAAAAGGGTAGGAGCATAGCAGCAATTTTTAGTTTTTATTGCAAAGAAATTAGAACTATAGTTTTGATTATCTGCGCTACAAGTATAAGCCACTTGAAAAATATAATTTTCACAAGGTAAAAGCTGTGTCAAAACTAAAAAAGTATCGCTAGTAGTATAAGTTTGCAAATTTTGATTATCCAAACCAAATAATATAGTATAATCATTGGCATAAGCCGCCCTTGCCCAAGATAAGGTTAAAGTATTATCTATATTCAAATCGGTTTTTATATTAAAGGGAGTATGGCAATTGGGTAAATTACAATTATAAGCCATAGCCAATTGAGTGGCGCCCCAAGCATTGAGTCTATTGCCTGTAAGGGTAATATTTTGTAAAGAACTATTGGCTGTACCGCCTTGCAAAATCATATCTTTAATTTGTAAAGCAGTAGCTGCTGGTGCAATTTGTGCTTCATAAGCCAAACCCAAACAAGGCATAGCATACAATAAAGCTGCTACACCAGTAGCATGTGGTGCAGCTGCCGAAGTACCACCAAAAGTGCTATAAGAATTATTATTTGTAGCTGTATATACATTAGAACCATAAGCTCCTATATCTATACTGTTAGCACCATAAGCAGCTCCTATTTCTTTAATATTATCTCTGCGTATATTGGTTACTGTCAATAAATAAGGCGAAGTACAAGTAGTAGGCATATCACCTACTATATCTACATTTACATTGCTATTGCTAGTAGAAGCTATATTCAAAATGCCTATGCTGCCCAATTCATCATACAAATTACACCAAATAGGGGCTGCACTAGCTTGCAAATTATCTACGCCCCAAGAAGCATTGGTCGCTACTACAAAAGCGCCATAAAGTCCAGCACTTTCATTGTATTTTTGACGCATTATATAAGGATAACGATAAGCTAATATAGCTTGAGCTTCATTACCACCGCCTTTTATTATCATTAATTTTATATGCCAATTTACACCACTTATACCTTTTTGATTATTGCCTACGCCTCCAATAATAGCAGCAACAGGCGTGCCATGTGAGCCACCTGCTATATTGCTATTATTTTGAATCATATTCCAACCATGTATATCGTCTATATAACCATTACCATCATCATCAATATTATTATTGGGAATTTCTTTACGATTATGCCATAAATTATCGACTAAATCTTCATGGTCTATATCTATACCATCATCAATTACACAAACCACTATAGTATCGCCCAAAGCGCTTACGCCACCTGTACTAATATCCCAAGCTAATTCTATATCTAAATCTGCATTGACTACACCGCCATTATTGCCATTATTAATATATTGCCATTGATTATCGAAATAAGTATCATTAGGTATAGTTCTATTCGATAATAAATGATTATTTTGTGCATAAAGACAAGATTTTATACTTTTCAATTGTGATAAAACCTTTTCATGACTATATTTTTGTATATCAAAGCTATATAAATAAATATTTTTTTCTGGGAAAAGGGAGTTTTGCATTTTTAAAGATAAGCCACTAGCGGCACTTTCTTTTTCAAATGTTTTTATATCAAAATTGTCCTGCAATTGCACTATGATTTCTCCTTTTACATAGCTTTGCCCTTGCAGCTTGTTCATTCCTAAAAACATAAAAATACCTACTAAAAAGCAAAATAATCTCATATATGGCTATATTTAAGGTTGTAAATTAGGTTCATAAGCTTGTGAATTAGTTCTTTATACAATAAAAATATTTTTAAGTATAAAAGCTATATATAATAGATGAAAGTATCAAAAATACTCATTTTAAAATGACTTTCATGCACCTATGCCAATAAAAAAGCTTCATTTTATCAAAGATCTTTTGCTTTTTTTGTGGTTTTATTTTTATAATCCAAATAGTTTATATAACTTTGCCGAGCCTTTATGATCACAAGGCTATAACCTTCAAATCTTTTAGCGATAAAAAGGGTTATAAAAGGGTGATTTTTTTGTTATTTTACCCGTTTGACTGATGAAAAATCTAAAAAATTTTAGTATCAATTTTGCTAGTTTATCTGATGGTGAACATTATTTTAACTACCATTTAGATGCAAAATTTCTAGAGAATTTTGAAAATTCCCTCATTCAAGACGCAGACATTGATGTAGAAGTAAGATTAGAAAAACGTGCTTCGATGTTAGAATTGGATTTTGATTTCCAAGGTACTATTCCCGCTATTTGCGATATTTGTGCCGAACCATTCCAACTAGAAATTGATGCTTTCGAGACCTTACTCGTAAAATTTGTGTCTATTCTACCTGAAGAGGAAGATATGAGTACTGAAGTCATGTATATAGAATATGGCGAAACTCATCTTAATATTGCTCAACAGCTTTACGAAATTCTTATTCTCTCTATTCCTATTAGCCAACGCCACGAAGAAGATGATAATGGAGAACTTACTTGTAATCCAGAAACCTTAGCCGCGCTAAAAAGAATGAGTAACAACCAATCTGAAAAGGACAGTAAAAAAGGTCATGATAAGGAGGATAACTCAGGCAATTCTGTTTGGGATATTCTTAAAGATTTAAACTAATTCTTAGTTTTAATTGTTTTCTACCTTTTAACACTTTTATATATTATAACAAATATTCTAATTCATAAAATAGTTAATCAACGTCATGGCAAATCCGAAGCATAGACACTCGAAACAACGCAAGCGCAAACGCCGCACGCACTATAAAATTGAAGCACCTAACGTGGTAAACTGCTCTAATTGTGGTGCACCAACTCTTCGTCACCATGTATGTGCAGAGTGTGGTTCTTACCGTAATCGTATCATGATTGCTCCTAAAACAACTGCTACTGCAGCTGAAAACACTGAAGCATAATTGATATAATCAACGTTCTATAGCAATTATACACTTTCGAATACAACCGAAGAAAAGATATAGCTCTGATTTTGTTCTCGTCAATATTGGAAACTAGGCAAAATTAGGGCTTTTTTTATCTATATAAGAAAGGACAAATAAGCTTTTATAGCCTATTTGTCCTTTTTTGTTTTAAGGACGTAGCTCATCTACAGCCTTTATATCTTTTTGTAGCTTACTAAATAAAGCCAAATATATTTTATCCCAAGCAAAGGTAAAAATTCCCCCTATCACAATTCCTAGCCCTATAGATAAATAAATTACATTATCTATATTCGACCATTTTACACCAAAGGTAAAGCCTGTCAAAAAAGCTAAGCCTCCACCCAACCAAATGCCCAAAATATGAATAGCACTAAGCATAGCTTCTCCTCTTTTGCTTCTCGACATACTAATCAATAATCTCAATAGTAAAAATACGCCTAATATATACGCGCCATAAGTAGCATATTCTACTTGCTGATTCACTTGTGCATTACTTTTCCCTGTACTTTCCATTATAGATTTATAAATCATAGTATCATCCCAATCAGGATGCGCTATACTTTTTTTGCCATACAATTGTTCTAAGTTCGGACCCAATCTATTGCCATAAAGCAAAATATTTTCTTGTTCTTGCAAAACTCTAAGAAGCGGATTTTGTTCCTTTCTAATACTAGCCTTCAAGTTATTTCTTTCATTGACAATAGCCTGCATGCTATGTTTATCTTTTATATCTACTTGTTCAGCTTTCTCACCAATTTCCAACACCTCGCTTTGATATTTTTTTCTCAACAATATAGTGTTGCCTAATACTAATGTACTATAAAATAAACTAGGTTCTATCAACCAAATAAAACCATTTCTCAGAATTTTATTAGACATACTACAATAAGGATTTAATTATTTTTTTTGAAAAAGGGAGTATGGTATTTCTTTTATTTTTTTGTCATTTTAGAAATCCTTATACAAGATCCAAATATCAAAAATAATCCTTTTTAATCAAAATATTGCGCTTTTTTTATACTTATTCTATTTAAAGTATATGACTGACCAAGTATGAGTATAATATCAAATATTCCAAATTAAGTCAAAATAATATAAAATATATTGTTTTTATATTTATTTATTATTTTTTATTTTGTTCAAATATATAATTTTATTTTTATTGTAAGCGATTACTAGTAATGTTAATTGATAATAATCATTATAGATAATTATGACTTTCTTTTGTTGTTGTTGTGGTTATGAGATTATTTTTTTTTCCCTTTTTTAATTTTTTTTTAAAAATAATTGCCTGACTTTTTGTTAAGGTTTGTATGAGGT
>X137_Gaur__coassemble_50_pt1 | contig 51290 bp, 33 predicted proteins | sample X137_Gaur__metabat2_high_PE_006 | metagenome-assembled genome bin X137_Gaur | reverse complement strand
GGATATATACTGTGTCTAAAAAAATGAAAAATACAAGCACCTGCTCATTTTGTGGTCGTCCAGAAAATGATATGGTTCCTATGCTAGCAGGTATGGAAGCTAATATTTGTTATTCTTGCATTATGCAAATGAATGAAATTTTAGCAGAACAGTTGGATATGCCAAATCTTAGCAGCCAAAAGAATAAAAAGGCAGCTAAAAAGTCTAATTATGAATTGAATGTTTTACTTCCTTTGGAATTAAAAAACTATTTAGATGAATATGTAATTGGACAAGATGAAGCTAAAAAAATATTAGCAGTAGCTGTTTATAATCACTATAAGCGTATTACACAACCAGAAAGCGAAGATGGTATAGAGATTGAAAAATCAAATTTATTATTGGTAGGTTCTACTGGTACAGGTAAAACGCTTTTAGCTAAAACTATTGCCAAACACTTGAATGTACCATTCACTATAGTAGATGCTACTGTATTTACAGAGTCTGGTTATGTAGGTGAAGACGTTGAAAGTATGCTTACACGCCTTTTACAAGCTTGCGACTATGATGTAGCGGCAGCAGAAAAAGGTATTGTATATATAGATGAATTGGATAAAATTGCTCGTAAATCAGACAATCCTTCTATTACAAGAGATGTATCTGGTGAAGGTGTACAGCAAGGTTTATTAAAAATGTTGGAAGGTACAGATGTATTGGTGCCACCGCAAGGCGGTCGTAAACATCCAGACCAACCCATGATTAAAGTAAACACTAAAAATATACTCTTTATTGGTGGTGGTGCTTTTGATGGTATAGAAAGACATATTGCACGTCGTATTAATACTAGTGTAATTGGCTTTAAAGATGAAAAAACTAAACAAATCGATAAGGATAATATTATTCAATATATTACGCCACAAGACGTAAAAGCTTTTGGTATTATACCTGAACTTTTGGGTCGTATGCCTGTATTGACTTATTTGAATCCTTTGGATAGAGATGCTTTACGTCAAATTTTGACTGAGCCTAAAAATGCTTTAACACGTCAATACAAAAAGCTTTTTGCCATGGAAGGCATTGCTTTAACTTTTGAAAATGAAGCATTAGACTATATAGTAGATAAAGCCGTAGAATATCAATTGGGCGCACGTGGTTTGCGTTCATTATGCGAAGCTATTATGACTACTGCTATGTTTGAATTACCATCTCAAAAAGGTGTAGTAAAAGAATTCGTAGTAACTAAAGCTTATGCAGAAGAACAATTGAGCAAATCTCGTTTATCTAGTGTACATAATATTACTAAAGAATAAAATTTTATTCTAAAGTTTCTAGCTTATACAAACGCTCGAATATTTTATATTTGAGCGTTTTTTTATATTAAAAAATAAAGCCATAGTCCCTTTCCCAAAAAAAAATTATGATTCCAATAGTCTATTATTTTACAGCTAGCTTTTATACAGCAAGATTAGCGGCTTATTTTAATCGTGTATTGATTGCTAGCCAATTGAGCGATACGCAAGATATGGATTTGCTAAAATTACGTCAATTATGGATTGAAGAATTACGTACAGTATCGCCTTATTTTGGTCAAATGTTGCAACAAAGTCAAGGTATTTATCAGCATTTTTTTAGTAAATTACCAACTTTACAAACACCACAAGATGCTCATGAATATTTTGATTGGTCGCATAATTATTTGAACAATATAGGCTCTACCCTACAATTGGGGCAGGCAAATGAATCTGTATATAGTTATGGTTTTCATTTAGGAAATATTTATTCAAATTTGGAAATTTTGAATTGGGCATTAGCTTTAGATAGTATAGGTAGCAATAAAAATTTAAGTCAGAAAACACAAATTGAAAATATTTTGGAAGAATTGCGTACTACTCAATTTAAATGGAGTGCTGCTGCTATTAATTTGGGTAATTTTCCTGCATTTAAAACACTTTGGGAGATTTGGCGACAATTACAAAAAGAAGTGGAAGCTATTGAAAAATTACAATATAGTCCAGCTGAAGACAAATATGCTCAAATGTCTAAATTAATTATGCCTACTATAGAAGCTATAGAAAATCAAGGCAAAGTAATTTTTGAAATTTTGCAAAAAGCTATTTAATTTTGATTTTAACAATTGCCTCCATATAAAATATGTCTACTTTTCGAATGTACGGAAGTAGACATTTTTTTGATGATAAAGGTCGAAAGAAAAGGAAAAAACAGCTTTTTATAAAGGGGAATTATCTCTAATAAATTAACATTTATTTATATAGCTTTTTGCTTTTAATCTCGCACTAAAGCTTAATTTTGATTGTTATATAGCGATTGTTCGCTAGGCGAAGACCAATTTTATTACTTGCTGCCCAGCAAAATCATTCACTATTTTTTGTATAAATTATATTTAACGCGCTGTATTTTATAGCCACGCAAATATGAAAAATCAATCCGCTATCCGCCTTATGTTGGCGAGCAATTTTATAGGAAACATGGCGCAAGGTATGACTATGATTTCTATACCTACTTACTTTTCTGAGCAAAATCTAAGCAATGATTTTTTCGCTTTTTATTGGGTAGTTACCCTCATTACATTAATCTGGACACCTTTTGCAGGCACTATAGTAGATAAATACGATAGAAAGAAAATTTTCTGGATAATTAATGCTGCTTGTTTTGGCATTTTAGGTCTTTTATATTTATGGGGCATACAAAGAGGAGAAATTTCTCCATTAGCAGCAGGTGCTGCCTTTGCCATGACCTTTTTTAATTATAATATATATTATGCTTGTTTTTATTCTTTTATACAGGAAATCACGCCTCCGAAATCTTATGGTAAAATAGCTTCTACTATAGAAATGCAAGGTCAATTCGCCGCTGCTATAGCTGGTGCATTGGCAGCTTTATTATGGGAGGGTAAATGTTTTGAAGATTTAGGTTTTTGCTTTCCGCAAATTTCGCTCAATGGTATTTTAGGTTTAAATGCTATAGTTTATGCCATTACTTTCTTATTGATAGGCAGAATGAAATATGAATCGCTGAAAGAAGAAAGCACAGATTTAGCCACAGATGGGACTATGCAACGTCTAAAAACAGGTTATAATTGGCTAAAATCTAATCCTTATATATTTCTGTTTGGCGCCCTTTCTTTTACTGCTTTTTTAGTAGTTATTACTAGTACATTTTCACTTAATGCAGTATATGCTAAAGTACATTTAGGGGCAGGTCCATCGGCTTATGCTTGGTCTGAAGTGACTTATGCTATAGGGGCTGTATTAGCAGGCGCACTGATTGTAAAAATATTTTCTTGGACAAATAATGTCAAGGCTATTATTATTTTGACTTTACTAACCGCTTTACAAGCCTTTATTTTAGCCTTTACCAAAAGCGAATGGATATTCTATATTATTACTTTCTTAATGGGTATAACTAATGCTGGTGTGCGTGTATTGCGCATAGAATATTTATTCACTATAGTACCCAATTGGGTGGCAGGTCGTGCCAATAGTATTTTTGCTATGACCAATATTTTGCAAAGACTTATATTCTTAGGTATATTTACTTTACCATTTTTCCATATAGGCAATAATCTTATTTGGGCATTTGCTATATTGGCTATATTTACAATTTTTGCTAGTTTAGTAATGATGCTTTATTATGCCAAATATCCTAGTAAAGAAATGAACAAAAGCGTTCAGAAAAGCTAACCTAAATAGCACCCAAACAAATTGAATTTTTAATCTTTAAATTTATGTCACAAGCAACTATTGCCTTAAAAACACACTTTTCAGAAACACTAAAATTATCTATTCCCGTAATGATAGGGCAATTAGGTATGGTTTTAATGGGTATACAAGACAATCTCATGATTGGTTGGGTAAGTCATGTACACCTTTCGGCAGCAGCTCTAGCTAATAGTTTATATATTATCTTTAATATATTGGGTATTGGTGTAGCTAGTGCTATTACGCCATTAGTTTCTGAAGCCATTGGGGCCAATCGAAAGCAAGAAACAGGTAAATTTTTAAAACAAGGCGTATGGGCAAGTGCTATCGCTGGTTTTATTATTTTTCTTTTAGTGGAAGCCGTTATATACTATTTACCTTATATGGGGCAACCTGAAGAGGAAGTTGCTATGGCTATTCCTTATTTACGTATTATCAACTACTCTACTATTCCTATTCTTATTTTTACTGCCTATAAGCAATATTGTGATGGTATGAATAATACCAAAGCAGGTATGATAATTATGGTAGCAGCATTAATTATCAATTGTTTATTTAATTATGCCTTGATATTTGGTAATTGGGGTGCACCTCGATTAGAATTATTGGGTGCAGCATGGTCTACAGCAGGTATCAAAATTACTATGATGATTGCTATTATGATTTATGTACACAAACATAAAGAATATATAGCTTACATAAAACACCATGCTTGGAAGTTTGACCCTCAGGTAATTTGGAAAGTATTAGCTATTGGTGTGCCTATAGGTTTGCAAATGTTTTTTGAAATTGCGGCTTTTGCTGGTGCAACTGTAATGATGGGTTGGCTAGTACATCCTGATGCAGCACGTGCAGCACATCAAATTGCAATGGGGACAGCCTCAGCAACTTTTATGTTTTGCTCTGGTCTATCTACAGGGGCTAGCGTCAGAATTGGTAATTATTATGGCATGCGCAATTATGAAGAAATGCGTAAAGCAGCTTTAGCAGCTATTTATATGTGTTTATTGATTATGAGTATATGCGCTTTAGCCTTTATTGTATTCCATAAACAATTGCCAATTTGGTATGGTGTAGAAGATGAAGAAGTAGCACATACAGCAGCTATGTTATGTTTCTTTGCTGCGGCATTCCAGATTTTTGATGGTTTACAAGTAGTATCAGCAGGGGTTTTACGTGGTCGTCAAGATATTAGATTTGCAACGATTACGACATTCTTTGTGCATTGGTGTGTCTCTTTACCTTTGAGTTATGTATTAGCCTTTGTATTTGATTTTTGGGTATATGGCTTCTGGATGTCTTTTATTTTGTCTTTATTTTTAGCGGCATTATTATTGACTTATAGAGTATTCTACTTCAAGAAAACCGCTTTATTATAATATATTATACTTTAAGTATTTTTTGGGGAAGGGACTATGGCATTTGTTTATAAATAAGCTCCTTGCATGACTTTTATAAAAAAGGCGCGAAGCGCACCGAACTCCCTTTCTCAAAAAAAATAAAAAACGCATAGCTATCTAAATTGATAACTATGCGTTTCACTTTTATATAATAACTAACTATTTCAATTATTTCTTAACGAATTTAGCAATTACAGCTTTAGCACCAGCTACATCTTTTGTTTTAGCAAGTGCCATAAAGTGTACGAAAAGTGGTCTACCTTCTACTACTTTAGCTAAAGAGAAATTAGGATTAGCTTTCATTACTACATCCCATTCTTTTCTAATTTCAGCCCAGAAATCTTTTTCAGCATTCCAGAATGTTTTAGCTTTAGCGCATTTAGCATCATCAACTTTTACATATCTATTTACACCTTTTTCGTAAGCAATGATTTCGTCACCTGCTTCAGTACGATTGATTTTAACATTATCTTGGTCGTGTAACCAACCATAACTTGTAATTTCATGTCTGTTGCCTCTTTGCATTACATTATAATCATCACGTTTAGTATGCTCTCGACGTGGCAATGGGCTATCTGTTACACTTTCCCAAAAATGACGACCATCTGCATGAATCCATGTAGCTGTACCTTGATAACGAGGGCTATCATCCACTTGATAAACTTTCTGTGTCCATTGACCTTTTACAGCGTTTTTATCTAATTGTTTTAATTTCCAAGTATCGTCTTTATCATAAAGATAAAGGTTAGTATTTTGGTATTCCCAATCTTGTCTCCAGTGTTTAATAATAGCTTCGCTACCATCATCATCTGAAAGCAAAATATGTTGTAAAACTAATTTATCTTTAGTTTCTTCAATCACTTCAGCCCACTCTAAAGCTTTAGAATGATAATTTTCAGATGGTTCATTACCTTCTTTAGTGAAAACTTCGTGGAATTTGAAATCTACTTCATAGCAACCGCACATGCTTTTAATTGCTTTGATATCTTCTGATTTTTGAGCGTTAGCAGCAAATGCGCTAAGAGAAGCAAGTGCTAAAGAAAAAATCGCTTTTTTCATTTTAATAAGATAGTTTTTTGGAATAAATAATTTAATCTCTTGTGGATGTGTTCTATCTATGGAGGCGTTTGGGATTGTCAAAAGATTGTCAAAACTAAAGTATGGTATTTAAAAATATAAATCTAATCCTTAGTTTTGCATTATCAAGTGTAACAATAGCGGCAAAACATTGTTCATTTTTCAACATTCCCATTTCCATAGGTCAGAATTACAAAGTAGTTCTGACTATTTTTTCGCTAGCAAAATTAATACTATTTAGACTAATTACAAATAATTTACTAACTTTTATTTGGATTAATTATAGATAGTTCATTTCTTTGCAGTCAAAACAAGGAATCATGTCACATAATTATAAATATCTGCTCTTATTATTAGTTGTTTTTGGTGGGTTGGATTTATTCGCACAAAAAACAGATAGTTTAGATACAGAAGATGAGTTTGATGAAGTAGTGGTCACCGCAACAAGAAGCGAAGCACAAAAAAGTACAGTACCATTACCCATTACAACTATTTCTAAAAAACAAATTACGAATGCTGGTAATTTACGTTTAAATGACATTTTGCGTGAGCAAACTGGTCTATTTTTAGTAACAGAACATGGCGAAGGCGTGCAAATGCAGGGCTTTAATCCAGATTATACTAAAATTTTAATTGATGGCGAGCCTATTATTGGTCGTACAGCAGGCACTTTAGAATTATCAAGAATTGCAGTAGGCAATATAGAAAAAATCGAAATTGTAAAAGGTGGTGCTTCTAGTTTGTATGGCTCTGAGGCTTTAGCTGGGGTAATTAATATTATTACTTCTAATAATCAAAAAAGTACTTTAAATGCCTCTGTGCGTTATGGTACTAATGATAATACAGATGTTACTTTACAAGGCAATTGGCGCAGAAAAAAATTCAATGCTTATCTCTTCTTAAACAGATATAGCAGCTCTGGTTATGACCTTACGCCTGAATCTTATGGTAAAACTGTAGAGCCTTTTTATAATTATACTGCTCAATTGAAAGTAGATTATAATATTACGAATAACCTCAAATTCAAAGCATCTGGTCGTTACTTTACTCAAAAACAACAATTCCGCTATAATGTAGGTACAATTATGCAGCCTACGCATGTACATGGCGAAACTACAGAGCAAGATATTAATGTCAATGCTTCGCTTATTTATTATGTGAATAGTAAATTAAGATTAGAAGGACGTTTCTATAATTCTACTTATGGCAATACGCTTTTAAGTTTATATAATAGTGATAATACTGTATATGAAAGTACTTATTTTGACCAAGTTTTCACACGTGGTGAATTACAAGGCTTTTATAATCTAGCTGAAAATCACAAATTTACTGGCGGTTTAGGTCGCTTATGGGAAAACATTATTGCCTCTCGCTATACAAGCAAAAAGTATATGCAAACCAATTATGCTTTCTTACAATATGAAACTATGATTAAAGAAAAGCTCAATATTATTTTAGGTGCTCGCTACGATAATCATTCTGTATATGGTTCTCAATTAAGTCCTAAAGCAGCTTTTTCTTATCAATTTAGCAAAAAATTCAGTGTTAGAGGTTCTTTTGGTACAGGTTTTAAAGCGCCTGATTTCCGCCAATTATATCTCAACTTTGATAATAATATTGCTGGTTATACAGTTTTTGGTACCCAAGAATTGCCAGCATTTATTGCACAATTACAAGCTACTAATCAAATCTTATCCTTACACTTTGCACCAGAAGAAATGGGCAATTTGAAAGCTGAACGCAGTACTTCTTTCAACTTTGGTTTCTCTTATAGACCAATGAAGAAATTAATTTTCCAAGTAAATGCTTTCAGAAATGATGTAAAAAATTTGATTGAAACACAAATAGCAGTTACACGTACCAACGGTCAATTAGTATATAGCTACAAAAATCTTAATAGAATTTATACTCAAGGTTTAGAGATTAATGGTACTTACAACTTCATGAAAAATTTCTCTTTTACAGCAGGTTATCAATTGCTTTATGCTGCTGATAAAGATGTTTTAGAGCGATTGGAAGATGGTGAATACTATAGACGTAATCCTATTACATTTGCTACAGAACGCGTACAAAAAGGCGATTATGGTGGACTTTATAATAGAAGTCGTCATAGCTATAATATAAAACTAGCTTATGATAATCCTAAATTAGGCGTTTTTGCTAATGTGCGTGCTGTATATAGAGGTCGTTATGGTTTTGGCGATAATAATGGTAATACTATTTTAGATACAGATGCAGAATATGTAAAAGGTTATGCTACTATTCATGCCTCTGCTGGTAAAATGCTTTGGGAAAATAGAATTAGATTGCAAGTAGGTGTAGATAACCTTTTCAATAAAACTAATCCTGCTCAAATTACCAATTTAGCTGGTCGTTTATTATGGGCTAGCATTACTGTAAACCTTACTGAAAAGTAAATACTTTCTTATTAATATAATTTAAAAAGTCGTATTTTTCTAGATTACGACTTTTTAAAACAAATCCTATTTTTAATTAGTCTAAGTTAAGACAAAATATTTTTTTATTAATCATGAAACAATCATTGCTTTTATTTCTTTCTATTGCTTTAGTTGCTTTTTCTTCTTGTAAAAAAGATGAAGATATTCTTAATGTACCAACTGAAGTACAAATGGTTCGCAATCTTGATGCCACAAGTGCAGATACTTTCACACTTTTCAATTTTGCTACCAATAGCATTGTACCTGTAGCAGAAATGGAAACTTCAGCTTGGGATATTGGTTTCAAATCTACAACTATTATTGTTAATGGTGGTGCTATTCGCACTGGCGATGCAGCCGCTACAATGTATACAGGTATTTTCGATGAAATTACTGAAGTACCTGAAGATGCAGTTTTCAAACAAGATGAAAGCGAGACAGATTTAGCAATTCCTACTGGCTCTGGTAATGGTTGGTATACTTATGATATGGCTATTCATGGCGTAATTCCTACAGCAGGTAAATTTATTTTAGTGCGTACTGCTGCCAATAAATATGTAAAAATGGAAATTTTAAGCTATTATAAAGATATGCCTACTGATATTGGTTATCAAAATCCTAATAGAGCTTTCTATCACTTCCGTTTTGTACATCAAGCAGATGGTACTACAAAATTCTAGTCCAATTAGTAAAGTGTTTTAGAGTTTTTCATATATTAAGTAAAGCCTATTCTTCTTTTGGAGAATAGGTTTTTTATTTTTTGGGGAAAGGGAATATGGTATTTTATATTAATTTTAGATAAATAGACTATAATTAACAATAATATAAATATCAAGTAATAAGGATTAAATATAGATAAGAAAAATTTACACTAATTTTGTAGTTATCATTTCAAAGATTATTAGCTAATAAATCACTAAACACGAAGGAATTATAGCTGTTCTAATCACTATACTTTTATAGCGCAAGAAAACTAACTATGGATAAAAAGGAAAATACCATACGCCCTTTTATCCTTCCCCAAAAAATATAATTGGCGCTAGATACACTTTTCAGAATACTTGTTTTAGAAATAGTATTACTGTAGCAGTAATTTTTTTATTTTATATTAAAATTTGATAAGCAAAACATATCTTTATTGGTTTCCTATACGTTTAAAGGCTTATGTATATATACTGCTTATTATCTAGTACCACATTGCACAATTTTTATATTCCATAAACAATGAAAGTTATTACCCTAGGCGAGTTTATTTCACAACGTGAAAAAGATTTTCCCGATGCATCAGGCGAATTATCAGGGCTTTTACGTGATATTTGCTTAGCTGCTAAAATTATTAGTAGAGAAGTCAATAAAGCAGGCATTACTGATATTTTAGGCAAAATCGGCAGCCAAAATGCCAGTGGAGAAGAGGTACAAAAGTTGGATATTTTAGCAGACAATATTTTGCAAAATTGTCTCAAAAATAGTGGCGAATGTTGCGGTATTGCTTCTGAAGAAAATGAAGAATATCTAAGTATAACGACAAATAGCGGTGCAACCTACATTGTAGTTTTCGACCCTCTCGACGGTTCTTCTAATATTGATGTTAATGTCTCTATTGGTACTATTTTTGGTATTTATCGTCGCTTATCGCCTAATAATACGCCTTGCAATGATGCAGATTTTATGCGTAAAGGTGTAGAACAAGTAGCAGCTGGTTATATGTTATATGGCTCTTCTACTATGTTTGTTTATTCTACAGGCAATGGTGTCAATGGTTTTACTTTAGACCCTAGCATTGGCGAATTCTGCTTATCACATCAAAATATGCGCATTCCTACAGGTAAAACTTATTCTGTAAATGGTGCTAAAATAGCGCAATTTAATGCAGGTGTTCAAGCTTTTATTGCAGATTGTACAGCGCAAAATATGGAATTCCGTTATATAGGTTCTATGGTTGCAGATGTACACCGCACTTTAATTAGAGGTGGTATTTTCATGTATCCAGCTACTAAAAGCCATGCTAGTGGCAAATTGCGTTTATTATATGAATGCAATCCTTTAGCTTTCTTGATTGAGCAAGCAGGTGGCAAAGCCAGTACAGGTTATGAAAGAATTATGGATATTCCCGTAACTACTTTACACCAACGTGTTCCAATTTTTATTGGTTCTAGCAATTTGGTAGAAAGAGCTGAAGAAATTATCCAAGCACAAGACAAATTACAAGAGTTGAAAAATCAAACTTCTGCCCTCAATGGTCGGCACTAAAGAAGAGGATACTCCTTAAAATATAAACATAAAAAAAGCGCAAGTCATATACTTCATGGCTTGTGCTTTTTTATTTTTTGGAAAGGGAGTATGGTGCGCTAAAGCGCATTTTTTTTTAAAAAAATATACTGCAAGGAGCTTATTTATAAACCAATGCCATACTCCCTTTCTCAAAAAAAATGACAAAAAAAAGCCCCTACCCCGTGAAGGATAAAGGCTCAAAGTAGTAGTATTTTTATGCTAATTAACGTGCAAATGAAACGGCACGTTTTTCGCGAATAACAGTAATTTTAATCTGTCCAGGATATTGCATTTCGTTTTGAATGCGTTGAGAAATTTGGAAAGATAATTTTTCTGCATCTTGGTCAGTTACTTCATCAGCTTCTACAATAACGCGTAATTCACGACCAGCTTGCATAGCATACACTTTTTGTACGCCACCGTAGCTTAAAGCTACATTTTCTAGGTCTTGAATACGTTGAATATAGCTTTCTAAAATTTCACGACGAGCACCAGGGCGCGCGCCAGAAATAGCATCACAAGTTTGAACGATTGGAGAAATAACATATTTCATTTCAATCTCTTCATGGTGGGCACCAACAGCATTGACAACAGAAGGTTTTTCGCCATATTTTTCGCAAAGTTTCATACCTAAAATAGCATGAGAAAGTTCTGTTTCTTCCTCTGAAACTTTACCAATATCATGTAATAAACCTGCACGTTTAGCCAATTTTACTTCTTTAGGCGGTAAACCTAATTCAGCAGCCATTAAAGCACAAAGTTTAGCTGTTTCTATAGAGTGTTTGAGCAAGTTCTGACCATAAGAAGAACGGAAACGCATACGACCTACCATACGAATAAGCGCAGGTTGCATACCATGTATACCTAATTCTAAGACAGTACGTTGACCGATTTCCATAATTTGCTCTTCGAGCTGTTTTTTCGTTTTCGCCACAACTTCCTCAATACGTGCTGGGTGGATACGACCATCAGCCACAAGGCGTTGTAAAGAAAGACGACAAACTTCACGACGAACAGGGTCGAAACTAGAAATAATAATAGCTTCAGGTGTATCATCAACAATAATTTCTACACCAGTAGCCGCTTCAAGTGCGCGAATATTGCGACCTTCACGACCAATGATTTGACCTTTAAGATCATCTGAATCCAAGTTGAAAACAGAAACTGTATTTTCAATAGTATATTCAGCCGCCATGCGTTGAATAGTAGCAATAACGATTTTGCGTGCTTCTTTATTAGATTCAGCTTCGGCAATAGCTCTGCGTTCACGAATATAATTTTCAGCTTCAGCATCTGCTTTATCTTTAATAGAACGTACCAATTCTTCTTTAGCTTCTTGCATAGAGAGTTTGGCAACGCGCTCTAAAGCAGCACTATATTCTTCAAACAACTTATCGGCTTGTTCTTTACGAGCAACCACTTCAGCATTTTGAGCTGCTAAAACTTCTTTTAGCTTATCATTATCGAGTTGTTGCTTTTTAATGTCTTTTTCTAAGATACGTAATTCCGTTTCACGCTCTTTGCTTTTAAGCTCAGCATCTTTCAAGAAGATTTCTCTTTTAGAGCTACGAGCTTCAAATTCTTTAGCAATTTGATCTAAGTCTTCTTTACGCTTTTCTAATTCCTCTTTTTTCTTGAGGTATTCTTCTTTAGCTTCTAAAAGACGTTTTTGTTTTAAATCATTTGCCTTTTGCTCAGATTCTTTGAGTATTCTACGTGCTTTGTCTTCTTCACGTTTAGCTTTATCTTCTGCATCGCGTAAGATAATACGAGCATTATCTTTAGCAGCTTCGTGTATTTGCTTTATTTGTAATTCAGCTTCATTACGTTTTTGCTCAAGCTCCGCATTTCGCTTTTCGCGCATAGCACCTAATGCCTTCGAGCCCATAAGATAGCCCAACACAGCACCAGCTGCCGCAACAGCGACAATTATTATTATTGTAACCGGATCCATGATATGTAGTTAGTGTAATTTAATGTTAAAAGAAATGGTGTAAAGTTTCATGAAAAGAATAATGAGAAAAAAAAGCAAAACTCCCTTTCCCAAAATTTTATCGTATTACTTGCACACGCCCATAATATAACAACAAACTACAAAGCAGTTGAACAAAGTATTTTGCAGACAACTGTCAAAGAAAAAATATTTATCGAGACCCTCTAGTATTGAAAAAATATAAGGGTGGATATATGTGAACCATTCACTGAGTCAAAATCAATGATGTGGGAGTGAGAATTTCATAAATGTCAAGTACTTATAATCTTCTTTTTATTATAAGGGAGTATGGCTATCCTTCGGATTTATTATATAAAGCCGTGTCGAGCAATTCGTCCAATTCATCTAAACGCTGATGCAAATAATCAAAATTATAGAGTTTATTTTTGATATCATGCATTTGTTTTTCTCTAGTAAAGAGGAGCATAGCCAAAATGTCTTGTTTGTTCAAACGAGCGCCATATTTAGCCTGCATATCGTCTATTTCTTGATTCAAACGCTTAGCGATGTCTAATACGATAGCCTCCTCATCATGATTAACCATAACGGGATACTGTCTACCAGCCAAAGTCACTTTAATTTCAAAAAATTTATTAGCGTTCTCTTCTTTCATAAAAGACCATTCAGAAAATTATTTATAATAAAAAAGATTAGTAAAGATATATTAACGTTGTAAAGATTGTACCCATGCTATGATACTATCAATATCGCGTATATATTGAGCAATTTGCTTTTTGATAAATTCTTTTTCTTGGGTAAAACCTTTGTCCTCTACAGCAGTAGGTGGATTGTTTTTAACAGGTGCAAGCACAGGTTCTATACCCAATTCTTCTTGGAATACGGATACAGTGTTAGGAGTGCTAGACTCTTCAGAAGCCACAACAGAGGCAGCTTGCATAGCGAGGGCTTTAGTATATTGCGCCTCGAAAGCAGCTTGTTGAGTTTTCATTTGTTCTTGTAAAGCAATAATTTGAGCTTCTAGTTGTTGTTTTTCTAGTAGCAATGCTTCATTAGCTTGAAGAATTTGCTCATTTTGCTCTGCAACCTGATAATATGCATCTTGCCATTGTTTATTAACATCAACAAGCGCATATACCTTCTCTGCTATATTGGATATTTTTTCTTCCCAGTTTTGCATAGTTCTTAGCTTAGAATGCTTTGGCGTTGAGGATATTTGTATGGGTTAGTGTATCAGGGTATTTTCGGATAAAATAACTTAGCTTCGAATAGAAGCTTGCAATTGTGTTGTTAGGACATTAATAATGTTTTGCATTATTTGGTCAATATCTTTATCCAACATTGTCTTTTCTTCATCTTGGAAAGTAAAACTTACAGCATAAGATTTTTTGCCTTTGCCTAATTTGTTTTCATCTTCAAAAATGTCGAATAAATTCACTTCTTTCAATAATCGTTTGCCTTGTTTTTGAGCTAACTCTAAAACTTTAGCAAAGATTACTTCTTTGTCGAGGACCATTGCTAAGTCACGACGCACAGAAGGAAATTTAGAAAGTGCTTTGTATTGTGTTTTGTTTTTCTCAATTAATTTGAGCACTACATCCCAATTAATATCTGCATAGTATACAGCTTGTTTTACATCCACAGCCAAAGTAAGCTCAGGATGTACACGACCGAACTGTGCAACGATTTGTTTACCTCTTTGTATAGAAAGACCATAAGCGAAAGTATCGTGTTCGCCTTCTAATACCAATTGTTGGAAACCATCTAAATTAATCCCTAAACGTTGGAAAACAAAATTCACTATACTTCTTAAGTGATAGAAATTTGAAGGCTTACCTTTTGGTAAAGACCAGTGTTGTGTCTCAAAATCACCAGAAAGGAAAATAGAAAGATGTTGTTCTTCTACATAATTTTGCGCTTCGCCTTTCAATTGTAGACGATATGTCTTGCCAAACTCATACAATTTCAAGTTTGGATTTTGTCTATTTTGATTATGCTCAATAGCTTCCAAACCGCTATGAAGCATAGTAGGGCGCATAATATCTAAATGCTGATTAGAGGTATTATTTACATAAACCAATTCATCTATAAATTTTGCTTCTTTATAGTAGCTTGATTTAGTCATAGATGTTGCCATCATTTCATTGAAACCACGAGCTGATAAAGCATCAGCTATACGATTTCTTACTAATGAAGGGTTAGGACGAGTAGCAAAAGCTAATACTGAACTTACAGTAGTAGGCATTTCTACTTTATTATAACCATAAATACGTAAAATTTCTTCAATAACGTCAGCTTGGCGTGTTACATCTACTTTATTTCCAGGTATACTAATTGTAGCACCTTGTTCATCTTCTTTCAAGATTTGCATATCTAAAGCAGCCAAAATCGTTTTGATTTCTGCTACTGATAATTGCGTTCCCATTAAGCGATTTACAAAGTTATAATTAATATCTACAGTATTGCGCTCTACTTTTGTAGGATATAAATCAATCACTTCGCTTGCAATTTGACCACCTGCAATTTCTGCGATTAAAATAGCTGCTCTTTGTAAAGCATATACTGTTTGATTAATATCTGTTGTTTTCTCAAAACGTGTAGCTGCATCCGTACGTAAGCCATGACGCATACTTGTACGACGTACTTGTACAGGATTAAAGAAAGCTGATTCTAAGAAAATAGTAGTTGTTGCATCAGAAACACCAGATTGTGCGCCACCAAATACGCCTGCCATACATAAAGCATTGCCTTTTGCATCGCAAATCATTAAATCGCTAGCATCCAATTTGCGTTCTACACCATCTAAAGTTGTAAAGCGTGTATCTTGTGCTAAAGTTTGTACATAGATACCCTGACCTTCAATTTTTGTATAATCGAAAGCATGTAAAGGTTGTCCTGTTTCGTGTAAAACGAAATTGGTTATATCTACAATATTATTGATTGGATTGAGACCAATAGCGCGTAAACGCTCTTGTAACCAACTTGGAGATGCAGCTACTTTTACGCCAGAAATTACCAAACCACTATAACGTGCACATGATTCTGTACTCGCTACTTGTACTTGCATTGGTAAAGTTGATGCTTTTGATAAATTTGCAAAAGCACTTACATCAGGGCGTTTGAAAGCAGAAGCTTGACCATGCTGAATTTGCATACCTGCTGCCAAATCGAAAGCCACCCCCATGTGGTTTGTAGCATCCGAACGGTTTGGTGTTAAGTTAATATCCCAAACAATATCACTTTCCAAACCTACATAAGTAGCATAAGGCTGACCAACAGGAGCATCTTGCGGTAAAACCATAATACCATCATGGCTTTTTCCTAAACCAATCTCATCTTCTGCACAAAGCATGCCTTGAGAAACTTCTCCACGTATTTTACCTTTCTTAATTGTAAAAGGCTCTCCTTCTGTTGGAAAAAGTTGTGTACCTTCTACAGCCACTACTACCTTTTGACCTTTAGCCACATTAGGCGCGCCGCAAACAATACTCAATGGTTCTGCTTGCCCTACGTTTACTGTAGTTAAAGATAATTTATCAGCGTTAGGATGTCTTTCGCAAGTGAGTACCTCACCAATCCACAATCCTTTTAAACCGCCTTTAACACGTTCGAAAGTAGACGTACCCTCTACTTCTAAACCTATATTTGTAAGTAATTCTGCTGTAGCTTCCGCATTGAGCGGTGTATCTATATAATCTTTAAGCCAATTGAAAGAGATCTTCATTTTATAATAGCCTATATATCAGTTGATTAGCCCCTAAAGGTGAAAATAGTTTGCGTAAATGTCAGAAAAATATCTGCACTATACCAGAGGCAAATATACTAATAAATATTCTATCTATAAAATTTTTTATGGAAAACAACTACCAACTTATAAATGTTTTATAAAAGGGAGTTTGGCATTCTTTCTTAAAAAGAAAAAGCGTAGTGGCTATAAAATAGCCCCTACGCAAATCAAAATTAACATAAATCAAGTTGTTTTAGTATAATAACTATGATAACGAAAATTAACGCAATGAAATCTCATGCTCACTAATCATACGACGTATATTAATGAGGGCATAGCGCATTCTTCCCAAAGCTGTATTTATACTTACACCTGTGAGTTCTGCGATTTCTTTGAAAGATAAATCTACATAATGACGCAATACGATTACCTCCCTTTGTTCTAAAGGTAAAGCATCCACTAATTGGCGGATTTTATCCTTGGTCTGATTTTTAATTATATTATCTTCTTCGTTAGATTCTGTATCCTTTACAAAGAAAAATACGTCACAATCTTCCGTACCAGCAACTACTGGCGGACGACGTTTATTCTTTCTAAAATAATCTACACAAAGATTGTATGCAATGCGCAAAGCCCATTGCAAAAACTTCCCTTCTTCATTGTATTTATTGCCACGGAAAGTGTCAATAATCTTGATGAAAGTATCTTGAAATATATCATTGGCTAAATCAGTGTCACGCACAAACATATAAATAGATGTATATACTTTGCTCTTGTGACGATTGAGAAGAATCTCAAATGCTTGTTCATTGCCATTCATGTACAAACGAATAAGCTCGTGGTCGTTGCAGAATCTAATTTGCATAACTCGTTGGTATTTACGTACAACTAACTAATAAAATGTGCAATAAGGCATTATGCTACAACGCTTATTTCGAGAATAAGGATTGCGCAAACATTGCAACATTGAGGAATGAAAATGTTGTGTAGATAAAGTACGACGATAGGCAATACGGTTTAATTTTTTTTAAATAAATATTTTTTCTTTATTTCCGGTTCTTGAAAAGGAAAGCGATAAATTTCGTATTTTTGTTTGAATTATTCTTGCTTTTCAAGCCCTTTTTTTTCTTTTTTTTGTTTGTATTTTTTTTGAGCTAAAATTTTTTTTTCTTTAGCTTAGGCTAAAATACGAATATTTTGATTAAAAGTTACATTAATGCAAAATAAAAAATCAATTTTTATAAAAGGCGCAAAATCGAACAACTTAAAGAACATAAGTGTCGAGCTTCCGCAAAATCAATTTATCGTAGTTACAGGCGTTTCTGGATCAGGAAAGTCCTCTCTTACTATTGATACTTTGTATACTGAAGGTCAGAGAAGATATGTAGAAAGTCTTTCTGCTTATGCTCGTCAGTTTTTGATGCGCATGAAAAAACCTGAAGTAGATTATATTAAGGGGCTTTGTCCTGCTATTGCTATTGAGCAACGTGTAGGCAACAAAAATGCACGCTCTACAGTAGGCACCCTTACAGAAATATATGATTACTTGCGTTTGCTTTTTGCACGTATAGGTAAAACTTATTCGCCTATATCTGGTCAAGAAATCAAAAAGTATGCCGTTTCTGATGTAGTTGAATATATTTTTTCACTGCCATTAGAAAGCCGTATATTTATTACTGCACCTATTACTATTCGACAACAACAAACCCTTACACAAGTTTTAGATTATTTACAACAAAAAGGCTTTGTAAGAATTTTATTAGATGGCGAACAACAAAAGATAGATAAGCTTTTAGAACAAAATACCGAAATCCCTCGTCCAAAAGAAAGAATTCGTATTCTAATAGACCGTCTTATTGTAAATGAAGAAGGACAAGACGACTTGAAAAAACGTGCTGCTGATTCTATTTTACAAGCTTTTCAAGAAGGTAATGGTGTTTGTTCTATTTTCGTTGGTACTGAAGAAAAGCAATTTAGTAATCATTTTGAACTAGATGGTATGCTTTTTGAAGAACCACAACCTCAACTTTTCAACTTCAACTCTTCATTAGGTGCTTGTCCTGTTTGTGAAGGTTATGGAAAAACAATGGGTATAGACGAAGATAAAGTTATTCCTGATAAATCGAAATCTATTTTTGAAGATGCTGTTGTTTGTTGGCGAGGTGAAAAAGTAAGCAAATGGAAAGATTGGTTAATTTCCCTTTCCAAAAAATTAGACTTTCCTATTCATAGACCTTATGAACAACTCACAGAAGAACAAAAAGAAATTCTTTGGGATGGCTCAGGTGGATTTTTAGGCATTAATGGTTTTTTCAAAGATTTGGAGCAACATAGCTATAAAATCCAAAATCGTGTTATGCTAGCACGCTATCGGGGTAAAACTACTTGCTATTCTTGTAAAGGTTCTCGTCTTCGTCCTGAAGCATTATATGTAAAAATCGTAGGAAAAAATATAGCGCAATTAAATAAATTACCTATTAGTAAACTCTATGCATTTTTAAAATATGCTACTGAACACCTTTCTCCTAGCGATGTTACTATTTCTAAACGTCTTTTATTAGAAATCTTGACCCGTTTACGTTTTATGCTACAAATAGGTTTAGGCTATTTAACACTAGATCGTTTATCATCTACTCTTTCGGGCGGTGAAATACAACGTATTCATCTTACACGAACTTTAGGTAGTAATTTAACTTCTTCACTCTATATTTTAGATGAACCAAGTATAGGTTTACATCCTAAAGATACTGCTCGATTAGTAAAAGTATTGCAAAAATTAAGAGATTTAGGCAATACTGTAGTTGTTGTAGAACATGATGAAGAGTTGATTGCAGAATCAGATTTTTTAGTAGATGTTGGTCCTTTTGCAGGAACACATGGCGGCGAAATCATATTTGCAGGTCCTTACCAAGAGATTCATACAGCAGCAGAAGAAAGTCTTACAGCTCAATATATGAGTGGCAAAATGACTATTCCGACTCCTGCCTATCGTAGAACCTTTTCTAATAGCATAGACCTAATTAATGCAAGCAAGTTTAATTTAAAGCATATTAATGTAAAAATTCCATTGCAAGTTATGACTGTAGTGACAGGTATTTCTGGCTCAGGTAAAACTACATTAATTAATCAACTTTTATTACCTGCATTAAAGAATGCTATAGAAAGTAAATCTAACCAAAATCTCAATATTCATGGTTTAGGTGCTCTAGAAGGTGATTGGCAAAAAATTACTCATGTAGAATTTGTTAATCAACAACCTATAGGCAAATCCTCTCGTTCTAATCCTGTTACTTATGTGAAAGCTTATGATGCTATTCGTCAGCTTTTTGCAGAGCAATCCCTTTCTAAGATAAACAATTTCAAGCCAAAACATTTTTCTTTTAATGTAGAAGGTGGACGTTGCGAAACTTGTAAAGGCGAAGGCGAAACCGTAGTAAGTATGCAATTTTTGGCAGATGTACGTTTAACTTGTGAAGATTGTGAAGGCAAACGCTTTCAGTCTCAAGTATTAGATGTAAAATATAAAGGTAAATCTATTTATGATGTTTTGGATTTGACTGTAGATGAAGCTATAGAATTCTTTGTAGACCATAAAGATATTTTAAATTTAATTCAACCATTACAAGATGTAGGTTTAGGCTATATACGCTTAGGTCAGTCTTCTTCTACCCTTTCTGGTGGCGAAGCACAGCGTATAAAATTAGCAGCCTTTTTAAATCGTCAAAACAATAAAGATCATGTTTTATTTGTCTTTGATGAGCCAAGCACTGGTTTACATTTTCATGATGTAAAAAAACTATTAGAGGCAATGAATGCTTTGATTGATAATGGACATACTGTGTTAATCATTGAACATAATTTGGATATTATTAAATCGGCTGATTATCTTATAGAATTAGGTCCTGAAGGTGGGGACAAAGGTGGAGAACTTTTATATCAAGGTGTTACTGAAGGTTTAGTAAATTGCGAACGTTCGCATACTGCTCCATTCTTAGCAACTAAATTAAAAGCATAAAAAAAACAGTAGAAGTATGTCATTATATACTTCTACTGTTTTTTTTGTACCTAAAATAATTATTAAAAATTATTCAGACTCTGCTGCTGGTTCTTCCAATTGTGTTTTTGATTTTGGTGTTGCCTTTTTAGGATTTGCTTTTGAATCTCCAAAGTCCATCATTAAAGAGAAACGTAAAGTATTATCCAATGGATTTCTTTGAGAATTGAAAGTAGGAATTAAATAAGAGAAGTTTAATGTAAATACATTATACTTTACTCCAACACCTGCTGTAATATATTTTCTATTACCTTTTGTTTTATGTTCGTTATAGTGACCTAGACGAAGTGCAAATTGTTTATTATACCAATATTCAACACCAAATGAAAACATTAATTCTCTGATTTCCTCAGAAAAAGAAGCATCTCCAAATGAAGAGAAAATTGAAGATGGTACTGATTTTTCTCTATAATCTGCTATACCATTACCATCTTTATCATATTCAGGATTTGGCACAGCTGTAATAATACCATTTTCTTCTAAACGACTTACAGAAGGCACTGGTGTTGGTACCATTAATTTATTAATATCAACTGCAAAAGTAATAGAGTTATACTCATCTATATCATATTGAAATGAAGTACCAAAGCCAAAGTTGGCAGGTAAATAATCCTTAATAGCTGAAGCTGTATAACTAATTTTGCTACCTAAATTTGTTAATGCCAAACCAAATGCTAATTTACCTGTATTGCCATTATTGAATTTGAGTGGTTGCTTATAAGTGAAAGATAAATCTGCCGCAAAACCATGTGCAGGGCGAATTACTTCTCCACCTGTCCCTGTACCACCTGAGCCTAAACTAGAATATAAATATTTTAAAGATAAAGCTGTTGAAAATCTATCTGAAAGCTTACGAGCATAAGCAAATGCAATTTCGAATTCTCTTGGACGTACGGTTTGTAAATTATTACCTTGATCGTCTGTATATTGAATCTGACCTAAAGAGAAAAAGCGTATGCTACCTCCTAAAGTCTGAAATTTATCTAAATTTTTGTAGCCTGATAAATGCGCCAAATATACATCTGCCAAACCTAAAGCACGCAACCATGGTGTATAAGTAGCAGAAACAGCCATATCTGATGGCGCAAAAGCTAAATTTGAAGCATTAAAATGCATACTATTAGCATCTGCATCTAATGCTATACCTGCATCACCTAAAGCACCATAACGCGCATCTGGTGTAATTCGTAAAAATGATAATGCAGTAGATATCGTATTATTACAAGGAGAGCCGTCAAATTGGAAACGACCACTACCTGTTTCTATACATTGTGCATAAAGTGCTGAATTCCAAAAACCAGTGCTAAATAACACTAACGCCAATATGCTTGACAATTTATTAGTCATAGAATAAAATATTAATTACTTTTCATTTAAAATTCAAATATATCAAATATGTAAACTTTATTCATAGGCACCTAAAATTAGTATAGCTTTTTTTTGAATGAAAGATATTTATATTAACGGAACTTTATTAAAATAAGCAAGATTTATCTTTAAAAATATAAAGCTAAAGTAGAATATTTTATCAAAGGGCAAGAATTATTTATAAAAAAATGCCATACTCCCTTTTCAAAGCAAGACAAAAATAATAAATTCAATGATTCAATAAGCTTTTTTAATAGAAATAAACCCCTTATTTTGTTAAATGATGTTAAACAGAGAATGATATATTAAATAAAATTGTAATTTTGTTTGTCAAAATATTGATATTTGCCAGCTTATGGCATCATCTCTGCTTTATCTTAAATCTATAATTTAAAATATGCAAAACCAAGATTCTCAATTCAAAAACATAGTTTATGGTGCTGGTGTTGTCTTCACACTTTGGCTATCTTTTTTGACTTATAAAGTATACGATACCAATACTAGTAAAAATTTAGTAGCTAGTGCTCAAGCACGTTTAGATAATCAAACTGTATCTAGCAATCCCGCTATTAAACCATTAGATGCCAATGCGGCTAATGCTCCTGCAACTACACCAGAAGTTAAACCTGAAGAAGCTGCTACAATGACTTTCAATGAAAGTACTTTCGATTTCGGTACTTTAACAGCTGGCGAAAAAGCCTCTCACGTTTTCAAATTCAAAAATACTAGTAACAATCCTTTGATTATTACAGCGGCAAATGGTAGCTGCGGTTGTACTGTACCAAAATGGCCAAGAGAGCCTATTGCTCCAGGTGCTGAAGGCGAAATCCAAGTAGAATTTGATTCTAAAGGTAAATCTGGTCCTCAAGCACAATCTGTAACAATTACAGCAAATACGCTTCCAGCTCAGACGGTTTTACAAATCAAAGCTGAAGTAAACAATCCTGATGCAGCTAAATAATAGTTGACATTTAGTATAAAAATATATAAGCATTATTTCTTTTTTTTTTGAGAAAGGGAATAATGCTTTTTTTTGTCTATCCACAAAAAAAATAGTGCAAACATCCTTTTCAGGATATTTGCACTATTTTTATATAATTACAGTTAAGATTCGTTCAATTATTTTTTAACTTCTTCGAAGTCTACATAATCACCACCATCTTGATTGTTATCATTGTTTGGTTGAGCTGCACCAGCACCAGCATTAGGATCTGCACCCATATTGCCTGTTACTGCTGCCCAAGCATCGTTCAATTTAGAAATAGCAGCCTCAATTTGCTCCAACTGTTGAGATTGATGTGCTGTTTTTAATTCTGCTACTGCAGCTTCAATAGAAGCTTTACCTTCTACAGGAATTTTATCGCCATATTCAGCTAATTGTTTCTCTGTTTGGAAGATTAAAGCATCAGCTTCATTGATTTTATCTGCTGTTTGACGTGCTTTACGGTCGCTTTCTGCATTTGCTTCAGCTTCTTTTTTCATACGATCGATTTCTTCTTGAGATAAACCTGTAGAAGCTTCAATACGGATTGATTGCTCTTTACCTGTTTTCATCTCTTTAGCAGAAACGCTTAATACACCGTTAGCATCAATATTGAATGTTACTTCGATTTGAGGCTCACCACGACGCATTGCAGGAATACCATCTAAGTTGAAACGACCGATTGAACGGTTTTGATTTGCCATTGGACGCTCACCTTGTAAGATATTAATATCTACAGATGTTTGATTGTCTGCTGCTGTAGAGAATACTTGAGATGCCTTTTTAGGAATTGTAGTATTCGCTTCAATTAATTTAGTCATTACACCGCCCATAGTTTCAATACCTAAAGAAAGTGGCGTAACATCTAATAATAATACATCTTTAACTTCACCAGTTAATACACCACCTTGGATAGCTGCACCAATTGCTACAACTTCGTCAGGGTTTACAGAACGGTTAGGTTTGCGTTTGAAGAATTCTTCAACCACTTGTTGAATACGAGGGATACGAGTAGAACCACCTACTAAGATAACTTCATCGATATCATTTGTAGAGTAACCAGCATCAGCTAAAGCTTTGCGGCATGGCTCTAATGTACGTTGTACTAAACTTTCAGTAATTTGCTCAAATTTAGCACGAGATAATGAACGTACTAAGTGTTTTGCACCTGATGGACCGAAAGAAATATATGGTAAGTTTATATCTGCTGTTGCACCAGAAGATAATTCAATTTTTGCTTTTTCTGCAGCTTCTTTCAAACGTTGAATAGCTTCTGCATTATCTTTAAGGTCAATACCTTCTTGCGCTTTGAATTCGCTCATTAACCAATCCATGATAGCACGGTCGAAGTCATCACCACCTAAGTGTGTATCACCATGAGTAGATTTTACTTCAAATACACCGTCACCTAATTCAAGGATAGAAATATCGAATGTACCACCACCTAAGTCATAAACCGCAACACGAATGTTTTGGTCTTTTTTATCCATACCATAAGCTAAAGCAGCTGCAGTAGGTTCGTTGATAATACGAGAAACTTTCAAACCAGCGATAACACCAGCTTCGATAGTTGCTTGACGTTGAGAGTCATTAAAGTAAGCAGGAACTGTAATTACCGCTTCATTAACTTCATGACCTAAGTAATCTTCTGCAATTTTCTTCATTTTTTGAAGTGTAATAGCAGAAATTTCTTGAGGTGTATATTGACGACCGTCAATGTTTACACGTACAGTATCATTAGGACCTTGTTCAATTTTGTAAGGTACTAAAGCCGCCTCATCTTTACACTCGCTATATCTACGACCCATGAAACGCTTAATAGACATAATCGTACGTAATGGATTCGTAATGGCTTGACGTTTAGCTGGATCACCTACTTTACGTTCACCATTATCAAGGAAACCGATAATAGATGGCGTGGTGCGTTTGCCTTCATCATTTGTAATTACAACTGGTTCATTACCTTCCATTACAGATACACAAGAGTTGGTTGTACCTAAGTCAATGCCAATAATCTTTGCCATAATTTTTAGCTATGTATGTTTTATTGAGTTAATTCTTTTATTTTTAATTCTGTTGTTTGCCTTATTCTATAGCAATTGATATGCCATTCTTGAAAAAAATAAAAAACAAGCTAAATTGTCAGTTTTTTGCTAAAATAAAAGGACAAAGTACAGACAATTTGTCAAATATATGTTAAAAGGGACTGACAAAAAAACAAAAAATGAATTACAAAATGGCAATACTCCCTTTCCCAAAATCTTCTAAAAGTATAACTCATTAGTCATAGCATGCCAAAATATATTGCTTTTCTTTACTTTTTTTTATGTTTTGGATTTTTAAGGGCGCAAAATACTCCCCTTTCCAATGCCAAAATTTATTTACACTATTACGACCTAAGTACAGATTTAGTTACACCTTTATATAGAGATACGAATTTCTATTTAGATAGTACCAAAATTGCTTTTGCTCAAGCACAATTTTTACAAGATTATTATAAAAAAGGCTTTGTTTTTGCTTCAATTGATAGTATAGCTAAGGAAAATCAGGATTCTATAGCCATTTGGAAGCATTTTGTTTATTTGGGCAATGTTTATCATTGGGAAGCTATAAATATAGGCAATGTTCCTAAAGATTGGTTGGCAGCTACAGGCATACAATTTAATAAAATAAAAGGTAAAACTTTACAAACGTCTGATTTGGAACAATTATATAAAGGGATTTTGGCTTTTGCTGAAAATAATGGTTATCCTTTTGCTACTATTCAACTTAAAGATTTTAGTGTGCAAGCAAATAAAATTAGTGCCACTTTATATTTGGATAAAGGCGAACTAATGAAAATGGATAAAATTCATTTAGAAAAAATTGAACCAGACCCCAATATACCCAATAGCAAAGACCCTACCCTTAAACTTAGAAAAGGATATTTGACGCATTATTTAGGTATAAGAAAAGGTATGCCTTATAATGAAAAAAATATTCAAAAAATGCAAACTAGGCTCAATGCCCTAAATTTTGTGCAAGTACATAAAAGTCCTTATGTTGTTTTTATTGATGATAAGGTAGAAAGCTATTTTTATTTAAAAAGTAAACAAGCCAATCGCTTTGATTTTCTCATTGGCATTCAACCTAATGATAATTTGACTAATCCTGCTACACAAGCCCAAGCCAGAAGAGTATCTATTACGGGCAATGCCACAATAGATTTGCGCAATGCTTTTGCTTTGGGCGAAAGATTAATGTTTTCTTGGCAGCGCTTACAAACTCAGACTTCTGATTTACAAATACATTCTAGTTTTCCTTATATTTTTGATTTGCCTATAGGCACTGATTTTACTTTCAAAATCTATAGAAAAGATACTGCTTATGTAGATGTTATTGCTGATATAGGTTTTCAATATTTACTTTTGGGTGGCAACTATTTTAAAGTTTTTTGGAAGCATCATACTACTAATATTAATACTATAGATACAGCCACTATTAGAAGAACGCAACGTTTACCTAGCAATTTGGATTTGAAAGTAAATGCTGTTGGTATGGAATATTATTATCAGCAATTGGACTATAGATTTAATCCTAGAAAAGGCATAGAAATACTAAGTAATTTTAGCGCAGGTATCAAAAAATATAAACCCAATATTGCCATTTTGAGCTTAAGTAATGAAGATTTTGATTTTGGTACTTTATATGATTCTTTACAAAATGCTTATCAAATAAAATGGCAGAATAGTATAGCTTATTATTTGCCTTTGGGTAAAAGTGCTACTTTATTGAGCAGAATTCAATCGGCTTATTTTTGGTCAAATACAAGTATTTTCAATAATGAATTATATAGAATAGGTGGCAGTAAAATACAAAGAGGTTTTGATGAAGAAATTTTACCTGCTTCGAGTTATGCTACATTTACTTTAGAAGGGCGCTATTTATTCAATATGAATTCTTATTTTTTTGCTTTTACAGACCTTTCTTTTGTAGAAAGAAAAAGCGCTTTAGAGCCTAGACAAAGGACAATTCCTTATAGTTTTGGCGTAGGTTTAGCTTTGCAAACGAAAGTAGGTGTTTTTGGTTTGAGTTATGCTTTAGGCACAAGAATAGGCGAAAATTTACAATTTAAAAATGCCAAAATTCACTTTGGTTATGTGAATAATTTTTAGGGGAAAGGGAGTATGGCATTGGTTTATTTTTATGTCACTTATAGGACTTTTTTCAACTGCGAAGCACCATACTCCCTTTCAAAAAAAATAAAAAAATGCCCTTATATCTAAAAAAGATACAAGGGCATTTGCTATAAATTATAAAATTAATTGCCTTTAAATAAGCTATTTAATTTGTCTTTTCCTGCATTTTTGATGCTATCAGCTTTCGCTTTTGCTGCTGCTTCAGCTGCTGCTTTTTCAGCTTCAAGTTTAGCTTTTGTAGCATTAGCTATACTATCAGCCTTTGCTTTTGCTGCTGCTTTTTCAGCTTCAAGTTTAGCTTTTGTAGCATTGGCTATACTATCGGCTTTTGCTTTTGCTGCCGCTTCGGCTGCATCTTTCATGCTATCGGCTTTTGCTTTTGCTTTGTTCACTTCATTTTTAGCCAAATTTGCCAAACTATCGGCTTTTGCTTTGGCTGCTGTTTCGGCTTCAGCCTTTGCTTTATTCAATTCTTCTTGTGCTTTTGCTTTTGCTTCCTCTGCCAAAGAAGATTCGCCTTTTGCGCCAGCACCAACCAAACGCACTTTATATTCAGGCTTAGCCATAGAACCAACAATATCTACAGCCACCTTAATCACATCACTTTGTGCTAAGTTTAAGCCTAATTTGCTAGCTTCGGCAGAAAAAGCACTTAAACCAGTATTTACCGCCGCACCTAAAGGATTTTTCTCCATTAAAGCGCGTGGAATATCTAATTTCATTTCATAATCTAAAGCGCCATCCAAACCATGTTCGCCAGAGAAAAGTACATCCATACCTTGTGCTTGGGTTACCATTGGTTTAATTTTGAATTTACCGTCTTTAATAGTGAAATAATTAGTAGTATTTTTCAAAGTTAAGTTTTGCAACTCTTTGATATTCAATTTATTCGATAATTCATTAGTAATACCTAAACCTTTTAACATAGTTTCATAAGTTTTGATATCACCTTCAGAATTAAGAGAAGCCAAAACAGGCATCATATTTTGGTCTAAAATACCAGAAATATTGAATTTAGAATCAAATTTACCTTGTAGAGATTTAAAAATTGGTAAAACTTCGCCAATCATAGCTACTGTTTTAGCTGTTTCTACAAAATCAATTTTCGCAAAATCATAGGCAAATTCGAAAGCAGGTTTTGTAGCATCTTTAGTATCATAAGCACCTGAGAAAGCCATAAGCCCACCAAGGAAATTACTGCTTAAGTTTTTGATTTCTGCACGTTGTTCTTTCAATACAATACTACATTTTACATTTTTGAGCTTATAAGTATCATAAATTAAAGTACCAATATTGCCTGTAAATGTAAAGTCTATATTATTCGGTAAAAGAATAGGTTCGAATTCTGTAGTAGTTTCTGCTGTTGTTGCTTCTTCGCTTGCTAAAGTAGGTTCTACAGCTGTACCATCAGCCGTCATGAATTGATTCAAATTCATATAATTAGAATTCAAAGCAAAATTCCCTTTCAATAAACCACCGTCAAATAAGAATGGGAAAACATTTTCTAATTTACCATTTGCTTTTAAATCTATTTTACCTAATAACATTTCGAAATTAGATAAATTCATTAGAGAAGGCGATACTTGACCAGCTAATTTCAATTGTTCTATAGTATAAACATCATAAACAATTTTATCCAATTTAGCATCTGCTAAGAAATTGAATTTATCGAAAATTGGTTCTGTACTAATAGGAGCTACGGTTGTATCTACCATATTAGTAGCTGCTAAAGAATCTTCAGTAGTAGCAGGTACAGCCCCCATCATTTCATTTATATCTAATAAAGATGAAGTAATGCTGAGTTTACCTTCCATGATTTTATCGCGAGTAAAGTAAGTCAATAAATTATCTAACTTACCTTTAGCTTGCAAATCACTTTTACCAATATTCATATTAAAGTCATTGACTAAAACATTATTTGGTGTAAACGCTACATTTACTGTATTCAATTTTACATCTGGCATATCTACAGTCTTGAAGAACATATTTTTAATGTCTAAAAGACCATTCATTTGTACTTTATCGTATTGCTCATTGGTTACATAAGACATTTTCGTTTTAGTATCCAAATCTGCATTAATCAAACCTGATAGTTGAGTACCTTCCATAGGGAAAGCTTTAGCAATATCTGCCAAATCAATTTTACCTTTCAAAGTAGCTGCAATATCAGGGTCGCTCATAGGCGTTTTAAGATTGAAAGTAGCCGCAAAAGGATTATTACCTAATAATAAACTAAATGGTGCTACATTCACCGTCAATTTGTCTAAATCTGTACTTGGACTATTAATATTAATTCTAGTATTAATATCTTTTACAGCCATAGGCAAATCAGGATATTGGAAAGAAGCATTATCAATTTCCAAATTTAAAGCAAAAGTAGGTAAAGATTGCTCATTATAAATCCCTTTAGCATGACCATTGAAAGCAAAAGAACCTGAAGTTTTTACGCCAGCAAAATCCGCTGTATAAGCCGCAGGAATCATAGAAAGGACACTAGCAAATTTAGTATCGCCTGCTGCAAAATTCAAATCCATATGAATGTCCTTATCATTAGGCATATCAATAGAACCTTCTAAAGCTAAACCAAGGTCATTCAACTTAAAGGCATTATCTCTCAACTTAATAGCAATACCTTTAGCCATATCTATATTGGCAATAAAATCTGCCGAAACTTTCGTTTTCGTCAAATATTTTACACCTTCATAAGCAACGGTAATGGCATCTATAGTCGTTTTAGTAAATAAATCATAATTGGTCATGGTAAAGTCGCCAGAACCTGTATGCGTTAAATTCTTAATATCAACGAACATATGCATAGGCGCATCATCATACACTATATTGGCATTATTGATGGCATAGTGTTGTAAAGCTAATTGAAAAGCAAAATCACTAGTGCTTGTATCTACAGCTGTTTCTTCTACAGTAGTAGTGCTATCCGATTTTACTATATCATAATTGGCTTTACCATTTTTCAATACCTTTACATAAAGATTAGGATTATCAATAGTGAAACCTGTAATTTTATAATTGCCAGATAAAACAGACATTAAATCAATACCTAAAGATACCTTTTTTACATCTGCCAATTTTAAACCATTGAATTCCTCTTTGCCCGTAACAGTAATATCATTAATAGCAAAATTGAAATCTGGAAAAGTCCATAATAAAGAAAGCTCTACATCAGAGAAATTTACCTCTGCATTCAAAAATGTATTTGCTTGTTCTTTTACGACTGTGAGAATTTTATCTTTAAAGAAATAAGGAATTGCTATTAATAAAAGTATCAATAACAAAAAACCGCCAATAAACCACTTGGCTATTTTGCCTCCAATATTCTTTTTACCTCGTCTTGAAGCCATAAACTAGATGAATATTAAAAAATTATGTAAATGAAAATAATTTTAATAAGGATATGATTAAAAATATGATGCAAGTTAAAGAAATTTATATTCCCTTTCCTAAGCTTTAATTATTAAATAAGGTTAAATTTTAAAAAAAGAATTCTGAGGGTTTTGAAAAGGGAGTTCGGTTTTTTGTTGAATAATTAAGTATTTCTCTATACTTTGTTGCTATTATTATAAAAAAGATGCCATACTCCCTTTTTAAAAAGAAAAAAAATCTATTAAAAACGAGTTTGCCTTTTTCTCTTTCTTACTTTAGGAAACGCATTTTTATACTGTTTTTTAGTTAGTTGTGCATATTTTTATTAATAAAATATAACTTAGCCATAAAAAATTATATCTTTGCACGTTTCCAGAGGAAACTGAAAAAGACCCCCTTTTATTTTTCAAAATACAAATACTATTTATACAAAACACTTAAAATACAATGGCATTATTAGGTAAAATCAGACAGCAATTTGGCTGGTTAATGTTGGTATTAATCGTTTTAGGTCTTGGTGGCTTTTTAATCATGGACATTGTTGGTCCTGGTAGAGGTGGTGCTATGGACCCATATATTGGTACAATTGACGGTAGCAAAGTACATTTTCAAGAATTAGAAGATGCAACTAGCTTAATGGCAAATGGCAATAATGTAGAAATGGCGCGTATCGAAGCTTGGAAACAGCTTGTTATCAATAAAATCGTTCACGGTCAATCTTCTAAAGCAGGTTTAAGAGTAACGAGTAAAGAAATCGGCGACCTTTTTGTTGGCGAGAATATATCTCCTATCGTAATGAATATTTTCGGTAATCCACAAACTGGTCAAATCGATAGACAACAAGTGCAAGCACAAATCAATGCTTTCGAAATGGGTCAATTTGGCGAAGGCGCTACTGCTGAAGATGTTGCTAACATTAAAAGACAATGGAATGCAATTTTCAAACAAGTACATGATGAGCGTTTAAACAGAAAGTTCAGTACTTTAGTAAGCAAAGCAATTTATACACCAACTTGGTCTGCTAGCAAACAATTTGCACGCATGAACCAATCTTTCGTTTTAGATTTAGTACGTATTCCTTATACTGCTATTAGCAATAATGAAGTAGCAGTAACAGATGCAGAATTATTAGCTTACATGAAAGCTAATGCACACAAATATACTAATCAAGAAGCTACAGTAAACTTCGAATATGTTTTATTTGATGTTATCCCTTCTAAAGAAGACTCAACTTTAGCACAAGAAGATATTAATCGTATTGCTGAAGAACTTAAAAACAGTACTACTTTAAGCCAAGATTCTAGTATTGTTACTTCAGAATCAGGTTCTATTAATCTTGAATATACAACTAAAAATGCTTTAATGCTTCCAGCTGAAATTACAGAAGAAATTTTCGCCAATGAATCAGGTAAAGTATATGGTCCTTATTTCGAAAATAATGCTCATCACGTTGTTAAAGTTTTAGGTTTTAAAGATTTATTAGATTCTGTTAAGTTCCGTCGTATTTTCATTCCAGCAAAAGAATTGAATGAAATGCAAGCAGCTCAAACAACTTTAGATTCTATTAAAAGTGCTATTATCGCTGGTACTACTACTTTCGAAGAAGCTGTAACTAACCATAGCCAAGATATTACAAGCAAAGATAAAGGCGGTGATATGGGCTTTATTGGTGCAGATTGGACTTTTGGTTCAAACGGCGCAGCTAATTTCTTATTACATGAAGCTCAAAAAGATAGTTTATATCTTTTAAATGCTGTAGAAGGTGGTATTCAATTAGTACAAGTAACTGATGGCAAAAAGAATGGCAAAAAAGGCGTTCGTTTAGCTCAATTCTCTAAAGCTATTGAAGCTTCTCAAAGCACTATCGATGAAGCACGTAGCCAAGCAACTAACTTTGCTGCTACATACCCAACTTACGAAGCTTTCAAAAATGGCGTAAGAGAAAAACAATTAGCAGCTGGTACAGCTTACGATATTACTATCAATGATTATGAAGTACAAGGTTTAGGTTTCAATGGCGAAGTGTTAGCTTTAGTAAAATGGGCACACAGACAAGCAGATATCAACCAAACAGCTACTCAAGTATTCGAATTGAAAAACGATAAAGATGAAGTTTCTAAAATCGTTTTACCTATCGTTACAGCTAAAAATCCTGCTGGCTTAGCTTCTTTACAAAACGAAAGCATCCGTGCTGAAGTTGAACGTATGGTTCGCAATGAGAAAAAAGCTCAAGTAGTAAAATCTGCTATTGGTTCTGTAAATTCTCTAAACGACGTTGCTCAAAAATATAATGTTGAAGTAGAATCTAACAAAACTATTTCTTTCAGTGCACCTTTCCTCAACAACAATCTTGAGCCTAAAGTAGCAGCTGTTGCTGATATTCTCAACACAAATGCTATCTCTGCTCCTATTGCTGCCAACGAAGGTATTTACCTTATCAATGTAACTTCTAAAACTGCTGCTCCTACTTTACCTAATCCAGCAAGTATGAGCAAACAAGTTTCACAAAGAACATCTCAAGCTTTCAGCAATGTTTTTGTGAATGCTTTAACAGAAAATGCAGATGTTATCGATAATCGTGCAAAATTATATAACTAATTTATAGCCACTATATTTTAGTCTAAACATAAAAAAATCCCTCTTCCATATACATTATGTGAAGGGGGATTTTTATTTTTTTGGGAAAGGGAGTATTACATTTTGTTTATATTGTCTCCTAGCCTTACGTTTACAAATAAAGCATTATAAGACACTACTTTCCATAAACCTCTACTATTTTGTTTCAATACAATTGGTCTTGGTATATCTGCACCTGTAGTGCTAATAAACAAACGCACTGTACCATCTGCTTGCACACTACTTGCATTTCTATTCAATTCTACTTGATAAGGCGCAGCTGGCAACATATAAGCATTACTAGGACTAGTGCCTACTATATAAGCATTTGCCAAATAATCTTTATGCTTTCCAAAATATTGCTTGATTTCTTCATAAGTAGCTGGCGAAGGCGACAATTTGTCATATATAGGACTAGTACTATTTTCTACTAATTTGCTTTTATCTAATATCATAGTAAAAGCCTGCATACCTAATATTTCATCTTGACTATACATTAGCATAGCTGTCACAAATACTGCTGCACCACCTTCTGGTGTAGTAGATGCCTTTACTCTATAGCTATTAAACTCATCTATACTAGTAGGAATTCTTTCTATAGTTTGAATACTTTTCTCTTGCGCAGTTAGGGCAGGTATTACAAAAAGTATTGACATTGCAAATGCGAATAAAAACTTACTCATAGATTGTCAATTTTTAAATGATAGAATATACAATTAGACTATTCTAAATAAATAAAGTAAAAAATAAAGTGCAGTCTATCTCTTCAATAAACTGCACTCTAATAACTATATTATAAATCAATCTTTTATTGCAAAGATTATTTCCAACCATGTAATTGGAACCAACCTGCACGCTCTAATACATTTTTAGAATAATCGCGACCTGTTGTATAATAATCTACACCATAACCTTCTCTATAACCAGCCAAAGCACGTGAAGGACCTGCATTATAACCTGCTACGCCACCTTGAGTAGCTAAAAAACCAGTAATACCATTTTTAATAAATAAATCTATACTTGATTTTAATACAGCACAGCCATAAATAATATTATCACTTGCATTAGCCCATTTGCCAGATTGTATAAATGGTATATGCCAACGATCATCAATTTGCATTAAACCACGCCCATGACCACCATCGCCTGTACCTGCTGGTGTTGGCGGTGTAAGTGCCAATCCCCAATGAGATTCACGAGAACCAATACCTGCAATAATAGAAGGTTGAATATTATATTGAGCAGCTACTTTCAAAATAATACTTTCGTATTTTTTAATTTCTTCTAATTGCTTTAAAAGGGTTTTATCCCATTTTGCATAAGAAGTTTGAAAAGCTGTTTCTATATTTTTAGGAGCTGGTTGATTCAAGAATAAAGCCCATGTTTGTGGACCTACAACACCATCTGCCGTTACTCTTTTTGAGGCTTGAAATAATTTAACAACACTCTCAGTATAAGGACCAAACTCCCCATCTGGAACAACTCTATAACCTAGTTGTTGTAATAAAGTCTGTAATTCTTTTACAGCATCTTTTAAGTGTGGAGAGGTATGTTTCTTTCCGTCATTAAGACGTAGGGTTGGTCTAGACATATCTTAAAATTTTCGTTATTATACTTGATATATTTTGTGCAATAATAAGCTTTTTTTACTTTTCCTATAAAGATAAAAACAAAAATGTCACAATCCAATACTTAGTATTAAAAATATGAGAACACTTATGGTTTTAAAGCTACTACTTATTTATTTTATAGCTATTTTTATTCTTCTTTTAAAGACAATTCATCTTTTATAATTCTCTTTTTTAAAGATTTTAACTTCAGTATAACGTAATCATACAAAAACGTTATATTTTTACTTAGTAATATTACATATACAATAATTATAAATATACTATATAATACGACAAAACTTAAATACATACAGCTGTCTTCGTATGTAAATTGACCATATTATACTTATCTGTCTATTTGTATTTTATAGCGTTCTCTTAGCTTAAAAAATCATGGAATTACATTTTTATAAAACTATTTGGTTACTTATGGCTTATTGCTTAAGCTATAGTAGCATTTCTACATTGGCGGGACAGAATAACGATACTACAACGCGCTTTAATAGAGCCACCAAATATATTCATCAAGCAAAATCTTATTATGAAGAAGCCCAATATCAAAAAGCATTAAATGAATATCATTTTGCAGGTGTTATTTATAGAGATTTTAAAGCTATGGATAAATATGCCATTTGTTATAATGGTATAGGTAATATCTATATTAATTTAACTAGATTCGATGAAGCCCGCTCAGAATTTACCCGTGCCCTCACTGGGCTTACAGAATTACAATTAGCTGACTCTAGCTTTCGAATCGATAGCCTACTTATTGCCGATGCATATGAGGGCTTAGGACGCTATTTTAGCAATAAAAATTCGCAATTAGACTCTTCCTTTTATTATCATCAAAAGGCTTTAGATATACGTACTAGATTAAATCCTAATAGCACTGATATTGGGATGAGCTATTATTTTATTGGTCAATTGTATCGCGGTTTACAACTTGATAGTGCTCAAATTGCAGCTGGCAAAAGCAATGTAGAACTAGAAAGATATTATTTGGAAGAAGCCAAACATATTTTTGAGCAATCGCCTGATAGAGCCATGTACTTAGCACCTTTAGCGGATATTTATCAAGCTTTAGGAGATTATTGCTATGATGTATTACAGAATTTTGAAGAAGGACTTTCTTATCATCAAGAAGCTTTAGAATTGCGTAAAAAACGTTTCACTGAAGCACACCCTAATACAGCGCTTAGCTTTCTTCGTTTAGCCAAATATCATGCTCGCTATCACAACTATGCTCTAGAAGTAGAAAATATAGAGAAAGCTTTAAGCATTCAAGAAAAAATCTATGATGGCGCACATAAAGACCTAGCACATACTTTACAACGTTTAGCAGAACGTTATAAAAACAATGGCGATGTAGAAAAAGCACTCTTTTTATACAATCGTGCCATGAATATGATTAAAACTCTTTCTGGAGAATCTAGTACAGAATATGCCGATATTCTATTAGGGATTGCAGCTTGCAATAGTACTTTAGAGAACTTCGAAGAACAAGAACAAATTCTCCATACTGTACTCAATATTTATAAAAAGGCTTATGGTCCTAATCATCAACAAATTGGCGTCATTCAAACCCAAATTGGACATATGATGCTCGATAAAGCCAAAAATACTACTAATAAAAATATAGCTCAAGCACAAATTAATGCTGCTTTTGAAGCTTTTGAAAATGCTAAAAATATTTGGGAAAGGGTATTTGGCAAAAATCATATTTGGGTAGCTGAAGCTTATGAAAATATAGCTGAAGTATTTGCTATTAATCCAGATAGCGACCCTAAACAAGAATTAGAATATCTTAAAGCAGCTCTTGCTCTAAAAACCAATTCTAATACTCAAACATTAGAAGCTGAATATCAAAATATTTATATAGATGAACATGATATTTCTTCTACTAAGCGTCGTACTATTCCTGCTGAGATTTATCACAACTATATGAAGCAAGCCAAATATTATGCTAAAAATAAACAGTATAAAGATGGCTTACATTATATTCAATTAGGTTTGAACCAGCTTTTTGGCTTACCTACCAATACCAATTATAGCAATCCTACCATAGCGCAACTTTCTCAAAATATAGAATGGTTAGATGCTATGTCGCTCAAAGCTAAATTACTGCTTAATAATTATGCGCAATATAAAAGAAAAGAAGATTTAGATTTTGCTTTACAAACAGCAGAATTAGCTTTACAAGTAGTAGATACTATGCGTATAAACTTCACAGCTGATATTTCTAAAGAGCAATTAACAAAACGTGCTATTCCTATTTATGAAACAGCTATAGAAGCACAATACTATTTGTATAATCAAAATGGAGACTCTACGCATTTGGCTAAAGCCTTTAACATTATGGAGCATAGTAAGGCTTTTGTACTTATGCAAGCTATACAAAATAACGTAGCCCGTAATGCTGGTTTAGTTCCTGAAGATTTATGGAAAAAGGAAAATGAACTGAAACAAAAATTAGCTGATTTATCAGACTATAAAAACAAAAAAGCTAATAGTGCTGAAAATGAAAAAGAGTATTTGCAAACACGCAAATCTTATGATTCTCTTATCACTTATATAGAAAGCAACTATCCCAAATACTATCAATTGAAATATGCACAAAGCAATATTTCTATTCAAGATATACAGCAAAAAGTATTACGCAAATCTGAAGCTCTTATTGAGTACTTTGTGGGAGATGACTATATTTATGTATTTACCATTAGCAAAACACATGTACAACTGAGTAGAAAGAAAAATTCTCCACAAATTGTATCTAAAATTGATGCTTTACGCAAAAATCTAACCAATTATAAACTCATTGCTAAAGACCCTGAAAAAGCATTTAGACAATTTGCAGATTATGCTTATCAAGTTTATGCAGAGTGTTTTCAACCTTTCTTAGGTCCTAATCAAATGCCTATTATTAATCCATCTAATACTAAGCGTTTAATTATTGTTCCTGATGGTTTATTATCTTCTATTCCTTTCGATGTTTTAGTACAAGAATCCTTATCTGAAAATACAGAAAGTACTTATAGAGAATTACCCATGTTGATTAAAGATTATGAAATCAATTATAGCTATTCTAGTAGTTTGCTTTTCCAAAATATACAAACTGCCAGACGCAATCATAATGGGCAATGTATAGGCTTTGCACCTACTTATAAAAGTGAAGAAGGCTTAGATAATGCTGAATTACCTTGGGCAGAAAAAGAACTCAAAGCCATTTCTGAAAACTTCAAAGGGGCCTTCTTTTATGGTCAAGATGCTAATAAAGAAAACTTCAATGCTCAGGCTAAAAGCTATGGTATTATACATTTAGCAATGCATGGTATTTTAGATATGAATAGACCACAAGAATCACATTTAGCTTTCTCTGCTGCTGGTACAGATTCTAGTGCTCAAAACATTAATTTATACAATTATGAAATCCAAAATATGGATTTATTTGCCGAATTAGTAGTACTCTCTGCTTGCGAAACAGGCTATGGCAAAGTAATTCGTGGTGAAGGTGTTCTAAGTTTGGCTAGAGGTTTTATGTTAGCTGGTTCTTCTAGTATTGTTACCACTTTATGGAAAGTAAATGATTATACTAGTGCTACTCTCATGACTTTATTTTATCAAAATTTGGATAAAGGCATGGATAAACCTGAAGCTTTACGCAAAGCCAAATTAGACTTTTTACAAAAAACCGATAAAACCTCAGGACATCCAGCCTATTGGTCTAGTTTTATTTCCTTAGGTAATCCTGCTCCTATTAAAAAGAATTTTCCTATATGGGCTAGCATACTTATTACTATTGTATTAGGTACAGCTATTTATTCTGCTTATCAATATTGGCGTAAAAATAAAGCCAGTACTGCTCTTATAGAAAAAGAATAATATCTCTTTTAAAAGCTATAGTATAGTGTATTCAAACTATATTATAGCTTTTTATATTTCTATGATAATTAATGGGTTTCAGCCTGCTTTTATTCGTTAAAATACTCAAAAAGATAGCAGAAATACTTTATATTTGCACGTTCAAAATAATTCATTATATGAATAATTAAATATGAAGTTTTCTTATATTATATTTCTTGCTTGTTTATGCTTAGTATATGCTTGTACTTCCAAAGAAAAACCTGCCACTAGTACTGCTATAGAGCAATCTATTTACAGATTCAATGGTTTAACCATGGGCAGCACTTATTCTGTAGCATATGTAGATAATCATGAGCATTTGGGCTTACAAAAAAAGGTAGAAAATATGTTAGCTACTTTTGTAGAAAAACTCTCTACTTATGATAGCACTTCTCTACTTTCACAATTCAATCAAGCGCAAGAATTTGTTGTAGCTAAAAATGAACGTTATTTTTTAGAAGTGCTATACCTTTCTAAACGCATTTATGAAGAAACAGATGGCTATTTTAATCCAGCTATCAAACCTTTAGTCAATTATTGGGGTTTCGGTTATAAAGAAAAACGTCCTGTAGAAAAAGTAGATAAAAAACAAATTGATAGCTTACTGCAACTTACTGATTTTGCTAGCCTTCAAATTGAAGAAAAGGGAGATAGTGTTTATTTAAAAAAGGGAGTATTGCCTTTGCAATTAGAATATAATGCTATAGCACCGGGTTATGCAGGGGATATTATTGCTGAAATTTTAGAAGAAAATGGCATTCAAAATTACCTAATTGAAGTTGGCGGCGAATTACTTGCTAAAGGTACTTTAATGAATGAAAAACCTTGGAAAATTGGCATAAATGTTCCTAAAGAAGATGCTAAAATTACCGATTTTCAAGCTATAGTAGCCCTTCAAAATTCAGCTTTAGGTACTTCAGGTAACTACAGAAGTTACTATCAAAAAGATGGTAAAAAATATGTACATACTGTAAATCCTAAAACAGGTTATACAGAACAAAATACCCTCTTAAGTATATCTATTTTTGCACCTACTTGCGCCGAAGCCGATGCCTATGCTACAGCTTGTATGGTTTTAGGCAAAGATAAAACTTTAGCATTTTTAGAAAAAATGCCTCATATTGGTGCCTATCTTATTTTTGCCAATGAAAAAAACGAATTGGAAGAAATTTGGGTAAATAATACCAAAGCTTACTTTTTAGAATAAAATAAAGTCTCTTATCAAAATACCACTACATTAAAAAATAGTTAAAATATATACATCACTATCTAGTAATTTATATGTATATTTGAGCTGGTATTTTTCACGAAAAGTCATTTTACCAAAGATGGAATTATCTAACTATATAGAACATACGCTTCTTTCTCCAGTGTCTACAAGCAATCAAGTAACACAATTATGCGAGGAAGCTATACAATATAACTTTAAAGGGGTTTGTGTATCGCCATTTTATGTGCGTCATGCCGCTAGTATTTTGGAAGGAACTGATGTAAAAGTCATTACAGTTATCGGGTTTCCTATGGGCTACTCGACTATCCCTGCCAAAATTGAAGAAATCAAACGTGCAGTAGATGAAGGTATAGATGAATTAGACATTGTTACTAATATATCTGCTATTAAAGATAATAAATGGTCTCATGTACAAAATGATTTAGATAGTGCTGTACGTGCTACTCATTTGCATGGCAAAACTGCTAAAATTATTATTGAAGTGGGCTTACTTACTAAAGAGGAAATTCATAAAATTGCTGCTGTTTGTTCAGAAATTGGCGCAGATTATATTAAAACATCTACAGGCTTTAATACAGCACCTTGTAGCGTAGCAGATATTTTAGCCATTAAAAATGCTTGTGCTGATGCTCCTATGAAAATCAAAGCAGCAGGTGGTATTCGTACAAGAGAACAAGCTTTAGAGTTGATTAAAGCAGGCGCAACAAGAATAGGAACTTCGGCAGGAATTCAAATTGTTAATGCCACAACTAATACTCCTAAATAATAAATTTTGTAGCATGCAATATTTCTTTTTTATTCTTTTTTCTAGTGTTTTAGCTTTGTTTTCTTTTAATAATATACAAGCACAAGTTATACAAGTAGAAGAAGAAACCGCTATTCGTAGATTATTAGACATTAAAAAATCTAATAATACAAAACCTGATAGAGTAATCCGTGCATGGAGTATTCAAATTTTAACATCTCGCGATAAATATCAAGTTTTACAAAAAATGCAAGAAGCACGTGCTTATTTCAAAGACCAAAGCAATGTAAAAATTGATTGGACTTATGAGCAGCCTTATTATAGGCTAAATGCTGGTGCATTTTACACGAAATTAGAAGCAGCTGGTCTTTTATACCAAATTGCTAAATACTATCCAGAAGCTTATTTATTTAAAAATATGAATGTAAAACCTGAAGATTTTTAATCCTTAGGTAAAGGCAATAAAAAAGCACTTGTTCAAAAATATGAACAAGTGCTTTTTTTATGTTTTAATATAATGTGCTTGTGTACTTACTGCTGATTAGAATGGTAAATCATCATCGCCACCAGCTACAGCATCGAATTTAGGTTCGTCTTGTGCAGCAGGGAAAGAAGCATCTGTTGAAGGCGCAGCAGCATTAGCTGCTTTTTCTAAGCGCCATGCAGCAAGATTAGTAAAGTATTTACCTTGCCATTCTCTACCTTCAATATTGAAGTGAACTTTGATAGCATCGCCTTCATTGAAATTATCCAATTCTGCGCATCTAGCTTGTTTCAATTCGAATTTTACATATTGCACATATGTACCAGGTACTTCAACTACTAATTCGCGTTTAGAGAAAGTAGCTGTTACTTGTTGAGTGTCGTATTTTTTGAGAAGTTTACCTTCTATAAAGAATTCATTACCTGCCATGATAAATATATAAGATATAATAAAAAGTGTGATTGGATAATTCTTAAATATAAGAAAAAAGATGGATTTTAACAAATGCCATATCCCCTTTTTCAAAAAAAAATATTAAGCGTGCAACATCATTGGCATAGCCAACATCAATAATTCTTCATTGATTTCGTCTTCTTCAGGACGCATAATACCTGCTCTTGAAGGGGTAGAAAACTCAAAGCGAATAGACTCTGCACCAATAACATTCAACATGTCAATTAAGAATTTAGCATTGAAACCAATGGTCATATCGTTGCCAATATAATTGCATGGTAATTGCTCAGTGGCTTTATTGCTATAATCTAAATCTTCTGCTTCTATAGTCAAACTAGATTCAGCCAAGTGTAATTTTACTTGATGTGTAGTTTGATTAGCATAGTTGGCAATACGTTTGAGCGAAGAAAGGAAATCCGTACGATGAATAACCATAGTATTCGGATTTTGTTTAGGGATAACTGCCTCGTAATCAGGATATTTTGCATCAATAAGACGACAAGATAATTGATGATTACCGAACATAAAGAAAGCATTCGATTTACTATAAGCAATAGTAACAGAAAGATCTGAATTACTCATAGCTTTAGTCAAAAGATTAAGTGCTTTTTTAGGTACAATGAAAGTAGCATTGGCTGTAGTTGCTATATCTTTGAATTGATATTTTACCAATTTGTGGGCATCTGTAGCCACGAAAATAATAGCACCATTTTCAACTTTAATATGCACACCAGTCATAGCAGGACGTAATTCGTCATTGCTAGTAGCAAACATAGTTTTATTAATACCTTCCAACAATAAAGCGGCAGGAATTTCTACTTCATCTGTATTGTCTGGAGCAGGTAATTTAGGATAATCATCGCCATTTTCGCCAGCCATTTCATAACGACCAAAAGTAGATTGAATCGTAGTAGAGAAAGTTTCTAAATCAATGGCAAAAGTAATAGGTTGCGGCGGCAATTGCTTGAGCGTATCTACTAGAATTTTAGCAGGAATTGCTACACAACCACTATCACTAGCTTGTACATCTAATTCTACACTTACAAAAGTCTCTAAATCTGTACCTGTAATATGTAATTTATTGTTTTCCTTATCTACATTAAAAAGAAAACTTTCTAAAATAGGTAAAACAGGATTAGAATTGATAGCTCCATTGATAATGAGGAGTTGCTCTTTTAATTCGGCTGAAGAAACAGTAAAGCGCATAATTTATAATAGCAAAAGATAAATTTAAATAATTTGTTTACATTGTACAATAAAACCTTGCAAAAAGTTGCTTTTAAGAAGGAGTTTATCATAAAAATGATTGCAAATATAAGCATTTTTAAGCTCATATTTGCAATCCTTATGTACATTTATAATAATTTTAATAACTTTATTTTTTATCCTCTTTATGAGCAGGATCTTCCTCTATAGGAGTGTGATTATAAGCCTTTTTCTTATTGCTTAACACTGTTCTATAACGCTCTGGATGCAAGCGAATATCACGTAAAAGATATTGCATATCAAGTACTGTAACTTGCAAATCTTTAGCAAATTCTTTATCGTAAATCAACTTAGAAATAAGACCATTATGTTGCTCTAAATTAGTAATAGCTTTTACTTGATCTAAAGTAGCATTGGCTTTTTGTACTGTAGTTTGCAAAGAAGCAATAGTTTGATTCATAGTAGAGATAGTATTCGAACTTTCTTTCAAAAGCTTTTCTATATCCCCATCTTTTACTTGTTGTGTAATAGTATTGACGTTTTTGAGCACTTGACCAATTTCAGCATTATTTGCTCTCAATTCATCGCTTAAAGTTCTCAAATTGGCTACAGTAACAGAAAGATTAACACTACTGCTCACTAAAATATTATTCACTTGTGCAGAAATAGCATTAAGATTAGCCATAGTCCCTCTTACATCATTCATCAATTGCTGATAATGTCCTTTTTCATCAGACATTAAACGTGCAAAAAGTATAGAAATAGAATCTATTCTCTCTAAATAAGGATCCAACATAGGCTTAATACCATCGAGCATACCAGCTACACGCCCCTGTATTCTATCGCCTGTTTTATAACAATCTTCGCCTTTACATTCGCCTACATAACGCAACTCTATAGCTTTACCACCCATAATAGAAGGCTGCGTCATGACTACTTCTGTAGTAGCCGCTTTTGGCAAATTTGTGCCTGGATTTAAGCTCAATTCAGCAATTACTTTTCCTAAAGAACCACCTGGCTCTAAATATATATTGGTTACTGCACCTACCTGAAAACCATTGATAGTTACTGGTGCTGCAATTTGCAAACCTTCTACATTATCAAAAACCGCATTGATAACTAAACCACTAGAAAATACATTTTTGCCTTTCAAAAAGTTGTAGCCCCAAAATAATCCAATCAAGGCGCATAGACCTAATATGCCAACTTTTACTTCATTGCTTAATGCCATTATAAAATATATTTTTTAAAAATCTTTTCGAGATAAAGATAAGTTATAAAAGGGAGTATTGCTTTAATTTTTTTTAAAGTCCCTTATTAAGAAGAAATTTAAAAGTCTTTTGTCTGTTTTTAACAGCACAAAATACAAAAAAATTGTATATGCCCAATATCAATTCTTTTTTAATCTTTTGGATTAATTATAGACTTAGGGTCTTGATATAATTGTCTTATAGTACTTTGTGTTTCCTTTATCTTTTCATGGATTTGAGTTGGCATTTGCGTATCATAAACATATTTTTTCATAGTTGGATGATTGGGCAAATTTTTCAACTGTCCTTGTACTGTATCTATTTGAGCATTGATACGCTCAATAGTTGGTTTTTGTGCTACTATAGTTTGATTTAATTTTTCTACTTGTGTTGTAGTTCTATATAAAGTAGAATCTAAGCCTTTATCAATTTGGGCTTGCAATTGCGCATTTAATTGTTTGAGCTCTTGCATATATTGTGGCATTTTCTGATTCAAATCACTAGTTAAAGCCCTATAATCTGCTACCGTTTTATTGATTTGAGGTGTTTTCTGACCTATAGTATTAGATAAATCGCCTGTTTTCTTTTTATAATGAGCTGCCTTAGCTTGTAAATCATAAAACATTTGCTCTAAGCTATCCATAGGATATTGAATAAAGAATTTATCCAATTGCTTTTTGAAAGGAAGCAAAAAATCACCAATTTGAGTAGGAATACTAGTAATATAAGTACTAATAGTATCACCACTAGCCAAATACCCTATTATTGGCATAGTAGTATCTGGTACTAAATTAACTTCACGTCCCCCCATAATAGAAACATAAGTAATTTCAGCACGAATATTGCTCGGCAAACTAATATTGGTATGCAAATTAAGTCCTACAATATATTTTTTATGTGTATTAGGCATAGATTCTACTTCAGAAACTCTACCTATTTCCATACCATTATAATAAATAAATTGTGCTGGTCGAAGATGATATACTTCTTCCGTTATTGCATACAATTTTACCTGTCTACTCAATATACCACTTTGCTTAATTTTAGTCATTAAATAAGTAGCTCCAACTAATACAAGTAAAACTATAGCGCCTATGATAACTTCTTTTTTCAAAATATTGTTTTTTATAAATAAGGCTAAGTTCTATACTAAGAACAGCAAAAAGAAATTAGAGTTTCATATTTAAGAATTGCCCTTTAATAAATAAAGCAATGTCATAGTATATAAAACTATAACATTGCTAATTTATTATTTATATCTTAAACAAAGATACAAGAGAAATTACTTTGAAGAAAGAAAAAAAGCCTTTTTTTAATGCCCCTACTAAATAAAGCACACTATATAACTAGTACTTTACTATTTTTTGAATAGTATGACTATGGTTATTTTCTATATTGAGCATATAAAGCCCTGGTGCCAAATGCTCTATATTTAATTCATAAGTACTACTTGTTGTAAAATTATGAAAAGTATCTTGCATAAGAATACGCCCAGAAATATCAATCAAAGACCAACGATAAGCACTAATATCGCTATTAGCTTGATATAAAAAGCTTAATTTGCCATTAGTTGGATTAGGATAAATTTGCCATAATGTATTATCCTTATATAAATCATCTACGGCTACAGAATGTTCCGAAATAGCTTCTATAGTCATATAACTACAAGGTAAATCATTTTGATATTTATGACAACATTTTATTTCATAATAATCTGATGCATATACTACAAAATCCCCTTTATCATTAATGAATTCTAAATTATCACCATGTGTCAATTCATAAGAGAAGTCTTCTTGGCATATAGTTTGATTATTAGCTGTAGATAAATAATATAAAGGCGGCATAGTATAATAATCTACCGTCATAGGATACCATACTGTATAGTATGGAAAAACAGCAAAACTATCTACCATATCCCCTTTCATAACAATACTAATTTGTGCTGTAATATCTATAATATGGCATAAATCTCTACTCAAACCACAAGCTGAATGATTAGAAAATACTGCATTAATAATATTAATGCCATCTTGTAAAGTATAAGGCGTAAGTATAGAATCCCCCGTAATTAATTGCAATAAAGGTGCTAATTCTAAAATAGAATTAAATGTTCCATTAGGCAAATGACTTACTATATTTTGTAAAGTATCGCAAGCCAAAGGATGAATAGTATTCAATAAAGAACAACAACTTTGACCATTTAAATCTGTATTTGAGATTAAATTGGATGCAAAAAGTAGATTGAGCTCATGTAAATTATAAGAATAAGGTAATGCCCAAATAGATTGACAACTTGTATTAGGCAAATCCATTATAGCAATTGGAAAACCTGCTGCTATACTAGCCACTATATTTTGATGCAATATATGCGGTACTGCCCCATTTTCTAATAATAATACTTCTGTATGATAGTTTTGAATGGTAGAATCAAAATTATAAGATAGCAGAAGGTTAGGCGATTGATTAAAATCCCATACTTGCGTATTTGATTGTCCATTGCCTAAAGAAACATAAGTATTTGCACAAGGCACATTACCCTGCCCCAAAAGCATTAATTTAGAGTAAAATATAAAAGCAACAAAAAGTAAAGCATATTTCATAGTAAGAAATTATTTATTAGCAGCCTCTCTCAAACGCTTCAAGAATGGAGATGCAAAAACGAAATCTTGTAATATTTCATTTTCACTATCCATTACCTCCAATCTATTGCCTTCCCATGCTAAATTGCCAAAATAAAGAAGATTAATTTTATCGCCAATTTCCATAACAGAGTTCATATCATGCGTATTAATTACTGTAGTGATTTGATTTTCAACAGTAATATTGCGAATCAGTTCATCAATTTTGATAGAAGTAGTAGGATCCAAACCCGAGTTAGGCTCATCGCAAAACAAATATTTAGGCTTAAGGATAATTGCTCGGGCAATACCTACACGCTTTTGCATACCACCACTGACTTCAGAAGGATATTTTTTATTACTGCCTACCAATTCTACACGTTCTAGAGTTTCATCTACTCGCATTTGTTTTTCTTTAGTTGTAAGCTTAGTAAACATATCGAGCGGAAAACGTACATTTTCTTCTACATTCATAGAATCAAATAAAGCCGAACCTTGAAATAACATACCCATCTGCGAACGAATAGCTTTGCGTTGCTTTTCATTCAATTGCGAAAAGTTTGTATCATTATACCAAACCGCTCCAGATGTAGGTTGTACCAATCCCACCAAAATTTTCAATAATACAGTTTTACCAGCACCAGACTTACCAATAATTAAATTTGTTTTACCTTGCTCAAAAACTGTATTTATACCTTTCAATACTTCTTGAGTGCCGAAAGTTTTTTTGATATTTTCTACACGTATCATATGCTTATTGTTCTATGACTTTTTAGCCAAAAGCCTTCTATTTAATATTGAACATTAAAATTAAGAACTTTGCAATGATTTTTATACAAGAATAAAGGCTGTTTTTTATAAAACGTTGTTTTTTGAGAAAGGGAAAGCGGTTTTATTTATTTTTTTAATATAAATAAAGATAAAAAAAGACAATACCTGCTAGCATTTTGCCATAGATATTGCCTTTTTCGTCTATGAAAAATCAATGATTAACAAAAACCATACTCCCTTTCCCAAAAAAAAGAATTTCGACTTAATATTTTATAAGTTTTTGTTGCCATTGTGCCGTATTATTTTGCAAATGAAGCATATAAACACCTTGTGGCAAATGCGCCATAGGAATAGTTATTTGATGATTAGGCATAGCAGCTTCATAAATTTCAGTCCATATTATACGCCCTGTAATATCCACCAAACGCATAGTATAATTTTCTAATTCTTGATTGAACTGTACTTGTAAATCTTGCATTACAGGATTAGGATAAACTTTAATATTTATAGTATTTAATGCAGTTTCTACTACTGATATGCCTTGTCCTATATTAAAATAAATAGTATCGCACATAGGCACAACATGAAATCTAGAACATACTTGCACAGGCGCAATACCTGTACCTAAAACAATAAATTGACCAGAAGCATCTACTATTTGTAATAAAGTAGAATCTAATGAAGTATAAATAAAATCATTAGCACAAGGATCTGTATTATCTATTGTAGAAAAGCTTGTAAATTGCGATACTTGATAAGCTAAAGTGCTACCCATAGGGAATTGTACATGTGCAGAATCTGAGGTTTCGAAAGCTGTTAATTGGCTACCTACTATAGCATAATAATTATAAGAAGTAGAATCTATAGCATAGCAAATACCATTAGGCAAATTGCCAGCACAATCGCCAAATGAAGGTAAAAAACTATTCAACATATCTAATGCCATAATGGCACCATCTACTGTCAAATCGGTACCTCCAGTCAATAAACTGACCATAGAAAATACTGCATTAATAGAAGTAACATCACTGCCACTATTGATGCCTGCATTGGTAAATTCTGTACAAATATCTAAACTAAACATTTGCGTAGCTGCACAACAAGAAATACTAGGGGCATAATTTTGCGTTAAAATAGCTTGAACTAAATTTTGAATATCATTCAAATTATAAATAATAGGTAAAACTTGAAAATCTTCACAATCTCTAATGCCCATATCAGCTGGCACAAAATCAGGCGTATTGGCAATAGCAACTATAGGATTAGTCAAACCATCTTGACCATAGTAAGACTTATTAATAATAAGAAATTCTACATTAGGTAAATTCGTAGAAGTATTAGTATAAGTGATAGTAGGAATAGGATTATTGCTGCTGGTTAGTATAATTGGATTATTGTAATGATTGCCTTGCATAACAATAGTAGGCTCATTGCAAGGATTCTGTGCAATAAGTGCAGCATTCAAGGTAAAAGCAGCAAAAATAGTAAGTAAAAGTGATTTCATAATATAGGTTTTAATAAATAAAGGTTTATTAAAATTACTTTTTGGCAGCATCACGCAAACGCTTCAAGAATGGAGAAGCAAAAACAAAATCTTGTAATATTTCATTTTCACTAGCCATAATTTCCAAACGATTGCCTTCCCATGCCAAATTACCGAAATGAAGTAAATTAATTTTATCGCCGATTTCCATAACGGAATTCATATCATGTGTATTAATTACTGTTGTCATTTGATTTTCAACAGTCAAATTTTTAATTAATTCATCTATTTTAATAGAAGTAGTAGGGTCTAAACCAGAATTGGGTTCATCACAAAATAAGTATTTTGGTTTTAGAATAATTGCCCTAGCAATACCTACCCTTTTTTGCATACCACCACTGACTTCAGAAGGATATTTTTTATTGCTGCCTACCAATTCTACCCTTTCCAAAGTTTCATCTACCCGCATTTGCTTTTCTTTTTGAGTAAAATTCGTAAACATATCTAAAGGAAATCTTACATTTTCTTCCACCGTCATAGAATCGAAAAGCGCAGAACCCTGAAAAAGCATACCCATTTCCGAACGAATTGCCTTGCGTTGTTTTTCATTCAATTGCGAAAAATTCACATCATTATACCAAATAGCACCTGATGTGGGCTGCACCAAGCCTACCAAAATTTTCAATAAAACGGTTTTTCCTGCGCCAGATTTACCAATAATTAAATTCGTTTTTCCTTGCTCAAAAACTGTATTAATGCCTTTCAAAACCTCCTGCGTACCGAAAGTTTTTTTGATATTTTCTACCCTTATCATAAGCTTATTATTCTATGATTTTTAGGAAAAACCTTTTATATAATATTAAATATTAAAATTAAGAACTTTATATTCAATTTAAATATAATAATAAAAAATATACGTATAATATATTTAAGAAAAAAAAAACAATATCTAATGGTAAAATACCAATAGATATTGTTTTATCATTTAATATAAAATAAATACCATACTCCCTTTTAAAAAAGACTTAGTATTTTATAATTTTCTCTTGCCAGTAACCTTCTTGATTACTAATATTAAAAATATATACACCTTGTGGCAAATCACTAATAGAAATACTTTCTTGGGCTGTACCTGCCATAAATTCATAATTTTTTGACCATACAGTACGTCCTGCCATATCTACTAAACGCATAGTATAAGGGGTAAAGTTATTATTAACTTCCATGCTAAATTGAAATACATTTTCTGTTGGATTTGGATATACTTTAGCATTAATATGCTGTTTCATAGTTTGATTTACTGATACAACAGAATCTATAAGCACCACAATAGTATCACATGGAACACTAGGGTCAAATCTAGCACATACTTGCATTTTTGCTATACCAGGAGCATGAACAATATATTCACCTGATGTTGAAGCAACTTCTAATAAATTAGTATTTAAAGATTTATAAGAAAATGCATTATTACAAGTTGATGCATTATTTTGTATTGCAACTCGTGAAAAAGGAGGAAGTGAATATAATGTTTGATTCATAGGATAAGAAACTCTTACTGTATCCACAGTAGAAAAACTTAATATATCATTTGAATAAATTGAATAATAAGTTTGTCCTGTAGTATCAATACTATAACATATACCACCAGAAATATTATTAGTACAAATACCAGCAGGAGGAAGTGCAGAAGATAAAATATTTAATCCATTTATAACACTAGCTATTGTAAAAGTTTGACTATTACTCAAAGTTCCTAATATAGGAAACAAGTTTGAGATAGATTGTATATCATTGCCATTTCTAATACCTCTCATATTCAAATGCGCACATAAATCTATAACATTCAAATTAACAGAAGCACAACAAGGCATATATGTTGTAGAATCACCTTGAGTTAAAATTGTATTTATTAAATTTCTTAATTCTTGTAAATTATAAGAAATAGGCACCACTGCTATATCTCTACAACTACTAAAACCTCCTAAATTTGATAGATTAATTGTAGGAGTATTTGATACATTCAAAATTGCATTAGATACTGCATTACTAGTATCATTATATCCTCCTTTATCTACTATAATATATTCTATAGTTGAAAGTCTTCTTGACGGATTAAAAATATTCCCAAGATCTATAACATTATTGCCTCTATGAATAGGAAAAGCATTATTAGCATTATTACCTATTAACCTAACTGCTGGTTCTCCACAACTAGATTGAGCTGTAGCACGCATACTAAAAACTGTAATAAGAGCAATGAAGAATAAAAAAAATTTCATAAGTGATTGTTTAAAAATAGAGGTTAATTAAAATTAATTTTGATAAGAGTTACCAATATTTCATTTCCATGAATTGAAAAAATATTAATTATCGGCAATAAATTTACATATAT
>X137_Gaur__coassemble_48_pt1 | contig 57395 bp, 46 predicted proteins | sample X137_Gaur__metabat2_high_PE_006 | metagenome-assembled genome bin X137_Gaur | reverse complement strand
AATAGTAATTTCGATTATAAAAATGGTGTTTTTGTGCAAATCAATCATAGTCCTGAACAGATTGCATATTTCGATACGCTATCGAGCCAATACTTAGTAGATGTTTATTGTACGCCTCTAAAAGAAGCAGAAACTTTACTAATTCCTGCTCCTCATAGACAAAAACTTTATGAAAATCTTATGGATTATTTTAGTTTTCATATAGCTGGAATTATAGAATTACAATCTTATCAAATCCTGCATACTATTTTCTAAAACTACTCTTTTTGACGAATTAATAATAAACCTAAGAAAGTAATTAAGCCATTAATAATTAATAATTCGAAGCTAAATTTATAGCCCCAAAACCATGCTTCAGAATTAAGATTAAGTACATAAGTAAGCACAGGCGACAATATACAAACCAATGGCACCCACTTATCTTTTACTTGCCATTTGGTAAAAATACCAAAGCTATATAAACCCAATAATGGACCATAAGTATAACCTGCTAAAGTAAATAAAGCATTAATTACTGAAGAATCATTTATATACCAAAAAGCTAAAATTTGCACAAATACAAAGAGTACAAAACCTACATGTACCCATTTGCGCAAAGTTGCTGTATTTCTTTCTTTTTTTGGGAAAGGGAGTTCGGTTTTTGTTTTTTCATTTAGCGCCTCGCCCGACGCTTGTGCTACTGCACTAGCATTTGTATTTTTAGCTTCAAAGCCTAAAATATCTATACAAAAAGCTGTAGTTAAAGCTGTTAGTGCAGAATCCGTACTGGCATAAGCAGCCGCTATCAAACCTATAATAAACATTAATCCACCTATAGGCGTAAAATACTCTAAAGCTATAGCAGGAAATAATTTATCTGGTGCTACTTGCAAATTGATTTCTTGTGCATAAATTGCCAATAAACCACCCAATACTAAAAATATAAAATTCACAAAAAAGACTACTACACTAAAAACCATTACATTTTTTTGTGCATCTTTTAGCGAACGACAAGTTAAATTTTTCTGCATCATATCTTGGTCCAAACCAGTCATTACTATAGTAATAAATGCACCAGAGAAAAATTGCTTGAAAAAGTTATTAGGGTCAGACCATCCATTTTCAAAATAGAAAATTTGTCCCATATCAGCCTGCTCTATACTTGCCCAAATAGAAGCTGCATTAAAGTCTATTTCCAATACATTACAAAGCGTATATACAGCAAATATCAAACTACCCAACATAAAGGTAGTTTGTATAGCATCTGTCCAAACTATAGTCTGTATCCCCCCCTTATAGGTATAAATATAAATTAAAATTAGAATACCTGCAACAGTTGCCCAAAATGGTATACCAAAAGCAGAGAATATAAAAGTATGTAAGACCATGGTGGTCAAAAATAAACGAAAGGCTGTACCTATACTTCTTGATAATAAAAAGAAACTTGACCCCGTTTTATAAGTGAAACGCCCAAATCTATCCTCCAAATAAGTATAAATAGATACTAAATTCATTCTATAATAAATAGGTAATAATACCCAAGCTATAGCCGCATAGCCTAATATATATCCCATTACTATTTGTAAATAAGCAAATTGCTCATTTACACCTGATGTACTTACATTCCCTGGTACAGAAACAAAAGTTACTCCAGAAAGAGAACCTCCTAAGGTACCAAAAGCAATTAAATACCAAGGCGATTTGGTAGAAGCAGCAAAAAAATTATTTTCATTATTTTGATTCTTGCGATTGACATACCAAGAAATCCCTACCAATAAAAGAAAATATATAATTATAGTAAGAAATAAATATATAGGTTCTATACCCAAATTTGTCATAACAATATCTATAAAATCAAACGAAATAAATTTAACTATACATTAAGACACAAAGTTAAGATTCGTTAATTATAAAAGAAACTTTTATACTTGAATTAAACTACTGCTTTAAACCTGCATCTAAGCTCATGTATTCACACATTATAACCCACTAACTTTTAGGCTTATGAAAAATATACTTTCAATTGCTTTTGCCGTTTTAGCAATTAGCTTTGCTCAAGCACAACAATCAAATCCTCAATTATCTACTACACCATCTGACAAAGTAGAAAATGCAGCTAAGCCTCAACATCGCAAACATCACAAAAAAAATAATTTCCATAGAGGTGGCATGCAAAAAGTAGAAAATACTGAATTGCGTGAGGCTTTAGAAAAATATAGAACTGAAACTATGCTTCCTGCAATGAAAGAAGAACATAAAACTATGTTGAAAAATCTTTCTCGCGCAGACCGCAAATTTTTAGAACAAAAACGTGAAGAAAAAGCACAATTACATAAAAAACAATTTGCTTTAAATACTGCTATTCGTACTGCTCGCCAACAAGGTGCTAGTAAAGAAGATATTCAAGCACAATTCAAAACACAAAAAGAAGCTTTACGTGCTGAACACAAAGCCTTTTTCGAAAGCATGCAAGAATTCGTAAAACGTAATGAAGCGCATTTACAAAGTACACGTGAAAACCTTAAAGAAATTCGTGTAAAGGCACATGAAAATAACAAAAGTGTTTTCCAACAATTCAAACCTGAAAATACTGAAAAACCAAATTTCGAAAAACGTGAAAGACCAGCCTTAAAAGATGGTGAAAAACCAAATTTTGAAAAACGTGAAAGACCAGCCTTAAAGGATGGTGAAAAACCAAATTTCGAAAAACGTGAATTGAAAGATGGTGAAAAATCCTTCCATGGCAAACATCCGCATCGCCATGGCAAAAAGCATCATAAAGCAGGCAAAAAGAAAGGTGACAAATTCGTTCAATTCTTATTATGGGATGGTGAAATAAAAGAAAAAGCACCTACTAAATCTTTAGAGGTGCCACAAGCTACTTTAAATACTAGCGTATATCCTAATCCTGCACAAAACATTACTACACTTCAAGTCGATTTACCTAAAGATGTAAAATCTGTACAAATTCGTATTACAGATATTCAAGGTAAAACTGTATTGACGCAAACAGAAAAAGCTTTGAACGCAGGTCAACAAAATATTCAATTGAATGTAGAAAAATTACCTAGCGGTACTTATTTCTATAATATCATTGCTGATGATTTAAAAACTGGTTCTAGCTTAATTATTGCTAAATAATTCCATGCATTCAATTAAATTAGGTTAGTGTAATAGTTTCTATTTTATTTTTATTGTGGTCGAGTTTATTCCAAACGCTGATAATAATAAAGACTATCATTTGACAGCTTATCGTTATAAAATATAGTCACCAAATCTTTTAATAAAAGATGTGGTTGTACAATTGCAGATTCGAAAATATCGTATCCCCCATTTTGGCTTACTCTTTTCAGATAGCTAAATACTGCATCTTGGCGATAAGCTGTTAATTTGGTATAATTGGCATTCATTTTTGCCAAATCTGCTTTATTTTTAGCTTGCCACACATCTAACCAAATTGCTGCATTGGCTCCATCCATATATACTTTTTCGAAAGCATAGGGCATACTGCCCTTATTGGTATCAGACGCATAGAGGTAATCGCCTTGTGCGTCTGCTATCATTTTAGCCATAAGGCTTTGTCCGCCTGCTACAAACCACTGCCCTTCATGAGCTATACCTGTAAGCACTTTAGGACGAGTTTTACTAACTGCTTTCATTTTGGCATCTTTGGCTAAAGCATTATAAGGCCAGAAAATTTCTTTTTCAAAAATATCATTTGCCATATCCCCTTTCCCAAACAAAATACCCAAAATTTTAATCCATTCAGCTCTACCTACAGGCGAAGTTTCCAAATATTCTGCCATATATAAATGTGATACTTGCATTTCTTGTAATTTTGATAACATACGGCTAGGCGCATTCATACCAAAAATCAACATTAATTCTGGTTGAGCAGTCATTAATTTTTCATAATTAACTTGCTGATTACTCCCTAAATCCAAAATTTTACCGCTTTGTACTTTAGCATATAAATCCGCATCATAAAGGGTTTCGCCTTCTGTCATAGCTACGATTTTATCCGACAATCCTAATTTATTGAGCATAGCAGCCTGAATAGTAGAAGTACAAACTATATTTTCTATAGGATAGGCAATTAATTGTACATCATTAGGCGGCATAAAACGTATTTTTGCTAATTCCTCTTTAGGCACTAATACATATTTTGCACTAGTAGTAGCCCCTGTCCAAGGTTTAAAAATCTCTAAATAATAGGCATTTTGTATATGCTCATGCTTGGTCAATTCAAAATTGCTAGCGGCACGCAATGCTATACGATTACTATCTATAGTTTCTGTACTAATGACTGATTTTTCAGTAGCAACTATAGTTTTTTTTTCTGGCGTTTGGCAAGCATACCATAAGCTTAAACCAAGCACGAAACATATACTTTTTTTCATTTTTTATAAAAGGGAATTTTGCTTTTGTTTCTAATATTATTCCTCGTCTTCGTCTTCTAATACTAATTTTTTAGTATAAGCCAAAACGCGTTTGAGACATTCGCCTGTGAGTACAGCATCTTCCAAAGCATTATGCAAATCGCTTTCTCTTTCCAATTCAAAATAGCCTGCTATAGCTTTAAGGCTAAGCGATTGTGGCACATCATAACCATTAGATTGCATCACGCGAGAAAGAAAAATCCAAAATTGCTGCAAATCGAAAGCCACATAAGGAAAATGCCAAGTTTGTTTTTCTTTTCTATAGGCTTCTTTCAAAAAGGCTAAATCTGTATTGACACCTTGACCGCAAAGTTTAGTTTGGCGCAAAATGCGTTCTTTTTCAAAATCTTGCAAATTTTTTCTTTTGCTTACCGTTTCTATAATCCAATTTTCGAAAGCAGGTAAAACTTCGTGCAACATAGGTGCGCTTTGCAATTCTTCCCAACTCAAACCATGCACTTCTTCAGAAGGTTTGGAAAAGCCTTCTTCATTTTCAGGATAGACATTTTGCAAATAGCGACCCAATTCTTTCCAATCTTTATCATACAAACATGCGCCAATTTGGATAATATCATGCCAATATGGATCATCGCCCGTCATTTCTAAATCAAAAACTAAATAACTCATGCTAAAAGGCTTTAAGTATAGGATTAAAATAAGATTACAATGACCAAATATAATGGCTTTTTTGCTTGCAAAAAGATTTCAAACTGTCTTTTTACTTTTTTTATTTTCTTTCCCTACAAAGCTGTATAAAATTTTATTTAAAGTTGTATTTTTACTTTAATTAAGCTTCATTTTCTTTAAAATATTAATTGCTATATTCATGAAACGTTTTTACTTGCTTCTTGTCGCGTTAATGGGTACTTATGCTGTGCAGGCACAAGGTACTATAGGTTATTTTAAAAGCGGTTTGACTATTGCTACACAAAAATGGAATGGCATAGATAATACTTTACCACTTTTAGCTAATAATACGGCAATTGGTTTAGAATTTTTGGGCAATCAAAATTCAGAAAAAAGATTCACTTCAAGTTTTGGTATACAACTAGGATATCATCAAAAGGGCAATGCTGTGCGTGTGCGCTATATGAATCCTAGCAATCCAAATGACTTTTTGAGAAGTAAAACCCAAAATCAATTTCATAATGCATCGCTTTTCCTTTTTGGTAAAGGTACTGCACAAATGGGCACTAATACATCTTGGTATTATCTTATGGGTTTGCGTTTAGATTATACCTTTAAGTATGCTATGTATATGAATAATATTGATAATTATGTTAATAAATTCAACTATGGTGTTAGCTTAGGGGCAGGTTTCAATTATAATATTCCAAATACTAGATTAGGTATATTTGTAGAAGCTATGATTTCGCCAGATTTGTCTAGACAAGTTTATGTGCCGGCTGGTATTCCTGTACAATATCAAATTAATGGCGTAACGACTCCTTATCCTAGTCAAGAAATGAAAGTACATAATTTAGTTTTTGAACTTACTGTAGGATTCCGTTTATTGCCTCGTGTTTATGAAGAGGTATTGGACGAGGAAGATATTTATTAAAATGCCATACTCCCTTTTCAAAATAAAAATTACAGATATGATTGTATGCTTTACGATTATAGTTTTGAAAAGGGAGTTTTGCATTTTTACTTTATTTTTTTAAGTATATTTGTAATCATCTACTTACCCTTATTTTGCAGGCATCCAAATATTAACGAACATCATGCAAGCTAAACAAATCTATTTCCTCTATGCGCAAGAGAATGAAAATGTTGCGCAGAATATAAAATCGCAGCTTAAAAGTAGTTATTTACAATGGCATGATAATGCAGCTGTAGAAACCTTAGAAAAGCTTTTGACTACTTATCCTAGCAAAAATGACAATGTAGTTGTCTTAGCTTTGATTAGCGATAATTTGCTCAAATCTTCTTCTTGCATGCGTGCATTATCTATTTTTGCTCAAGAAACAGGACATCATTTATTACTTCCTGTAATTATTCCTGGTCAGCGTAAAGTAGATGGCAATATGGAATATTATCCTACTAGTATACATAGCATTCAAGATACAATTGCTTATAGAGACTTTTGGTATGATGAATGGATTCGCCTTAGAAAATTAGGCAATACATTAGAAGGCGATGCTTTGGCTGCTTTAGAAGATGAAAAGAATTTTTCTAAGCGCATGCAACCTTTGATTAATCCTATTTTAAGATATATCAATACGGCACAAGCCAAAAATTTAGAAGGGTTTCAGGATAATACCTATCAAATTTTATTTGACACTTTAGGTTTAAGTAATTTGACTGTAGAGGAAAGAACTTTACCTTTAGAACAAGCCTTAACTATAGATTATCAAGAGCCTATAGCAGCCAATGCGCCTAGTTCAACTATACAAATTGTAGAAGATTTTTCGGCTAGTATTAATATAGTAGCAGAAAATATCTTAGTTGAAAGTGAAACCATAGCAAATGAAAGCGAAAATGCTATAGAAGAAGTGATTATCAATGATGAAGTATTATTGCCTCAAATTGACATGCCTTTCGAATTAGATATGGATATGCTCACTGAAACTATAGTTGAGCCCACTAGCAATAGCAATATGGCTTTGGAAGAAAGTGAAACGGCTATAGCCATAGCAACAGATCTGGACCCTATAAGCACTAATTCAATAGAAGAAATGCCATACTCCCTTTTTCAAAAAAATGAAATGGTAATGGAAGAAAATGAAGTAATTCCTAATAATAATGGCGCTGAAAATATTGACCAATTGTGGGCATTAGCAGAGTACTATACTGTAGCCGAACAATTTGCAACAGCATCAACTTATTATGAGCAAATTATACAGCGCGAACCTACTTATATTCCAGCTTTTGTGGCTTTAGCCAAATTGCAAGCAGGCGAATTAAATGATATTGCAGCAGCTGAACGTACTTTCAAAAAAGTATTATTATCGGCAGAAGAAAATGCTATGCTTTATTATGAATATGGCTTATTTTTACAAACATATCAGCCAAGTCAACAAAGAAGAGCCATAGAATTATTCCATGCAGCTTTAGACTTAGATGCACATTTTTCAAAAGCTTATTATGCTTTAGCCAAAAGCTATGCAGCCAATGGACAAAAGGATATGGCAAAAATGAATTATTTGCAAGCTTGTTTATTGGAAGAAGATTTGCAAGAGGAGGTTTTAGATAATGCCTTTGGTATTCTTCGTCCTGCAAAACCTGTGATTGTAGCAGCAGAAATTCCTGAACCTATAGTAATAAATCCCAATGCAGATACTGTTGTTTTGGTAACTGGCGCTACTTCGGGCATTGGTCAAGCCACTGCTCAAAAATTCATTAATGAAGGCTATAAAGTTATTTTAACAGGTCGTAGAGCCGATAGATTAGAAAGCTTTAAAGCAGGATTAGATGAAAGTGTGCAAACACAAGTACAAATTTTAGATTTTGATGTGCGTGACTATGGTAAAATTGATTGCTATTTGGCAGCTTTACCTGAGGAATTCAAAAACATAGATATACTTATCAATAATGCAGGCTTAGCCAAAGGTTTAGCACCTATTCATGAAGGCAGCTGGGAACATTGGGAACAAATGATTGATACGAATATTAAAGGACTATTGGCAATTACGCGTATAGTAAGCGCACAAATGGTAAAAAATGGTCGTGGTCATATTATCAATATAGGTTCTGTAGCTGGCAAAGAAGCTTATCCTAATGGCAATGTATATGCAGCAACAAAAGCAGCTGTAGATATGCTCACTCGCACTATGCGTATTGATTTGCATGCACATAATATTCGTGTAAGTGCTATTCATCCAGGCATGGTAGAAACAGAGTTCTCTTTAGTGCGTTTGGATGATGCAGAAAAAGCCAATAAAGTATATGATAATATTCAGCCGCTTACTGGCGAAGATATTGCCGATACTGTATATTATGTAGCGACAAGACCAGCGCATGTGAATGTACAAGATGTATTAATTTTCTGTACACAACAAGCCTCTGCTCAAATTGTGAATCGTTCTGGTAAACCAGCATAATTCAGCAATATTCTAAAAAAAACGCTATAGCCTATTGATTAAAGCTATAGCGTTTTTTTATTGCACAGTTTTTCAATTTATTTTAAATTATTTTACCTTTCTAAAGGATAAAAGCCTTATATTTAATATTCTTATATATTTATAGCCTATAAATTATGAAAGCCCATATTATTTCTATTGGCGATGAAATTCTCATCGGTCAAATTGTGAATACAAACACTGTAAATGTTGCAAAATGGTTGAATTTGCAAGGTATAATAGTGCAAGGTATGACTACTGTAGGCGATACGCCTGAAGCAATTGTTGAAGTATTAGATTATACACTAAAACAAGCAGATATTATTATTATTACAGGTGGCTTAGGTCCTACTAAAGATGATTTGACTAAAGAAGTATTAGCCAATTATTTTAATATGCCTTTAGTATATCATGAAGAAACTTTCCAAAATATTGTTACTTTATTTGCAGGTTTCGGTCGTATAGCTGATGGCAGATATAGATTGCAATCTTATATGCCTGAAGGCGCTACTATTCTCATTAATAAACAAGGTACAGCCTCTGGTATGTGGTTTGAACAAAATGGTAAAATTGTAGTTTCTCTCCCTGGCGTACCTCGTGAAATGACTTATTTAATGCAAGCTGAAGTCTTACCAAGACTTCAAACCAAATTCCCTTCCAAAAATCATATTTTACACCATACACTACACACTATAGGCATGGGCGAAACGGATATGTCGGAATTATTAGAAGAATTTGAAACAAAAATATTGCCTGCTCATATAAAATTAGCTTATTTACCTGATACTTTTTCTGGTACTTTGCGTCTAAGACTTAGCGCAGTGGGCGAGGATAAAAATCAATTAGAAAGCGAAATACAACAATATGATGCTTATTTGAAAGAGAAATTAGGTTTACTTATTTTCGGTTATGGAGAAACTTCTCTAGAAATTGAAGTTGGTAAATTATTACAAGCTAAAGGCGCTACTTTATCTTTAGCAGAAAGTTGTACAGGTGGCAGAATTGCTCAACGCATTACTAGTGTTAGTGGCGCTTCAGCTTATTTTATGGGCAGTGCCGTTACTTATAGCAATGAATTGAAACATACTATGCTTAATGTAAAAACAGAGACTATAGCACGTTTTGGTGCAGTAAGTAAAGAAACAGTAAGAGAAATGGCACAAGGTGCTTTATATAATATGAATACAGATTATACTATTGCTGTTTCTGGTATTGCTGGTCCTAATGGTGGTTCTGAAGCCAAACCTATTGGCACTATGTGGATTGCGGCTGGTAGTTGCGGCAAATTATATTCAAAAAAATATGTTATCGGTACAGAAAGAGCTTTAAATATTGAGCGTGGTAGTTCTTATGCGCTTAATTTATTAAGGTTAATTTTGCTCGATGCCCCAAATATTTAAAAACCTTTTTTATGAGCATGGACAATTTAAGTAATAAAATAAGTCAAAAGAAAATTTACTTAGTTGGCTATATGACCAGCGGGAAAAGCACCTTTGCCAAAGAGTTTGTCAATGAAATGCCGCATTGGAATTATTTAGATATAGATGAACAAATAGAACAACAAGAAGGTATAAGTATTGATACACTAGTGAAAAGTAAAGGCGAAGCTTATTTTCGTCAGCTAGAAACAGAGGTTTTGCAAAATACTCAAGATTTAAGACAAACTATTATTGCTACTGGCGGCGGCTTACCTTGCTTTAATGATAATATGAGTTTTATTTTAAATAATGGTCTCAGCTTATTTTTAAACCCTCCTATTCAAATTTTATACAGACGCTTGCAAATTCCTGATAATACAGCTACACGCCCTTTATGGAATATGCAACCTGAAGAATTACGCTTTAATTTTTTGACTAAATCATTATCTAATCGCATTCATTTTTATGCACAAGCAGATTTTGAAATTGATACTAGTCAGCCGCTGAAAACTTGGTTTGAAACCTTAAAAGATTTGTTTGAACCTACTTTTTAATCTACTATATTATACGAAGTTTTATTTTTTGGAAAAGGGAATAAGGCAATATAATTAGAATAGCCCTTAACTAAACTTATTTTAGTTAAGGGCTAATTTTATGTTGAAACTATAACTCTTAAGCCTACAGAAAAGGACTTAATCAATAAACAAAAACCATACTCCCTTTCTCAAAAAAAATAAAAAAAGCTAAGCCATCTTTTTATAGATAACTTAGCTATTTAAGATAAAATTATTGCGGCTTATTTTCTGCATACAACAATTCGTAAATCTCTTGTATTTCTTCTTGTTTTTTTATAGCTCTTACATTCTTAAACCATAAAAAACCTACTGTGCCCATTAAGACATAAGGAATAGAAAGCAAATACATAATACCATTATTTAAACCTTTATTGGCTACATGGTCGCTTTCGGCAGTGGCTTTACACATAGCACATTGTCCTTGTACTAAGCCCAAACTCATTAAAGTTACCAACAGGGTAAAAAAGTATTTTTTCATAACTTTCAATTTATAATGGTGGATAAAAAGGTGCTAACATTAAATAGCAAATTACACCAGAAATAGAAACAAATAACCAAATTGGATAACTCCATTTAACGATTTTCTTATGTTTCTCATACATGCCAGTATAACCATACAAAAAGGCATACAATACAAATGGAGGTTGTACAGCAGCCAAAATAATATGCGCTATCAATAAAGGAAAATAAATAAAGCCATATTCACCTGTATATTTAGTAGGCGGCGTAAGCAAATGATAAGCTACATAAACCAACAAAAATAATACAGATAAAGCCATAGTTGCATAAATCAAATTCTTATGCAAAGCAATATTTTTTTGCTTAATAGCAATCAAAGCCCAAATCAATAACACTGCGCAAAGACCATTTAAAATAGCATTAATCAATGGCAATATATAAATATTGAAAGGCATGTCTATATCTAATTTTACGCCAAATAAAATGGCAACCACTACAGGCAAAACAAAAGAAATTATTTTAATCAATAAAGATAAATTCTTGTAATGCTGTGGCATTTGCTCAGGTTGAGAATTATTATTAATATGCTCCATGAATAAAAATAGAAAAGTAATTTTTAAGTTTTTTTTTGAGAAAGGGGATATGGCTTTTTATTCTTTATATAAGTCAGTATCCGCCTGATATTGATATTTCTTTCTTGGTTGTTTAGGCATAATCAAAGACATAGCCGTTACCAAACGTTTATAATCCTCCTCTTTAGTAATATCATAAATATCGCCCAAATAACCTACAGAAGTCACTAAAGCTACTTTATTCAATGCACTAGCTTCTAATTTTAAAGAGTTAATTAGCGAAGCATTATAAGGTAAAGAGAAGAAATGATGCTTATTTTTAAGATTTTCAGGTAAAGTAATTAGGCTATCACAAGCAGCTATAGGCATAGAAAGATAAAGTACTTTATCCTTATCTTCTTTATGCATAAATTTAGCTTTTACTTCTTCTAATTTTTCGAAATAAACTGTACTGGCAGCTTTATCATTGCAATCATATACATGCACCAATACTAAATGCTCTCTAATAGATTTATTACTAAAAGTATCGCCTTGTACAGATACTAATTCAAAATTACCTATTAAAATAGAATCTTTCAATAAATGCATATCATTTCTTATAGATTTGAAATGTTCTAATCCTGTAGCAGAGAAAGAAACAGTCAATATAGGCAATAAGATTAAGAAAACAACCATAACCAATAAGGCTAGATTTTTCTTAGATTTAGGTGTTGAATTTTCGTTTGACATAATATTTAAAATAGTATATATAAGCTATATAAAGCGGCTAAAATGCCTGCAAAGATAACAAAAGCTTATAACGAAAGTTTATCATTTTTCAATTATGATAAAAACAATACTCCCTTTTACAAAAAAAACACCTTACACAAATTATTGCTCGTGTAAGGTGTTTCTTATATAGCTATAAACTAAAATTAAAAATCTTAGCTTAAAGTAATTTGATTCATGCCAGTTGCTGGTACAAACATTGAAGTTTGTTTTGGTTGAGATTTCACAGCTGGTTGATTTTTTGGATCTGTTACATAGTCACGGTTTTGTTTCCAAGCTTCACCTTCCCAAAGGAATGCAATAATAGCCCAAACTAAAAGTAACATAGGTAAAAGAATAGATGCTGCCATACTGCGTACTTCATGACCTAAGTGCATAAATTCATTAATGATATAATAAGCTTTATACAAACTCATTAATACCATGATAGGAATCATGACATATTTAGGAAAAAGAAGACCTTCGATTAAGTGACCATTACCTACTAAAGCTACCGCTACCTCTAAAAGAGTAATAATAAGTAAGAGTGTAAAACCTTTAACAGCAATTGATACTTGCTCTTGACGAGACTGAACTGCGTGTGCCATAATATTTTGAATATAAATAGTTTTTACAATACTTTTTGCTTAATTTAGTATGTATGTCTTGTATTATATTAGATAGAATACTAAGAATACGAATACCCATACTAAATCCACGAAGTGCCAGTATAAACCAACTTTTTCTACCATTTCGTAGCCATTACGTCTTTCAACATAGAAACCACTCCAAGTATTCAATGTTACTACTAACATAATGATTAAACCTGAAAGTACGTGGAAACCGTGGAAACCTGTGATAAAGAAGAACAATGAAGAGAAAGCCTTAGGACCCATTTCTTCTACTGTTACTTTACCTTCAGCAGTTTTATAAGCACCTGGAAGATACTCATCGTGGTAAGTTACTAAGTAAGAATCACCTGCTTTAAAGTTTTCACCTACATATGATTTGCCATAGTGGTCTACTTTTTCAAAATATTGTACACCATCGTACTCTAAATAAGGAATTTCTGTACCATGTAAGTCTAATGTACCTTCTGTAGCAGATGGTAATAAAGTTTTCACTTCATTTAAACTAATGTACTGACCTTCTTGCGTATGAGTAGCGAAAGGGTTATTATAAAGTGTTGCACCTTCTGTTACGATTAAGTTAGTCCACTCCCAAGCTTGGCAACCTAAGAAGATTGCACCGCCTATTAAAGTCATAACCATCCATTTGATAACGCCACCTTTGTTTTCATGCTTACCTTCTTGTACAGCACGCAACATAGTCACAGAACTCACAATAAGAACGAAAGTCATAAATGTAACGAAAATCAATGGTGCATTATGAATTCCGAATGGAGCTGTACTAAATACAGCATCAGGAACTGGCCAGCCATCAACACTAAAGCGTAATGCGCCATAAGCGATTAAGAAGCCAGCGAATGTAAATGCGTCAGAAAGCAAGAAGTACCACATCATCAACTTGCCATAACTTGCTTTGAATGGTTCTTGACCACCGCCCCAAGTATTGTCATCTTCTTGATGAAGATTGTGGTGTTTTACGTCTTCTATAGTAGTATCGTTAGCCATTTTAAAACGGATTTAGGGAAACCTAATTATGAACGAATTTAATTTTCTAAAATGTTATTGTTGAGCTAGAAGGAATACGAAAAGATAAATCCATAAAACATCGACAAAGTGCCAATAAGTAAAGATAAGTTCTAAACGTAATTTTCGTCTCGGAGTTGGTCTTTGATACTTATTGTTTAAGCCATAAACCAAAGCTATGATTAAAGCTCCTATACCGCCTAAAACGTGTACAATATGGAAACCTGTAATCAAAAATAAAAAGCTTGCCGACTGATTCGTCGCCACAAATATGCCTATATCATTCAGTTGTAACCAACCTTGATACTGCAATATTACAAAAAGAATACCTAAGAAAAAACCTAATACCAAAAATGTTTTATAGAGGCTGCGTTTTTCTGCTACAAAAGCCTTATACGAGAGATGTAATACTATACTACTCAATACTATAGCGATTGTACTGGTAAAAAATGCACTCGGTAACGTAAAGTCTTGCCAGTTGCCTGCCGAGCGACGTACAATATAAGCACTTGTTATAGCCGCAAATAACATCACCATTCCCGTCATGCCTATCCATAAGGCAAACTTCTGTGGATGTATTTTCGTCACTGGTGCTACATGTGATGATCCTTTCATGTATTAGCTTTATTTTTATTATTAAATCTTATCTAGGATTAAGACGATTAAAGTTAATGGCAAATAGAGAAAAGAAGAAAACATTAATTTTCTTGCTGCCACTGCTGTACATTCTTGATACAATTTAATGGCATACCAAGTATAAATTAATGCACAAATCAACATCACTATACAAGCAATTATACCTGTCAATCCTAATACATACGGTAATACACTCATCGGTATTAAAATCGCTGCATAAATAATACACTGTATGGCTGTTGTTTTATTTCTTCCATCTTTGCCTTCTTCCGTTGGCAATAGATAAAAATCTGCCTTAGCATAATCTTCATACGCAACCCATGCAATCGCCCAAAAATGTGGAAACTGCCAAAAGAATTGTATGCTAAATAAAAATATCGCTTCTAGTCCGAAATTATTTGTCGCAGCTACCCAACCAATAGCCATTGGTAAAGCGCCAGGCACAGCACCAACCCATACTGCAATAGGCGAAACTTTCTTCAATGGCGTATATATAAATACATAACTAATCAAAGAAACTGTTCCTAATATAGCACTCAATGGATTTATTGCCGATAACAATATTATACCCAACGCACTCATCATCCCTGCTATAAATACTGCATGAGAAGACTCTATGCGACCTGCTGCTATAGGTCTATTTGCCGTACGAGGCATCATCTTATCAGAATCTTTTTCCAATACCTGATTTAATGTCGCTGCTGCCCATGTTATTAAACAACTACTCACTATGAGTAAAGAAAAATGCGCCCAATTAATTTCTACACCAATAAAATTAATACCTAATGCATAAGTTATTGTAGAAGAAAAAATCACTAATAACGATAAGTTCCACTTAAATAAAATCTTATAGTCATTAATTTTCTGCATCAAACCATTACTCACTTGTTGTGATGTATCTTCTGATTTTAACATGTCTTTTCTTAAATCTTTTTGTTTTTTGGGGCGAGCATCTACGGTGCATCTTTGGGTGATGCACCGTAGCTGTCGGGCTATACGCTTCAGTCTTTCAAAAGACTTCCGCTACTATCCCTCTCGCTTCCTTGCGGCACTACCCTACACCTTTTTATATAGGGCTGAAGATAATACCACTATTCATTAAATAATGAGCGATTCTCTTTTATTTGCTCTATTACTAATGTCCACCATCAGTTTCGCCTTCTGCAAGCGGCTGTGTTTGTGGAATAAAGTCGATATCACTTTCTGGATAACGGCTATAATCATATGGCCAACGATGTACTTCTGGTAAGTCGCCATCCCAGTTACCATGACCTGCATTGATTGGAGCCGTCCATTCCAAAGTAGTTGCACCCCAAGGGTTCATCTCAGTTTGCTTACGACCTTTGTAAATAGAATAGAAGAAGTTTACTACGAATACAAATTGAACTGCAAATACTAAAATCGCTGCTACTGTAATGAATTGATTCATTAACTCAAATTGAGAGAATGCCTCAAATTCATTAAATGAATAATAACGACGTGGTACACCTGCCATACCTAAGTAGTGCATAGGACCAAATACTGCATAAGCACCAATTAATGTACCCCAGAAGTGAATTTTACCTAATGTTTCGTTCATGAAACGACCAAACATACGTGGGAACCAGTGGTAAATACCTGAGAACATACCGAAGAATGCCGCAACACCCATTACCACGTGGAAGTGAGCTACTACGAAGTAAGTATCGTGTTGTTGCATGTCAATTGCAGCATTACCTAAGAATATACCTGTTAAACCACCAGAAATGAACATTGATACGAAACCAATACCAAATAATGATGCTGAATTATAACGAATAGCACCACCCCAAATTGTAGCAATCCAGTTGAATACTTTTACTGCTGATGGTACAGCAATAATCAATGTAAATAATACGAATACGTTAGCAATGAATGGATTCATACCAGACATGAACATGTGGTGAGCCCATACAATGAATGATAATACTGCAATCGCTAAGATTGAGAAAATCATCGCCTTGTAACCGAAAATTGGTTTACGTGAGTGAATTGATAATGTCTCAGAAACAATACCCATCGCTGGAAGGATAATAATATATACCTCTGGGTGACCTAAGAACCAGAATAAGTGTTGGTAAAGTAATGAACTACCACCTACACGGTCTGCTAATAATTCACCTTGTACATAAATCTCATTTAAGAAGAAACTTGTACCTAATGTTCTGTCCATTAACACCATGAAGAAACCTGATGTAATAACAGGGAATGATAATAAACCAATTACTGCAGTAATTAATAATGCCCAAATAGTTAATGGCAAGCGGAACATGCTCATACCTTTTGTACGCATATTAAGAATTGTAGTAATATAGTTAATACCACCAATCAAAGTAGAAACTACGAAGAATACAAGACCTAAAATCCACATTGTTGCACCAGCTTTAGAACCATCTGATGCTTGTGGTAATTCACTCAATGGTGGATATGCTGTCCAACCACCTGAGAAAGGACCTGTATTTAAGAATAATGAAATCATAATGATTACACCTGCAAGGAAGAAAAACCAATATGATAACAAATTCATTAATGGTGATGCCATATCACGTGCACCAATCTGCAAAGGAATAAGTAAGTTACTAAAAGTACCACTCAAACCAGCCGTAAGTACGAAGAATACGATAATTGTACCGTGCATTGTAACAAGTGCATAATAGAATTCTTCACTTAATACACCTGCACCTGTTTCAGGATTTATTTGAATCCAACCCCCTAATAAAGGTTGTAACCATGAAAGATCAGCATCAGGAAAACCTAATTGGAGACGGAAAATGATTGACATACCCGCACCAATAATCGCCCAAAAAATACCTGTAATTAAGAATTGTTTAGCGATTGTCTTATGGTCCATACTGAAAAGATAGTTGTCCACAAACGAAGACTGGAAACCATCACCATGGTGATCATCATGGTGTGCTTCGTGATGACCATGGTGGCCATCGCCATGCAGTTCTTTTTCAACTATGGTATTGTCTGCCATAATAAAGCAAATATTTATTGTGTTGAGAAATATTATTCTATAATTATTGTTCAATAGATTCTTCTACACCTGGAACTTCGTCCGTTGTTGTAGCTTCTTGTACTGGAGCTGCTGGTGTAACTGACCCATTAGCAATTTGAGTAGCTTCTTGTGCTAATGATTTCATTTCCGCTACAGATAAGCTTGTGATTGCTTTCTTTTGAACTTCTTTAATTTTAGTTAAAGTAGCTGAAAGGGCTTCATAATCTGCTTTTCTTTTTTCTTTCTTAGCAGCTTTTGTAGCATCTTCAATAGCTTTAACTTTTTCATTAATAATATCTTTTTCAGCTAAAATTTGCTCAAAATCTAAGCTTGCAACTGAAGCAAATGGATCTGCATTTTTATCACCACGGATATTATTTAAGTAAGTAGAATTTTTCTCTTGATTGTTATACCAAGCTTCGTATTCTTCTTGTGTAACAATTTTAACTGGCATTTGCATGTTGTAGTGACGTTTACCACAAAGCTCAGCACAAGCTAAAACATAGTCAAATGTTTCATAACGTTTTTTGCTTGGATCTTTCTTATCTGGAACATTCCAGTTTGCATCTTCACTCAAACGTGTACGCATTGAATCTGTTGTTACAGTTGGTGTGAAAATAAAGTATGTTGGCATACCTGGAACTGCGTCCATCTTCACACGGAAATGAGGTAAATAGAAGTTGTGTAATACGTCACGTGATGTAATACGTACACGAACTTTCTTATTCACTGGTAAATAGATTGTACTAGATTCAAAGTCATCAATGTTATCTGCATCTGTCCAATCTTGACCTAATTTATTTGTACCTGTGATTAATTTGAAATCGCGAGCACCAAATTTACCATCACGACCTGGATAGCGAACTGTCCAAGCGAATTGGAAACCAGTAGCTTCAATTTCCATATAATCATCACCTTCTTGAACATCTGTCATTACATCATTCCAAGCTTGTAAACCACCCACTACTAAGAAAGTCATAGCTACAGCTGGAACAATCATCCATACCATTTCTAATTTTTCATTATGTGACCAGTAAATCGCTTTGTGACCACGACGGCCACGGTATTGCCAAGCAAACCAGAAAAGTAAAAATTGAGTAATGAAATATACTATACCTGTAAGACCAAGTGTAATATTAAACATTCTATCAATTGATGGACCATGTTCTGAAGCAGCTGTATTTACCCCCCAACCTAAGATATAATCTGTATAATATACAAATGAACCTATAGTTGCAAGTAAAAGGACTACCATAAATACCACCCCTAGGCTTGAGTGAAATTTATTAATTTCGTACTGTTCATTCTTATCATTACGTACAATTGATGCTAATTCACGCACTTTACCAATTTGTACGATGACAATCAATAATAGTACTACCGTTATAATACCTATTAAGATTTCCATTGCAGAGATTATTTTTTAGAATAAATTTTCGTAACTTTTAAGATACCAACCTAGTGCTTCTCAATTTTGCTGCGCAAATATAATATATTTTTTAAGCAAAAATGATGATAAACAGCAAAGTATTGACTAATAATTATAGGTTTTCAATATTTATTGATATAAAATCAACAGGTTGATGAGTATGCATTATAAAGTAAAATTTCCCAAAAAAACTACCTTATAATGCATACGAAGTTGTTTACTATACGTGATGGTGTTCACTCTCACCCAAGAACGGATCATTTTTAGGATAGATAGCCGCTTTTGAAAGGAAAGACAAGGTTACAAATAAGAATAAACCTAAGAAACCAACCATAGTACCCAATTCTAAAATACCTGGGAAGTGGAAACCTGTCTCAAATGCTGGACCATGTGCATGAGCATTACCGTGACCGTGTGCCTCTTCATGACCATGTACATCAGCTGTATGAGTGTGTTCTGTAGTAGTTACATGTTGTGTCTCTTCACCTTCTACACCTGGAACTTGACTATGGTGAGTATCCTCTGCTATTGTTGTTTCTGCACCAATAGAATCTGGTGTATAATAAGTAAATTGAGCTTTTGCACCATCAAAATTATTATCGATAGAACCATGTTTGTGGTCGTGGTGATCATGTGCAGCATGAGCTTTATGCTCAATATTGTACCATACACCAGGTTTAATCATTTGATAGAAATCTAACCAGTGACCTAAAATTACTAAACCTGCAACAAAACCTACTGTACCCATTGTACGCTTAGAACTATTCATCATAAGCGCGAAGAATGGAACGAGGAAGTTAACGATAATATTTAAGAAGAAAATTGGTTTGAATTGCTCAAAACGTAAGTAGAAGTATTGTGTTTCTTCACCGTTATTTGCATACCAAATTAATAAGAATTGAGAGAACCAAAGGTAAGTCCAGAATACACTGAAACCAAATACATATTTACCTAAGTCATGTAAATGTTCTCTTGTAAATAACTCTAAATGACCACGAGATTTTAAAAATGCTGCTAATAACAACATAAGTGCCATAGCACTTACCCACCAGCTTACAGAAGCATACCATGCAAACAATGTACTATACCAGTGTGTATCAACAGACATAACCCATAACCAAATTGCATAAGCAGAAGAAAAACCTGCAATTGGTAAGAAGATTGCACCCCAAAAACGAATTTTATATAAGCTTTGTGTTGCTTCTTCTGGATTATTTTGTGAATCTTGTTTAATAGAGATTTTACGAATAATTACTGCAAATAAAGTCCAAACTAATACAATTACAATTGTAAGGAAGTATGCCGTTGGATTTAATAAAGCAGATTTGTGTTGAACTAATTTATCAGTAGCAAGGACTTCTTCATCTGCCCACATATAAATTAATTCTGTACCTGGTGCATCCATTGCAATAGCTATAGCTACTACTAAAAGAGAAATTACACCAATTGGCATGAACATCATCATTGCTTCAGGAACGCGTCTGAAGATGATATGCCAACCACCCCAACCTAGAGTGTGTGTACATATAAAGAATAAAGCTGCAAACGAAATGCCTGTAAAGAACACTCCATTGTGCAGTATATTAGTCCATAATCGAGCATAATTATGTTCTCCGCCTACTAAGAGGGTAAGAACTAAACAAATTATACCCACAGCCATAAGACCGAAAGTAAATAGCTTAGTTTTGCCATCAAAGACGAACTGAGTATTTTTCGTGGTATTTTCTACGTGATGACCCATTTTATACAGCTTTTTTATTAGAAGTGTATGATAAGTTGTTTTATAATGAACTTAAGCCATTGATAAGCTTAGTAATTAATTATGAATTAATGTGTAGTAGCTGAAGTTTCAGTTACTATTATCACATTAGATTGTGCTTTTGCACTATTAACCTTTAGTAGCTGCTGCGAAATCATATTTCGTACCCTCTGCATCAGCTTGTAAAGTACGGATATAGTGAATAACCATCCAACGTTCCTGTTCATTCAACTTATCTGCATGAGAAAGCATCAAGTTTTTACCGTACATAATTGCATGATAAAAACGTCCTTCTGTATTACCTGCAGATTTGAATGCATCTGTTATATAACTAGCAGGCATTACAGGGTAAGGACCATTACCATTATTATAAAGGATACCATTACCATCGCCTTTTTCGCCATGACAAGTACCACAATATATATTATAAAGGTTTTTACCTTTAACTAAATAATCCTTAAACTCTGCTTCTGTTTGTGGAACTAAAGGATTAGAAGTAATTTCAGCTGTTGCTCTTGCACGATCTTCTTCTGTATCTTTATAATGATAAACAGATTGACCACGTGCAATTGTGCCTGCAACTGGTTTAGCTCCTAAGATATGCTCATCATACCATTGACGATATTCTTTCTCTGAAGTAAAGCGATTTACAAAGGCATAAGAATAAGTATTTGCTTCATAAGCTATAGAATGCGTCATATCTGGCATGTATTCACGACCCGTGAAATTACCACCTGCTTGACCACAGCTTTGTAGAAACACTGCCAACGTAGTAGCCGCTAAAGCTAAAGCTATTTGTTGTTTAATATATTTCATAATATTTTTGAATAAAGCAATTGACCAATTTTGATAGATTTGGCAAGTAACACCTTATATAAAAAGATTATAATAAGGTGTTACTTACGCTTGTTGGCATAACCAACAAAATCATATTTTATATGCTTAGATATTTTTGCTATTAGTTTCTTCAGCACCAGTTTCACGCAATAAAGCTTCTAATTTTTGAATTTCAGCAGCGTCTACACCAGTTACATCTAAAGCGATACAGAATTTATCATCTGTAATGCGTGGATCTAAATAAGGATTAGTAACACCAGGACCTAAACCACACACCAAATAGAACGTAACTACCATACCTACAGCAGCTAAAAGTACTGTAAGCTCAAAAGTAATAGGAATAAATGAAGGCGCAGAAAAGTATGGTTTACCACCAAATATAATTGGCCAATCGCGTGTAAATACCCACGACATAAAACCGAAGGCAATTGTTGTACCAGTCAAGCCGTAAAAGAAACCAGCTATATGTAAACGAGATTCTTTCAAACCCAATAATGGATCTAAGCCGTGCACTGGAAACGGAGTGAATACGTCCCAAATATCAACGTGCTCACCTTTTATTTTAACAACGGCATCTTTGAGAATTTCTTCATCATTATATAAGCCGTAAAGTACCGTTTTATGTAACTTTCTCATTGTTATATTAATCAGTGTGTTTTAACTTCAATAATTTTTTTGTCTATCAAAAGACTCACTTTCGATTTAGTGATGACCTTTGTGATGGTGAGGATCTGCGTTAGGACCAACATATTGATCACCACCTGTTTTTAAGATACTCTTAATCTCAGCAATGGCAACTACAGGAGCTACACGGATGAATGTCAAGTATAAGATACCAAATAAACCAAAAGTAAAGATATAGTCACCTAACTCAACCCAAGAAGCAGAATAGTATGTCCAGCTAGAAGGTAAGAAGTCACGGTGTAATGAAGTTACAATGATTACGAAACGTTCAAACCACATACCGATATTTACAACAATAGAGAGTACGAAAGTAACTGGAATACTACGACGCATTGTACGAGACCAGAAGAATTGTGGAGAGATTACGTTACAACCCATCATCGCAAAATAAGACCACCAGTATGGACCTAAAGCACGGTTATAGAAAGCAAATTGTTCGTAAACATAGCCTGAGTACCAAGCAACGAATAACTCTGTTAAGTAAGCCACACCTACAATAGAACCTGTTAAAACAATAACTTTGTTCATAGATTCGATGTGCTCAATAGTAATATAATCTTCCAATTTCAACACTTTACGTGTGATAATCATCAACGTTTGCACCATAGCAAAACCAGAGAAGATCGCACCAGCAACGAAGTAAGGAGGGAAGATTGTTGTATGCCAACCAGGGATAACTGAAGTAGCAAAGTCAAAAGATACGATCGTGTGTACAGAAAGTACCAATGGAGTAGATAAACCAGCAAGAATTAATGAGAGAGACTCCCAACGTTGCCAGTGTTTTGCAGAACCAGTCCAACCAAAAGAAACAAAATTATAGATTTTTTTGCGGAAACCTTTCGCACGGTCACGGATAGTTGCAAAGTCAGGAACTAAACCTGTGTACCAGAATAATAATGATACAGTAAAATATGTTGAGATCGCGAATACGTCCCAAAGAAGAGGAGAGTTAAAGTTAACCCAAAGAGGACCACGAGTATTAGGATAAGGTAAAACGAAGAACGCTAACCAAATACGACCCATGTGAATACCAGGATAAATAGCTGCACAAATAACGGCGAAGATAGTCATCGCTTCAGCAGCACGGTTTACACCTGTACGCCATTTTTGGCGGAAAAGCATAAGGATGGCAGAAATCAAAGTACCAGCGTGACCGATACCAACCCACCAAACGAAGTTAGTAATATCCCAACCCCAACCTACAGTTTTATTTAAGTGCCAAGTACCAATACCTAACCATACCGTTAGAAACATAGCCACACTACCAAATGCAAACAGACCTAACGCTGCTAAAAAGCACATAACCCAACCTGGATTTGGAAGTGTTTCTGTTGGAGAACAGATATCTTCTGTAATTTGATGGTATGTTTTTCTGTTCGTAATGAGAGGCGGGCGAACATTAGATACAAATCCGCTCATAATGTATTAAATTTTTATGATGTAGTTTGAATAGAAAATTCAGTTTGAAAAATATTGAATGCTATTTTAAAATTACGCTTTAAAATATCAGCTTCGTATAGTATGTGGCTTTAATAACTAAAAAAATGCCGAACTCCCTTTTAAAAAAAAAGATATACAACATCATGCTAGCGAAAAGGCGCTCCCCTACTATTAGTATAGTATAAAGGGAGCGCTAATAGAGTCGCTCGCCCAAAGTTTTAAGACACAGGGCTATATTTTAGCTATGATGTTCTTTAGAAGCTGTTACGCCTTTCAATGCACCATTGATATTTTCGTTGCGGTTGATTACTTTCATTGTGTAGAAAACTGAAGAACGAACGTTTGTTTCTTCCAATGGAATATAAGTACGCTCAGAGTTCATCAATTTGTAAACTTCGCTTTTCTTATCGTTACGATCGCCAAAGACAATAGCACCAGTAGGACAAGCTTGTTGACAAGCTACTTGGATATCTTGACCATCTTTTAATTTACGACCTTCAACTTTTGCTTTTAATTTACCTTCTTGCAAACGTTGAACACAGAAACTACATTTTTCAATAACACCACGTGAACGAACAGTAACATCTGGGTTTAATACCATACGTACTAAATCTTCGCTATAGAAAGGTAAGTATTCACCTTTTTCGTTAGCACGATTTAAATCTACCTCATTTTGTGGGAAGACGTCAGCTGTAGTATAATCTAACCAGTTGAAACGACGTACTTTGAAAGGACAGTTATTAGCGCAATAACGTGTACCAATACAACGGTTGTAAGTCATTTGGTTAAGACCTTCAGCACTGTGGTTAGTTGCTGCAACTGGACAAACATTCTCACAAGGAGCATTATCACAGTGTTGGCACATCATTGGCATATAAGCCGCATTAGGTGTATCTTCAGCACCGTAGAAGTAACGGTCGATACGTAACCAGCTCATTTCGTGATCAATAGAGAACTCGTACTTACCAACAACAGGAACGTTGTTTTCAGCCATACAAGCTACAGTACAAGCACTACAACCAATACAAGCATTTAAGTCTACAGACATAGCCCAGTGATGACCTGCACCGTAAACATCTTTATAATCAGGGTATAAACCTTTGCTATTTAAGTATTGATAGTTTTCACGTTTTTCTTTCAATTCGCTAATACTTTCTTTCAAATCTTTAGCAGTAGTTTGGAAGAAAACAGAACGATCAGTTAATGAACCTTGGAAACCTCTATGACCAAGTACTTGCTCATCAACATTGAAAGGTTTGTTTGTTTTTTCGTGGTAAATGATATTACCTTCTGCATCTGTAGTATTTAAACCAAAAGTATGGTGTAACTGCATAGTAGAGAAGTATTTATCTTTACCAACTTTTTGCAATTCAGAAGCTTCACCAAAGAAGTTGAAGTTTTGAACAGCAGGGAAAACGTTAGTACCTACATAGTTACCAACTTTACCAGCAGCTGTGCGACCATAACCTAAGCCAACAGCTACAGTATCTTGCATTTGACCGAATTGACGAATTACTACTAATTCGTATTCTTGACCATTGATAGTTGTTTTTACAATATCGCCGTCTTTTAAGTCTTTGTAAGCATCGTATTCATTGTCACCATTCCATTTGATAGGAATAGAGATAAAATTACCCCAAGCTGTACGTGTTACTGTATCAGGCATTTCTTGCAACCAAGGGTTGTTTGCGAATTGACCACTACCCATGTTTAAAGTTTCGAATAAAGAAACTTCTAAAGTACCTGATTTAGGTGCTGCAATTTTGCTAGCTGCTTCCGCAACAGAGCTAGGTGCATTTACTGGTGCTTCTGCTACAGTATTGCTACCATTACCTACACAGAAACCTTGGTGTAATGAATTATCCCAAAATGCTTGTTTAGAAGCAAATTCATTTTGTTTAGGATAAACATTATTCATCCAGTTATTTACTAAGTACTCATAGTATGGTTGTTCGCCAGCTGGAGCAACACCTGCCCAAGTAAGGAAAGAAATACCTACAGCACGAGTTTTAAATAAAGGCTTAATTGTTGGTTGGATTAAGTAGTAGTGACCGTTTTTAGGTTCTACATCACCCCAAGATTCTAAAATATGGTGATCAGGAGCAATCCATTGGCAAAGTTCGCCTGTTTCGTCCATGCTACCATTTAAAGAAACTGATAATTTAACCTTAGATAAACCAGCAGCAAATTGAGCTGCTAAAGCACCTAAGTCAAAAGCAGGGTTAGCCTCCATTACGAATACTGCATCTACAGCACCAGCATTCATTTCGCTTACTAATTGAGCAACAGCTGCATCAGAACCTTGACGTTGGTTAGAGTAGTTTTCCCAAGAAATAGTTGTACCATAAGCACCTAACATTTCGTTGATACCGTTTACAACCATTTGAATATTAACATCATTGATGCCACAAACTACTAATGCTTTACCTTTATTTGCCCAAAGTGTATCAGCTGTAGCAGCAATACCTTTAGTAGCTTTAGTCCATGCAAAGTTGGCGCTAGGACCAGAAATTTGAGCTTGACCAGCTTTAGAAGCAATAGCATTATAAAGTGCTACTACTGCTGCACCTTGCTCAGAAGGTTTTACTAATACACGGTTATCTGCATTAGAACCAGTTAAAGACATACGGCTTTCGAACTGGATGTGTACAGACATTTTATTTTGTGCATCAGCAATATCTTTGTCCGTTAATTTACGGTTTTTGATATAGTCTTTAGCATATTCTACAGGAGAAATCCAAGTACCTAAGAAATCTGCTTCAATACCAACAACGGCTTTAGCTGCGGCAAAATTGTAGTTAGGTACTACACGCTTACCAAACATAGCTGCATTAGCATCTAATAAACCAGATAAAGAAAATGCATCGTATTGAACGTGTTTTGTATTTGGATATTTAGCTTTAAATTCTGCAATAGCAGCATTTAAAGTTGGGCTCATGCTTGTATGAGATACAATACGAATATTAGAATCAGCGCTAATTGCACCAGCAACAGCTTTGTCTAATTCTTCCCAAGATACTAAAGTTGCGTTTTTGTCAGCTACTTTAGCAGGACCTTGTAAACGGTATGTATCATATAAGCTTAACACACTAGCTTGTGCGCGAGCAGAAGTACCACCAGCTGTAATAGCGCTTGAAGGGTTACCTTCAATTTTGATAGGACGACCTTCTCTAGTTTTTACTAAAGTAGGAACAAAGTCACCACCATTTACATAAGCTGAAGCATAATAGTTAGCTACACCTGGAAGAATATCTTCAGATTTTACTACATAAGGAATTGCTTTTCTTACAGGAATTTCACAACTTGCAAGCATAGCAGCACCAATACCAAAGCCTGCATATTTCAAGAAATCACGACGACTAGCGCCAGAAGCCGCTTCATCGAATTCCTCATTGCCAACAACTGGCAACTCGACAAACTCCTGCGACTGCATGGTATTTAATTCGGCATCTTGCGCGAAATCTTCAACGCTAGTCCAAATTTTTGTTTCGTTTAATTTGCCCATAGTATATGTTAGAATAAAGGTCTTGCCTTTGTTATATTTTGGAGAATGAATGTGTTTAATTTATTAGAAACAAGGCAGGGCAGGTTGTTCTTGAATAAACTATCCTTAATTTGAGGATTAGTTACAGTAAGGAACAACCTGCCAAGCTTTATTAAAAGATTAGTAGTGACATTTTTGGCATTCTAAACCACCAATTTCTTCTACTGTTACACCTGTACGAGTACCTTCTTTAAGTTGTCTGTGGTATAATTCATAAGAATGATAACCAGCATTAGAAGGATCTGTTGGCGCATAGTAGTTATTTTCACCAAATTTAACTTCTGTTTGTCTGTGACAGTTTACACACCAACCCATAGAAAGTGGAGAATATTGTTTAACTACTTCCATCTCTTCTACATTACCGTGACAAGTTTGACATTCTTGACCACCAGCTGTTACGTGTTGAGCATGATTGAAGTAAACATGATCAGGAAGGTTGTGAATACGAATCCATTCAACTGGTTTACCCATCAATGATTTAATAGAGTTCAATTGATTTTCAATTGATTTTTCAGTTTGTTTTCTTGTTTCGTTGTTATCTAACTCTGCTTCATGCATAGTTTCTAACCAATCTCTATAAGCAGCTAAACGTACTTCTTCAGAATCATTTTCAGAGAAATAAGTACGACCACCTGCTACAGAAGGATTAAAGCTAGCAGCAGCATAAATTTTAATAATTTCAGATGTACCATACTCAGGACCTTTGTTTACAGCTGAGTGACAGTTCATACATGTATTAGTAGCTGGAATGATACTGTGTTTAGAACGACGAGCACCATCATGGCAATATTGACAATCAATTTTATGTTTGCCAGCGTGTAATGCGTGAGAGAATTTAATTGGCTGCTCTGGTGCATAATTTGTTTGACGGCTCAAACCAATTGCACTATTTACAGTCATATAACCACCAATTACAACGAAAGCAAAAATACCTAATTTAACAACTGTAGGATTAAATACTAAAGCTAACATTGATTTAGGCGCATCTACAGGCTCACCTGTACGTTCTTGCGCTAAACGTGTTAAACTATGTGTATAACTTGCAAGTACACCAATACCTACTAGTAAACCACCAATTAATAAAGCAATACTTAAACCAGAGCTTTCTTCTTGTTGAGCAGCACCAGTTACAGCACCACCGCCAGCAGCTGCTTTTTCTTCAGCAGCTTCTTTGCTATAGTCGCCATAAGTAGCTTTGTTTTCAATGTACAATAAGATATCATCAATATCTTCATTCGTCAAATCTGGGAAAGCATTCATTGGTGTTTTCCACTTAGCGAAAAGTTGAACTGCATAAGGATCACCTGATGCAATCATTGCAGGGCTATTTCTAATCCATGAATAGATGTCAGAACCCGCATCTTTCCAACGTTGAGCAGCACCTGCTAAGGCAGGACCAGCACCGTCAGTTTTCATGTTTGCAGAGTGGCAGTTTGCACAATTAGCAGAGAACAATGCCATACCCTTCTTCGGATCAGCTGCTTGAGCTTCACTTGTAAAGCAACCAAAGCATAACAATGCTATGGCGAGATAATGGAGTAAATTACGGTATATCATAATATTTATATGTAAAAATTTTGTCAAAAAACAATCTATTTTTGCCAACAAAGTTACAATCTTACTAACGTTTTCCAAATACTTTATCAACTATTCATGCTATTTAGAAATATTCTAAATAACAAAGTGCACTTTTAGTAGAATGATTCATGAATTATTAGCAAAATCGCTGTTTCTTTTATCAATTTTTCGGCTGCAAAAATACAGAGATTAGGTTAATTTTTTTAACATTTTGCATTTATTTTATCATTTTTTTCATAAAAAGCTGATAAAAATCAGTTCAAATATGACTTTTTTAGCTTAAAGGCGATATTCCTCAGTTTTTCCTTGTAAACATTAGTTTTATATATAGTTTTTAGGGCCAATTATGGCTTATTGCTACATTAAAAAAAAGCTATAAACTCTTTATGAAGTTTATAGCTTTTGAGCTAAAGAAATATAAGGTAATATCTATTATTTCTGGATTTCCTCTCTAGAAGGTACAGCAATTTTGCTAGACTCTTCTCTAGATTCTTTTTGTGCTTCTGTCATTCCTTCGCGGAATTCTTTAGTAACTGTATTACGTGCATCATTAAACTCACGTACACCTTTACCTAGACCACGCATAAGTTCAGGAATTTTTTTGCCACCAAATAATAAAATGACAGCAAATAAGATGAGTATTGCTTCTGTAGCACCCAATCCCATAAATAGCAACAAATGCATATTCATAACTTATATTAAGATTAATTTATAAAATCAGACCCAATCAGTCCCCACCCTATTCGGAATGGTAGAACAAAAATAAAATTAAATTACTAAACAGCAAAACTAATATATTTGCTTAACAATATAATAATAAGAATAATTTAATTATTTCTCCTTTACATGATAACGCAAAGTATTACTTCTTTGTTTTTGAAATAGCGCTTTTGCACGTGCTTGCAAAACACTAGGCGTAGCTTCTCGATGTGCTTGATGTTCGCTATTAATGCGTTCTAAATCGCCCATTACTTCATAATAACCCAAATTAGAAGCTTTATTACTAGAGCTTAATTCTGAAAATACTAAATTAGTTTCTACTTGATTTTGTAGTTTTTCCCATTCTCTTTCAGCAAGTGGATTATTTTTCAAATGTTCTAACTCTGCCCAAATAGCAGCTTCAGCAGCTTCAAAAGTAATATTATCATACAATTTGCCTTCAATAACAACTAAGCTAGTATCTAATGTACCTGTAGTATAAGCATCTATTTCTGAAAACATTAATTTATCTTTCACTAAGCTTTTATACAATCTAGAAGCTTCGCCTTCTGCCAATACATCTGTAAGTAACGAATCTGCATAATAAGCTGCTTCATTTCTTTTGGCAGCAGGGAAAGCTATATATAAAGCTTTAAGTGGTACAGCAGCATAAATATCTAAAGTACGCGCTTCTGTTTGTTCTTCTTCTTGCGGATAATTTCTATCTATAGCTTCGCCAGCAGGTAAGTCGCCAAACCATTTTTCTACTAATGCTTTTGCTTCTTCCATTTCTATATTGCCTGATAAAGTTAATACAGCATTATTAGGTCTATAGAATTTTTTGAAAAAACTTTGCACATCTTCTAAAGAAGCATTTTTGATATGGTCTATTTCTTTACCTATAGTAGGTACTTGATAAGGATGTTTTTTATATACTAATGGTCCTAAATAATGCCAAACATCAGCATAAGGTTCATTCAAGCAAGTTTCCTTAAATTCTTCTACTACAACTTTGCGTTGTACGTTCAAAGCTTTTTTATTTAAAGTAAGGTCTGCCATTCTATCAGCTTCCAACCAAAGGGCAATTTCTAAGTTTTCACGCGGAACAACTTCATAATATACCGTCATATCTTGATTGGTATAGGCATTATTTTCGCCACCAGCCGATTGTATATAATCATCAAAATTAGGTGCATTCTTTGAGCCACCAAACATTAAATGCTCAAATAAATGCGCAAAACCTGTGCGTTCAGGATTTTCATCTCGCGTCCCCACAAAGTAAGTAATACATACGGCTACTAATGGAGTACTTCTATCTGTATTTACAATTAAACGCAAGCCATTGTCTAAAGTAGTGCGTTGGTAATTTATCATATATGCGCTAGGCTCTATTATTTATATTTCAAGGAAAGTACAAAACTAAGAAAATTATAACAATATAATATTTTATTTGTTGAGGTACAATTCTTCCAAAGTATAAATATTTTATAAAAAGAAAAATACCATACTCCCTTCCCAAAAAAAACGAAGCAAAAAGATAAACTACCTTTCTGCTTCGCAAATTATATAAAATATCAACAACTATTAACCTTTAAATAGTCGGAAAATATCCATACCGTTGGCAAAAATTAATAAACCAAATAAAAGCAACATACCTATCATTTGGAAATATTCTAAAGCCTTTTGTGGCAATGGTTTGCCTATAATCATCTCAATTAATAAGAATACTACATGCCCGCCATCTAATGCAGGAATTGGCAATAAATTCATAAAACCTAATACTAAAGAAAGTACTGCGGTAATATGCCAAAACTTAGTCCAATCCCAAGTATTAGGGAATAATTTACCTATAGAAACGAAACCACCTAAACTTTCGCTAGCTTTGATTTCGCCAGAAAACATTTTGCCAAAAGATTTGAGCTGGTCGCCTATAAAATCTACACCTTTAGTAACGCCACCTGTTAAAGATTGACCTAAACCATAAGATTCGCTATTCATTTGAATCATGCGTGGTTGTACGCCAATTTGTCCTTTATCATTCAAAGTTACATTCAATTCTCTAGGCTCGCCATTACGCACAATATTTAAAACTAATGACTCATTTGCATGTGCTGTAAAATAAGTTACATATTCATTATAATAAGCCATTGGTGTATTATTAATACCAATTAAAGAGTCGCCTTTTTCCATGCCAGCAGCAGCAGCAGGAAAGCCAGCAATAACGCTATCGGCTACGAAAGTAAAACGTGCACCAATTAATTGCCCTTTATAAGAAGCTAAACCTTCTGTTTGTTCAGGTTTAAGGTCTAATACTAATTGTTGACCATTGCGATTTACAGTAATAGTTTTAGCCGATTCTAATACAATTTCTTTGAGTAAAATACCGCCATTCAATTCTGTAAAAGGTTTTTCGCCCACTTGCAAAATAATATCGCCTTCTTGCAAACCTAATTCCTTGGCTTTTTCATCTACTAAAATACCAGCTGGTACATTTTCCATAGGCAAATAAGAACGTCCATTTACCCATAAAAGCATAGCAAAAATAAAGAAACCTAAAATAAAATTGACTGTTACGCCGCCCAACATTACAATAAGACGTTGCCAAGCTGGTTTTGCTCTAAATTCCCATGGTTCAGCTGGTTTATTCATGCTTTCTGTGTCCATACTTTCATCGACCATACCAGAAATTTTCACATAACCGCCCAAAGGCAACCAACCTATACCATATTCAGTTTCACCCTTTTTAAATTTGAAAAGAGAGAAATAAGGGTCAAAAAATAAATAGAACTTTTCTACACGCATACCAAATACTCGCGCAGGCAAAAAATGTCCAAATTCATGCAATACTACCAAAAGCGACAAACTCATGATAAATTGCGCTATCATAACAAATGTTTCCATCGAAATCTATTAATATCTAAACTAAAATTTATGGTTGGGCGCTCCCCTTTCGGGTCGGGCTATTCGCTACAGCCCTAATCGGGCTTTCGCTGCTATCCCTAGCGCAAACTAAAACAATTAAAATAAAAGCATGTACAAATATAAAGAGAATTTACATGCGTTGAGCACGCAATATACGTGGTTTTTGTCGAATATCTGCAATTATTTCTACGACTTGCCAATTTTGATTTTCAAATAAGTTTTGTGTAGCTTGTGCAGCAAATTCATTGAGCTCAGCCCAAACCATGCCTTTTGCTTGCAAGAAAGGATAAAACTGGGCAAAATTAGCATAAAATTGTTGAGCATCGCCATTAGTAACAAATAAAGCTAAATGCGGTTCAAATTTAATGGTGCTAGGAGTCATTTCCTTTTGTTCTTCTAAAAGAATATAAGGCGGATTGCTAATTAGTGCAGTAAAGGGCTGATGAAAAAACTTTTGCCATACTCCCTTTTCCAAAAAATCTACCAATTGAAAATTAATTTCTACACCATGTATTTGAGCATTTTCTTGTGCAATTTGTAAAGCTTGAGGGCTAATATCAATGGCTGTAATTTCGGCTTGAGGTAATAGTCTTTTGAGCATAATGGCTATACAACCAGAGCCTGTACCCACTTCCAAAAAGCGTAAATTATCGCCTTTATAATTTTTATAATACTGCGCTATATGGTAGACTAATTCTTCTGTTTCGGGGCGAGGGATAAGAACATTTTTATCGACTTTGAAGCTATAGCCATAAAAATCGGCTTTACCTGTAATATAAGCCAAAGGTTCGTGTTGGAGCAAACGCAAGCGAAATCCCGCTAAAGCTTCTTTTTGTTCGTGCGAAAGCATTATATTTGCCGAGAAAGGTGCATAAATACCAAAAGCATCTTCTGCTAACCATTGAACAATTGTTTGTGCTTGACGTTCATCGTAAATAGTACACAAATCTTCTACTAAAGCTTTGAAAGGCATAAGCATAAATTCAATAAATCAATAAAAATTCCTTTAAAATAAAATTATAAAAGCCTAAATAAATTAGGCTTGTGCATGCAAAAAATTGCTATGAAAATCATCAAAGAATATTTCCCAAATCTTAGTGCAGAGCAAGAAGCTCAATTTGAAAAACTAGATGCTTTATACAGAGAATGGAATGAAAAAATCAATGTCATTTCTCGTAAAGATATAGATAATTTGTATACCAACCATGTTTTACATTCTTTAGCCTTAGGCAAAGTAAATCCTGCTGGTTTTGTACCAGGTACTAAAATTTTAGATATAGGTACAGGTGGTGGTTTTCCAGGTATACCATTAGCTATATTATACCCTGAGGTAGAATTTGAATTAGTGGATTCTATACGCAAGAAAATCACAGTAGTAACAGAAGTAGCCAATGGTTTAGGACTAAAGAATGTAAAAGGAACTTGGTCTCGTGCCGAAGAACTTAAAAGTCAATACGACTTTGTAGTAACACGTGCTGTTGCACCTTTGGCTGAGGTATATAGCTGGTGTCGCAATAAAATTAGCAAAAAAGAACGCAATGCTATTCCTAATGGTCTTTTCGCATGGAAAGGAGATTCTATTATTAAAGAAGAATTAAAAGAAATGCCAAAAGGTGGTTATAGTGAAATTCATCCTATGAAAGAATTCTATACAGGTGAAGATTGCGAGTTTTTTGATACTAAAATTGTTGTTTATTATCAACCTGCTTAAGCATTCAAAAATTATTTGAATACAGGTGTTGTACGTGGAATACCTAAAGCATCTTCTATATAATCAAATGTAGAAAGAATCATAGGTTTGCCATCTACAATAGCAATATCGTGCTCAAAGTGTGCAGAAGGCTTGCCATCGGCAGTAGAAATTGTCCAACCGTCAGGCATTTTGCGCACTCTTTGAGTACCTAAATTAATCATAGGCTCAATGGCAATAGTCATACCATCTTTAATCATTTTGCCTTGACCACGACGACCATAATTTGGCACTTCTGGCTCTTCATGTAAACTACGACCTAAACCATGCCCTACTAATTCGCGTACTACGCCATAACCTTTACTTTCACAGTATTGCTGAATAGCAAAACCAATATCGCCAATACGATTACCTGCTTTAGCTTGCTCAATGCCTAAGTATAAACTTTTTAATGTATCATCTAAAAGTTGTCTTACTTCAGGAGCTACTTCGCCTACAGCAAAAGTATAAGCATGGTCGCCATAAAAACCATTTAAAACTACACCACAATCTAAAGAAATAATATCGCCTTCTTTGAGTGGAATATCTGTTGGTAAACCGTGAACGATTTGTTCGTTTACAGAAGTTAAAATCGTATTAGGGCAACCGTATAAGCCTAAAAAACCAGGGATACCGCCGTTATCACGAATGTATTCTTCTCCTAATTTATCTAATTGTTTTGGCGTCACGCCTGGCTTTACATGTGTAGCCAACATACCCAATGTACGAGAAACCATTTGCGCACTTTGACGCATTAATTCTATCTCTTCTGCGGTTTTATAAATAATCATTGTCTGTAAAATTTTATAGTATTTTAGTTTTGCTTGTGCAAAAGTAAAAAAAACCTCGCAGATTTATATATCAGCGAGGCATAAGAGTATTTAATAATAAATATTTCTAGTCTTTTGAGCTATAATGTTATGCTTTTATTTTTCATTATCTAAAAACATATCATCATCCATATCCAAATTCAAATCGCTATCGTCCAAATCATCTAAATCATCAAATTCGCTATCGAGACTATCGCTGCGTTTCTTATTATTAGGAGTCAGGACTTTAGTAATTACTTTTTTTGGTTGGTTAGATTTTTTCTCTGGAGCAGGATTAGATAAACGGCGTTGGCGATTATCATCGTTTAAGCTTTCTTTACCTTCTACAGATTTTGTGGCATGTGGTACTAATTGTAAACGTTTTTTGTCGATTAACTTACCAGTTACGGAACAAATACCATAACTTTTGTTGTGAATGCGGATAAGTGCATATTCTAAGTCTCTAATGAAACTTTGTTGGCGTGCAGCTAATTTATTAATATGTTCGCGTTGCCAGCTAGAGGCGCCATCTTCGAAAGAACCTGCTTTACTAGTTTCATCGCTTTCATTTAAATCTGTCAGCTGATCACGCAATTGCTCTAGCTGATGGTTAGCTTCTGCAATTTTCTGCACAATCATTACTCTAAATTCTTCGAGTTCTTCATCGCTATAGCGATTTTTAGACTCATTATTAGACGGATTTACCATAGCAATACTTAATTTTAGTGAATATATGAAAAATGTAGCCGCCAAAACTTCCTTCTCTTTTCAAGGATACAAAGTTCTAGCTAGTCAATAAAGGGGATTTTTAACCTAAAAAGTCCTAGACTCTTATAAAAAACATGACTTATAGTCTTTGTATCGCTTAAAATTTGCGCAAAAATAGCTTATTTTATGGAGCTATACAAATTTTTAAGCTTTTCTTATTAGTTTTCAGTATATTATTTATTAAAAATCATTTAATATGACTTATGCTACATCAATCTAAAGACGAATTATTGGCAAGATTTCAGCGTTCTAAGCTAAGTACTGCCGACTATATAACAGGCATTCAAAATAGAGATATTGTACGCCTAAGTCAAGCCATTACCTTGGTGGAAAGTAATAGCCCTAAACATAGTGCCCAAGCGCAAGAAATTATTCATTATGCTTTATCTCAGCCCAAACGTGCTATGCGTATAGGAATAACTGGAACGCCCGGTGTTGGCAAAAGTACTTTTATAGAATCTTTTGGACAATTATTGCATGCGAAAGGTTTAAGTATAGCCATTTTAGCAGTAGACCCTTCTAGTCCCTTGAGTAAAGGAAGTATTTTAGGGGATAAAACTCGAATGGCTACTTTAGCAACATTACCTAATGTTTTTATACGTCCTTCTCCAGCAGGCGATACTTTAGGTGGTGTTGGGCGTAGAAGTAAAGAAACTTTAGCCATTTGTGAAGCAGCTGGTTTTGATATTATTTTGGTAGAGACTGTTGGTGTAGGACAATCGGAAACCATTGTGCGTTCTATGGTAGATTTCTTTTTACTTTTGCTTTTACCAAATGCTGGTGACGAACTGCAAGGCATTAAACGAGGTATTATGGAAATGGCAGATTTAATTTTCATTAATAAAGCTGAAGGCGAAAACATCTTAAAAGCTAAATTAGCTGCCAAACAATGTAATAATGCTTTACACCTTTTCCCTAAAAAAGCCAGCGATTGGACTGCCTCGGTGCTTATTGGGTCGGCACTACATCATGAGGGAATAGACAAAATTTGGGAAAAAATCGAATCTTTTTATAGTTTAACAAAAAGCAATAATTTTTTACAACAACTACATGCACAACAAGCTGAATATTGGTTGCAGCAAAGTATAGCTGAAGGACTTCAAACTTTGTTTGAAAAGAACAAAAGAACACAAATGCAATACTCCCTTTTAAAAGAAAAAGTACTTAATGGTAGTATATCGCCTTTTATTGCAGCTGAAACTATTTTAGCAACTTTTATTAAAACAATTTCTGAAGAAAATTAATTCATTTTTCCCCTTTTCATATTCAAAATACCAATAAAATACTTGTACGAGCAAGTTGAGAATTTAGTGGTTTAAGCAAAGAGAATTTTCATAATTTGCTTAGATTTTTTCATATCTTTGCCTTTAGTAATCTTATTTTTCAACTTATTAGATGATTTTTTATTGTGGCTAGAAGACCTAAAGTCGTAGTAGGACAAGAAGAACAAACAGCAGATGCCCTTGTAAAGAAAAAGAAAGAAACGCCTTTAATGGAGCAATACAATGCTATGAAAGCGAAATATGGCGATGCCATTATGTTGTTTCGTGTAGGCGATTTTTATGAAACTTTCGGACAAGATGCCATTATTGCTGCCAATGTTTTGGGCATTACGCTCACTGCCAGAAATAATGGTGGCGCTAATACTGAATTGGCGGGTTTTCCTTATCATGCACTAGATACTTATTTGCCTAAGTTGGTGCGTGCTGGGCATCGTGTAGCTGTATGCGACCAATTGGAGAAACCCAATAAAATGAATAAAATCGTCAAACGTGGTGTTACTGAAGTGGTTACACCAGGGATTATTACTAGCGATGGCGTCTTAGACCATAAACACAATAACTATATTTGTGCGCTTTTTAACCCTAGCAAAGGGGCTATAGGTATTGCCTTTATGGATATTTCTACTGGCGAATTTTTAGTGAGTGAAGGCGACCAAATTGCTATAGATAAATTATTGCAGAACTTCCAACCTTCTGAAGTGCTTTTACCTAAATATCAGCGCAAGGATTGGGAAGGTATGCTAAAAGATAATTATTATATTTTTGCTTTAGAGGATTGGATTTATACTAATGATTTTGCTAAAGAAAAGCTTTTGCAACAATTTGAAGTTAATTCTCTTAAAGGCTTTGGCATAGATGAAATGCCTGCTGCTCAAATTGCGGCAGCAGCAATTTTACATTATGTATCTTCTACAGAACATAATAATATTGCACATGTAAATCAAATTGCTAGATTGCAACCAGACAAATATGTTTGGATGGATAAATTTACTGTACGCAATCTAGAGTTAGTTTATCCAACCCACCCTACTGGCGTTACGCTTTTGAATGTTTTGGATAAAACTACTACAGCTATGGGTGCACGTTTATTGAGTAAATGGATTCAATTGCCATTGAAAGATAAAAAGGCAATTAATGCTCGTTTAGATATGGTGCGTTATTTTGTAGATAATAGCTATGAATGCGATTTAATTTATGAGCAATTAAAAAAAATCGGTGATTTGGAACGTTTAGTGTCTAAAATCCCTTTAGGCAAAATGAATCCTAGAGATTTACGCCAATTATCAAGAGCTCTAGGCGCATTAGCACCTATTAAAACCCAACTTTTAGAAGCCAATCATCCACAATTGACCACTTTTGCCGAACGCATACAATTATGCGAAAGCATACAAGAAAGATTGGAAAAAACTATAGTAGAAAATGCTCCTAATAAAATTGAAAATGGCAATTTTATTCAACCCGGTATTTCTCCACTTTTAGATGAGTTGCGTGATTTAGTACAAAATACACAAGCTTATTTGCAAAAAATTGAGCTTACTCAAGCACAAATTACAGGCATTAGCAACTTAAAAATTGGTAGAAATGATGTTTTTGGCTTCTATTTTGAAGTTACAAATAAACATAAAGACCGTGCGCCTATTCCTGAAGATTGGGTACGTAAACAAACTTTAGCAAATGCTGAACGCTATACTAGCGAAGAATTGCAAACTCTAGAGCGTAAAATATTTACTGCCGAAGAACAAATCGTAGCTGAAGAACAACGTATTTTCCATGAAATTTTAGGCGACTTACTAGAATATATTCGTCCCATTCAGCTCAATGCTCAATTGGTAGCGCAATTAGACTGTTTTATGTCTTTTGCCAATTGTGCTATTCAATATAATTATTGCCGTCCACAGCTTAATGATGAATTTGCTATTGAAATTAAATCGGCACGCCATCCTGTTATTGAAAGACAATTAAAAATTGGCGAAGAATATGTAGCCAATGATATTTTCTTAGATACAGAAACGCAACAAATTATGATGATTACTGGTCCGAATATGGCGGGTAAATCAGCAATTTTGCGCCAAACAGCTTTAATTTCACTTATGGCTCAAATTGGTTCTTTTGTGCCTGCGCAAGAAGCAAAATTGGGCATTGTAGATAAAATTTTCACTCGTGTAGGTGCATCAGATAACATTTCTTCTGGAGAATCTACTTTTATGGTAGAAATGAACGAAACGGCTAGTATTTTGAATAATATTTCTAATCGTTCATTGGTGCTTTTAGATGAAATCGGACGTGGCACAAGTACCTATGATGGTATTTCTATTGCTTGGGCTATTGCCGAATTTTTGCATGAATCTAAAGAAAGACCCAAAACCCTTTTTGCTACGCATTATCACGAACTTAATCAGCTCACAGAGCATTTACCACGTATCAAAAACTTCAATGTTTCTACCAAAGAAGTCAATAATAAAGTCCTATTTTTGCGCAAATTGCAAGAAGGCGGCACACAGCATAGTTTTGGTATTCAAGTAGCACGTATGGCTGGTATGCCTCGACCAGTAGTAGAAAGAGCCAAAGAAATTTTGATAGAATTAGAGAAAAAAGACATTGATACGCCTGCACATCAAATAGAGCAAAAATTAGCGACTATGCCTACGCAACGCTATCAAATGAATATTTTTGAAGCTACAGCAGTAGACGAAAATGCACAAAAAATTAAAACTGCACTCAAAGAAATTGATGTCAACAGACTAACACCAATTGAAGCTATGCTTAAGCTTTTAGAATTGCAAAAAATGTTAGAATAAAACTAAGTTTTTTTTGAGAAAGGGAGTTCGGTTTTTGTTTATAAAAAAGCTCCTTACTCCTCCTTTAAAATAAAAATTTCTATAGAAAATAATCTATAAAGCGAAAAGGCAAGCTACAATTATTGTAGCTTGCCTTTTCTTATTAGAACTTACTGAAAAATATTCCGAGCTTAACTAAATCAATAACTTATTAATGAATTCGTATATGGTATTAAACTATGGAAATAGTTGTACTAAATTTCTATTCGCTATAAGTTATTTGCTCATTTTTCAATCAGTGTTATGTATATAACCAATTTTAGTCGATTAAAAATTCCATTTGCGCTAAAAATAATATAATTTAAAATACAATAGCTTTATTTTGCTTTATACAAATATTCATTATTAACCCTTTACTGATAATATAATACACTTTATGCAACTAAAAAAACTACTAACCTATAGTATAGCTTTATGCTTTTCTAGTGCACTAATAGCACAAAAGCCTTATTTCCAGCAAGAAGTAAATATTACTATGGATGTAAAACTAGAAGATAGCAAACATCAAGTAGCTGGCGATTGGAAAATGGAATACATTAATAATTCGCCTGATACTTTACCCTATATTTATATTCATCTTTATCCTAATGCTTATAAAAATAATAGAACTGCTTTAGCTAAGCAAATTGCCCAACAAAACAATAAAAAATCTTGGCATTTTGAAGCTGATACAGCACGTGGTTTTATTGCCAATTTAGAATTTAAAGATAAAAATGGACAAGCCCAAAAATGGGAATATGACGAAAAACATATAGATATAGCCAAAATATATTTAAGTCATCCCTTAGCCCCTAATGATACTTTAATATTAACTACACCTTTTTTAGTACAATTGCCTAAAACAATTTCTCGTCTAGGGCATGTGGGTGAATCGTATCAACTCACACAATGGTACCCCAAACCAGCAGTGTATGACCATAAAGGTTGGCATCAAATGCCGTATTTAGATCAAGGTGAATTTTATGCTGAATTTGGCGCTTATGATGTAAAAATCACTGTTCCTACCAATTATATAGTAGGTGCTAGTGGCGATTTACAAACAGCAAGCGAAAAAGCTTTTTTAGATAGTTTGGCGCAGTTGCCTATAGAACGAGAGCAAATCACTTTAAAAAACAAAAATACCGAATTCCCTTTATCAAAAAAAGAAACTAAGACCCTTCATTATACTTTAAAAAATGTACATGATTTTGCATGGTTTGCCGATAAACGTTTTCATGTGCGCAAGGATAGTGTGCAATTAGCTTCTGGGCGTTGGGTTACGACTTGGGCTATGTTTACAGATGAGGAAAAGGATTTATGGTTGGAAGCTACGCACTATTTGAATCGCTCTATTAAGTTTTATTCTGATATAGTAGGCGAATATCCTTATAATGTTTGTACAGCAGTGCAATCGGCTTTGAGTGCAGGCGCTGGTATGGAATATCCTACTATTACTGTAATTGGAAAGTCTTATGATGCTTATAGTTTAGACCAAGTCATTACACATGAAGTAGGACATAATTGGTTTTATGGTATTTTAGCTAATAATGAACGTATGTATCCTTGGATGGATGAAGGTTGGAATTCTTATATAGAAAATCGCTATACAGATACTTATTATGGAGAGGCTTATGGCAATGCTTATTTTTCTATGGTTTTGCAAGCGCACAGAGGTAAAGAACAACCTATTAATACTCCTGCCGATGAAGCTACTTATACGAATTATTATGTAACGGCTTATGCTAAACCTACTTTAGCTTTTAGACATTTGGAAAGGTATTTAGGCACTGAAAAAATGGACATTATTTTGAAAAAATATTTCGAAACTTGGAAATTCAAACACCCTTATCCAGAAGATTTAAGAACATTAATTGAGGCTGAAACTGGCGAATCTATGGCTTGGCTTTTCGATATAGTAATAGGCACTGCCAAACGTGTAGATTATGGCATAAAAAACTATAAATATGAAAATAATCGTGCAGAACTTACTATAGTAAATAAAGGCGATGCACCTATTATTTTTTCTTTGGGAGGGCATGCGGCTAATGATAAAATTATTACCGAGCAATGGTTTTCTTTTAATGGAAAGGATACTACTATTATTTTAGAAAACTTGCCTGAAAATGTACAAAGTTTTGAAATTAATGCTTATGCTAAAGGTCAATCTTTAGATGTGAATTTGAGCAATAATAAGGCTTATGTAAATAAGTCAGCTAAAAATTTTAAAATTAACTTAGGCTTAAATGCTAAAAATATTTATCAAAAAAGCTTAAATATTATTCCAATTTTAGGCTCTAATGTCAATGATGGTTTTATGTTAGGTTTGGCGGCTTATAATTTGCCTGTACCACTCAAAAAATGGCAATATTATATAGCGCCACTTTATGGTTTCCGTAGCCAACAAGTTGTTGGTTCAGCCAATTTAGAATATAACCATTATAATAGTAATGCTGGTAATCCTGATGTATTTAGAGGTTTTACTTTAGGCTTAAATTATAAAGCATTTAATTATAATCGTCGTGAAATAGAAGCACTGAATACTACTTATGATTTGCGTTATGATAGATTCAATTTATATGGTATTTTATGGTTACCTCGCAAAGTAGTTGCTTATGCAACGGAGCATTATTTAATGTTAGAAAATTTGCTTATTAGCGAGCAATATGCTCAATTTAATTTTGATTCTATAGGTTTAAATGGTGTAAGCAGTAATAATCGTCGTATGCGCTCTACGCATCGTATTACGCATGTTTATAATAAAAAACATCCATTTTCGCCTTATAGCTTCAAAACAGAATTGACTTATGCTAATTATGAAAGCAGTAATGCTGTCAACCACTTTATAAAATTAAGCACTACAGCCGAATTCTCTTGGACCTATTTAAATAATAAAACTATTGATTTTAGACTTTTCGCTGGCGGATTTATTTATAATACAGATAGAGATTTTGGTGCTATGCCTCTACAAATGGCATCTAGAAATATTAATGATTATCATTATGATGGTTATTTTGGAGGTCGCAATCGCCAAACAGGCTTCTGGAGTAATCAAATTATGCTTCAAGAAGGTGGCTTCAAAACGCCTTTAGCTGCCAGCGTCGCAGATGGTCATAGCAATAGCTTTTTAATGTCTATGAATTTAAAATTTAGTTTACCTTTTGGCATTAGTCCTATAGATAAAGTGATAAAAATTAAGCCTTATCTAGATGCTGGTTATTTCCTCAATACAGAACCTTCTATGAATATTAATGGTTTCAAAGACCAATTTATGTGGAATGGCGGTTTTATGATTGAATTTGGGCAAAATATTGGTGGCATTTATTTCCCATTAGTAGGTAGCTCAAATATTATGAATCAAACCAAATCATTAGGTAATTTTGGCAAACGTATTTCTTTTGCTTTCAATATTGATAAATTATATAAAAATCGAGTATTTAGAAATATAGATTTATAAAGCATTTAAATAAAAAAAGGTATCGCTCTTTAAAATTAGAGTGATACCTTTTTTATAGTATTTAAAACATAGTTTTTATTTATTCGGCGGCAGCCAAGCCAGCATGATAACCACCAGTCCAAGCAGCTTGAAAATTGAAACCGCCTGTAATGGCATCAATATCTAAAATTTCACCTGCTAAGAATAAATTTTTATGAATACGGCTTTCAAAACGTGTGAAATCCACCTCATCCAAATCTACACCACCAGCAGTAACGAATTCATCTTTAAATGTACTTTTTCCTTGTACATTCATTTGACAAGCCGTAACCTGATCGGCTAAATCTTGCATTTCTTTCTTTGTGCAATTTGCCCAAGTTTGTGTATCTGCTATACCTGCCGCAGCCACTAATCTTTGCCACAAACGTGTTGGCATATCAAATTGTGGATATTTTTCAATATGGCGTTTGGGTGTATCCGATTTTAGAGAAAGGAATATATCCAATACTTCTTTATTCGTATAATAACCTGCCCAATTGATTTCTATTTTAAATCTATATTCTAATTCATGTAAACGACGTGCTCCCCAAGCTGAAAGACGCAATACACTTGGAGCGCTAATTCCCCAATGCGTAATCAATAAGGGACCTTCTGCCTGTAAAGCTTTCTCCCCTATTACTTTTACTTTTGCTTGCGGAACACTAATACCAGAAAGCCCTGTCAAACGAGGATCTCTTATATTAAAAGTAAATAATGAAGGTACTGGTTTTATAATATTATGTCCTAAATGTTCTAACATTTGCCATACACCAGGCGCACTACCTGCTGCTACCAAAACACATTCAGCTTCATAAATATTACCATTGCCTGTATGTACTTCAAATACGCCACCTTCTTCCTGCGGAGGTACAATTTTATCTACACGCACACTTGTTCGAATATCTATATCCAAAGCTCTTGCTGTATTTAAAAGTGCATCCACCACCGTTTGCGAATCATTCGTAATTGGAAATATACGACCATCTTCTTCTACATGCGTTTCTACGCCATGATTTTCAAACCATTCTAATGTTTGTTCTGTAGAAAAACGTTTAAATGGTCCTAATAAAGCTTTACTACCTCTAGGATAATTTTTTACTAATTCTCGAGCATCATAGCAATCATGTGCCAAATTGCAACGACCACCACCAGAGATTTTTACTTTTTGCAATACCTCTTTACCACGCTCCAAAATAGTTACTTGCGCAAAATTATTATTTTCAGCACAAGTTATAGCACCAAAAAATCCCGCAGCACCGCCACCAATTACAACCAATCGCTTGGCATTATTAATATTCTGTTTTTTCATTCTGTTTTATCAGATATCTTCCGAATTATCTTTTTCATTTTTTTGGGAAAGGGAGTTTGGCATTGAATCTTTATTTTGATTCACTTGCGTATAGTCCATTGCCTCTTCCAACAAATCAACAATCACCATCAATTGTGTATTATCTAATGTTTTGATAAGGGATTTACCCACTTTCAAAATACCAGATTGCCCCATATTTACTGCCATCATAAAAGTTTTAGTTGTAATCATGCTCAACTTAGCTCTTTTAATAGGCTGTACAAATAAATAATCCATACCCACACTCGAAATTTCTTCTATACAGTCGAATAGTTGTAAGGCAAATGGTCTTTTATCTTTAGCGGCTTTTACCTTTTTTATTAATTCAGTGACTTTATGATATAATGCTGGCGATATAGGAAATCCAAATTTTTTTTCCTGCATAAGTATTCTTCTATTTATGGCCAAAAATTAGCACAGTATACAAATATAATCTATTGTAGCTTATAGCACAAAAAATTATATACGTTACTTATAGAAAAAATACTTATTTTTTAACGCAATAAATTAATAGGACGAGTTACTTGCCCACCTGTACCTACAGTAATGCGATAAAAATACATACCATTAGCCAATTGTTCTGCTGGTTGCCATTGGAAAATATGCTCCCCTGCTTCTCTTGTCTCATCTGCTACTACGGCAACCTCTCTACCTAATGCATCCAAAACACTAATACGTACATCACCTGCTTTTACTAAGGTCATATATACAGCAGATTCATATTGTACAGGATTAGGGAAAATTTTTACTGTTTCTACTGTTTGATGGAAAATCTCATCTGCACTTAATGCAGCACAAGCATCTGTAATTACTGTATTACAATAAGTACGTTTTGCTAAAGAACAATCCAAGATAAATGGATTAGGTTTATCTTGTTGATAACCTGCAATAATCCATGTACGATGCCATTCTAAAGAATCCACTGGATCTTCCATATGCCAACGACATAAAGTTTCTCTTTGTAATTCAAAGAAATCAGGATCACGGCTATCTGCTTCAGCTTTATACATAGTATAAAAATAGAATACAGCACGGGCTACATTTCCTTTTACCTTATCTCTTGGTTCAAACTTTACATTAGATTGTAATTTACTATATAAATGTCTCTGATTTTCAGGCGGACGAGCACTAGTAGAAGTAGTACCAATATACCAATTTGTTACTAAATTATCAGGGATTTCACCATAAGGCCAATTGCTACGACCTGAATTTGCACCAGCACGTGCAGGGAATAAAATATGCATATCTTCACGACCCGCTATATCAGCCCCTTTACTTTGTGGATAAGCATGCTCAGCATTAATACCATTTGTACCACCATTATCTAGTAAATGTGCTCTAGCAGTTGTAGTACCCAAATAATCTGGCAAATGTCTTTTCATCCCTGTATAAAAACATTCTACACTATCTTGATCATCTTTATATACTTTTACATAGAGTGTATCACGAGCATTAGGCATGCCTGTATAATTTAAAGTTAAATAAGAAGGTTTATACCCAACCTTCAAATTAAGTAAAAGTGTTTCACCTGTTTGTCCAGGGAAAAGCGTTGTAGAACTATAAAACTGCGCCATAGCAAAAGCCCAAGTGCAGCATGCTACAAAAGCTGTTAAGAGAAATTTATTCATAGCCTATACAATAGAATTAATGAATGAGAAAAGTAAAAAAGTAATTAATGAACATATAAAATCTTATAGAGGTGCATTTTTTCTATTTTTTTTAAAAAATATAGCAGCTCTATGAGCGAAAGTAAGAGAATTTAATCGCTTCGTAAAAGATTGTATCATCTTTCTGATAATAAAAATAAAAAAACGATACGCCTTACGTAACGTAAAGCGTATCGTTCAACAAAATATTCTAATTTATATGGCTTATAAATCCAATAATAAACGTACTGGATCTTCTAATAAACGTTTCACTTTTACTAAGAAAGTAACTGAAGAGCTACCATCAATAATACGGTGGTCATAAGAAAGTGCAATGTACATCATTGGACGAATTTCTACTTGACCATTTACTGCTACTGGACGCTCAATTGTTGCATGCATACCTAAAATAGCAGATTGTGGTTCATTGATAATTGGTGTAGACATCATAGAACCAAATACACCACCATTCGTAATTGTAAATGTACCACCGCTCATTTCTTGAAGTGTAAGAGAACCATTACGTGCTTTTTTAGCTAAAGCTGCTATTGAATGTTCAATTTCACCTAAGTTTTGAGATTCTACATTTTTCACTGGTGGCACTACCAAACCTGTTGGTGTAGAAATTGCAATTGAAATATCTGCATAATCGTGATAGATAATATTATTACCATCTTCAGAAATTTGTGCATTTACTTCTGGCATTTCCATTAATACTTTAGCACATGCTTTAGCAAAAATAGACATAAAGCCTAACTTAATACCATATTTCGCTAAGAAATCATCTTGATATTTTTTGCGTAAAGCTAAGATATTTGTCATATCTACTTCGTTGAAAGTAGTCAACATTGCCGTATTATTTTTTGCAGAAACTAAGCGTTTTGCAATTGTACGACGCATGCGAGACATTTTCTCTTCACGTACATTTCTACTATAAGTAGCAGCAGGAGCTGTTGCTGTAACAGCCGCTGAAACTTCTGTTTTAGCTGCTGGTTTTTCACTTGCTGGTGCAGCTGCTGGTTGGTTAGCTGCAGCTTTTTGTGCATCATCTTTAGTAATACGGCCATCTTTACCTGTACCGTTTACATTAGCGGCATTAATATTATTTTCATCTAATATTTTGCGTGCTGCTGGTGATGGATGACCAGTAGCATAAGTTTGCTCTTGGTTTGTTCCAGCTGGTGCAGAACTTGCAGCTGGTGCTTCTGCTTTAGGTGCTTCTGCTTTAGCTTCAGTGCTAGCGCCACCTGTTGCAGAAGTATCAATTTTAGCTAACATGCCACCGATAGGAATATCGTCACCTTCTTCTGCCACCCAAATTAAAGTACCTGCTTGTTCTGCAGGCACATCAATACTAGCTTTATCAGAATCTAATGTACAAATAATTTCATCGCGCTCTACATAAGCGCCATTCGGCTTTACCCAAGTATTAAGCGTTACCTCTTTTACAGCTTCGCCAATTTGTGGGACAATAATTTCTATGATACTCATTTTGTGATGGTATGGTTATATATTGAACGTGTGTGTTGTAGAAAGTAGAACTATTTAAAATAAACAGCTCCAAAGCTAAAAAGTTTTTTAATTATATTAAGGGAAAAATAGAATTTTATTCTATTTCAAAAGATTAAAATTTTGCCATATCCCCTTTTCAAAAAAAAATCTTCTACAAAGTTAAGATTTAATTAGCTTTTTTGTAATATTTTCTTTCTTTGTTGGCTTTATTTTTGTTTTTTCATTGACTTGTTTATCAGTCATTTTATTTTTTGAGGAAGGGAGTTTTGCTTTTGAGTTTTTAATAATTTTTATATTCAGCTTTTTCAATTCGCTCAAATATAATTTATGTCCTTCCAATACTTCTTTATTCATTTGCTCTGCTATAGCAATGAAATGCTCATAATTTTGCATTAAATGCTGATGTAATTTATCTACATCTTGCGGATTTTTGAGTGATTGTCTATGCGCTCTACCAATTTGTGTTCCTACAGAATATGCCAAATCCAATTGATGAATAGTTTCCATTTTTTGGCGCAATTTTATACTAAAACTTGGTATTTGTCTGCCCCAAAACTCTATACCTTGATAAGTAGTAAAACCCATTCTTAATTCTATACCAGGCGCATATAAATTCGAGGCATGTATCATACGTTCGCCATGGTGGGCATAAGGATTATAATAAAATTCATTATCTGGGTCTTGATAAACCGTTTTAATGTCTAGAAAAATCCTATCTAAAGTTTTATTTTCTAGGTCTTTAGGTGCCAATAAAATTAGGAAACGTCTATTACCAAAAGAACCCATAGCCTGCCCTATTTCCTCTATAGTATAATTATCCAACAAATTCAATTCATTGCGAGATTCCAAATAGCCTTTTAAAACAGCATTAGCCATTTCATGATTTAAAGGCAAAGGATTTTCTTTCAATTTTACATACCATTTTCCCTTATTACGAATATATTCATTAGTAGTTTTATTCCACATTTTAGGCATAGTATACAACATACTAGATACTTGCTTGAAAGGCAATTCTGGTATATAAAAACCACGCAAATACCCTTCAATAAAATATTCCAATACTATATCGGATAAAAAACGATTATTTAGTTTTTTATTTTTATTTTTCAGTGCAACAGAAGAAATAAAACGTACAATATCCCAAGCATAAGGTCCTATACGAGAACGGTCAAAATCAACCATAGCCGCCCCTTTATCTGTAACAACAAAGTTTTCTATATGCGGATTGCCATGCAAAAATACTTGTGGCATATCTTGCTGCGGAATTAATTCAGCAAAACGCGCTTGCATGCGCATACTCATAGAACGAAAATAAAAGAAAGCACCGCGTTGTCCATCTTGATAATTCAAAATATTCAATAATTGGTCTTCTTGCGGTTTTTTGAAAAAAGAATCTGCCATGCGTTTTTTTAGGTATAAAGCTTCTAAAAGATTTTTACAAAGTGCTACAATACACTATAAAAATATGCTTTATATTGCAGCGGTATTGATTGCGAGCATCAAAAAGAATTGATTTTAAAATCGTTAAGGTTTTAATACAAAAAATGTCTCTTTACAAATATAAGCAAAAAGCACTAAAATATATAGAGTTTTTTATACTCCATAAAATAGACTGTCTTCTTATTCAAACTCAAAATATCATGAATATTATACAATACAAATTTTGTCAATTTTTACGTTTATGTGTATATACTTTTGCACTAGTTTGTTTATGGCAACCTAATACACTATTGGCACAAGTAGACGATAAATATTATGATAGTGATGAAACTATAGATACTTTCGCACAAATTCAAAACACCACTAAAGCTAAAGAAAAAAAGCAAAGAGATTATACTGGACTTATTTTAGGCGCTGATTATCAATTTGGTTTAGGCACTAGTGTATTTATAGATTTTTCGCCTTATATAGGCTATAAATTTTATGATAGGCTTACAATAAATATAGGTATACCTTATATGTATTACTATCATATGACTTATAAAGAATCTTCTCATGTTGTTGGCTTACGTGGATTTATACGCTTACGTCCTATAGTGAATGGCTTTGGTAAAAATCTTTTTTTGCATGGAGAAGCAGAGTATCTCAATTGTTATTTAGGCTATAATCGCAATACATCTGCTACCCCTAATTATAATCAAAACCGCTATATAAAAGAAAATGCTAATGGTTTTAATGTAGGTATAGGTTATGTGAATAATTTTAGTCAAGGATTTTCAGCTACTTTACAAGTACTATATAATCTTAATTATACTAGCAATCATCCTGTATATGCTAGTCCTATTATTTTTAGGATTGGTTTTATGTATGCCTTTTAAAACAAAAAAGCATAGCTTTACTATATGGTAAGGCTATGCTTTTTATATAATGGCTTATTTCTTTTTATTATACTTTTCATTATTAAATTTCTCTTGGAAAACATTCCAAGGCGTTACAAAGAAATGATCCTCTGCCAAATAATGCATAATAGCATCAAAAGTAGGTATATCTAAATATCCTGGTATACGTTGCAACATTTTTACATCTTCATTCATAAAAAGTACTGTTGGATAGCTCATTTGACCTTCTAATAAAGAAGCTGCCAATTCATGATAACCACGACGTTCTTGAGGCACATATTTGAAAGTATAACCTCCAAATTTTATTTCTTCTTTTTGCTCTGCATTCAATTTTACAGGATAGAATTTTTCATTCAAATAAGGATAAATTGCTGGATTTTGAAAAGTTTCTTTATCCATTTTTATGCACCAACCGCACCAATCAGTATAAACATCTATAAATATTTTCTTAGGTTTACGCCCAGCTTTTTTGTCTTTTTCTATAGCTGCTACCGCCTCTTCAAAAGTATACCATTTTACATTACTAGTTTTGGTAGCTGGCGCTACAGTTGTTTTGGCTGCACTAGTGCTTGTAGCGACATTTTGTGCGCTAGCAGACAAAGGGCTCACACAAAAAGACAGTATCGTACAAAATGCAAAAAAAAGCGTATTAGTTATCTTTGTCATAGTTGAGATAGGTAGTATAATTTTGATAATAAGTATGTCGAATATATCTAATTTAATGAACAAGTTCAAATAAAAAAAGGAATCTAAATATACAGTTTTATGAAAAAATTAATAGTAGCAGTTGGCGGCGCAAGTGGCGCTATTTATGCCAAAGTACTATTCGACAGATTAGTACAATATAAACATCAATGGGAAAAAGTTGGTATAGTTATGAGCAAAAATGCTCAATTCAATTGGGAATATGAATTAGGCAACACAGATTTCAAAAATTATCCTTTTGATTTTTATGATAAACATGATTTTTTTGCACCTTTTGCTTCAGGTTCTGCCAAATATGAAACCATGATTGTTTGTCCTTGTTCTATGGGATTAATGGGTAGAATAGCGGCTGGTATTTCTGATGATTTAAGTACTCGTGCAGCCGATGTCATTCTTAAAGAACGCAGAAAACTTATTCTTGTAGTGAGAGATACGCCTTATAGTTTGATTCATATTAATAATATGCAAACTTTAACACAAGCTGGCGCTATTATTGCTCCTGCAACCCCCTCTTTCTATAGCAAACCAAATACTTTTGAAGCGTTGGCTGCTACTGTAGTAGATAGAATTTTAGATTTGGCTGGTTTGGATTTAAAAGACACTTATCGTTGGTCTGAAAACACAGCAAATACAGATTAACCTTCTAATAAATAACAAGTAGAAAACACTGTAATCAAAATTAAAGGCAATTCCCCTAATATAATTCCTAATATCATCCAAGTATAGCGCATTCCTACTACTCTAGCCATATATGCCACTAAATCTGTAGGCACAATAGGCAGAAAAGACCATAATACGACTAATAATATAGCATATGGTTTACTCAAAGCCTCTTTTATTTTATCCATCTTTTCAGGATACTTAGCTTGTAAAGTCTCTGCTAATCCCATCCATTCAGCAAAATAATACAAAAAAGAAGCACCAAATACAGCATTAAATAAAGAAATTACTATTACTAATATTGGATTGTCTGGAAACAATAAAGCACCTGCTACAATAAAAGGTGTATTAGGAATTAAGAAAAAACCACTAATAATGCAAATTAAAATATAAACTAACCAAATATAGCCTTCAAATCTTGCAAAAAAAGTGACTAAATTTTCTCTCGTTAGTACTTCAGGATAAAGCATAAGGTAGACCATTAGTCCAATTACTATACTCAACCATATATATATAATAAGCTTTTTAAAAGTAGAAAAACTTATTGTCATAGAATATCAAAAGGGAGTTTAATGTATAATTTTTTTTTGAAAAGGGGATATGGTCAAATATAATAAAGAAAAAACAGCCTCCTAGTATTAGGAGGCTGTTTTTTAATTTATTTAAATAAATTATAACTATTTTTTAGCAGTCAACTCTTTTTTCAAGTCTAAATTATCAATAAATTTAGTGGTAAAGTTGCCTGATAAAAAATCTTCGTTGCGCAATAACATTTGATGGAAAGGAATTGTTGTTTTAATACCTTCTGCCACGAACTCATCTAAAGCACGTTTCATTTTCTCAATACATTCCTCTCTTGTACGTGCTCTACAAATTACTTTTGCAATCATAGAGTCATAATATGGCGGCACTGTATAACCTGCATATACATGCGTATCTACACGTACACCATGTCCTTTAGGACTATGGAATGAAGTAATTTTACCTGGAGATGGACGGAAATCATGTAAAGGATCTTCAGCATTAATACGACATTCAATAGCATGCATTAATGGCACATAGTTTTTACCTGAAATAGGCTCGCCCATAGCAATTTTAATTTGCTCACGAATCAAGTCAAAATCAATAACTTCTTCAGTTACTGTATGCTCTACTTGAATACGTGTATTCATTTCCATGAAGTAGAAGTTTTTGTATTTATCTACCAAAAACTCTATAGTTCCTACACCTTCATAATTGATAGCTTTAGCAGCTTTGATAGCAGCTTGTCCCATACGATCACGTAAATCTGCATCTAAGAAAGTAGAAGGCGATTCTTCTACCAATTTTTGATGTCTACGTTGAATAGAACACTCTCTTTCTGAAAGATGACAAACATTACCATATTGGTCACCAGCGATTTGAATTTCTATATGGCGAGGTTCTTCTACAAATTTCTCTATATATAAACCACCATTACCGAAAGCTGCTTTAGCTTCTTGTTGAGCAGATTCGAATTTTTCTACCAATTCGTCTTCACTCATAACTAAACGCATACCTTTACCACCACCGCCAGCAGTAGCTTTTACCATTACAGGATAACCTATATTGGCACAAATTTCTCTAGCTACATTCAAATCAGAAACCAAACCTTCTGAACCCGGAATAACAGGTACACCAGCTGCAATCATAGTTTCTTTTGCAGTGATTTTATCCCCCATTTTGCGAATATGCTCAGGTGTTGGTCCGATGAATTTAATATTATATTGTCCGCAGATTTCTGCAAATTGTTCATTTTCTGCTAAGAATCCATAGCCAGGGTGTACTGCATCTGCACCAGTAATTTCTACTGCTGTCATGATACGACGCATATCCAAATAAGATTGGCTACTAGCGGCAGGACCTATACAAACTGCTTCATCAGCAAAACGTACGTGTAAGCTTTCGCGATCGGCTGTAGAATATACTGCTACAGTTTTCAAGCCCATTTCTTTACAAGTACGAATGACGCGAAGTGCGATTTCGCCACGATTAGCGATTAAGACTTTTTTAAACATAAATGCTAATTTAAAAATATAAGCATATATAAGGGTGTAGGCAATTTCGTAGCGCATTGCGCTACAAATTATAAAGGCTTTAAGGAAATAGCCATACTCCCTTTTTCAAAAAAATAAAAAAGAAGAGAAAATTTATTCTATATCCTTCAAGCCTCCATAAACTATGCATTGTGGGTACGCCCCTACAAAATGTGTTTTCAACCAATGAAAAAAATTACATCGGCTCGATTAAGAATAATGGTTGATCATACTCTACTGGAGCAGCATTTTCCACTAATACTTTAACGATACGACCGCTTTGTTCTGCAACTACATTATTGAACAATTTCATTGCCTCAATAATACAAAGAACGCTGTCTTTCTCTACAACGTCACCTACTTTTACGAATGGTGCTTTATCAGGAGAAGATGCACGATAGAATGTACCTACCATTGGCGATTTAATTTCTACATAATTACCTGTAGATTCTACCGCTTTAGCTGCTGCTGGTGCTTCTGCTACTGGCGCCTTTGGCGCTGCTGCTACTGGCGCTGGAGCTGGTGTATTTACTGTTGCTGCTGGCATAGCTGGAGCTGCCGTTGGTAATGTTGTAGTAATAATATTGCCCGCTGTAGCTTGCCCTTTATGGCTGATATACTTATCTGTACGGATATTGAGATAAAAATCTCTATCTTCTAATTTGAACTCACCAATATTACTATGTTGTAATAATTCTAAAAGTTCCTTAATTTGTGCGAAATCTAACGACATATATTAATAATATATTAGTTTGAAGGGCAACTTTGCCGTGAAAGAATAAGCAAATTTAACAAGCATAAGTCAATTCGCAAACTTTTTTAGTTAATATCTCACTACATCTGCTAACAAATCAACTATTATGTCTTCTTTTTCAGTATGGTTAAAAAATAGATTAACTGTTCAATTATTATGGATTTTTTGGAGTTTAATGCTATTTATAGGCTTTTTATGTTCTAAATTTTTAATTACTTTAGCTTTAATTTTTCCTTTTGTTTGGGCTTTAATAGAACGTTTTAGAAAAACCCCTTTAGAAAAAAATAATTTTCGCCAACCTGTTTATTGGGCGCTGACAGGTACTTATTTACTAATGTTATTCGGCAGTATTTGGAATGCCAATGATACTACAGAATTGATTACTCGCTTGAGAGTAAACCTTGCTTTTCTTACTTTACCTATTGCTTGGGCTTTATTACCCAGAATAGAAATGAAAACCATACAAATTATTATTAAAGGATTTTTGTATTGTTTAATAGTAGGATTAATATGGACTTTTGTGAATTATGCTTTAGATTATGAAGCCATTAATGAATCTTTAGAACGCAGTAAAGCTATACCTGTTCCTCATAAAGATCATATTCGATTTAGTTTAATGGTTTGTTTGGCAGCCTATATGGCGCTTTGGTTAGGCAAGCAGGAAAACAAAAAAGTTTATTATTTTTTAGCTATATGTTTTGCTATAAGTTTACATATTTTGGCAGTACGTAGTGGACTTTTAGCTTTTTACTTGACGCTTTTAGTAGTTGTTTTAGTTTACTTTTTCAAACAAGGAAAATATTTAATAGGGAGTATGGCTTTAGTTGTTCTATTTATGTTGCCTTACTTGGCTTATCTAAATCTTGAAAGCTTCCGCAATAAAGTAGCCTTAACCATACACAATATAGAATTAATGCAAGAAGGGTATGTAGGCGAATACTCCGATACTAGAAGATTACTTTCTTATAAAATTGGTTGGGAAGTATATAAAACTGCTCCATTTTTAGGAATAGGTATAGGTAATATACAGCCAGAAGTATTTAAAATTTATGAAAAAAATTATCCTGAACAAAGTCCTATAATGCCACATAATCAATATTTATCTTATCTTATTGGATTGGGGGCTATTGGTTTATTTATATTTTTAGCGCTTTCGGCTTGGGTATTTTGTTATAAAAGCTCGTATAAATCTTTTTTAGTCCTTATTTTTTATATTATTTTCTTTTCTTCTTTTCTAACAGAAAATACGCTTTTCATTAGTGTAGGCAGTAATCTTTATGTTTATTTCTTGCTTTTATTTGTCAATGTAGCAGCTATACAAAGAGCAGATGCTTTAGAAAAGAGGAATGAAATTTTATAATTTTTGTCTTATCTTTGCTTTTTTAATTTTCTAAGCAGATTTAATATTGCCAAAGAATGAAAACATATGCTCTATATATCAAGTCTTTTATTGCTTTAGCAGCGATTCTCCTATCGCAGAGTTGTAATGTAATAAAACCTGATAAAAAACCAAATCCAACAACCAATAACAAAGTACAGCCTATAGTTAAGCCAGATACTATTGTCAAATATGATACAATTAGTATTGGTAAATATGAAAAACGTGTAGATAAAATCTATACTTATGAAGGCAAAACTATTAAAAAAGATAGTGTTACTACTATAGTAAATCTTACTCAAAAACGTATTGATAGCTTAAATAATTTAAGCAATGCTATTGCCGATAGTATTAGTAAAAATATACCAGAGCAAATTCAAAAAGTACATGGCAAAAAGATAAACTATAATATAGCTATTCTTATGCCTTTTATGACAGAATCCGCACGTACGGCAGAAAATGAAGCTAAATCTTTAAGAGCTACAGAGTTTTACGAAGGTGCTTTATTGGCTTTAGATACTTTGCGTAGAGAAAATGTAAACTTGAATATTCATGTTTATGATACACGTGATAATGATACTACTTTAGCGACTATTTTAGCTTTAGAAAAAGTACAAAGTGCAGACCTTATTATTGGTCCAATGACAACAAATGAATTGCGTACAGTAGCGCAATATGCTATGGAAAAAGAAATTCCTTTGCTTTCGCCGCTTAATCCTCGTTTTGTATTAGAGAGCGCTAGCCCAAATTTCTTACAACTTAGCCCTAGTTTGAATACGCAAATGCAATATGTCTTCAAACATGTACAAGATAAATTCCCTCGTCGTAATATTAATTATATTATTGCTGGTACAAAAAATGATTCGGCTAGTGTAATGCAAATTGCAGAAGCTTATAAAGTATTTAGCAACAATACGAATGCAAAATTCAAAACTTATTTGAGCACTACTACTCAATTCTCTAATGAGGAATTTGCTAAATTAATTGACAAAACGGCTTATAATGTAATTATTGCACCTACTTTATACGAAACTTTTGTTTTCAGCTTAGTGTCTTCTCTTACAACGGCAGGTAGTGCCAATACTACTACTGTCAATCCGAATGCACGTTCTAGCAATGAATATATGTTGGTTGGTTTGAGCCAATGGCGTTATTTTGAAAGCATTAATTTTGAATATTATGACAAACTCAATTTACATATTCCTAGCGAATTGTATTTAGATTTTACACAATCTAGTACTCAACGTCTCAAAGAAAATTATTTCAATAATTATGGCATGGCTCCCAGAGAATTTGCTTTTATTGGTTTTGATGTAATGTTGTTTGCAGGACGTATGTTGCACAAACATGGCACTGGTTTTATAGAAAAATTGCCACAAGAGAAATTTGTAGGTCGTCATACTACTTTCCAATTTGAGCCTGTTTATATAGAACAAGCCATAATGCCTAGCACTGAAAATTTGAAAATCAGACAGGCAGATTACTATGAAAATAAATATATTAATTTCTTGAAGTTTGAAGAATATACTTTAAAGAAAACGAATTAAACTTTTCTCAATGAAGTTTTTCTTTTTTTGAGAAAGGGAATATGGAGTTGTTCATTTTTAAGTGAGCAGCTCCATGTTTTTTTTAATTCGAGCGGGATAGCAGCGGACGCCCGAAGGGCTGGAGCG
>X137_Gaur__coassemble_46_pt1 | contig 59955 bp, 52 predicted proteins | sample X137_Gaur__metabat2_high_PE_006 | metagenome-assembled genome bin X137_Gaur | reverse complement strand
GATACCATAATAGTTGGTGGAGCAATATCTGGGAAACGTGTAATAGACAATCTACTTAGACCCAAAATACCCAGAATCACAATTAATAACGAAATCACTGTGGCTAAGACGGGACGGTCTATAATTTTAGACAGCATATATATATGATTTAAAAATAATTTTAGAAATTAAAGTAAAATTATTTAGCAGATTGTTGTGCTACAATATTAGGTTTTACTAGAGAACCATGATTAAGCACGTCAATTCTATTAATAGCAATTTTATCGCCTGCTTGTACACCAGATTTTACAAAGAAATCATCTTTTGATGCACCCGAAACGTGTAAAGGAACCATACTTACTGTATTATTACTTTCCAACTTATAGACAAATTTTCTATCTTGAATATCCTTAATTGCTAATTTGGGTAAAGGCAAAATATTATTCAATGTTTTATGAATAATAACACGACCAGTACCACCCGAGCGCAATAATTTTTTAGGATTAGGGAATATTGCTTTCATAGCTATACTACCAGTATTAGCATCAATATGCCCACTTGCTGTTTCCAATTTGCCTTTATATTCATAAATAGAACCATCGGCAATCATTAATTCAATATTATCAATAGGTTCTTCTGTAGAATATTTCATTTTTTCATAAGCGATAAAATCTGCTTCACTCATAGAGAAATACACAAATACATTATTAATCTCAGATAAAGTAGTTAGTGGTTCTTCATCATTAGGTGTGATTAAGTTACCTATACGATTGGGAATACGACCAATATAGCCACTTACAGGTGCTTTAATAAGGGTAAAATCAGCATTAATTTTTGAAGAAGTAAGAGCAGACTGAGCTTGAGCTACTTGTGCAGTAGCGGCATCATAATTTGCTTGCGCTGTTTTGAGTTGAATTTCTGAAATTACATTTGCCTCTACCAAAGGTTGTAATCGCTCTACTTCAATTTTTGCATTAGCTTGTGCGGCTATAGCAGCATTCAATAAAGCTTTATCTGTATCTACTTGCTGATTATAGACATCAGCCTTAATTTTGAAAAGAACTTGTCCTTTATTTACGTGTTGTCCCTCTTTGACAAAAATTTCTTCCAAGTAGCCAGATACTTGAGCTTTTACATCTACATTATATTCGCCTTCTATAGAGGCTGGATAAGCACTAGAAACAGAAGCATTATCCTGACTTAAAACAATAAAATCTACCTCTTGCGCCAAGGATTCCATATTCTCTTCTACAGAATTATTAGAAGTACAAGCCGACATGGAGAAGATTAACACAAAACACAAAAAAACATTCAATTTCATTTTATAAGTATTATTCCTATTTCTAAAAAAAAAATTAGAGACTTTCACGATACAAGTATAATGATATAGTAAGTGATTAGGAAGTATTTTAAATGACTTAATTTTTTATTAACGAATAAGTTGCTATATGTTAAAAAAGACTTAAAATCATCTTAATCAAGCTTAAAAAGACCTTAAAAACACGTCTTTTTTTAATAACAAATTGTTAAAAAATAATTTTTAATCATAAAAAACTGCATACAAGAATAATTTCTTATATGCAGTTTAAAGACTTATTTATAAAGCCATAAATGTTGTATTTCTGCTCTAGGAATATAACATTTTATAGTAGTAGGATTATCTTTGAATTCATGTGGTTGATATAATAAAAGTATATTATCATCATCAACAAAAGACATATGTTCAGGTAATATAGGAGCTTTTGAAAAAACATTTACCGAACTCCCTTTCTCATCGAAAAACTTCCCTTGTTCATACAATTTTTGTATTTGTTTCAAGACTTCTGTTTCTGAAACTTTAAAGAGATTTTTGCGCTGAATAAGATTGTGCTCTTTCATATCATAATTGATAATCCAAGTATGTTGTTTTTGTGGCTGAGTTTCTGTGCCATTTAAAATATAGGCATGAATAGCCAAAGAAAAAATATCAGCACTTTGATAGAGAATTTTATAACTAATCTCTATATGTTTTTGTTCGCCAGCTTTATGTTTTTTTATAATTTGATTTTGAAGGGCGCTAGGCACATCTTTGCCATCTATATTTAATAAATATAAAGTATAAGCGTCAATTAAAGGCATAATACTTTGTTGCAAACGACTAGGCGCAGCTTCCAATTGAGCTTTTTTATAATGAATGGTCAAGCCTTCCGGTAAATTATTAAATTCGAATAATTGTTCTTTTAAAGTAATAGGCGGATTGACTACTAAATTATTTAAATTAGAATTAAGACTTGGTATTAAAAAATTATTTGCTTGTACAGCAAAATTTAAACCTACAAAAAGTGAGGCAGTTAGTAAAAATCTCATAATTATATAATATTAAAGCTTATATAAAAAGGCGAAAGTAATTTCTAATATGGAATATAGCTCTTTAATTTACTGTAGGAGAAAAATATTACCGTTGTTGAAAAAAAATAAATTAAAATCAACCTAGAATTAAAATATAAAGACAAAAAAAGAAGTGTATTAACAAACGTTAGTACACTTCCTTTTATTATTACTAGTTATAAAGCATATTATATATACTTATAGCTTATATTTTTTATTTATTTATAGCGTAAAAAATCCTTTAAAAGGGATTTATCTACTAATAAAGTAGTTGGTTCTGCGCCATAACCTAATTCTTTAGAGGTATAGTAAAATAGGACATTATTTCCCTTATATAAAATTTGCTCAGGTAACATAAAAATAGGAGCAGCATCTATCATATCGAAAATAATACCATGCTCTTTTACATATAGTGGTTCAATAATATCTTGTACTGCTTTGGGATTAGTAAAGAAATCATTTGCGCCAATAAGTTGTTTGCCTGTTTTCGCATCAAAGACTAAATACTCTTTTTCTTTATGGTCTTTTACGGAAACCCCTAACATAGAATAAAAATCCTTTTCTATAATTACAAAAGGTCCTTCTATATGCCCTTTATATTGTATTTTTTTAGTATAACTTTCAGTATTATTGGCTAAATCTTGATGCCATTTTTTAATTTCTTCTTCTATTAAATCTTGTGTAGATTTTCCTTCTATATTAAAGACATCTTTGCCATAATTCATAGTAATGGCTTGCTTTTCATTATCTGCTATGCTAGTATTTATTTTATTAACAATTGCCATATCCCCTTTCTCCAAAAAAACACTTTTAAATTCATAAGTGCAATTATTAGGTAATGTAGGTATAGTATAAGTTTTATTTTGAAAAACAAGAGCATTGCTATCATTGGTAGCAGTTTGTATAGCTGTATTTTCAAGATTATTTGATGTAGAAGCAGGCTGACAGGCTAAGGCACCCAAAATAAAAAAAGCCCCTAAATAGAAATGTAGTTTCATTTGTGTTGTTATAGATAAAAACTAAAAGAATAGATAAATATAAAAAAAAGCCTTTCTATTCAAAAAAATAGAAAGACCTTTTATAATATAATAAAGTAAATTTATTGATAAGCCAATTGTGCAGCTAACTCTGCTTTCGGTACTCTTAATTCAAATGTTCCCATTACATAAGGTCCAATTTCATAAGCATTGTAAAAGAAAATTACATGTTTATCATCTATGGTAATTTCATTAGAAAGGGTAAATTTATTGTCTTCAAATTGGAAGCCAGCAGCATTTAAATCTTTAGGATCGATTTGTGTTTCAAAGAATGCAGCCGCTTCTTTTAAGAAATGAGGAAAAATAATATCTTTAACAGCACTAGTATCTTTAAAAATTTGATAATCTTCAATCAACTCGCCTGTACTAGCCTTGAAATTTAAATATCCATCATAACCATTTCCATGTGCGCCACCAGTCATAGAGTAAGAACTTTCTTCAATTACTACTAAATCTTGCGTTTGACGCCCTTTATAAGACAATTGTTTTTCAAAACCACGATAATATTCTGTCTTACTTTCTTCTACCCAAGCAGCAATTTCTTCATTAATAAGGTCTTGAATAGATTTATTGCCGATTTGACTTTCTTCATTAGCAATATTTAATTTGACTTCTTTTTCAATAATAGCATTAATTTTAGCAATAGCCTCAGCATTATTACCTTTTACTAAAATAGAAGAAATATCATAAGTAGTGCCTTCTGGTAAAGCACTAATATCGTAATTGAAAGGCAATTTTTCAAAAGTATAAGATGGCTTATTATCGCTAATTGGAGCAGCCGTAGAAGTAGTATTATTTGCTGTATTTTCTTTATTGCCACAAGCTGCTAATAAAAGCATAGTACAAGGCAAGGCATATTTTAAGAACTTCATTTTTAATGATTTATAGGCTAAAAAATAAAAAACAAAGTTACAAATATTTTAAAAGATGCATTATATCTGCTAGAGAAATATCTAAATAAATTTCGCCTAAATCTTTAGGAATACCGTCTATAGTAGTATAAATACAATGTAAATTATCTTTTTGATACATTATATAAAAAGGGAGTTCGGTATTATTTATAAATTTTTCATATATACTAGGCGAAATTTGTTGCACAATTAATTGCGTTTTTAGTGCCTCTTGAAAAAAAGCTATAGCCTTTTCTTTCTCTTTAAATAAGTCCTCTTTAGCTATATTTTTGCCAGTTTGTGCATCAAAAAACAAAGTACTTTTTGTAGGTAATAAGCTATTGATTTCCCAATGATAATAATTATTAAATTCTACTATCAAAAGTGATTCGCTTTGATAAGCTAAAGTATATATTTGTTGAATAGACCAAGCATCTAACCAACCATCGCCATGCTCATGCATATAATCTTTATAAGCTTTGATAGTGGCTTGTACAGCTTCTTTTAAATTAGTATATTCAGGAGTATTAGTGGCAAAAACTGCTAAATTTTGTATAGCAATTTCTTCTAAAAAGCGATTAATATTATCACGCATTTTATGTTCGCCACCTTTAAATTTTAAGCTAGTAATTTGTATATCCAAACCTTCAGGCAAAGCAAATTCATGTGCCATAGTTTCAGCTATTAATTGGCTGGAATGGTTGGCTCTAAGTTGAGCATTTTGTATAGGGTCTAGATCTTTGTCTGTATTGGTTGATGTTGCCGTTTGGCAAGAAATCAAGCAAATCAAAATTATCCAAGAATAGTATTTGAATAGTTGCATCATCCTTATAAATAATATAAAATCAATGAGTTTTTAGCGTTTTATAAATATAAGTAAAAAGCAAAAAAGCTGCTTGATTATTTTTATAGCCATAGGCTAAGCCAATATTTTTAAAAGCAAAGGCTAGCAAAAATATAATTTAATTATAATAAATTTAAATTAAAAAGACCTAAGGTTTATATTCCCTTAAGTCTTTAACATTTCAGTAATGAATGATTTTTATTTAGAGCTGCTTTAAGGCAATAAATCGCCAGTTTGAGGATTAAATTGCAATATATATTTTTTATCTTTTTTAGGATTTTCCAAATCTGTAGATATTATAATAACTTTTATAATTTTTGGATAAACTTTGGCATCAACCATCATTTCTATAATAAAGGGTTCATGGCTATTAGCTGCATACCACTCTATCCATTCGCCCAAGGTCATAGTATGTTGAGGAGAAATTTTGCGCCATAAAGTAGCATTAATTTTTTGAGAGGCATTTTGATTATTAGGAATATGAATAGTTAAAAACTCTACTCTGCCTCTAGTTTTAAGATTAGATATAGTTTTTTTTTGCGCTAAATATTGTACTATATCTATATCTTCTATAGTATAAAAAATACCTTTTTCTATTATAAAATTAGTAGGATACTTTTCTATAGATGGTATTACTATATAATCTGTAGCAAAACGCAATATTTTTTCTGTATGCAAAGGCTGATTTGCCAAATGCATAGAAAAATACATAGCAATAGAACCTCTTATAGTATGGGTTGATTTCATAGTTTATAAATAGTATAATTTGTAGGATTTTCAAGTCCCTATAATATACAAAAAATAAACAAAAACCATACTCCCTTTCCCAAAAAAAATTACCCTAATACAAAAGCGTATTAAGGCAAAATATTCATCAGTCAATATATTTTATAAAAATTTTTGCAATAATGACTTAGGTAAAGCTGCTTTATTAGAGTGCTTAGGATGATCACAAATATTATAAGTGAAAATCACATAATTTCCAACTATTTCATATTCATTATCGATATGCGGTAAATTATTATCATTATCAGTTCTACAGAAAACCATTTCGTCATATTCTGTTTCATAATCAATATTATATTTAGATACAGTATTCTCATCATAGACATAAGCCTTATTGTTTCTAAATAAGTTTTTTACCTCTTTTAATAGATTCTTATTATCATCAAATGAAAGTGGTTTAATAAATTCTCCTGTTGTAGGATTAAATTTCATGGTATTAGTATACTCTGACATAGTAGCAAAAGCACCTTGAGTAATTTCTATAGAAATAGTATTAGGATAATCTTTTTCATCAACTCTCATTTCTATTACAGAGGCTCCCAATGTAGCATACTCAGCATAACTTCTAATCTCATCTTGTAATTTAGTGTTAGGGAAGGAAAAATTATTAGTAATGTATTGATTAATCTTTTGAGAAATTTGTGGCTGATTAGGTATATCAATTGTAACTAATTCAATTCTTCCACTTTGTATATTTGTAATTTCAAAATTATATTGCTTCATAATTGCTTCTAGATCAATCTCTTCCACTCTATAGAAACTACCTTTTTTCAGTAAAGATTTGATAGGAAGATTTTCCAATAGAAATGTTTTTTGTGTATTTATTTTTACATTGGCTTGTTCTACAGCTGGTGTTGTATTGTCAGATTTAGTAGTTTCTTGCATATTGCAAGCACTTGATAATAATAAAATAAAAGCGCTAGTAGCTAATAAAAGTGGTTTCATAATCATTATTTTTAAATAAATTATACATTTTAAAATATAAACAAAAACCATACCAAATATTAAAATATAAACAAAAACCATATCCCCTTTCCAAAAAAAAATTGCCCTAATACAAAAGCGTATTAAGGCAAAATATTAATTTAAAAATTTAGCTAAATCTTTCTTTTCTACTACTCCTTGTCTTTCGCATTTTTGAAAAATACAAGTAGCATAAGTAAAAATTATATAATCATCACCTATAGCATCAACACTATATACAGCAGGAAAAACTTCGCCTTTTTTATTAGTATTATAATCGCTATTATCATTTATAATATGCGCAAATTCTTCTTTAGCGGCTTTACCAAAAAGTACTTTTTTTGATTTATCCACACCGCTCATACTATCGTAATAATAAGCTTGATTTTTAGCAATTAAAGCTTCAATTTCTTTATGTATAATTTCATCACTTACATTAAAACCCAAAGAAGTAACTAGCTCCCCTGTTGTAGGATTAATGTTTAATCTTTTAGTTACATTATCCATTTGCCCTAATAAGCTATTGCCTTCTGTAACTAGTATAGAAACCATTTTAGGATAAGCAAATTTCTCTAGCTCAATAGTCAGATAATAATTTTCAAAAGCATTATCATCATCTAATAAAATTAAGTCTAATTCATCTTTTGCTTTGCCAGAAAGTTTAGCTAATGCAGCAGCATTATTTTTGTAAGCAGTTTGCAAGAATTTTATATAATCGCCCATGTCTTTGCAATCATTGCAATAAGCTATAAGGCTTTTAAGAATATTTTCATTAGCTAGTTTAGTAGCATTAGCATCAGCCAGTTTTAATTCTATAAAATTAACCGTACTAGGCGCATCTTGTATATTTAAAAACTTAGCTACATCTATATTTTTTAGTGTATAAAAATCGCCTTTTTCTTCTATAGTCATAGGCAATTCTACTATAGGCGTTTGCGTAGAATTTGATGCAGAATTTTGTATAGGAGCTTGTTGTGTAGCAGCAGAATCGCAGGCTATAAAAAAGCAAGCAAATGCAAAAAATAATAAGCTTTGTTTAATCATTTCGATAGGGTTAATTAAAAAATAATAAAAAAAAAGCAGTTCATTACAAACTGCTTTATCTATACAAATTTAATATATTTTTTTGGGAAAGGGAATATTATGCTTCGCCTTTGTTTATTTTATCCAATACAGCATTGTAAACACGACGTAAGCCTTCTTCTAAAGTAATTTTAGCTTCCCAACCTAAGTTTTCTTTTACAAAATCCATATTGCAATAACGAGAGTGTACACCTACTGGCTTATCCAATAATTGTTTAATATCTGCTTTGTAACCAGCAATCTCTGTAAGAATACCAATTACTTCGCGGAATGAAGTCAAACGCCCCATACCAATATTAATAGCAGTACCATCTTTTATTTTGCCCATAGCCACCAAAATACAATCCAAAACATCGTCAATATGTACGAAGTCACGACCTTGTAAGCCTGTACCCCACACTTCAAATGGATCTTCTTTTTTGGCAGCACGGCGCGCTAAAGAAGGAATTGGATAAGTAAAATCTTGGTCTTCGCCATAGCCAGAAAAAGGACGAATGCAAGTAATAGACACACCATAATTTTGTGCAGCAATTTTTGCTAAATATTCGCCTGTAAGTTTTGACCAACCATAAGTCATATCTGGTTCGCCCATATTCGCAAAATCAATATCAGATTCGCGCAATTGAATAGCATTTTCTGAAGTTTGTTTGCTAATAGGATAAGCAGCACTAGAGCTAGGATATAATACACGCTCTGGTTTATGTCTAGTAATATAATAGAAAAATTCTGCATCAATAGCCAAATCCAAAGCCACTTTCATAGGGTCGCCATCAATAGTAGCACGACCACCTACAATAGCAGCAAAATGGAATACATCAGCAAAACTATCAATAGGCAAACCATATTTTGTGCGGAAGAAACTATTATCAGCTGTAAGCGCACGCAATACATGGCGGAAATCGTCTTTAATGAAAATTAAACGTTGGTCTTCGCCATAAATTTCTAAATCTTGTAAATCTGAATGTTTAGGAATAGATAACCAAGTAGAAGGATGCGTACCTACAGATAAATCATCTACAAAAATAATACGGTCATTGGTAGTAGCATAAAGGCGTTTCACCATGTTGCGACCCACAAAACCACAACCACCAGAAATAAGATGTGTCTTCATTGATATAAATAGGGATTAATATTATGAATTAGATTGATTTTGATTTTGGTCAAGATATTTTGCTAACTCTTCCAAACGTTGTTTGATATGCAAATCTGTAGGATTTTGCGCTTGGCATAATTCCATATGTTTTCTAGATTTTTCATAATCCTTTTGCATATATGCGCCTTGTGCAATATTTAAATGTGTAATTGATAATTCAGTTTTATTTTTCAAACCGAAAGTCAAAGCCTTTTCTAAATTTTCGCAACCTTGAGCTATACGTTTATGATAAAAATCTACTAAACCACTAGCAAAGTAATAATAACCTTGATAGCGTTTAGACAAATAATCAGGTCTTTTAATGCTTGCTAAAGCTTGTTCTGCTGCAGGAATATTACCATTGCGCAAAGCCATAAGCGCTGGCACAATATTACCTTGTTTGAAGTGAGAATAAATCATTAATAAAGCCAAGAGCAAAGCCATTATACCAACATATAAGTTTGCCCAAAAAGTAAAACCAGCTAAAGAGATAGCTAAAAGAATAACGATGATAATAAATTTAAATCGAGAAAAATTCATCTTATTGAGATTATTTAAATAGCTAATGATGTATTTGAATAAAGCAAATTTCTATTTTTTTTTGTTTCTATCCTATTTTTCTCATAAAAGATATACGCCAAGCATTAATAATTCTATTTTTATCTATTCATAGGATTATTTATTATAAATATTATGCGTGCTTTATCATTATTTTTATTCATTACGCTTTGTGTTTATGCTTCTAGTATGCGTAAATCCAATGTTTTGACTTGGGATGTATATGGTTATTCTTTTTATTTAAGTGGATTAATTAATAATAATAGCATTTTACAACCCAAGCATTTAGATAGTATAGATGCAATTTATGCGCCTTGTGGCGAAGTAAAAGGTTATGGACGTTTTGATGTTCCCAACTCCAATAATCAAGTCTATAAATATACTATAGGAACTGCTTATTTTTATGCGCCATTTTATTTTTCAGCACACCTTTATACTAAATATATTAATACTAAATATCCTGCCGATGGCTATTCGCCACCTTATGGTCGATTTTTAATGATAGGTTGGTTGATTTGGGGTTTATTAGGCTTATGGACACTAGGAAAATTCTTATTGCGCTATTTTGATAGCAAAATAGTAATTGCAGCTTTGAGTATTATTGCTTTTACTACTAATTACTGGGCTTATACCTCTAGTATTATAGGATATAATCATATTCCGCTGTTTTTCTTAGCGGCTTTAGGACTAATTTTTGCCGATAATTGGGTAAAAAAAGGTAAAGCAAAAGATTTCTATGGTTTATCCTTTTGTATGGCTTTAAGTGTAATTGTTCGTCCTTCTGAAGTTACTTTATTAGCTATAATTCCTTGCATTCTATTAGGGGTAAAACATTATCAAAATGCCATACTCCCTTTCCTCAAAAAAAGAATTTATCAATTATTCATTGGCATTGGCATTGCTATTTTTATAGCTTTACCGCAGTTGATTTATTGGTATATGGCTACAGGCAATATTTTACCTAGTGCTTATCAAGGCGAGAGTTTTGATTTTAGCAATCCTAAAATTTGGCAAGGCTTATTTTCTTATAGAAAAGGTTGGTTTGTGTATGCTCCTTTAATGATTTTAGCATGCTTTGGCTTCCTTCCTTTTTTTAAAAGAAAAAAAGATATGGCTTTAGCATTATCTACTTACTTATTCATTAATCTTTACGTTATTTTTTCTTGGTGGTGCTGGACCTATGGCGGCAGTTTGGGCGCTAGGTCTATGATTCAAAGCATGGTTTTTTGGGCTATCCCTCTATGTTTTTGCTTAAATGTAATATGGCATTTTATTTCTTCATTGAATCATTTTTTTGGGAAAGGGAGTATGGCATTGTGTTTTAGTATTTTTTTGTGCTTTGCCTATATACAATCCTTACAAATTATGCAATATAGAAATGGCTTTTTGCATTGGGAAAATATGACTAAACGTGCTTATTGGCTATTGTTTTTGGAAAGAGATTTGACTCCAGAATTGCATTCTACTTTATTTGAAGAAGAGTATAATAAAGATCAACCTTATTAAAATAGATAAGAAATCTGTTTTTTTTTGTAATATTGTCGCCTTATTCAAAAAGCATATTTATAACTAAAAGTATAAATTACAATTATGAAATTACTCGAAGGCAAAAAAGGTATCATTTTCGGTGCACTCAATGAACAATCTATAGCATGGCATGTAGCAGAACAAGCTGTTGCAGCTGGTGCCGAAATCGTACTTACGAATGCACCTGTAGCCTTAAGAATGGGTGGCATTAAAGCATTAGCAGACAAATTAAATGCACCACTAATTGCAGCAGATGCTACTAAAGAAGAAGACCTTAATAATTTAATTACACAATCTATGGAGCATTTTGGTGGTCAAGTAGATTTTGTATTGCACTCTATTGGTATGTCGCTCAATATTCGCAAGAATAAACCATATACAGATTCTAACTATGGTTATATGCAACAAACTATGGATATTTCTGCTATTTCTTTCCACAAATTAATGCAATGCTTATATAAAGCAGATGCAGTAAAAGAATGGGGTTCTGTATTGGCATTAACTTATATTGGTGCACAAAGAGTATTTCCTCATTATGGCGAAATGGCTGATGCTAAAGCTTTATTAGAGTCTTTTGCGCGTAGTTTTGGTTATCACTTTGGTAAAAACAAAAAAGTACGTGTAAATACTATTTCTCAATCTCCTACACCTACTACAGCAGGTACTGGTGTTGATGGTTTCGATAAATTTTTATCTTATGCAGATAAAATGTCTGCATTAGGAAATGCCTCTGCAGCAGCATGTGCAGAATATTGCTTAACGCTATTCTCTGATTATACACGCTATGTAACTATGCAAAACTTATTCCACGATGGTGGATTTAGCAGTGTAGGTATGAGCCATGAATTAATAGAAGAATAGTCAAAATTCTTATATTTTAAATATGTCTTACCAACCAATTTCTTTCGACAAACTATCTATTGTCATTCCTGCTTATAATGAAGGCAAAACTGTACATTTAATTTTAGACAGTATTAAAGCTGTTCAGCTTAGAAATAATATTCAAAAGGAGATTATTATAGTCAATGATTGTTCTAAAGACAATACTGAAGCGGCTATTGAACATTATATGAATGCTAATCCAGACCTTAATATTCGTTATTTGAAGCATGAGGTCAATAAAGGAAAAGGTGCAGCTTTGCACACTGGTATTCAGCATGCAACAGGCGAATATTTAATTATTCAGGATGCAGACTTAGAATATAATCCAGAAGAATATAATTTACTTTTGGATCCTATTTTGAGAGGGGCAGCTGATGTAGTTTATGGTTCTCGTTTTATGGGCGGTAATCCGCATCGTATTTTATTCTTTTGGCATACTATAGGTAATAAGTTATTAACCTTTTTATCGAATATGTGTACAGATTTGAATTTGACGGATATGGAAACTTGCTATAAAATGTTTCATACCCCAACGATTCAGGGCTTAAAGTTGGAAGAAAAGCGTTTTGGTTTTGAACCTGAGGTAACGGCTAAAATTTCGAAAGTTCCTAAAATTCGTATTTATGAAGTAGGAATTTCTTATTATGGTCGTACTTATGAGGAAGGAAAGAAAATTGGTTGGAAAGATGGCTTTAGAGCAATTTATTGCATATTAAAATATAATAAACCCTATAAACTCTATTTCTTAGCATTAGTAGTATTAGGATTATGCGTTTGGTTAGGAATAGCAATATTTGATTAAAACCGAACTCCCTTTTTCAAAAAAATACTTTTGCACTAAAATTTATTTTAATAATAAAAAGCAATGGACTTTAAAAAGTTTTTACCCCATCTTTTGGCTTTTATAGCTTGTTTGGTGGTGACCTTTATCTTCTTCAAGCCAACCTTTACAGACAATAAGGTATTGAACCAAGGGGACTTACAACAAGCCTTTGGTATGCAAGGAGAGTCTTTTAAATACAAACAACAAGGGGAACTTATTAAATGGTCTAATCAGCAATATATAGGTATGCCAACTTATCTTTTTGCTAATCCGCAAGAAGGTAATATGATTAAGAACATTACCGATAATGTCATGTTTGGCTTTGGTATGTTTGATGATTGTGCAGACCCACATGTTATATATTTCTGGTTGGCTATGTGGGGCTATATAGGGCTTCTATTATTTGGTTTTTCTTCTCCAGTGGCTTTAATTGGTGGCTTATCTTTTGCTATGATGACAGATAATATTCTGTTGTTGGAAGCAGGACACTGTCATAAAGTAATTGCTATTGGTTTATCTGTGCCTGTATTGGGTAGTGCTTGGCAATTATTGCGTGGTAAATATCTTTGGGGTGGTTTAGCATTTGCGATTTTTGCAAGTTTACAATTAGGCGCAGGTCACGTACAAATGGTATATTATACTTATTTTATTATAGGTGCTTTAGTATTGGCAAGTTTAGCATATAGAATTAAACGTCAAGATATTGCTACATGGGTAAAAACTGTGCTTTTAATGAGTGCAGGTGTAGTAATTGGTGTATTAAGCAATCTTTCTATACTTTGGGCTACTTATGAATATTCTAAAGAATCTGTACGTGGCAAAACAGAATTAGTCAATAAAGAATTGAAAGACGGTATGAACAAAGATGCCATTTTTGCATGGGCACATAGCAAAATGGAAACTTATACTTTAATGATGCCTTCTTTTATTGGTGGTAGTAGTAGAGATCTTTGGGTAAATGATAAAGAAAGCGAAACGAGCAAAACTTTGCGCAAAATCGCTCAGCAAGGTTTACCACAAGATTTTATTACACAGCTTTCTTATAGCACTGGTAAATATTGGGGACATCAAGTCTTTACGGCAGGTCCTATATATTATGGTGCAGTAATTTGCTTTTTAGCCTTTTTAGGTTTCTTTGCTATGCGTTCGCCATTACGTTATGGTTTAGCAGGAGTTTTATTTTTCTTTATGTTATTGTCTTGGGGACAAGATTTTAAAGCATTTAACTACTTTATGGTAGATTATTTCCCTTTTTACAATAAGTTTAGAGATGTAAAAATGTGCTTAGTCATTGGTCAAGGTGCAACCATTATACTAGCGGCTTATGGCTTACAATTTGTAACCTCATTTATGCCAGTAGTAGGCGCCACCAAAGATTTGGAAGCTATAGCCCATGGCAAAAAAGCTTTGAAAAAAGCTTGTATATTGGCAGGTGTACTTATAGGTTTTGCTTTCTTATATTCTATAATGGGAGATTTAAGTACGAATAATCCAAATTATTATTATAATTTAGAGCATATTCGCAGCCAATCGCCACAAGTAGCTACTATTATGGAAGAATTGGAAGCCGCTATGCGTGTAGACCGTGCTGGTTTAATACAAGCAGATGCATTACGTACTTTACTCTTTATGTTATTGGCAGCAGGTATGTCTTGGGCAGCAATTCATAATAAAATGAGTCCTTATTTAGCAGCTTTAGTAATTGCTGGTGCTGCTTTGGTAGATTTAGGTATGATAGAGAAATCTTATGTAAATGAGAAATCTTTCCAACCGCTTACACCAAAAGGTACGCCTTATAGAATTATTACGCCTACACCTTCTCAAGCCAATATCAATATCATGAAAGATACAACCAAGCACTTTAGAGTATTGGATTTCTCTCGTGGTACGCCTACACAAACTGCTCATACTTCTTATTTCCATAAAAGTATAGGTGGTCATCATGCAGCTAGACCAATGCTTTATGATGAATTAACAACAAAATACCCTTTCAATAATGAAGCTCAAATCATTAACAACTATCCACATTTGTTGTCTATGTTGAATATGCGTCATTATATTAGCTCTAATGGTACAGCAATGTTCTATCCTGAAGCTTTAGGAAATGTATGGTTTGTGAATAAAGCAAGAGTAGTTGCTAATGCAGATGAAGAATTGGAAGCTATAGGCAATTTTGTGCCATTAGATGAAGTAATCGTTCAAGCTAAATATAGCGATTATGTAGCGAACTTGCCAACAGAAACAGCAGGCGTAAATGATAGAATCTATTTAGCGTCTTATCATCCTGATACTATGGTATATAAATATACTGCACAAACAGAACGTTTTGCTGTATTCTCAGAAATATACTATACGGCTGGCTGGAATGTATATTTAGATGGTCAAAAAATAGAGCCTGGCTTTATAAAAGTAAATTATCTTTTAAGAGGTATGCGTTTGCCAGCTGGTGAGCATACTATAGAAATGCGCTTTGAGCCTAAATCTTTTGCTATAGGCGAAATGGTAAGTATGATTGTTTCTTTGGCTGTTTTGTTGGCTTTAGCTGCGGCTTTATTCCTACATTTTCGCAAAGGTAAAAATCAAAATACTATAGCACCTGAAGCTTAATCATTAGTATGGCTTAGGAGCATAGTCTTCTGTAAAATTGTCTAAAAATTAGACACTATATATTAAGGGCAGGCTTTGGTCTGCCCTTTTAAAATTTATTAAATGACTTACCTTTTATGGGGGCTATAAAAAAACAAGGTATCAACTCCACCCTACTGAATTATTTTGGTATTATTATCAGCGCCTTAAGTGTATTATTGGTGTATTCACAAGCTTTATTGGAATATGGCATTATTACTTTCATGATAGAAATGGCGTTTTTCTTTGGTTCAGTAGCACAAGGTTCAGTACATATAGCCATGTTGCGTTTTTTTCCTGCATTCAACAATCCTGAGAAAAAGCATTTTGGCATATTGGGCTGGGCATGGATAGCCAATCTTATCGGATTTTTAATATTTGGTGCTTTTTGCTGGATATTTCATCAACCCATTAGTAGTTTATTTGAAGGGAAAGAAGGTTTCGACCCTTCTCAATTGAAATACTTATATGTTTTGTCTTATTTATTAGGACAAATCTTCCTTTTTACAAATTATTGTACTGCTTTTAAACAAGTGGTTATTTCTACTTTTGTAGATGTACTTTTACGCTTATTGCGCCCCATTATGGTTTTGATATATATATGGGGATATTTTGATTTACCTACCCTTATTGAAAGCGTTTTATGGTGTTATTTATTGTGTATAGGTTTGCAAGTATGGTATATTTATAAAATGGGAGAATGGTATGTTGATTTGAATAAAGAAGGATTTAGCAAACCCCTTTTAAAAGAAATCGGGCAATTCTCTACTTATACTACATTATTAACTATAGCTTTTTATTTGGCTATGCAGTTAGATAGATTTACAGTGCCTATCTATATGACATTTGAAGATAATGGTATGTATAATATGGCTTTATTCATAGCACATTTAATTTCTGTACCTTTAGCCAATGTTAGTACTATTGCTACTCCTGTAGCTATAGAAAACTTTGCTGAAAATTCGGTAACAGAAATTGATAAAATGTATAAAACCACTACCCCTTTATTATGTATAGCGGGTATATTTTTATTTTTAGGAATTATGACCAATGCCGCCGACCTTTTCAATTTGATGAATTCTGGCAATGCTTTACAAGATGCCGAAAAGCTCAATGTAATTTTGTGGGTAATTTTTATTTTAGGAATAGGTCGTACTATTGAAAATCTAGGAGGCGTAAGTAGAGCTATTTTAGAATATTCCCCTGCTTATAGATGGGCTTTATTATTAATGGGTATTGCTATTATTTGCAATATTGGGCTTAGTCTTTTATTAATTCCTGCTTTAGGTTTGATAGCAATTGCTATTGCAGCTTCTGTTGCTTTAGTTTTATATATGGTATTGCGTGTTTTATTGCTCTATAAATTATATGGTATTTTCCCTATGAACTTAAAGGTACTTTGGGCGTTTATATGGGGAACTATTGTATATATACTCTGCATTTATATACAACTCGATTATGGTGCAATTATCAATATGGCAATACGCTCTATATTAGTAACGATTCTTTATATTCCTGTTATTTTATGGTTGGAAATTAGTCCTGAGCTCAATCAAGTAGCTATAAAACTACTAAGAAAGGTAAATTTTACCAAAAACCGCAAGTAGCTAAATTAAATATTCGTTAAATACTGTAGCATCTCTATTATTTTGCGTATATTTGCACTGCAAATCATTTTGCATTACCTTTAAAATTCTTTATAAGAGCATATTTACTATGGCTGAAAAAAAGAGAGTTCTGCTTATTACGCAAGAAATGAATCCCTATACAGAAGCTTCAGAAATGTCTGATACTGTTTTAAACATTGCTAAAGCTTTACAAGACAGTGGTGCAGATATTCGTATTCTTATGCCTCGTTTCGGAGCTATTAATGAACGCAGACACCGTTTACATGAAGTGGTTCGCCTTTCTGGTATGAACATTATGGTAGATGATGATGATTACCCGCTCATTATTAAGGTAGCTTCTTTACCTAATACTCGCTTACAAGTTTATTTTTTAGATAATGACGAGTTTTTCAAACGCAAAGAATTGTTTGAAGACGAATCTGGTAAAGCCTTCGAAGATAATGTAGAAAGAATGATTTTCTTCTGCAAAGGGGCTATCGAAACAGTTAAAAAATTCGGTTGGTCACCTGATATCGTTCATTGTCATGGTTGGATGACTAGTCTTTTACCAGCATACTTGAAAACTTCTTATCGCAATGAGCCTGTTTTCCAAAATGCTAAATTAGTTTATTCTATACACCCTACTGAGGCGCCTTCTCAAGAATTTGTGGATTTATTTTTAGAAAAAGTAAATACCAACCAATTACAAGAAGCTTTACCTAGCTTCCAAAATGAAAATACGCCTTTAGATTTGATACAGGGAGCTACTAAATATGCAGATGGTATTATAGAACATATTACTTATGCCCCTTTAGCAGCACTAAATTCTAATAATATTCTACACAAAGAAAACGCTGATGCTAGCAATTTCTATAATTTTTATAACGAATTACTATTAGCAGAAGTATAATTTCGATTATATTATTGAGCATTTATAAATGAATCATGTCTTTTCTAGAAAACATGATTCATTTTTTTTTGCATATAATTATAAATAGACTTAAATTTAATAACTTTGCATCATCAAATAAGCATCCAATTCTAAATTTTTAGGCAATTATTTAGCCTTATTTTTTATTTTTGGGAAAGGGAGTTCGGCTTTCTTTTTTATTGAATGATTTCATTGTGCACTACTATTAAAATCAAATATGAATAAATTCTATCGCCTATGTTTTTTATTAGGCACTTTAAGTATATTTTCTGCTTGTAGTGATACTACAGATTTAGGTGTTTCGCTTATAGAACAAGAACCAGCAAATATTATTTTTACTGATACTTTATCTGTACAATTAGAAACTCAATCTACACATCGATTCATTAGCTCCAATCTTACAAGATGGATTGCAGGTGCTTATCAAGATCCTGTTTTTGGACAAGCAACTAGTAGTTTTTATACTAATTTTAAATTAAATGAAACTAATCTTAGTTTTGTCAACTGCACTGTAGATTCTATTATCCTTACCCTTGCCTATGACGAATCTGGGCATTATGGCGAAGTATTGAATAACCCAACTGAACAAATTTGGGAAGTATACGAGCTAGACGAAATCATGGAACCTGGCAAAACATACTTTTCAAATCAATCTTTTAATACAAAAGCTACGCCTTTAGCGGCAAATGTTTCTTTTATTCCGAACATTACTGATTCTGTTTTTGTTGATAATACTACTTTAAAGCCGCATTTACGTATACGTCTTAGCAATGATTTTGCACAAAGATTATTAGAGCCTACTGAAAGCAATGTTTATCAAAATAATAATAGCTTTAAAAGTTATTTCAAAGGTTTAGAAGTACGTCCAACTTCAGACCCTAGCAATAATTCTATGTTGCGTTTTATTGCTGGCGACTCTCTATCAAAACTAACTTTATATTATACAGATAATACTAGCTCTACTGCTAAAAAACAAGATTTTTTAACTGTTTCTGATTACGAATCTGTTGTTAAAACGAATATAGATTATACCAATACGACTGTTTTAAATAACAACCCTACAGATTCTGTAGCTTATGTTCAAGGTCTTAACGGTGCTTCTGTAAAAGTTACTTTCCCTACCCTTGGTAATTTAGGTAAGATTATTGTCAATCAAGCTATTCTTTCTGTCTACTCTGTTCAGCCGCTAGAAAATACTTATCCTATTCCTAGACGTTTAATATTAGCAGAAAAGATTGATACTACTTATCCTTATATTAATGATTTATCAACTTCTATTACTGATTCTCATTTTGGAGGGTTGCCTAGTCAAGCTAGTGAAGGCATTACAGAATATAAAATGAATCTTTCTCGTTATATGCAAAGATTAGCCAATGGCTATGTACGCGACAGTGCAGCTTATTTGCAAGTAGAACTTGTAACATTACCCAATCGCATTATTATTAATAACCAAAATAGTAATGCTTACAAAGCAAAATTATCTCTAACTTACACAAAAATTGACTAATCTATTATGTGTGGAATTGTAGCTTACATTGGCAATCAAGAAGCCTATCCTATTGTAATTAAAGGATTACAACGTTTAGAATATCGAGGTTATGATAGTGCTGGTGTAGCTTTGCTAGATAGCAAAACTCCTCTACGTGTCTATAAAAAACAAGGTAAAGTAAAAGAACTTTTAGACGCTACTAAAGATAAAGATATTAGCGGAACACGTGGCATGGGACATACGCGTTGGGCAACGCATGGCGAACCCAATAATGTTAATGCACACCCTCATACTTCTAGTAATGGTCGTTTAGCTATTATTCACAACGGTATTATTGAAAACTACAATATATTACGCACTGCTTTAGAAAGTGCTGGACATAAATTTGAAAGCGAAACAGATACTGAAGTTTTAGTACACTTAATTGAAGAAATTCAAGAAAAAGAAACTGTACTATTGGAAGAAGCTGTTCGTTTAGCTTTATCTAGAGTAATTGGCGCTTATGCTATTGTTGTCATGGATAAACAATTCCCTGATACTATAGTAGCAGCACGTAAAGGCAGCCCTTTAGTTTTAGGTGTTGGCGAAACAGAATTATTCTTAGCTTCTGATGCTTCTCCTATTGTAGAATATACTAAAAATGTAGTATATATTAATGATGAAGAAATTGTAATTCTTCGTCCTAATGGTTCTTTCACAATTAAATCTATTGATAATGAAGAACAAACGCCTTTTATTCAAAAATTAGATTTAGAATTAGAAGCAATTGAAAAAGGTGGTTTCGACCATTATATGTTGAAAGAAATTTATCAACAACCTGAAACTATTGCTGATGCTATGCGTGGTCGTTTGAATGTACAACAAGGTATTATTACTTTAGGTGGCATCAACGAATATGAACATGCTTTTAGAAATGCTAATCGTATTATTATTGCAGCTTGTGGTACTTCTTGGATTGCAGGCTCTATAGGTGAATACTTATTTGAAGACTTAGCGCGTATACCTACAGAAATTGAATATGCTTCAGAATTCCGCTATCGTAATCCTGTCATCGGCGATAAAGATATAGTGATTGCTATTTCTCAATCTGGCGAAACAGCAGATACTTTAGCTGCTTTAGAATTGGCACGTGAGAAATCTGCGCTTACTTACGGTATTTGTAATGTAGTGGGGTCTTCTATTTCTCGTGCTACACATGCAGGTTCTTATATTCATGCTGGTCCAGAAATTGGGGTAGCTTCTACTAAAGCTTTTACAGGTCAAGTTACTTTATTGACTTTAATGGCTTTACAATTAGCGCATAAACGTGGCACTATTTCTACTTCTTATTATTTCCAATTATTGGCAGAGTTAGAGAATATTCCTAACAAAATCAAACATGTATTGGAAACTTGCGAAGCAAAAATTATGGAAGTAGCTAATGCTTGGAAAGATTCTTCTAATGCACTTTATTTAGGACGTGGATACAATTATCCTGTAGCTTTAGAAGGGGCTTTAAAATTGAAAGAAATTTCTTATATTCATGCTGAAGGTTATCCAGCAGCTGAAATGAAGCATGGTCCTATTGCGCTTATAGACGAAAATATGCCTGTAGTTGTTATTGCCACAAATGATAGCACACGTGAAAAAGTAATTAGCAATATACAAGAAGTAAAAGCTAGAAAAGGTAAAATCTTGGCTATTGTCAAAGAAAATGACCCAGATATTCCACAAATGGTAGATTTCAGCATAGAAATTCCTGAAACAGCAGAACCACTTACACCTTTACTTTCTGTTATTCCTTTACAGCTTTTAGCTTATCATATAGCAGTAATGCGTGGTTGCAATGTAGACCAACCTCGTAATTTAGCAAAATCTGTAACCGTAGAATAATTTTTAGATATAATCTAACTATAATACTATACAATTAAGCCTTTAACCTTAAATGGTTGAAGGCTTTTTTTATATAAAAAAAATGCCATACTCCCTTTCTCAAAAAAATTCAAACATATAAAATTTTATAAAACCTTATATATCAAGTAAAAGACATATTTTTATTTGTTTTTGTCGAAAAAATACACAATATTATAATTTACCTCTTATATTTGTTCACCTTTGTACATTTCAATAGTTTAAGCTAGCATATAGGAAATGCAAATATGAAAACCTTAGGACTTATAGGAAAAAAACTAGGACACTCTTTTTCTAAAGGATATTTTTCTGAAAAATTTGAAAAGGGAGTATGGCATTTGAATTATCAATATTTAAATTTTGAACTAGAGCATATTGAGCAAGTCAAATCCTTATTTGAAATGCCTGAGCTTATAGGTTTTAATGTTACTATTCCTTATAAAGAAGCCATAATTCCTTATTTGGATAGGCTTTCGCCTAGTGCTGCTAGTATAGGTGCAGTAAATACTGTGAAAAAAGAAAAAGATGGAAAATGGTGCGGTTATAATACTGATGTTATAGGTTTTGAAAAGGGTTTAGATGTTACTTTAGCTAAAATTGGCAGCTTTCCTATAGCAAATGCTTTGATTTTGGGTACAGGTGGCGCGGCTAAAGCTATAGCTTGGGTATTAGCCAAAAGAGGCATTAATTATTACTATGTTTCTAGAAAAGAGCAAGAGAATAGTTTAACTTATAGTATGCTCAATGCTCAATTTTTGGCTCATATACAGCTTATTATTAATACAACACCTTTAGGTATGTATCCTGAAGTAGATAGTTTTCCGCCTTTGCCTTATAGCGATTTGAATCAACAACATTTCTTATATGATTTAGTATATAATCCTGCTCAAACGCAATTTTTAAGCAAAGGCGCAGCAGCAGGCGCATATACCTTAAATGGTCAACTTATGCTTATTGAACAAGCAGAAGCAGCTTGGGAGATTTGGCAATCACATTAAACAGACTTACATATTATTTTTATTTAGCATTATGTCAGGCAATCCCAATAATAGCTTATTAGATTTTGAAAATACAGCTATAGCTTTTGAACACAGAGATTCTAAAGAGTTGAAGAAAATGTCTTGGCTCTTTGAATTAATGAATCGCCCTTGGATAGTAAAAATGGGTGGTTCACTTACACAATTAGGTTTAAAACTACGCTTACCTATACAAGGTATGATTAAGTATACTATTTTCGAACAATTCTGCGGTGGCGAAACGCTCAAAGATTGCGAAAAAAGTGTAAAACATTTAGATGAATTCAATGTAAAAACTATTCTAGATTTTGGTGTAGAAGCTAAAGATAATGAATCAGATTTTGATCAAACTGTAGTAGAAAATATTCAAGCTTTGAAATTCTCTGCTCAATCTAATGGCGCTATTCCTATTATTAGTGTAAAAGTAAGTGGCTTATGCCCTTTCCATATTTTAGAAAAAGTTTCACAAGGCACTACTTTATTATCTAGCGAATTGGAAGCTTGGGAAAGAGGCTTAGCGCGCTTAGATAAAATTTGTGGGCAAGCAGCTACTTCTAAAATTGGTATTTTCATAGATGCTGAAGAAAGCTGGGTACAACAAGCTATAGATGATGCTACTATGATGATGATGGAAAAATATAATCAAACACAAGTGATTGTATACAATACTTTCCAAATGTATAGACATGACCGTTTAGCTTTCCTAAAAGCTAGCCATGAGATAGCTATAAATAAAGGCTTCTTATTAGGTGCTAAAGTGGTGCGTGGTGCTTATATGGAAAAGGAAAGAGATAGAGCCGCTAAAATGGGCTATGCTTCTCCTATTCAACCCAATAAAGCAGCTACAGACAAAGATTATGATGCAGCCATTGTTTACTGTTTTGAACATAAAGAAAGTATAGCGCTTTGCTTAGCTTCACACAATCAAAAAAGTACTTTAATGCTTACTGCCCTAATTGATGAAAAAGGCATGTCTAAAAATGATCCACATTTGATTTTCTGTCAATTGTATGGTATGGGCGATAATCTTACTTTCAATTTGGCTAAAGCAGGTTATCAAGCTGGCAAATATGTACCTTACGGTCCTGTGAAAGAAGTAATTCCTTATCTTTTGCGTAGAGCGCAAGAGAATTCTTCTGTAGGCAATGAAGTCAGTCGCGAGCTTTCCCTTATTAGAAAGGAAATAGAAAGAAGAAAAAAAGGGCAATAAAACAAAGTACCTTACAATATGTTTAGCTATCTCAAAAGAGATAGCTATTTTTTTGCTTAAAAAATGTGTATTTAATTGTTAATACACTGTTAATTTATACTTAAAATTAAACAACTTTCAATAATTATTGAAAGTTTAATACCTTAAACAAAAAGCATCAAACAAAGCAAAAGTCCTTTAAATACTGGATTTAATGCAAAAAAATCGCTTTTTACTTTGCTTTAGTTAATAAACAGTTAAGGATTTTTTTTGCAAAAAAGTTTGTCTATTGTTTAATTATTATGTAAATTTGTACAACAACAAGCACTTAAAGCTTGTGCTTGGAACATTTGATTTTTCCACAATATAATATATACACGCTCATTATGCTTACCTTAGATTTCAGTGATCAATTGGGCGAAATGGCAGGGAGCTTACAATCCTTTGCTTACAAGCTAACAAAAAACAATGATGACGCTAAAGACTTGTTTCAAGAAACTGCTTATCGCGCCATCACGAATAGAGACAAATTCAGAGCTGGTACTAACCTAAAAGCTTGGTTGTTTACTATTATGCGTAATATTTTTATCAATAACTATCGCAAGAAAGTAAAATCAAATACTATCTTCGATTCTACAGATAATCTTTATTACCTTAATGCAGGTAGCCATGCTGTAGGCAATTGCGCTGAATCATCTATGCTTATGGATGAATTACATGCTCTAATCGACAGCCTTGAAGACGGTATACGCATTCCATTTTTAATGCATTATCATGGTTTCAAGTATCAAGAAATTTCTGAGCAACTCAACTTGCCACTTGGTACTGTAAAAAGCCGTATCTTCTTTGCACGTAAAGAACTCAAAAGTATGATTGAATCTCGTTATATCCTTTCTGCTTTGCAGTCTTAGGAAAAGGGAGTTCGGCATTCTTTTAAAATTAAAAATCTCATGCTTGATTCTAAAAATCTCGCATGAGATTTCTTTTTTTTAATACATTAATTTTATTTAGTTTTGTTCTTATTATTAAAATTTCAATTGATTAAAATCCATGAATAAGTTTATAACTTTTTCTTTATTAATTTGTCTTCTAGCTGCTTTTACTTTCCAAAGCTGTAGTAAGAAAAAATCCATGAGCGATGCTAATTTAAAGCATATACCTAGCAATGCTGTGCAAGTGGCTACTATGAATCTTGCAAATTTATATGCCAAAAGCGATTGGAATACACTATACCAAAAAATGAAAACAGGTGAGCTTTTAGCAGATATACCTGTAGAAATACAAACAATTTTAGAAAATCCTGCTGAAACAGGTATTGATATGAATGGTTATCTTACTTATTTCACAGTACCTTCTGCCGAATTTCCTCAAATGTCTATTATTGCCCTTATGAATATAGGCGATATGAAGAAATTTGAAACTACAATTAAAGATTTAGGCAAGCCTCAAAGCAAACAAAACTATACTATGATTAATGCAGATGAAGAATTCATCTTAGCATGGGACAAAAATATAGTTGCTTTCTGTGTTTTAGTAGAAGATTTTTCTCCTAGCTTAGATTTAATGTTAGTGGATATTTTCAATGGTCCTAAATCAAATATTACGCTAGTAGATAATTTCAATAAGCATTATATTACCGGTAAAGATTTATCTTATTATCAATGTTATGATTCTTTATTTGCACTTTTCTTAACTCAACCAGGTGTTTCAGGACAAGTAAAAGTATTTATGCCTATGTTGGGACTTACAGAAGATATGTTCTATAATAATGTAATTACTAGCTTTGGTGAATTTGAAAATGGACGTTTCTATGGTGAAAATATTCTGAATTTTAATACTGCATTAGTGAAAAAATTTGGTTCTATTTTCAATAATAAACTTACAAAAGATTATAGTCAATATATTAGTCCAAATAGCGGCGCTGGTACTTCTATAGCTTTAAATATTGCTGAATTAGATAAACTAATTCGTGAAACTATTAAAACTGCTGGTCCTATAGCTGCTATGGGTGCTAGTGCAGTTTTAGAAACACCAGAATATGCAGCACTTACTAAAGGTTTGAATGGGGATATTTTAGTAACTTATAATGCTGAAAAACCAGATTTTAATTATAATGTAATTTTAGGTTTAAATGATTTGACAGCAGCTAAAACATTTTTATTGGGTGAAAATTTAAATGCTAATAAAATCAAGAAAGTTAATGAAAATGAATATCAAGTAGCTGAATTTGGCTATATAAGCTATATTTATTTCTTGAATGATGTAGTTATTATCAGTAATAATGAAGAAACTTTTAGAAGTATGATTGCTGGGAATAATAGCAATATAGATAAAGCTTTAGTATCCAATTTAAATAGTGGTGTTTGGAATCTTTATATTAGCGAAAAAACTTTCCAAAGTATTGTTGCTAACACTAAAACTGAGCAAGACGTAAAATTAACGAAAGCCCTTCAATTGATTAGTAAAGTTGAAATCAATACTATTGCTAATAAAACAATAGCAGATTTATCATTCCATGATAAATCAAAAAATAGTTTATCTATTTTATTGAATATGATTGTAGATGCTGCTATAGAAGCTAAAAAATCAGGCTATTCAGATGATGATTATATGCCTATGTATGATGATGAATATTTTGAGGAAGACGAAATGAAAAATAATACTACATTATAGTCTTATATAAAAAGTACTTTTTATAAAAAAAGGCTATTCTATATTGATTTATAGAATAGCCTTTTTTAGTGTATCTCCGTTTTAATATTAAAAAAGGTATATATTTGTTTAAATTTGTAAAATAACACTTGGTACAGCCACCAAAAAACAAATTAGTAACATCTATATATTTTAAATAACAGTTTACCATACCCTATTCTTTTGACAGAAATAGAATTAATTGAACAATGCAAACAGCAAAATCGTATTGCTCAAAAATACCTCTACGATAAATATGCCAAAACCATGTTTGTAACTTGCAAACGCTATTTAAAAAATACCGAAGATGCTGAAGAAGCTTTAATTGAAGGTTTCTATAAAGTATTTTCTAAAATTGATAAATTTGAAGGTCAAGGCAGTTTTGAAGGTTGGATTAGGCGCATTATGATTAATGAGGCATTAATGTTCTTAAGGAAAAACTACAAGTTTTATGACCATATAGAAATTGAAGATAATCTAACGGCGGATATGATTGTAGAAATCCCTGATAGCTTTTCAGAATCTAATATATTACAATTATTAGAGCAATTGCCTATAGGCTGTAGAACTGTTTTTAATCTCTTTGTCTTGGAGGGCTACAAACATAGAGAAATTGCAGAGATGTTGAATATTAGTATTAATACCTCCAAATCTCAACTCATATTAGCTAAAAATCATCTTAAAGCCCTATTTGAGAAAAGGAATATAATGGAATAAATAAAAAACAAATGCCATACTCCCTTTCTCAAAAAAATTCTTATTTATTTTATTTACTCTTCAGAAAAACAATATACATTATGATAATGTATTTTACCTTGTAAATTTCACTAATTATGTTTGATCATCAGGATGATAAATTATCAAACTTTTTTAAGGAAGGTGCAAAAGATTTAGAAAATCGTACCGATATGCAACCTAGCGATTCAGTTTGGGAGCGTTTGTCTAAACGTTTGGACGAAATCCCCGAGCAATCTACAAAGCCAACCGAAGAAGAAGTTTTACAGCCCGCTGTTCATTCTATTGAGCAATCAAAATCTTTCAAAGCTTTATATTTTGCATTAGCTGCGCTTTGTAGTGGCTTGGTAATAGGCTTAATATGGCTAAACAAAGAAGTTGATGATTCTAGCCTAGAACAACCCATTGCACATATAGAAACTACTCCTGCTAGTCCTAAAATTTCATTAAAATCTAATGAAAATACCGCTAGCCCTAGTAGTGCTATATCTGCGCCCTCTGCTACTCAAACACCTACAGACCATATATCAGAACCAAGCCAAAATATGGTTAATTCTGAAAGGGCTAAAGTGTTGCAAAAGGATAAAGAAACTAAGTCTTTAGAAGATGTTATGAATAATATTCCTTCTAGTTTCTCTATAACAACTATAGATTCAGAAATTCATAAAGAAACGACTTCTTCAAAAGAATCTACAGCTGTCAATAGCTTACAAAATCTACCTTATTTAGCATTGCTTCAGCAAAATGTTTATAAGATTGTAGAAAAAAACAATACGCATATTAGTATTCGTTTAAATGCAGAAGAATTATTGACTTATAGTATTGCCAATTATAGCGTAACGATTTTTCATGAAACAACACAGCAAGCAAATATTTATCATTTCTTGAAAATAGATAATGCTGAAAAATCTTTTTATTTTAGAGATAATACTCAAAAAATGCTGGTTTTGCATATAGTAAATGATACTTTGCAAAAAATAGACATAACACGCTAAATCCATAAAAAAAAGGTAAATATTGATAGAATTCAATATTTACCTTTTTTATGTTTAGGCATAAAATTACTGCCTTTTAAATGTCATTTGCATAGTAAACATATCGCCATCTCTTTGCATATCAAAGGTTAGGCTTAATGTATCATTGGCTAATTTTTCTATTTTAAAAGCTACAGGTACATTTTGCATTTGTATTTTATTTTCTGGTACCAATGTATAAGGTACAGTAGCTTCATTATTATCAGACATTTGACTAACAATGATTGAGCTTAGCGAATCGTTGCTAAATTGAATAGTAAAACCTTCAAATTGCGCCGCTGGCTGACCATTTAAGGTGCCATTCACTAAAGACCAATTCCCAATTAAATCTTCTTTCTTCAAACCTTCTTTACTGCAAGCCACTAAAGTAAAGGCTGAAAGAAATAATAAGTAGAGGAGTTTATGCATAAGTTTTAATAATTTGTCAACTTCACGTTTAAAGTACAAATATACAAATTATTTACTTTTCTTTTGTTGTTTTTTTTGTTTTGCTTTGGCTTCATCCATATCGGCGCGAAGTATCATATTCCAGAAAATTAAATTTCCATCCATATGTTGCTGTACAATAAGTTTTTGAGCTGCTCTATTCAAATCGATAATTTTCATATCATTCCAACCCTTTACTTTTTGAAATTGAATAGAGTCATTGACTAATTTAAAATCGAACATACGGTCACTACCGCCCATTTCCATTTTATATTTATAAGTCACTATTTTTTTGCCTTCTTTGTCCTTTTTTTCGAAAGTATAAAACTCCATAAAAGTTTCGCCAGCAATTTTCTCTATATCAATTGTACGACCATTTTGCTCTATAGATTTTACTTGCCAAGTGCCTAAAATTTTTGCTTCAGGGTCTGTATTTTTTGATTTTTTCAAACTAGAGCAAGCCACTGTATGCATAAAAAGTACGCCTAGCACCAATATAAATTGCAAGAATTTTGATATCTTCATTGCAGATAATGATTTTTAAAAATGAATAAAAAGTGAATTTGTTTATTTAAAATTTATAGTATAAATTATTTTTTTGAGAAAGGGAGTTCGGTGGGCTTCGCCCCTCTTTTTTATTATTGATTACTAATAATAATCTCCACTCTACGTTTTTGATGTTTGGCTATATTAGTATCTACAACACCTTCCCCATCATAAATAATTTGATCTTTAGGTATCTGCAATTGTTCTATAAAGCGAGCTACATAACTGGCTCTTTTTTCCGACAAACTCTGATTAAACTCTCTATTGCCAATATCATCTGCAAAACCTGTTACCTTAACTTTCAAAATACGTTTATCTGGATATTGTGCAAATAATTGTCGAATTTGCTCTTTTTGTACATCTGTTAATTCATGCTTACCAGACTCAAAATATACAGATAAATTCTTACGAATGCGTGGTGGCGGTGTAGTGGGTGTTTCTTTATTTTCGGCTACTATAGTAGGTGCTTTATCCTTAGCATTCATAGCTATTTCCAAACGTTGCGTTGGTGTAGTTTCGCCTCTTTGGAAAAAATCAGCACCAATGAAGGTTTCATAATCGTCTTTTTCCAAAATAAAAGAATAAGTTTCTTTATTCGGCAAACAAATAAAGAAGCGTCCTGCTGCATCACTGACTACTACATGACGTTCTTCGCCTTTACCAATTTTTACCACTATACCCGATACAGGTTCGCCAGTCATTTTGTCGAAAACATAACCATCAATCAAAACATTATCAATTAATGGTGCTTGTTCTGTCGTTAGTTTGGCATAATAAATATCCAAACCACCTTTACCTTCTGGTCTAGCAGAAGCAAAATAAGCTATATCATTTTCAGGGCTAATTACTATACCTGCTTCTCTAAAAGGCGTATTGAAAGTTCTACCTAAATTTAAAGCTTTAGACCATACTCCCTTTTCAAAAGTTGACCTAAAAATATCCATATCGCCAAAGCCAGGATGCCCATCAGAAGAAAAATATAAAGTAACACCATCAGGTGCAATATAAGGCGCTTCTTCATCTCCTGGAGAGTTAATACTAGATCCCATATTTACAGCTGGAGTCCATTGACCATTATGATCTAATTTCGACATCCAAATATCTGTGCCACCATAACCGCCATCTCTATTCGAAGCAAAATACATAGTCGTACCATCGCAACTAATAGAAGGCTGCGAATCCCAATGTTTAGAACTCAAAGCAGGCACAGGCATTACATCATAACCTACAGCTTCATCATAATCGAAACTAGCCATGAAAATATCGCAACCACCTTGCCCTTGTTCCCAATTGCAGGCAGAGAAATAAAGCGTACGACCACAAGAAGTTAATTTAGCCATACCTTCATTCATAGGCGTATTAATTGCTTTACCTATAGATTTAGATTGTGTCCAAGTTTTATCTTCTTTCTGACGAGAGATAAGAATATTTTCGCCTTTATTATCGGAAGTATAAATTAAGAGTTTGCCATCATTGGTTAAAGTAGGCAAATATTCATCATACTTACTATTGATAACAGCACCCATATTAACAGCTTCCTCAACCTTAGTGCCAAAATTTACACCTTTAGAAAAAATACAACTATTAATTTCCCTTTCCAAATACATATCATAACCTATTTGAATAGTTTGCTCATCTAAAGCAAAATCTTTATTCAAGGCACTTTTATATCTTTGAAAACAACGCAAAGCTTCATCATAATTATAAAGCTTCATATATGCTTGTCCTGCTTCGAAATAAGCAGCTTTAGAAAAATCAGGTTGCAATTCAAAAAGTCTTTTATAGGCTAAAGAAGAAGCTTCATAATTGCCCATTTTGGCTTCTACAACGCCCAATAAACGATAAGCTATAGGAAACTTTTCCTTAATTTTTAGGGCTGCTTCCAAACTATTGCGCGCTTGCGGATAATTCTGTTTATTAATATGCGTTTCTGCATCTTTAATTAAATCGCTAGCATTATTTTTTTGCGCCCAAAGGTCATTATTTTCTAAAGTCATAGTACTTATACAAAATATAAGTAAAAACAACCTTAGTAAGGTTCGGATATAGGTATGTTGCACTGTCTTTATTTTTAAACTTAAAAATATTAGCCAAAAGAAAAAGCCTTATGCTATATATATTAGGCTTATTTATAATTAAATAACGGTATATTTTATCGAACTATTGTCTATAAAATATCTCTTCTTTATAGTTGTTAGCAAATACTTTATAAGTGTTTAACTACGCCCTACCCAAATAATTTCTTCTACACCATTAGCCTTCGCAAAATAACGAGAAAGCACAAAAAGATAATCCGATAAACGATTAAGATATAATAAAACTATAGTGGTTGCTAAAGGCTCCAATTCATGCAAAGCTGTTGCCAAACGTTCTGCTCTACGACAAACACAACGCGCCAAATGACAATAAGAAACTAATGTATTGCCCCCAGGGAGAATAAAATTTTTCAAAGCTGGCAAACCTTCCTCCATAGCATCAATTTCCTTTTCTAAAGCTTCTACATCTGCTTCACTCAAGTCATTCAACATTAAATTAGGTTTATCTGGCTGTGTCGCCATAATAGCCCCTAAACTAAATAAACGAGCTTGTATATTTCTCAAAAATGCTGTTTTCTCCCCTGCCAAATCTGCCACTAAACCTATAAAAGCATTCAATTCATCTACAGTGCCATAAGCTTCAATACGAATATGATGTTTGGGTACACGTGCACCACCATATAAAGCAGTAGTACCTTTATCGCCTGTTTTTGTATATATTTTGAAAGACATAGTTTATAAATTTTAAAGGTTATGAGAAAGGGAGTATGGCATTGAATTTATTTTTTATTTTTTCAATTCTGCTACTGCTTGTTCTGCCAAATTTTTAGTAAAAATACTCGACAAACGCACTGATTTTATGCCAGATAAATCTTCATTGGCTACAGCTGCCCACAAATGATAAGTGCCTAAAGCATCTACTTCACAATAAGCACCCAATGGTGTTTGGCAACCACCGCCAAATAATTGTAATACTTTGCGCTCTACATTCGTACAAGCTGCTACTGTATCTTGATGTATATCTAATAAAAGCTTTTGTAAGCTAATATCATTCTTTCTAATTTGGCAAACTAATACCCCTTGTGCTGGTGCTGGTACAAATTCACGTGGAGAGAATTTAAAAATCTCAAATTCTGATAAATCTATATTCAAACGCAATAAACCTGCTGCTGCCAACATAATAGCATCTGCTTCGCCTTCACGCAATTTGCGCAAACGTGTTTGTAAATTACCACGAATATCTAACATAGAAATATCTTCACGGAAAGATAATAATTGAGCTTTTCTTCTTGCTGAAGAAGTCCCTAATATAGCATTAGGTTTTACACGCAATACTTGTGTAGGGTCATAAGCATCTTTGCGAATCAATAACCAATCGGCAGGATTATCTCTATAAGAAACAGCCGCTAAACGCAAACCTTCTGGTTGTGTAGTAGGCATATCTTTCATAGAATGCACCGCCATATCAATTTCGCCACTCAAAAGTGCATCTTCCAATTCTTTAGTAAAGAAACCTTTGCCTTCAATTTTATTAAAGCTTAAATGTTGAACAACATCGCCTTTAGTTTGAATAATTTTTAAGTCAATTTCCGCACCTAATGCTTCCAATTGCGCTTTAATATAATTTGCTTGCCACAAAGCCAATTCGCTACCACGTGTGCCAATTACGATTTTCATATATATAAGATAAATTAAATTTTAAAAGAATAGAATACAAAAATACAATTACTTTATCAACAAAGGAATGAATAAAAGTAAAATTAATGCCATAAAACAAAGCTAATAACTATTTATGATTGTATAGAGTTTTTGTTTTTAGGGAAAAAGAAATGATAGATTAAAATAAAACTTCCAATAATAGCAGGAAATAATAAATTCAGTATCCATAAAGAAAAGGTTGCACTCAAAATTAATAAAGCATTTTCTTTGAGTAAAAACCAATTAAAAACAAAAATTGCAATACTCCCTCTTGCTACTAATCCTAAAGAAACGGGCAAAGGAACACCTGTTTGTAAAAAATAAATAATAGCTATACCTATTATCATTTGCGGAAAATCTATAGGTAAGTTCCAAAAATGTAATATTAAAATATATTGGCTCAAATACACTATATAACGCCCCAAAGCCATTGCTAGAATAAAAAACAACCAGTCATTACTAATTTTTTCATGCTCTAATTGTGTTTTCAAAGGTTCTATAAATGGACGCAACCAAGCAAAACGCAATAAAAAATGAATTACTTTAGGCAAACTTTTATAAGCATAACATAAAAAGAAAATAATAATTATGATAAAGGGAATAAGGCTTTTGATTATCCATTCATCTATACATTGTATACAATAAAATGGCAGAAATACAAAAGCAATAGCACCTCCTAATATAAGAATTATCCATTGTGCTATAGCTCCATAACAACCTAAAAATATAGAATAAGCTCTATTTTCTGGTGCTACAAGTATAGCTCTACCTGTAGATTCGCCTACTCTATTGGGTGTAAACATAGCTACTGTAAGCCCTACCATTAAAGCAGACCAAGCCTCTAGCAAAGAAAAATTAGATTGTATTTTTCTCATTTTAGGCCACCATTTACCCAATTCAAATAGCCAATTAAATGGCATTAGAGAAATACATAAAAAGAGACAAATCCAAGCAGAAATTGGTCTTTTTATAGCCATTTGATTTAGGAAAGTCTCTAGGGATAGGCTTTCGTTTGCAAAGACTTGTAAATATAAAATATACAACAACAAGAAAAGAATAATTATCTTTGCCGTTGTTTTGATGTTAGGTTTAGAAATCATATCAAAATAAACAAGGGCAATATCCCCTTTTCAAAAAAATATTAATAATAATTACCCTTCCTTATAAAAATCAATTCTATAATATATTTTGACTAAAATAATCATGGGCGTAGACCCTGGTAGTAATTTATTGGGCTTTTCATTTTTACGTATTAGTGATACAGATGATCAGCCTTATTTGTTGCGTATGGGGGTTTTGGATATGCGCTCGCAAGAAGACCATTTGGGAAAGTTACAACAAATTTTCCAAGAGCTATCAGCATTAGTAAAATTATATGAACCTACAGAGGCAGCTATAGAAGCGCCTTTTTATGGAAAAGATGCACAAGCTATGCTCAAATTGGGTAGAGCGCAAGGTGTGGCTATGGTGGCTATGTGCTCTTTAGGTATAAAAGTAACAGAATACAGTCCTAAAAGTATAAAACAAGCCGTAACAGGCAAAGGTACTGCCGCTAAAGAACAAGTAGCGCAAATGTTACCTCATTTATTAAAAGGAGAATTTGAATATAAATATCTCGATGCTACAGATGCCGTTGGGGTTGCTTATTGCCATTATCTTAATAGTAAAAATACAATTTCCAAAAGCGATTTGAAAACAGTGAGTAAAAGTCGTAGAGGAAAAACTAGCAAAACTAATGCTTGGGCACAGTTTTTAGATAACAATCCTGATAGATTATAACATAAAAAGAAAAAAGCCTTGCGTCTATACAGACACAAGGCTTTTTTTATTTAGATATTGCTTATTATCAAAGTTATAGATTAAGCTTGAGCTTCTTCTACTTCTTCGCTACGGTCACGACGACGAGCTTCTGCTAATTGCATTTTCTCCATATCACCAACCACTAAGCGATCATATTTACGAACACCAGTACCAGCAGGAATACGTTTACCTACAATAACGTTTTCTTTCAAGCCTTCTAAATAATCAGAAGTACCTGCAATAGACGCTGTACTTAAAACTTTAGTAGTCTCTTGGAATGATGCCGCAGAAATCCAGCTCTTAGTACCTAAAGAAGCTTTAGTAATACCTTGTAAGATAGGACGACCAACAGCAGCTACAGCCAAGTGAGCTTCCATTAATTTTTTGTTCGCACGGTTGAGTAATACATTTTCTTCGCGTAATTGACGCTCAGAAATCATATCACCAATATGGTATTTGAGAGAATCACCATTGTTTTCAACAACATATTTGTCGCGAATACGAGCATTCTCTTCTAAGAAGTCTTGACGAGCAACAGCTTCTTTTTCTAAGAATTTAGTATCACCAGCATCAAGAATTTGGATTTTGCGCATCATTTGACGAACAATAACCTCAATATGTTTATCATTGATAGTAATACCTTGAGCACGGTATACTTCTTGGATACCATTTACGATATGTGCTTGTACTGGGTAAACACCGCTAACAGCTAAAATATCGTGTGGTGCTACAGAACCATTTGAAAGTGGCATACCTGCACGGATAAAGTCACCCTCTTGAACAAGGATATACTTAGATAAACCGATAAGATATTTGCGTTTTTGACCATCTTTAGAAGTGATCGTACATTCGCGGTTACCACGTTTTAATTTACCAAAGCTAACGATACCGTCGATTTCAGCGATAATAGCAAGATTTGATGGTTTACGAGCCTCGAATAACTCAGTTACACGAGGTAAACCACCAGTAATATCCTGAATTTTACCCATTGTACGTGGAATCTTAACAAGCGTTTCACCTTGAACTACTACCTGATCATCTTTCACTTTAATGTAAGCACCTACAGGTAAGTTGTATTCACGGATAAGTTCGCCATTAGCATCAACGATGCGAAGTGCAGGAACTTTCTTCTTGTTTTTAGATTCAATAATAACTTTTTCTTCGTTATTAGTAAGCTCATCACGCTCTGTACGATATGTAATACCTTCAATTAAGCTTTCGAATACTACTCTACCGTTGAATTCAGAGATAATAGAAGCATTATATGGATCCCATTCAGAAATTGCATCACCTTTCTTAATCATTTGACCATCTTCTACGAAAATGATAGAACCATAAGAAATATAGTGTGTAACAAGAACGCGATTATTTTTAGGATCAATGATACGAATTTCACCTGTACGAGAAAGCACCACTTTAGATTCTTTACCATCGGCAATGTGTGTTACTGTTTTCATACCATCGAATTCTAAGCGACCTTCATGTTTAGAAGTCAATTTAGATTCTTCAGATTGGTAAGATACTGTACCACCCACGTGGAATGTACGAAGTGTCAACTGTGTACCAGGCTCACCGATAGATTGAGCAGCAATAATACCAACGGCATCACCCATCTCTGCTGTACGACCTGTAGCCAAGTTTTTACCATAACATTTCACACAAACACCACGCTCAGCCTCACAAGTAAGTACTGAACGAACCATTACTGATTCAATACCAGTTTCTTCTAACTTACGCGCTAATTTAGGAGAAATATATTCGCCAGCTTCTACCAACAACTCATCAGTATCAGGGTGGAACACTTCAGCTAAAGTGAAACGACCTTCAATACGTTCAGAAATTGGTTGTAAAATACGATCATTTTCTTTCAATGGTGTAACTTCAATACCACGTAAAGTACCGCAATCATGTTCATTGATTACTACATCGTGAGCTACGTCTACCAAACGACGAGTTAAGTAACCGGCATCGGCAGTTTTAAGTGCCGTATCGGCAAGACCTTTACGCGCACCGTGTGTAGAGATAAAGTAGTCTAATACGTTTAGACCATCAATGAAGTTAGAAAGTACCGGATTTTCAATGATCGCACCACCAGTGTCACCAGATTTACGAGGCTTAGCCATCAAACCACGGAGACCACAAAGCTGTTTAATCTGTTGCTTAGAACCACGAGCACCAGAATCCAACATCATATATACAGAGTTGAAACCTTGTTTGTGTGCTGCTAATTCTTTCATTAAAGTATCAGTTACACGATTATCGGCTTCAGTCCAAGTATCGATGATTTTGTTATAACGCTCGTTATTTGTGATAAGACCCATGTTATAGCTATCCCAAATCTCTTCAACAACAGAGTGTGCATGATTTAATACTACATCACGGTTAGATGGAGCAATTAAGTCTGGTAAGTTGAATGACAAACCACCTTTATAAGCCCAAGCAAAACCTAATTCTTTGATATCATCTAAGAATTGTGCTGTAGTAGAAACGTTTGTACGTTCGATAATTTCAGAAATTACTTTCTTCAAGTTACGTTTAGAAAGTACTTCATTAATGAAAGGAACAGTACGTGGTACTTTCTCATTGAATAAAATACGACCTAAAGTAGTATCATAACGTTTGATAACGATATTACCATTTTCATCTTCAACTGGGAGACGAGCTTGAACGTGAGCATGTAAATCTACAGCACCTTCATTGTAAGCAATAATTGCCTCTTCAGGAGAATAGAAACGTTTACCTTCACCCTTAACAAAAACACCAGCTGCTTCGTCTGTTTTCTTACCTTTTGTAAGGTAATAAAGACCAAGAACCATATCCTGAGAAGGAAGTGTAATAGGCGTACCGTTTTGAGGGTTAAGCATATTGTGTGCAGCCAACATTAACATTTGCGCCTCTAATACAGCCGCATTGCTAAGTGGAACGTGAACAGCCATCTGGTCACCGTCGAAATCGGCGTTGAACGCAGAACATACTAAGGGGTGAAGTTGGATTGCTTTACCTTCAATAAGTTTTGGTTGGAATGCCTGAATAGACAAACGGTGAAGAGTCGGTGCACGGTTAAGTAACACTGGATGACCTTTCAACGTATTTTCCAAAATATCCCAAATAACAGAATCTTTCTTATCAACTAATTTCTTAGCAGATTTTACCGTTTTCACTATACCACGCTCTATAAGTTTGCGGATAATGAATGGTTTGAAAAGCTCTGCCGCCATGTTTTTAGGAATACCACATTCGTGGATTTTAAGCGTAGGACCTACAACGATAACCGAACGACCAGAATAGTCAACACGTTTACCTAATAAGTTTTGACGGAAACGACCTTGTTTACCTTTAAGTACATCACTTAAAGATTTCAATGCGCGACCACCTTCTGCTTTAACAGCATTAGATTTACGAGAGTTATCGAAGAGAGAATCTACCGCTTCTTGTAACATACGTTTTTCATTACGTAAAATCACCTCAGGCGCTTTAATTTCTAATAAGCGTTTGAGACGGTTATTACGAATGATTACACGACGGTACAAATCATTCATATCAGAACTAGCGAAACGACCGCCATCCAAAGGAACTAATGGACGAAGTTCTGGTGGAATAACTGGTAAATATTGGATAACCATCCATTCAGGACGGTTTTCTAAATTTGCTTGACCTTCACGGAAAGCTTCAACAATACGTAAACGTTTTAAAGCTTCTGCTTTACGTTGTTGAGAATTTTCTGTTGCTGCTTTTTGACGTAAATCACGAGATAATTCATCTAATTGAATGCGAGAAAGCAAGTCATGAACTGCATCTGCACCCATTTTAGCGATGAATTTATTCATATCGTCATCTGGCAAATCTTGGTTACCTTTTGGTAATGTTTCTAAGATATCCAAGTATTCTTCTTCCGTAAGTAAGTCTTTAGCGTTTACTTTATCGCCTAAGATACCCGGTTGAATAACCACATAACGCTCATAATAAACTATACTTTCGAGTTTTTTAGAAGAGAACCCGAGTAAGTAACCAATTTTATTAGGCAATGACTTAAAGTACCAAATATGAACTACAGGTACAACAAGTTTAATGTGCCCCATGCGCTCGCGACGTACTTTCTTTTCCGTTACCTCTACGCCACAACGGTCGCAGACAATGCCTTTATAGCGAATACGTTTGTATTTACCGCAAAAACATTCATAATCTTTAACAGGTCCAAAAATGCGCTCGCAGAACAAACCATCACGTTCAGGTTTATATGAACGGTAGTTGATAGTTTCTGGTTTGAGCACCTCGCCGAACGAACGTTCGATGATAGAGTCTGGCGAAGCCAAACTAATGGTAATTGCATTGAAATCGCTGCTTACCTTGTGCGAAGTATTTTTCTTAAATGGCATAGTTGAGTTATGCGTTTTTAAATTGTGTGTGTCTTGGTGTCTTACTCGTTGCAGCAGCTAAAAATAGCTTCATGAAGCATTGATTTTTAGGCTACTATACAAGTAGGGCAATTAACAAGCAAATATAATCAATTTTGCTCTAAATTGCTTTAGTTTTAACAGTTTTTTATTTTTTGAAAAGGGGATATGGCATTTGTTTAAAAAAAGCTCATGAACTTTATCAAAAAAGCGCGAAGCGCACCGAACTCCCTTTCCCAAAAAACTATACTAGGCACATAATCAATACATTATGTTGCAATAGTACCCTATTAAAAGATAAAAAAACCTTTCAGGCACTAGAGGCCCGAAAGGTATTTTTCTATGGTAACTTCCTTAAGAAGGATTACTCGAATTTAACTTCAAGAGCTAAGCCGCGCAATTCGTGTACCAATACATTGAATGATTCTGGCACAGAAGGCGTTGGCAAGTTATCACCTTTAACGATAGCCTCGTATGCTTTCGCACGACCAACGATATCATCAGATTTGATAGTGAGTAACTCTTGTAAGATATTCGCTGCACCGAATGCTTCCAATGCCCAAACCTCCATTTCACCAAAACGCTGACCACCGAATTGAGCTTTACCGCCCAATGGTTGTTGCGTAATAAGTGAGTATGGTCCGATAGAACGCGCGTGCATTTTATCATCAACCATGTGAGAAAGTTTAATCATATAGATAACACCGACTGTAGCTTTTTGGTGGAAGCGGTCGCCCGTTTCACCGTCGTGCAAGTAAGTTTGACCATAAGAAGGTAAACCAGCTTTCGTTACGAATTCTTCAATATCATCTAAAGAAGCTTCGTCGAAAACAGGCGTAGCAAACTTCATGTTCATTTTCTGACCTGCCCAACCAAGTACTGTTTCGAAAATCTGACCCAAGTTCATACGTGAAGGTACACCCATTGGGTTAAGTACGATATCTACTGGAGTACCGTCTTCAAGGAATGGCATATCTTCGTCACGAACGATACGTGCAACGATACCTTTATTACCGTGACGACCCGCTAATTTATCACCTACGCGAAGTTTACGTTTTTTAGCCAAGTAAACTTTAGCTAATTTAAGTACACCAGCAGGTAATTCATCACCGATAGTAATAGCAAATTTATCGCGTTTGTAAACACTAGTCGCTTGGTTTTCCTTGATAGTATAGTTGTGGAGTAATTGACGAACGAGTTTATTCGTTTTGTCTTCTTCAGTCCAGTTAAGAGGATCAACAATATCAAAGTCAATCTCGCTGATGTTCTTCTCAGTAAACTTAGTCCCTTTACCGATAACTAAATCACCGTAAATAGATTTCACACCATTAGAGTTTTTGCCTTTGAGTAATTCGATAAGTTTGTCAACTAAACGTTTGCGAAGATCACCGATAATTACTTCGTATTCTTCATCAAGCGTAGTTAAGTTTTTCTTATCTTTTACTTTTTGTACTTTATCCTTCTTAGCGCGTTGGAAAAGACGTTTAGCAATTACAACACCTTGCATTGATGGAGGCGCTTTCAAAGATGCATCTTTCACATCGCCAGCTTTATCACCGAAGATAGCTCTTAAGAGTTTTTCTTCAGGCGTAGGATCAGATTCACCTTTAGGGGTAATTTTACCGATGATAATATCACCTTCTCTAATCCAAGCACCAATGCGAATAATACCGTTTTCGTCTAAGTCTTTAGTAGTATCCTCACTTACGTTAGGAATATCACTAGTGAATTCTTCTTCACCTAATTTAGTTTCACGTACGTCGAGTTCAAACTCTTCTATGTGAACAGAAGTAAAGATATCTTCACGCACAACACGTTCAGAAATAACGATAGCATCCTCAAAATTATAACCTTTCCAAGGCATGAATGCTACCTTAAGGTTTTGACCTAAAGCCAATTCACCTTTATCAGTTGCATAACCTTCGCAAAGGATTTTACCTTTCCATACTGGCTCACCTTTCTTCACGATAGGTTTAAGGTTGATGCAAGTATTTTGGTTAGTACGTCTAAATTTGATAAGGTCGTAAGTTACGCAATCATCATCGAAAGAAACTAAGCGTTCATCATCTGTACGCTCATAACGAATAATAATTTTGTTAGCATCTACAAATTCTACAACACCTTCGCCTTCAGCGTTAATGAGCATACGAGAGTCTTTCGCTACTTTACCTTCTAAACCTGTACCCACAATAGGAGAACTAGGACGAAGAAGAGGAACAGCTTGACGTTGCATGTTCGACCCCATGAGCGCACGGTTGGCGTCATCATGTGAAAGGAATGGGATAAGAGAAGCAGATACACCTACGATCTGGTTAGGCGATACGTCTACAAAATCCACCTCTTCAAGTGGTTTTTGTAAGAACTCACCTTGCTCACGACAGAAGATAGTATTAGAATAGAAAGCACCTGTTTCAGGGTCAATAACATTTGCCTGAGCAACTACTTTATCATCTTCTTCTTCTGCAGAGAGATAACGGAAATTATCTAAATCCGCTTTTTCGTTATTGATAGAACGATAAGCTGTTTCGATAAAGCCCATTTTATTAATTTTCGCGTGAACGCAAAGTGTAGAGATCAAACCAATGTTTGGACCCTCAGGCGTTTCAATAGTACAAAGACGACCATAGTGTGAATAGTGAACGTCACGTACCTCGAAGCCTGCACGCTCACGAGAAAGACCACCTGGACCTAAAGCAGAAATACGGCGTTTGTGCGTAATTTCTGATAATGGGTTAGTTTGATCTAAGAATTGAGATAATTGGCTAGTACCAAAGAAAGAGTTGATAACAGAAGAAAGCGTACGAGCATTGATTAAGTCAACTGGCGTAAATACTTCATTATCGCGTACATTCATACGCTCACGAATAGTACGTGCCATACGTGCAAGACCAACACCGAATTGAGCATATAATTGCTCGCCTACAGTTCTTACACGACGGTTGCTCAAGTGGTCAATATCGTCGATTTCTGCTTTTTGATTCATCAATTTTACTAAATAACGAACAATAGAAATAATGTCCTCTTTAGTTAAAACGATAGTATCTTTCGCAATATCAAGCTCTAACTTACGGTTTATTTTATAACGACCTACTTCACCTAAACTGTAACGTTTATCAGAGAAGAAGAGTTTTTCTATAATACCACGAGCTGTTTCGTCATCAGGCGGCTCAGCACCACGTAATTGACGATAGATATGTGTAACAGCTTCTATTTCAGAGTTAGATGTATCTTTTTGGAGCGTGTTGTAGATGATAGTATAATCATCTTCAATATCTTCACGTTGAAGAATAATAGTAGAAAGATTACCTACAGCGAGGATGTCTTCAATATTATTTTCGTCAAGAATAGTATCACGTTCTAAAATGATAGTATTACGCTCAATAGAAACTACCTCACCAGTTTCTTCATCCACGAAGTCTTCAGTCCAACTATCCAAAACGCGTGCAGCAAGCTTACGACCAATATTAGCTTCTAATACTTCGCGAGTAGCTGGTACTTCGTCTGCAAGGTTGAAAAGATTTAAGATTTCCTTATCTGAATCGAAACCGATAGCACGGAGTAAGGTAGTAACAGGGAATTTTTTCTTACGGTCGATGTAAGCATACATTACAGAGTTAATATCTGTAGCGAACTCCATCCAAGCACCTTTGAATGGGATTACCCTTGCAGAGTAAATTTTTGTACCATTCGGGTGGCGGCTTTGACCAAAGAATACACCAGGAGAACGATGTAATTGAGAAACAACTACACGTTCAGCACCATTAATAATAAAGGTACCTTTAGGTGTCATGTAAGGAATATTCCCGAGGAATACATCTTGTACTGTTTGTTCGAAGTCTACGTGTTCCTCATCATTACAAGACAAACGTAATTTAGCTTTAAGCGGAACGCTGTAAGTTAAACCTCTATCCATACATTCATCCATAGAATATCTAGGTGGATCAATGAAGTAGTTGATAAAGTCTAACACGAAGACATTACGAGTGTCTACGATTGGGAAGTTTTCTTGAAAAACCTGATATAGCCCTTCTTCTGCTCTATTTTCAGGAGTAGTTTCCAATTGGAAAAACTCTTCGAAAGATTTGAGCTGAATATCCAAAAAGTCTGGATAGTGAGATTCGTGGCTATATTTACCAAAGTTGTATCTTTGGCGTTGATTTTCAGAACTATTTTGGATGTGCTTAGTTGATGCCATGTAGCAGTTGATAATTTGAAGATAACTATTCAAAGTGAATGTATAACACCGTAAAGGGCCATAAGATAAGCATAGTTCTTATGTGAGTTGGGTGTATGCCGCAATAGCCTAAACTAAGACGACAAACTAAGGGCATTTTTAGAAAAAGAAACCGAATTCCCTTTTCCAAAAAAAATATCTTTGGTAAAAAGAAAGTATACTTATAATAGGATTACAAGGTGCTGCACTTCATAGCAATTGTCCATTGCTCTTGGAGAGAGTCCCCAAAGCTGTATTTATCCAAGTTGAATGCTCATTAGTCTGATATAAATCACCTGAGGACGCTGTCCTCAGTGCAATAAACCGTTTATTTTTTGGGATAGGTGACTTATAGAAACAGCGAAAGCATGCCGCAAAATGTCTCCATTCTACCGCTCGCTTGAAAAAATTTCTATAATAAAGAAAGTACCATATGTAAAAAAATAAGCTAGGCTTAAAGACTAAAAAAATTGAATATGACAATATGGATATTAATAATGTTTTAATATGATAAGGTCAAATTCAATTGTTTAAATATAGGAAATAGGCTTAGCCACTTAAGGTGTAACTAAGCCTATACCTTTAGGCATACAGTATATTTTTAAGAGGAGTAGCTAGGCTACAACCTGATAAAAATTATAATTGTAGTATAAATTATTTAACTTCAACTTCAGCACCAGCTTCAGTAAGAGCTTTTTTAAGGTTTTCAGCTTCTTCTTTAGAAACACCAGTTTTAACTGTTGTAGGAGCGCCGTCAACCATATCTTTAGCTTCTTTCAAGCCTAAACCTAAAAGATTTTTGATTTCTTTAACAACGTTTAATTTACCAGCACCAGCGTTTTTGAGGATAACATCAAAAGCTGTTTGCTCAGCAGCAGCAGCAGCGCCAGCAGCAGGAGCAGCAACAGCTACAGCAGCAGCTGCAGGCTCGATGCCATATTGATCTTTAAGAATATCTGCAAGTTCTTTAACTTCTTTAACAGTAAGACCTACTAGTTGTTCAGCTAATTGATTTAAGTCAGCCATTTTGAGCAATTTTTTAGATAATTTTACAAAATAATGTGTCGATGAGATAGTTATGTTCTGCCCTTGGACAGAAGATGAGGAAGCAGAGCGCAAAGATACATAAAATTTTATTTATGACCTAAAATAAAAAGGATTAATATCTAAAGATAAGATAAATTTAACCTAAATTATTGTCTGTCCTCTATACCAATGATAAAAACCATTGGACTTTTTAAATAATAAAAAGACTAGCTTTTTATTATTAGGGAAGCCTCAACAAAATGATTTGTTATGGCCAACAAGTTGATTAAGCGCCGCGCTCCTCAAGAGTTTTGAGAAGACCACCGATAGTGTTACCACCAGATTGTAAAGCACCAATAACGTTGTTGATTGGAGATTGAAGTGCTGTAATGATTTCGCCAAGTAACTCTTCTTTAGATTTAATTTTAGTAAGAGCATCTAAGCTTTCTTCTCCAATGAAGAAAGAAGAATCAATATAAGCAGCTTTCAAAGCAGGAAGAGTATCTTCGCCACGGAAAGACTTAATAAGTTTCGCAGGTAAGTTACCTGTTTCCGCGAACATGATAGCAGAAGAACCTTTTAAAGCACCGAATAAAGCGCTATAATCTTGTTGTGTTTCTTCTGTAACCTTCTCAAGAGCTTTTTTAATTAACTTATTTTTAGCTACTGTGAGTTTAACGCCTTTGTTGAAACACTCGCGGCGAAGGTTATTTATTTTTGATACTGGTAAAGAAGAACAATCAGTAATATAGAAATATTTACTGTTGATAAATTTATCTTTAAGCTCTTCAATAGCAGCCGTTTTTTCTGTTCTTGTCATTATGTAAGAGCAAATGTTTTAAGCATGAAGAATCTATACAACAATTATTTAAAAGACTTAGTGTCAATTTTGACACCAGGGCTCATAGTAGATGCTGTAACAATAGATTTTAAATAGAGACCTTTCGCTGTAGCTGGTTTCATTTTTTGTAAAGTATTAAGAACTTCACGAGCATTTTCAGCCAACTGTTGAGGTGTGAAAGAAGCACGACCTACTGGAGTGTGTACGATACCGTATTTATCTACACGGAAAGAAATTTTACCTTTCTTAATTTCGCGTACAGCATCACCAACATTGAGCGTAACAGTACCAGTTTTTGGGTTAGGCATAAGGTTACGAGGACCTAAGATTTTACCTAAACGACCGATTTGAACCATTACACTAGGCGTAGCAACGATAACGTCAACATCAGCCCAGCCGCCTAAAACTTTTTGAATGTATTCATCAAGACCTACATAGTCTGCACCAGCGTCAAGAGCTTCTTGCTCTTTATCAGGAGTACAGAAAACAAGTACTTTTTTCTCTTTACCTGTACCATGAGGTAAAGCGATAGTACCGCGTAAGTTTTGATCAGCTTTACGTGGGTCAACGCCTAAACGAACGTGAATATCCACAGAAGCGTCAAATTTCGCAGTGTTCACCTCTTTAACGAGGGCCATTGCTTCCTCTAAAGAGTAGAGTTTATCAGCCTCTACTTTATCTTTAACTAGGGCGCGTTTTTTTGGTAATTTTGCCATTTGTTAATTTAAATAAAAATTTGTTGCACTATAATATGCTTCGAGGTGTAGCAAAGTGCTTTAGAAAATTAAATCTTATTGTGCTTAAAGCGAAGTTAGAATTAAGCTGTCAATTCGCCATTAACAGTGATACCCATACTTCTTGCAGTACCAGCAATCATTTTCATGCCTGCTTCGAGAGTAAAACAGTTAAGGTCTGGCATTTTGTCTTGAGCGATAGCTTTAACTTGCTCAGCAGTAACTGAAGCTACTTTTTTACGATTAGGTTCAGAAGAACCTTGACCTTGTTTCAGTTTAGCTGCTTCAAACAATTGGATAGAAGCTGGAGCCGTTTTGATAACGAAATCAAAAGATTTATCTTTGTACACAGTTACAATAACTGGAAGCAATTTACCCAATCTATTTTGAGTTTCTGCATTGAAACGAGTACAGAAGTCTTTTGTATTTACGCCTTTGGCACCGAGCGCTGGACCAATTGGTGGTTGAGGAGTAGCTTGACCGCCTCTAGCTTGAAGTTTTACAAGCGTTTGAATTTCCTTTGCCATGTGTAAGTGTAAAAATTAAAAGTATGTATGTATTATTGTTTTTCAACTTGTGTGAAGTTCACTTCTACCTCAGTGTCACGTCCGAAAACTTTCGTAACGAGTTTTAACTTTTTCTTCTCTTCATTTACTTCTTGGATAATACCTACAAAGTTTTCAAAGAAGCCTTCAGTTACTTTTACTTCGGCGCCTACTACAAATGGATCTGCCATTTCTAATATTTCTTCATCATCAGACTCATCCATCATGCGTTTGATGTGTTCAATTTCTTCATCACGCATTGGAGTAGGAACTTCTTTGCCTAAAAAGTCGATTACATCTTTCACACCAGTAATAGCAGGTAAGATATCATCTTTTTTCCAAGCATTAGGATCAGCTTCCACAATCAGATAGCCAGGCATAAGAATTTGCTCGTGCTGTACTAATTTGCGATTACGTAGTTTGCGTTGTACTTTGACAGGCAAAATAATACGTGTAACTAAGCCTGTTTTATCCCAACCATTACGTGCAAGTTCAAAGTCAATTCGTTCTTTAATTTTGCGTTCTTTATTGGAAATAACTCTAAGGCAGTACCATTTGAGCTGTTTTTTATCGTCAGCCATAAGTAAAGAAAATAAATTTAACGCCCGTATATTTTATGTAAATTATGAGAGATCTATATTACTATACGATAGCTTAGTCAATTAATGAGCATAAGAAAATTAGCTATATCTTAAATGATAAAGCTAATTAAGTAAAAATTCTAAGTTTATATATATTTAGGGGTTAAATCTTATAAACCATAAATATTTTTAAACACACCTGTCCAAACTAAGTCCATGCAATAAATCATTAAACCTAATGCAATAGAAACACCAATAACGATAGCTGCGTTAGTAGTAAGTTCCTTCATTGTTGGCCAAGTTACGTTATTTTTAAGCTCGTAAAAGCTTTCCTTAATATAGTTCAACATAAAATGTGGGCTTATATATATGTAAATATAGCTAGACAAAATCAAATATATATAAACTGAATGACCCACAAGCGGGATACTTGCAGGCTTCATAACCCCCTTTGGGAGCAACTTGCATAAAGCAAGTTTCAATCAGTTTTAATATCATTATTTTGCGCGGGCGGAGGGGCTCGAACCCCCAGCCTACGGTTTTGGAGACCGCCACTCTACCAATTGAGCTACGCCCGCTTAATAAAGGAGGTTGAATAAACAACCTCCTTAAAATATTATATTAGAGAGTACTTACGTACTTTATAATTATGCTAATACTTCAGTGATTTGACCAGCACCTACAGTACGGCCACCTTCACGGATAGCGAAACGAAGACCTTTCTCTAATGCAATTGGAGCTAAAAGCTCAACTGTTAAGCTAAGGTTATCGCCTGGAGTTACCATCTCAACACCTTCAGGTAATGTGATAGCACCAGTTACGTCAGTTGTACGGAAGTAGAACTGTGGACGGTAACCGTTGAAGAAAGGTTTGTGACGACCACCTTCATCTTTACCTAATACGTAAACTTCGCAAGTAAATTTAGTGTGTGCTTTTACAGAACCTGGTTTGCAGATAACCATACCACGACGTAAGTCGTTTTTATCTACACCGCGTAATAATAAACCAGCATTGTCACCAGCTTCACCACGGTCTAAGATCTTACGGAACATCTCTACACCTGTAACTGTAGAAGTGATTTTTTCTTCGTTGAAACCGATGATATCAACTGATTCACCTGTTTTAACAACACCACGCTCGATACGACCTGTTGCAACAGTACCACGACCAGTGATAGTGAACACGTCTTCGATAGGCATTAAGAATGGTTTGTCAACAGCGCGCTCTGGTTCAGGGATTTTGCTGTCAACTGCATCCATTAATTCCATAATTTGAGCTTCGCCATCAGCGTCACCAGCTAAACCTTTAAGAGCTGAACCTTTGATAACTGCAGCGTTATCACCGTCAAACTCATAAGAGCTTAATAATTCACGAACTTCCATTTCTACTAGTTCAAGCATCTCAGGATCTTCAACTAAGTCAACTTTATTCATGAAAACTACGATCTCAGGAACACCTACCTGACGAGCTAAAAGAATGTGCTCGCGAGTTTGTGGCATAGGACCATCTGTAGCAGCTACTACAAGGATAGCACCGTCCATTTGAGCAGCACCAGTTACCATGTTTTTCACATAGTCAGCGTGACCTGGACAGTCAACGTGAGCATAGTGACGTTTTTCAGTCTCATACTCAACGTGAGCAGTGTTAATAGTGATACCGCGTTCTTTTTCTTCAGGAGCAGCGTCGATTGAATCGTAGCTACGAACTTGAGAAAGACCTTTTTTACCTAAAACTGTACTGATAGCAGCTGTTAAAGTAGTTTTACCGTGGTCAACGTGACCAATTGTACCTACGTTTACGTGAGGCTTACTGCGTACGAACGTTTCCTTAGCCATTTTTTGTTAATCTGTAGTTGGTGATTAAAATTTGTAGTTAGCTTTTTATAGATATTTATAGCTTTATCGTTTGCTAGGCTGCAAAACTAGTTATAATTCGTGATATAACCAAGAAACTATAAATATTTTTTCAATCTCAGAATAATAGAGACGAGAATAAACAGCAGAATAGCATAACTTTTAATCATTATTTAGCCAACGTAAAAACTCGCGTTAGAGCCGACGAGGAGAATTGAACTCCCGACCCCCACCTTACCAAGGTGGTGCTCTACCTCTGAGCTACATCGGCTTTATAATTAGTTATGCGCGTGTAGACACTCTCGTTATAGCTAAAAAAAAAGAGGATACTTTCGTTCCCTCTTTTAAATAACTTCTAGCAAGAGCAGGCGACGAGGTTCGAACCCGCGACCCTCAGCTTGGAAGGCTGATGCTCTACCAACTGAGCTACACCTGCTTGTTTAATAGTGGGAACAGAGGGATTCGAACCCCCGAAGGTATAAACCAGCAGATTTACAGTCTGCCCCATTTGGCCACTCTGGTATATTCCCTAATATTATATAGCCAATATATAATATGTATATTTTAAATCTCGAAACTAAGATTGTTAAGAGCCGATGGAGGGACTCGAACCCACGACCAGCTGATTACAAATCAGCTGCTCTACCAGCTGAGCTACATCGGCTTAACTCTTATTATTTGCAGCGCTTAACAACTTGTCAATTTTAATTTTGATTTCGTTGTTTCATCATTGCGATTGCAAAGATACAAGCTTTTTTTTATTCTGCAAATTTTTTCGAAACTTTTTTTTATTTTTTTTATTTTTTTATTTTTAGTTGTTTCGACTGCGTTCTTTATGTTTAATCAATTGACGTCTTAAAGCATCTACTGCTTCGTCAACTGCTTCTTCAAAAGTACGTGCAGTTTCACTACCCACAAGAACAGTACCAGGTACGTTCAATTTGATATCAACTAACTTATTTTCTTTTTCCTCATCAGCCTCTACACGAAGCGTAACATCTGCTGAAACTATTCTATCAAAAAATGTTTCTAGTTTAACTATCTTTTTTTCAATAAAATCTAATAACTTTGCATCAGCATCGAAACGAACAGATTGAATTTGAAGCTCCATAATTGTCCTCCTTATTTTATCTGTCTGACCAATTCAGAAGTGCGGTTCAAGGTGTATTTCCTTGTTTGCGACTGCAATATCCGACGACTTTTTGAATTAACCAAACTTTTTCTTAAATTTTTTACATTTTTTTCATGAAAAACCTATTTTTTTCGCTTTTTCTGCTGTTTTTTGGTCTTTTTGGGTGTAAAAACGACTTAAAAGATATAAAACAAACGTCTGAAATTAGCGAAGCGGGAGTTGAACGAGCAGATTCTATCACTTTATATTATAGTGATTCTGCTGTAGTGCGAATGATTATTACTGCGCCCGTAATGTTATATTATCTAGATACAGAAAATCCGCGTAGAACGTTCCCTAAAGGCATACATGTAGATTTTTTTGACGAAAATAAACGACAAACTAGTCAACTAGATGCTAAAAGCGCAGAACAATTGGAGCGCAAGCAAGAAATTATTCTTAGAGATAGTGTGACTGTGTGGAATATTCGCGATCAAAAACTAGAGTCGAATGAATTAATTTGTGATGAAAGAAATGGAAAAATCTATTCTACACAAATGGTTACTATTACTACTCCGTCTTATTATATGTATGGTACAGGTTTTCGTTCTGATTTAGAATTTAATGATTGGTATCTAGATACAGTAAAAGGAACAGTGCAAACCACTAGCGACTTGGACAATCCTATTTACTAGGTTTCTATTTCAATAATACACATTTTATTTATTAATTAATAGTAAAGTGTAAATTATTTTTAATTTTTATATAAAAAAAATACCATACTCCCTTTCTCAAAAAATAAAATCTCCAAAAACAAAGTACTTTTATACTATATATATAATAGAGAGTTGCTTAGTAATTGAAGTTTTTTTTGGGAAAGGGAGTATGGTTTTATTATTTATATTATTTTCATGCGCCTATTGTATACTATATTATATATACTACTATGTTCAAATTATTCGAAAAAGTCTTAGCCACGCTCCTACTTGCTTCGCTTTTAGGCTATTTATATGATAAAGTTGGTTTTCTAGCAGGTTTTATTTTAGGTGCAGCTATAGATACATGGCGTCATTTATTAATAAAAAAGCCTAAACGCAAACAAAAAATTATGCGTCAGGCTGATATTACTGATTTTATAGTTAGTACCATATTATTATCTGCGGCTGTTGTAAAGGCAGATGGCGATATGGATGAATCTGAATTGGCTTATTTACGTCGCTTTTTTACAGAACAATTTGGTGAAGCGCAATCTTTAGAATATATGACTATATTCAAAAACTCTTATCAAGGCGATTTTGATATAAAAGAAACAGCCCTTAATATAAAAGATACTACAGATTATGAAACACGCCTACAATTAATTTATATTTTACTAGGTGTTTCCAATGCAGATTTCGAATATAATAAAGCAGAATCTAAATTAGTCAAAGAAATTGCCAGCTATTTGGAAATAGAATCTAATGATTTTGATTCTATTAGCGCTATGTTTTCTAAAGAAATGTATGATTATTATAAAATCTTAGAAGTAACCCCTGCTGCATCGGACAAAACCATAAAAGCAGCTTATAAAAAGCTTTTAGTAAAGTATCATCCTGATAAAGTTGCGCATTTGGGCGAAGAAATGGCTATTACAGCTAAAAGAAAATATGAAAAATTGCAAGAAGCTTATTTAGCGATTAAGCAGAATAGAGGTTTTTAATTTTCTAAATTTTTGCTTTTGTAGCGCATATAAGTCCCCCAAATTGCAATAATTAATACATTAATAGCAATAATCCCTTTTCCAGACATTCCCCACCAAGTATATAATAGGGATAAAATAACCATACAAGCGAGCATAGTTATAATATTATTGATAACCCACTGTCGCGTAACTTTATTTCCTTTAAGCTTTGTAAAAGGCAAAAGCCAAATCACTAAAGGAATTAGAAATAGGAAAAGTAACATAAGTTGAGCATTTGACGAATAATATAAAGCATAGAATTTTTAATAAAAGATTGTTATTGATAGCGATAAATAGCCCCTGCACTATGCTGAAATTTTGCCCCAGTAGCGGCTATAGGCATATTTTTTTGCCCATTCCAACGCAATGCACCCAATAAAGCCATCAATATAGCTTCTTTAAAATCTATAATTTCTATAGATAGAGCTTCAAAACTAGCTTCAAAAGCTAAATATTTTTGAATACTTTCTTTCAAGAAGGTATTATGTGCCCCTCCACCAGTAAGCAAAATTTTATAATGGCTTTTTGATAAACCTTCAATTTGGATAATTTTTTGCATGGCTTTGGCAATTTCATAAGCTATATGCGCTGTTGTAGTCGCCAAAACATCTATAGGCAATATATGCCCAAACTCCTTTTCAATAAAAGGAATAACTTCATTTCTTATCCATTCATTCCCTAAAGACTTAGGATATTTTTTCTTAAAGAAAGGCAAAGCTTGTAATGCAGTTAATAAGTCATCTTGAATTTGTCCTGCTTTTGCCAAAAATCCGCCTTTATCATAAGCAAAACCTAATAATTGTGCATAATGATTTAGCACTTGATTACAATAGCAAATATCAAAACCTATAGTTTTATCAGCTATTGTAGCTGCAATATTGGCTATGCCGCCCAAATTAATATAAAAATCTCTCCCCGACCACAAATATTCATCTACTAAAGGCGCCAAGGGTGCACCTTGACCACCGCTAGCTATATCCTGCAAACGAAAATCACAAATAACATTTTGCTGAGTACTAGCACTTAAAGCTGCTCCACTACCGATTTGCAAAGTAAATTGATTTTCGGGCTGATGAAATATAGTATGTCCATGCGAAGCTATAGCATCTATTTTTTCAATTTTATATTTTGCTATAAAACTTTGCACCAATTCCCCCATATAATAACCAAAATAAACATCAGTTTTAGCCAATATTAAAGCCGATTGAGTTGGCAAATGCGCCAAACGAGCTTGCCACATTTCATCATAAGGAATAGTTTCTGCGGCTAATAATTGCCAATCATATACTTTATTTCCTTCCAATTCAAATTTACAATAAGCAATATCCAGCCCATCTAAAGAGCTGCCAGACATTAAACCTATTATATAGTAGGTTGATTTATTCATAGTAAAAGGCGAGAAAACCATATTTATAGTTTATAAATATAGTAAAAAATTAAAACTTTTGATAGCTTGACTTTGCAAATGTACAGATAAATTCACTGCATGTATAAAATACTTAATAACTTAGCAGCAAAATATACTAATTCTCCCGATCTGTGAAAATCTATTTTTTATTTTTTTTGGGAAAGGGAGTTCGGTTTTTGTTTATATTTATATACTTACTAGACTTTTTTAGCTTTACATTCCTTAATTATGACTAAACTAAGTATTAACATCAATAAAGTTGCCCTTATCCGTAATTCTCGTGGTGGCAATTATCCTGATTTAGTAAAATTTGCTCAAGATTGCGAAATATTTGGTGCACAAGGTATTACTATACATCCTCGTCCTGATGAAAGACATGCTCGTTTTTCTGATATTTTAGATTTAAAAAATGTAGTTACTACAGAATTAAATATAGAAGGCAAGCCACATCAAAGATTTTTAGATGAAGTTTTAAAACACAAACCACATCAATGTACTTTAGTACCAGATGCTGATAATGCTATTACTTCAGATAGTGGTTGGGATACTATTAAATACCAATCTTATCTTACTGATATTATTAAAGACTTGAAAGCTGCTGGTATACGTGTTTCTATTTTTCTTAATGCAGATACAAAATTAGTAGAATCTGCTGCCAAAACTGGTGCTGATAGAATAGAATTATACACTGGTCCTTATGCCGAACAATTTGCACAAGGTAAAGAAAAAGCTATAGCTGATTTTATAGCTACAGCACAAGCTGCTGCTAGTGTAGGTTTAGGTTTAAATGCAGGACATGATTTAAATTTAATGAATTTGAAATACTTCAAATCTCAAATTCCAAATCTTTTGGAAGTTTCTATTGGTCATGCCCTTATTAGTGATGCTTTATATTATGGTATCTCTAATACCATTCAACAATATTTATTACAATTAGTAGATTAATACATAAAAAAACTTCTATATCCAGCCTTGAGCAGATATAGAAGTTTTCTTTTTTTAAATTTTATCCCCTGTTATATTACTAGAGATAAATTTATTATATAAACTTTGAACTTGATTCATTAATTCTACACTACCTTCTTTTTTAAGTGTAGATTTAAATTTACCAATTTTTTTAGTTTTATAAGTAGACCATAGATGTGAAATCATTTCTGTAGGCAATTTCACTTGCAATTTTTTACCAGTACGCAATTTCTCTTTATAGAGCATTTCATTGGTAGATTTATCGCTAGCTTTTACGCCTTTATATAAAGTTTTGAAAAGGAATTTTTTAGGTTGAGCACCTTTTTTAGCCTGCATATAAGCGGAAAGTAAATTATTTTCTTTCTCCATTCTTGCAAAATTAGAAAAAGCTTGAAAGAAAGCACTATCCTTAAATAAAGCTGCATCCATATTCAATTCATTATTGGCATAAAAATTCCAAACTTCTTGATTGTATTGCAATTTACTTTGTAAAGTTGCTACAAAAGCCTGCATAGAATTAGCATATTGTTGTAAGGCTTTTTTCTGTCCTTCATCACTAATAGTACCATTAGCTAAAGTGGCATTCAACACACTTAAAATATCATTGCTATTTTTAATCATTTCTTGTAAAGCAGCTTGTTTACCTGTAATACTTTTATCAGCACCATATTTAAGGTCTAAAGCTTGTATGCTTTTCAAGAGATTCATTACTGTTGGTTTTTCAGCTACACTTTTCGGACAAATAGTATTAAAGAAATTGCTATTAGCTTGCGTTTTAAAATCTCCTGTCATAACAGTAGGCGCATTAAGCATATCTTTCAAATCTTGCCAAGAAATTTTATTAGGTGCTAATTCCTCTTCACTATCTAAAGCCTCTACCTCTTGCGTGTCGGCTTTTTCTTCTTCCTCTTCCTCTTCTTTTTTACCTTTTTCTTCTTCTTTGCCTTTTGCTTTTTTCTCACCTTTTTCTTTGGTTAAAGTTTGCGCTTCTTTTTTGCCTGTAGCACGTGGTGCAGCTGTTTTCTCTTCTGGTGCAGCACTAGCAAGCGTAGCCATATTTTCGCCTACTTTTTTATTTTTACCAATGGCATTACGCAAACCAACGCCTTTAGGTTGAGCATTTTCTTGCGCTTTGGGCTGTTGGCTTTTTTCCGAATCATTATTGCTACGTTCCGCTTGGTCACGGCTAGCATCCATTTGTTCAGCCATATCAGAAATAATTTATATTTAGTTGATTTAATATTTGCTAAAAGGCATTTAGAGCAATAGGCTTTGTGCATAATGTTTATTTACAGAAAGTACACCAGCATAAGCAGGCTCTCCTACAGGAACATCAGAAAGTAAAATAATCCCTTCTTCCATTAATTTATATTGTTGATAAGTCAATTTACGTTTTATATATAAACGAGGGGCAAATTGATCTGCTGCCAATAAATAAGTAAAAAGCAAACCTGTAGGTAATAATCCTCTATACATTTGTCCTTGTATTAATCCCCAAAAAGCTGTAGAATCTGTCATATTCATACCAGGAATTTGTTTAGTCCAAATATTAATTTCTCTATCCAAAAATTGAGGAGCTATACTAGGACACAAAGACAAAATTAATAAAAGCCTTTCCTCCATATCTAAATTCATTTCCTCTACTAATGCCCCATAACCCAAATCAATTCCTCTAGGCATTGCTGGTGGCATTAAAGTAGGAATTCTTCTAATATCTATAGAACGTTCCTGATTTCTAAACTGCAAAATACGTTGCAACCATCTCAATTCTTCCTGCAAAACATAAGCCGCAGTATCTAATTCATGCATATTCAAGAGATTAAAACTATAAGGTATGGATTCTGTCAAAGATACAAAATATATATAAAATAAGCTTTATTTTCAAAAAGCAAATATCGTAATTTATAGCATAAAAAAAGACATCTTTAGTATATAAAGATGCCCTAGGTGTTTATTTTTCGTTGGGGTGCGTCGCTCGAAGCGCTTTTCTTTTTTCAGTTTTTTCTTTGTAGAAAGTTTTGTCTGCGCAATACAATACTTTGTCTACTTCACAATAAACAATAGTACCTTCAGCATTGGTTATTTTAATGGTTTTATGGAAGTCATATTCACCATTTTCTTTTACCTTTTCTTTAATTTCATCAATTTCCGCTTGCGATAAAATGAAATCTGCAAAAACATTTTCACGTGCTGGTCTTTTGAAACGAATAGTTGCCGCCTTATCCCATACTATATAATTATCGCCTAATATATTCATTCCTTGAATCATTAATATTGGATCTAAAGCTGCAAACAAACTTCCTCCGAAAATTGAGCCTACATAATTCTTGTTTTTATAAGAATAAGGGATTTTTACACGAACAGTATATAAATCATCAGAAACTGCTATTATACGTGCAGTGGTGCGTCTGTACATCGGAGACCAATTAAACCCATATTTATAAATGGTCGAAGCCTTCATAAATTTGCGTAAAAAATTAACCATTACTGAATACATCGACATAAAGAATAAAATTGACTAGTGACTGAAAGTGTTTGTTGATTTTGATTGATAGGCAAATGTAAATAATATTATGTGCTTATCACCAAAAAAAAAGTTTCTGTCTAATAATTTATAACTATACAGCAATAAATAGTTTGACAAAAACTAGTCTACTCTTTCAATTTTATAGTTAATGTACGATGACTTCTATAAGGATTTTCCCCTTTAGGATAAAGTATTTTATCTACAAAAAACAAATTCGATAATACATTATCCTTACTCTTTATAATAGAATCACCATGAATCCCACCATCTAAAATCTCTAATAAAGCATGATGTTTTTTAGTAATTTGATTTACTTTATTTTGCATATCTATGGCTTGCTCTATAGGCACTATGCCATCTTCAGAACCATGCACCAATAATATAGGTGGAAATTTTTTATTGACCCAAGCTATAGGATTAGCTTCTTTAGTTTTATTAGCATTAAGACGCACATTATATCCCATTAATATATTGGCTGGATTAGTTCCTATATCCGACAAACGACTAATATCTGAAATACCATACCAAGATACTATACCTTGCACTTCGCTAGAAGTTTTAGCATTACCCATAGATAAATCTTCAAATTTAGTATTTCCATTAGTAGCAGCCATCATTTGCGCCAAATGTCCGCCCGATGATACGCCCCAAAGTACAATTTTTGAAGCATCCAATTCATAATGTTTGGCATTAGCACGTATGAATCGTACCGCTGCTTTTATATCATATAAAGGATAAGGCCATTTTACTTCATTAGATAAACGATAATTGACTGCCACTATAGCATAACCTTGATTAATGGCTTCATAAATAGAAGCTATACTTTCAGAGCGTTTATTGGTCATAGCCCAAGCACCGCCATGTAAAAGCATAATAATTTTGAAAGGCGCTTTGGCATTAGTAGGATAAATAATATCTAATGTTTGACGTGGATTATGCATATCTGTAGTATAAGGAATATCTAATTCTTTACGTTCAAATTGTCGCATATCCAATACTTTTTCTTCGCCACGCAATTGTTTAGTAAATTCATCGGCAGGTGCCAAAACAGCAGCCGATAATTCTGCTGTGCTCGAAAAACAACTACTGAACATAGTCCATAAAGTAACTATGCCCAATATCAATAATAAAGAAAATCTCAGCATAATGGTATTTTTTAGAAAGTAAAAAATGCTATATGCTTTATGGAGAAATCTAAAGGAATAGAGTTGCAAAAATGCCTCTAGTTTTCTTCGTTTTTTATAAATGCTCGAAGCCTACTGCTACTCTTCCATCAACATGTTATACTCAAAGTTCATATGAATATTTGTTTTCGCCATAAATACTATATAATTCATTGTTTATCAATACGTTATATTACAAACTTTGTTTTATAGCATTAATGTACTTTTTTTTACTTTCTCAAAAAGCCCAAAATATTACTGCCTTGAATATACCAAAGCTTATTTTCATATTTTAAATCGAATTTCATACGCGTTGGTGCCATAGGTCCTCCATTTTGCTGAATAATTTCTATAAAATCTTCGCCGACTTTACTTACAATGGCAACATGCCCATAAGGATTACCCGCATAACCCGACCAAATCAATAAATCATTGAGAGCAGGACGAGTTGCACTAGGATTTGTGTATTGACGCAAATTTCTATCTTTATTCATAGCCCCATCTTTTAAGCCATTTTGAAAAAAATCTTTTGCATGACCATAAGAATTAGGCATTTTATGTTTGAAATACTCATAATAATAACGCTTTACGAATTCTACACATTGATAACGTAAACCCAAATTATAACCATCTTTAGTAGTATTGCGACTAGTTACATTCGATACTGGACCATTATAATAAACATAAACACCATTGAAAGAATCTATTTTTTCGCCAATTTGATGTTGATAAAAATTTTCAGGCGCATAGCCCAAACCATAAATAGTAGACCAACAAATTATAGCTATAACTGATAATATAAAAAGTATTTTTTTCATGGGAAAGGGACTATGGTTTTTGGTTTGTTTTTGAAAGTCATGCGCAAAAGGGATAGTAGCGGACGCCCGAAGGGCTGGAGCGAATAGCCCGACCCTAAAAACGAAAAACGCATATACAGTTGTATATGCGTTTTTTTGTTTTTTAGGGATTTGCCCTAAATCTTATATTCAAAGAAAGATTAATGTTTTTCTTGATTATCTAAATTATCATTATGTGTTTCTTCCACTGCTTTAGGCTCTTGTTTTTCGCCTGGCCAAATCAATGAAGCTATTACTGAAAGTAATAAAATACCACCAACAATACCCAATGAAACTGTAGAAGGGAAATGGAACCAAGGCATAATAATCATTTTTACACCAATAAATGCTAAAACGATAGCCAAACCATAAGGTAATTTGCTAAACATATGCATGAAATTTGCTAATAAGAAATACAATGAACGTAAACCTAAAATAGCAAAAATATTAGAAGTGTAAAGAATGAATGGGTCTTGTGAAATAGCAAAAATTGCAGGAATAGAATCCACCGCAAAAATCAAATCCGTAAACTCAATTACTACTACTGCAACAAATAAAGGCGTAGCCATTTTCACACCGTTTTGAATAGTAAAGAATTTGTCGCCATCGTAAGATTTACTTACTGTGTACATTTTATTTACTAATTTCACTGCCATGTTATTGCTGAAATCTTGCTCTTCATTATCGTCATCTTTATGTGCGCCCCAAGAAGTAATACCTGAGTACAATAAGAAAATACCAAAAATTGCTAGTACAATATTAATTTGTACTGTTTGACCAAAGATTTCCATTGGCGGCAAATAGGTAGCATTAATAATACCTACACCAGCAAAAATGAAAATAGCACGGAATACTAAAGCACCAATAATACCCCAGAATAATACTTTATGATGTAAAGCTTGTGGTACTTTGAAAGCCGTAAACACTAAAATAAATACAAATAAATTATCTACAGAAAGTGCCTTTTCAATCCAATATGCGGCTTGGAATTGCGAAAACAAATTTAAAGCTTCTCCAGCTGGTATATTCCCTGCTGTTTCATCTGCTTTAAACATAAAGTAAACCACGCCAGAGAAAATCATTGCTAAAGAAATCCAAACCACACTCCATGTAAGTGCTTCTTTAGAAGAAACTACGTGACTATTTTTATTGAAAACACCTAAGTCTAATGCTAGCATTACTACTACTAGTATAGCAAAACCAATAACCAAACTAGGGTGTGTTTCCCAAATATTAATTTGACTACCAGCAGGGTTACTGAAGGCTAATAATGGATTCATCGTACAATTAATTTTAAATATTTAAACTTGAAAAAAAAACTTTACAGTAATTATAATAGGAAAGATAGACTTCTAAAAATAGAAAATTAATTTTATGAATTATTTAATTTTAATTTACTCTATTTAGGAATAAAGTAAACATCTATTTACTTTAAGTTTATACATTCCTTTCC
>X137_Gaur__coassemble_40_pt1 | contig 68138 bp, 47 predicted proteins | sample X137_Gaur__metabat2_high_PE_006 | metagenome-assembled genome bin X137_Gaur | reverse complement strand
AAATATAAATATGTAAAAATTATATAAAAAATTACCTTAAACCCTTTTAACAAAATAAAATCCTTTAAAAAAGCCAAAAAAAAGATAAAAAAAACCAAAAAAAGATAACTTAATATTAATATTTTGTTTACTTTGCTGTCAGAATAAGGATATTACATTTTTTTAATTAACCTCACTAAGTTAAATTAATATTGAAGAATATGGATCACACAGAACGTATTTGGCTCAAGCATTACCCGAAAACTGTTCCGCACACTATCGATTTTGGAACGCATACAACCTTAATAGATTATACAAATCAGCTATTCGAAAGAAATAAAAATTATAATGCTTTCGAATGCATGGGTAAATACATGACTTATGCTGAAGTAAGTGAAAAAGCAAATTATTTTGCTGCTTATTTACAATCTCAAGGTTTGAAACCGGGTGATAGAATCGCCTTCATGATGTTGAATATTTTACAATATCCAATTGCGCTTTTGGGTGCATTACGTGCAGGCTTAATCGTTGTAAACACCAACCCTCTTTATACAGCTAGAGAAATTAAACATCAATTCAATGATGCTGGCGTAACGGCAGTTTTAGTTTTAGAAAACTTTGCTGCTGAATTACAAAAAGTAATCAAAGAAACTAATGTTAAACTCACTATGGTTACTAGCATTGGCGAAATGTTAGGCTTAAAAGGTCCTATAGTAAATTTCGTACTGCGCTATGTGAAAAAGATGATTCCTAGCTATAATCTTCCTGGTGCTGTAAAATTCTCTACAGCTTTAGCAAAAGGTAAATCTGCTAACTTTACTAAACCACCTCAAGGCAAATTAGATGATACAATTTGTATTCAATATACAGGTGGTACTACAGGTGTAGCAAAAGGTGCAGAATTAACCAATCGCAACTTATTAGCAAATATGTTGCAAGTGCGTTCTTGGATTGCGCCTGCTGGTTTGGTTGAAGGACAAGAGCGTATGCTTACGCCATTGCCATTATACCATATTTTCTCTTTCACTGTAAACTGCTTATGTATGGCAACTTTCGGTGCTTGTAGTGTTTTGGTAGTCAATCCTAGAGACCTTCCTACTTTAGTAAAAACTATTCAAAAAACTAAACCTACATTAATGACTGGTGTAAATACACTTTTCAATGGTTTAGCCAACAATCCTGAATTCCAAAAATTAAATTTCAAAGAAATTGGTCTTAAACTGGCAGTAGCTGGTGCTATGGCTGTACAAAGACCAGTAGCAGAGAAATGGCATAAAATTACAGGCATTCCACTTACTGAAGGTTATGGTATGACTGAATCTTCTCCTGTAGCTTCTGTTAACCTTTTAGGTTCTCCTCGTTTAGGTACTATTGGTTTACCTATTCCTTCTACAGAAATTCGCATTATAAATGTAGATACAAACGAAGTAGCAGCTATTGGCGAACGTGGTGAAATCCAAATCAAAGGTCCTCAAGTAATGAAAGGTTACTATAACCGTCCTGAAGAAACAGCGAAAACTATTACTAATGATGGTTGGTTACGTTCTGGCGATATTGGTATTATGGACGAAGAAGGTTATGTAACTATTGTTGACCGCTTGAAAAACATGATTCTTATTTCTGGTTTCAATGTTTATCCTAACGAATTGGAAGATGTATTGGTAAGTCATCCTAAAGTATTAGAAGCTGCTGCTATTGGCGTTCCTGATGCTAAATCTGGCGAAGCTATTAAAATCTTCATCGTGAAAAAAGATAAATCTTTAACAGAAGAAGAAATCCGTGAATTCTGCAAAGAAAATCTTACTGGTTACAAAAAACCTAGATATATAGAATTCCGTGACGAATTACCTAAAACAAATGTAGGTAAAATCCTTCACAAAGATTTACGTGAAGAAGAATTGAAAAAAAATACTACACATCCAGCTTAAGCCTTTAAGTTTGCTGTAATATATAATTTTAGCGAAGTAATTCTTAATAGAGTTGCTTCGCTTTTTTTGTTTAGTTTTTTTTGAAAAGGGAGTATGGTGCGCTAAAGCGCATTTATTTATTTTTATGCTTTACTATACTTGATTTTATAAAACATTTGGCTCTAAAAAAATATTAAACTGCGAAGCACCATACTCCCTTTTCCAAAAAATAAAAAAGACTTTGATAAAGTTTTACCTTTACCAAAGCCTTTAAATATAACATCTTTAATTAACCCTCAAAATGTAATGAGATACTGAATCCGCGTGAGAATAATTTTTCTATAGGAGAAGAATAAATCAAATTTGGATTCTTATCATGAATATTGAGCAAACCATGAGAGAACTTAATCTCTGGCGACAAAATAAAATAAGGGAAGAAAATTTGGAAACCAAAGCCATATTCTATAACAAAATCATTAGGCAATACTTTCACTAAATCTTCAGCCTTACGCGACCTTGAATTAGAAGCTAAATCTACAGAGTATTTGGCTCCTGCTACTACAAACAAACGCGTATCTTTATATAATGCCGATTTATAACGGAAATGAATAGGAAACTCTAAAAATACAGATTCTACTTTCTTTTCTATATTCGTACGATTCGTCATTTGATATTGAATACGTCTTTCAGCAAAAGAAATTGTAGGCAAAAGAAAACGAACATCAAAATTTTTACCAAATTCTATATTCGCTACAATACCTAAATTGAAACCTGGACCGCTAGCCGCTTCCGTTACCATTACGCTATCATTTAATATAAACGAGCGATTTTGCAAAATATTGTATCGAGATGAATTATAACCCAAAGTAATGCCAAAATAATAGCCACGTTTGAAGTTATAATAATTAAATGTTCCTTTTTGTGCACTTACAGTATTATTATTGCTGAAGGCAAAGAAACAAAGTAAAAAGCAAAGAATTTTTCCTAAATGGAAATTTTTTATTCTGCTTGTGTCGGCGTTGCCGATTTGATGCCCGTGTAAATAGAGCAAATTCCTAAGGTTAGAGGTGTGCATGTAGTGTCTTTTAGTCCGATATTATCTAATAAAGAAACAAAACGCTCGCCATCAGGGAATGCCTGCACAGATTCATATAAATAAGCATAAGCTTTAGGATCTTTAGAAGTAAATTTGCCAATAGTAGGCAAAATATACTTAAAATAGAAATTATAGCCTTGCTTAATAGGAAATACAGTAGGCTGAGAAAATTCTAAAATTACCATTTTACCACCAGGGCGCAAAACGCGCACCATTTCGCGCAAACCTGCCTCTACATTGGCAAAATTACGCACGCCAAAACCAGCAGTAATAGCATCAAAAGAATTATCTTCGAATGGTAGCTTTTCAGAATCTCCTTCCATAAGCGAAATGAAAGCGTCAAGTTGTTGTTTTTTCAACTTTTCTTGACCAATTTCAAGCATTTTTGTAGAAATATCTATCCCTATAATACTTTCCGGTTTTAATTGATTATAAGCTTCTATAGCTAAATCCCCAGTACCAGTAGCAATATCTAGTACTTTTTTAGGTTGCAAATCTTTGAGTGTAGCTATAGCTTTTTTGCGCCAGCTTCTATCGATACCTACAGAAAGAAAATGATTTAGAAAGTCATAATAACGCGCAATGTTATTAAACATTGTGGAAACCTGCTGCTTTTTCTCTGCATTCTCTTCATAAGGTTTCACTTCTTCCGATTTGATTTTTGATTCAGACATATGATTGTGTATATTTTTTGCTAAAATCTAATATTCGAAGTGAATAACAAAAGCGACAGTAAATAGTTAAAATAATTTACTAACTTTAATCATAACGAATAAATTTCGGTTTTAGCTTGTGTGCTGCTATTTTTTTATAAAATAAACCCTTCAAAAGGGCAATTATACCACTCTTGAAGGGCAAAAATAAGTTTAGAAACTTATATATTTTCTATTTTAGAAAAGTATTTTTTCAAATTAAGGCACATTTACCTTTTCTTGGCGCAAATATCCCTCTACAATAAAATATTGAGCTGGTATATATAAGCCCATAATAATAACACTAGCAAAAGGAAAATCTACAAATACAAAAGCATTAATAGCAATAGTGAAATCTGAAATCAAAAATAAAATAGAACCAATTAGTACCATCCAAAAGCTTACTTTATTTACACGCTCTCCTCTATTAATTGCCATCATGACCATATAGATAATCGTAAAAGCATAAACAATTACAGCCCCTTGCAATACTCTATCCTCTCCTAAACGTGGCAATACTACCCAACAAATAATAATAGCCAAAATCAATAAAGGTATAGACAACCATGGTTTCTGTTGCAATAAACCTAATTTTTCCTCTGGTTCTATAATTACATTTGGTCTATCCTTAGGTATAGGTTCGCCTGTTTTTCTACAACGACGAATTAAAGCATTATGTGCAGCTTGCTCTGGCAATAAATCTGCATATAATTGTCCTGATGTAGTAAAATTATTAATATATAATATTTGCATTACAAAAAAACTACCCACACCAGCCAAGAAGTATTCCATGCCATTAAACATTAAAAATACATCGCCAAACCATGCAGCTACCAAAGCAAAAGCAATTTTAGTATCTTCATTCAACCAATCCTTCTGAATCACAGACCAAAAGAAATAAATGAATAAAATAATCATTAGCATTGGCTTAGATAAAAATGTCATGGCTACACCATATTGCGCAAACCAATCTGTAGCAATCATTATATGCCCTACCACATTGAGCAAAGCAAAGAAAATGTAAGCAATTAAAGCGGCTTTTTTCATAATGAAATTATAGGAAAGATGAGATAGGGTTATCCAAAAATTAAGTCTTGCGCTAATTTCGCATTTTTGATTTAGCTAAGCAATATTTTTATTAGTTTTATTTTAAAAGGGCTAATATTTATTCCAATAATTTTTTAGCCTTTTCTAAATCTTCTGCTGTATCTATACCAAAAGCATATTTCTTATCTTGTAAGGGTTGAATATGCAACATAGCAATTGCCCAACCATTTTCTAGCCAACGCAATTGTTCCAACATTTCTGTACTTTCCAAAGTAGAAGCTGGCATTTGTGCAATAGCATGCAATCCTTTAGCCGAAAAGCCATAAACACCTATATGTCTTTTGTACAAACCTTGCGCTAAAGCTGCTGCTTGTTTCTCTGCATTAGCATCACGCATAAAAGGAAGCGCATGACGAGAAAAATATAAGGCTTTACACAAATTAGAATTGGGCAAAGGTTGCGTATGTACTACTTTTACAATATTTGGATTTTCTACACTTTGCCAATCATTAATACTTTCCATCATAGAAGCTAAATGTATATTTTCTTGTTTTTGCAAAGCCTCAAATAAATCACCTATAGCTTTCAATTCTACAAAAATTTCATCGCCTTGTACATTGATAATCCAATCGTATTTTTCGCCTCTACTTTCCAAAATAGATAAAGCCTCTTCACAACGCATAGTACCACTATTGTGATTTATATCCGTCAAAATAGCTTCACCGCCTACAGCTTCAATTTCTTTGACAATAATATCACTATCTGTAGCCACTACTACTTTATCTGCCAAATTAGCTTCTTGTACACGCAAAAATGTACGTTGTATTAAAGAGCGACCTGCTATATTCGCTATCATTTTATTTGGCAAACGTGTAGAAGCTAAACGTGCCGGTATAAGGATTAATTTTTTCATATTTCTAAGCATTTTAGGCTGCTAAAGTAAGCTTTTTTTACTAAATGCATAAAGCCCATATAGCAAAACTATACAGGCTTTTATTTTTTTCGCTCAAAAAGGCTTTAATTTTTAATCATTTATATTTTTAGTCAAATAAGCATCGAATACATAACCTACTTTATCCTCCCAACGTGCTTGTCGCCAATGTCCTTTTTTACCTTCAATAATTTCTTCGCCATAGCTTTTATTATCCATCAGCATAACAGCAGAACGATAAGGCATTAATAATATAGCACTGCTTTTTTGAGAAGGGGCAATACGCAAATACAAACCAGATTTTGGACGTACACCATAATAATTGGCTGCATATTTTTCAGCAACAATTTGCTTGTCTTGTGCATTAGTATAATCCTTCAAATAAGCATCAAAAACATAGCCAAATTTATCTTTATAATAAGCCTTGCGCCAATAGCCTTCTTTACCATTAATCGTTACTTTTTTGCCTTTAGGCTCAAAAACCATAATAGCTTCTTTATCATTTAAAGTATGAATTTTACTAGAATTGGCATCTGGCTTAATTCTTAAAACTAAACCGCTTTGCGCATCTACATATTTATAATTGGTTTTGGTAAAATTCATATCTTGCCCTTTTAAATTCCAGCAAGTGAAAGCAGAAAAAAGGCTCATCAACATTAGTATTTTTTTCATAATTTTTTTTTGAGAAAGGGAATATTGCTTTTGTTTTCTTTTTTGTATACTTACTCAAGCAAGATTTAGCTATAAGCAAAATAGACTTTAACAATAATCCACCTTTTCAAAAAAGAAATGCAAGTAGCTTATTATAAAATAAAAAAGCGCAAAGCGCACCAAACTCCCTTTCCAAAAAAATAAAAATGGCAGCATCTACCTACAAGAAACTACCATAATTCAATCCATATAATTTTAATTTTGATGATAATCTGAAAGCAAGATTTTCAGGTCTGATAAAGGCTTCAATTCCTTTGAACTAATATAACCTACTTTATCTTTAAATCTTACTTTTATAAAGACATTTTTATTATTATCCTTAGGTATAGATTTAGGACTAAATACATATACTTCATTACCTAAATGTACTTTAGCTACTGTATTACTCCAAGTATAAGGCTCACCATAAATAGCAATATTATTGGACATAACGCCATAAATATTATTGCTAATATTTTCTATATTTTCGGCTTCATATTTTTTTAAATAAGCACCAAAAACATAACCATAATAACCATTATAATAAACTTGTCGCCAATAATCTTTTATACCATTAATACTATCTTGCAGGTCTAAGACTTCCGTATGAGCTATTTTCTCATAATAATAGAAAATATTATTTTCAGGAATCACTGCAACTTTCATAGCAGAAATAGAAGGACTATTATGAACTACTAAACCACTTTTAGTATTAGCTATGGCTATATAACCATGTTCATGAGATTGCGCAAACAAAGCACAAAAAGCCGTCAAAAATAGACAGCAAAAACTCCATAGGATTTTCATAGAAGTAGGGATAAATACATAAGTTATAAATAGAGTACAAATATTACATTTAAATATATAAAAATATATCAAGCATTTCTTTCTTAAACAAAAAAAGGACGACAATTAATATGTACGTCCTTTTTATAATTTTAGTTAGATTGAGACTCTAAAAATAAGCCATAACCTTCATAAGAAATTAAGTAATCTGAATGAATATATCCTATTACTTCTTTATTGCGAACCTTTACCCAACCACTTTGTTCTTTACGATTCATTTCTAATAATTTTTTAGAGTCTATAACATAAAGCACTTGTCCTTCGCCAACCAAATCTACTACTGTAGCATCTTCATTAGGCGCATCATAAATTTCCTTTATATCTTCGCCTATATTATAAATCACATGATATTCCTCTAAAATAATTCTGCTAGCATCATAATCTACATCATCCGATAAAAAACCACCAAAAACATAACCATATTCGCCTTTATAATAAGTGCTATACCATAAGCCTTTAAGCCCAGCTATTTCTTCTTCTTTTAATGCAGAATTAGCAAAAGTAAGAATCATAGTATTGCGTGGTATAGTCTGTATTTTTGGGGCACTAGTAGAAGGTGCTTTACGCATAACCAATCCACCATTAGCTATTACTTTTTGTATTTGTTCATATTCAAAATCTTCCTCTTGCGCAAAAGTGAAACTTACAAATGCAAAGAGAAAAATAAAAAGACTCAATATTTTTTTCATAATTATATTGTTTTAAGGATAAATAATGCTTAGGACTAAAGCCCTTTAATTTAGTTTAATTTTGTGGTTCTAGAAATGACTCCCAATAATGTGGATAGTCTGTAAATCGAATTAAATACTCTTCATCTATATATCCTGTTTTACCTTGATATAAAACAGGGACAAAAACCCTATTTGGAAAAGCAACTAAACTAATATTATCCTTTTGCAATTTAACTAAAGAATGCTGTTCATAAATAGGACATACAATTTTACCATTTTTATCATAAATAAATAATTTTCCATCAGGAATTTTATGCAATTGATAAACTACATGATAATTATTAGCAGCATAAGTTAGTGCTTGTTCTTCAGCTGTAGAAGAGATTGTAACAGTACCATCATCAAAAAAATAACCAAACTGTTGATTATAATAAGCACCATTCCATTGCCCTGCTTTATGATATAAAACATCTTTTTTATTAGAAGGGTGTTCTAATATTATAAAAAGGGAGTTCGGTTTTAATACTGTTATTTGATTAGATAAATCCGAAGGCTTTTCATATAAAGGCAAACTTTGTGTTGCTATTACTTTTTTAACTTCATCATTATAAATATAATATACATTAGACTGCGCATCTAGCGCCTGAATAGCTATATAGAATAAAAGACTATAAAATAAAAAAAAGTGTTTCATAGTAAGGGATATAATAAAGCATAATATTAGAACATAATACAAAATCTAAATACAATATACAAAACAAAAAATATATATTATAAAATCCATTGTATATAGATTAATACAAATATTTGCTCAAACTTATATTTATATAAAAATGTGTTTATCATTTATTTCTAAAAGCAAGTAGATAGCAAATTTGTAGCTACTAAATAAAATTTTATCTTTGCATATACATTTATTGACTTGAGAGACTGATTTATATATATACATATGCGACTTAAAACCATAGAAATAAAGGGCTTTAAATCTTTTGCAGAAAAAACTGTAATAAATTTTTCTGAACCTGTTATTGGTGTAGTAGGTTCTAATGGTTGTGGTAAATCTAATATAGTAGATGCCATTCGTTGGGTTTTGGGCGAGCAAAAGACTTCTGCTTTACGTTCAGATAGCATGACTAATGTTATTTTTAATGGAACTAAAAATAAGCCAGCAGCAGGATTGGCAGAAGTTAGTTTAGTGTTTGAAAATCATAAAAATATTCTTCCTACAGAATATAATGAAGTCGCCATAAAAAGAGTCTTATACAAAGATGGCACAGGTGAATATTATCTTAATAATGTTCGTTGCCGTTTAAAAGATATTCATAACCTTTTACAAAATACAGGCATTTCTTCCGATTCTTATGCTATCATTGCTTTATCTATGGTAGATGATTTATTACAAGATAAGGAAAATGCTCGCCTTTCTCTTTTTGAGCAAGCAGCTGGTGTATCCGGCTTTAAGGGAAGAAAAAAAGAAACGCTAAATAAACTCAAACATACTGATGAAGACTTAGCTCGTATTGAAGATTTATTGGCAGAGATTGAAAAAAATCTCACTAGTTTGGAAAAACAATCTGCACGCACTAAAAAGTATTTGCAATTAAAAAATGACTATAAAGAATTATCTATAGAATTAACTCGTTTCCAAGTAGCTGCTTATAAAAATACTTATAAAAATACAGCACAACAATTAGAAGTTGAGGAAAAGAAAAATCAACAACATGCCCAAGAGATTAATCTCTTAGAAGCTAAACTTATTAAGCTAAAAGAAGCTGCTCAAAAACACGAAGAAACTTTAGCCCAACAGCAACAACAGCTCAATAGCACAGTTGGCAAAATAAAAGCTAAAGAAGCAGACTTGAAAATGCTAGAACAAAAGACTTTCTTTTTGCAAGAAAATCAACAAAAAATGCTCAACCAAATTCAAGATGCACAAAGCAAAACTTTGCATTATGAGCAGCAAAAAAATCAAGCAAAATCTAATATTAATGTAGAGCAAGAAATTCTGGAAATTTATAAAAAAGAACTAAGCTCACTTTCTCAAGAATTGCAAGCTGCTCAAGAATATACTGCTACTCAAAAAGCTGCTATACAAACCCTAAAAGATAAAGCCAATCATGCTCAAAATCAACGTTATGATACAGAGAAACAAATCGCTATTGCACAAAGCAAAATAGACCAAGCTACAATCCAAATCAATCGTTTTCAACAATTAATTGATGAAGGGCAAGGACAATATAGAGTCTTACAGCAACAAATGCAACAAGCCGAAAACGCGCTTTTACAATATGAACAACAGCTCAAAATAGAACAAGAAATTTTCGAAGATACACAAGCTCAAATTGTAGAGTGTACAGAAAATATAGAAAAAATGCGAGAGCAGTTGGCAAAAATTACACGTCAACATGATGCCAATCAAAATGAATATAAACTTTTACTTTCTTTAGTTGAAAGTTTGGAAGGTTATGGCGAATCTGTAAAATTTTTGAATAAAAATACTACTTGGACACAAGCTCAATCGCCAATACTTTTTTCAGATATTATTAGTGCTGATATGCAATATCGTATGGCTATAGAAAGCTATTTAGAGCCTTATTTAAGCTATTATATTGTACATAAAGTAGAGGAAGCGGTTAAAGCTATTCAGCTTTTAGATTATAATAAAAAGGGTAAAGCTAATTTCTTTATTTTAGATCAAATGCAAGCCATATCCCCTTTCCAAAAAATTGAAAATACTCATCATAATGCTTTATATGCCTTAGATGTTTTGCAATATGAACCGCAATATGCTTCACTTTTAGAAAGTCTTTTAATGAATGTTTACTTGGTTAATAGTGCCGAAGATATTCCTAAAAATATTCCTAAAGAAATAGTTTATATTACCTTAGATGGTAAGCTTACACAAAAGGCAAATTTCTTGCGTGGTGGTTCTGTAGCCGCTTTTGAAGGTAAAAAAATAGGACGCAAAAAAGATTTGGAAATATTAGCTAGTGATATAGAAAAATCTACGCTTCAAATTCAAGAATTGCAAGAAGATTTAAAAAGACAACAACAATATTTACAACAATTGCGTGCTGTCAATTATCAAAAAAATATTCAGAATCTACAGGCACAAGTGGCTCAATTTCAAAGACAGCATGCAGTAGCAAAATCTAAATTGGATAATTTCCAACAACAAGAAGCGCAGCATGAAGATGATAAAGCTCGTCAAGAACAATTATTAAAAATGTTTAGACGTGAAATTGATACTAAACACACTACCCTACAAGTACTTTTAGTGGAAGCACAAGCAGCTCAAAATCGCTATCAAAGTGAAGAACAAAAAGTACAAGAAGCAAATGAAAAAGTCAATCAATTATCTAGTGCCTATAATCAAAAAAATATAGAAGTTTTGCGCCAACAAAACATAGTACAAAATCTAGAAAAAGAAATTCTCTTTGCTGAAGCTCAATTGCAAGAAATTCAAAAACAACTTTCTTCTAATGAAAATTCTACACAAGGTACAGCTGCCGATGTAGCAAAAACATTAAAAGAAATTGAGCAATTAAAAATTGAAATTGAAGAGGGTTATAATTTAAAAAGGTCTTTACAACAAATAGTAGAAGAAAGCGAAAAACAATTTTTCAAAAATCGTGGCGATGTACAAGCTATGGAAGAAGAAATTCGCAATCTTAATCGTTTGTATCAAAATCAATTACAATTACTTAATCAACTTCAAAATACCTTTTCGCAAACCAAAATGCAATTATCCACTTTAGCAGAACGCTTGCGTATTGAATTTGAATTAGATATCAACCATGTGATTAATGAAGAACCCAAATACGACCTTTATACTCAGGCTCATTTGGAAGATACAGTAGGTAAATTGCGTCAAAAATTACAAACCTTTGGTGCTGTAAATTATATGGCTATAGAAGCTTATGAAGAAACTAAAACACGTTTCGATTTTATTACAGCTCAAAGGAAAGATTTACTAGAAGCTAAGACCTTTTTATTGCAAACGCTCAAAGAAATTGAAAGCGCAGCTACAGAATTATTTATGTCCGCTTTTGTTACAGTACGCACACATTTTATTAGCGTATTCCGTTCGCTTTTTGAGGCTGATGATACTTGCGATTTAGTCTTAAGTAATCCAGACGCTCCACTAGAAAGCCGAATAGAAATTATTGCTAAACCTAAAGGCAAAAAACCTTTATCGATTAATCAACTTTCAGGAGGAGAAAAAACACTTACAGCAACAGCTTTATTATTTTCTTTATATTTGCTGAAACCCGCTCCTTTCTGTATTTTCGACGAAGTAGATGCACCTTTAGATGATGCCAATGTTGCTAAATTCAATAATATTATTCGAGATTTTTCGAAAAACTCTCAATTCATTATTGTAACACACAATAAGAAAACCATGGAAACAGTAAATATTATGTATGGCGTTACTATGGTAGAAGGTATTTCTCGTGTTGTTCCAGTAGATTTTCGTGCTTATGCGTTAAGTTAAAATTGTCTTATTCCTCTTATTTCTAATTTAATTTTTTTTAGAAAAGGGAGTATGGCATTTGTTCATAAAAATAAAAAAGCCATGCTAGTAAAATATTACTAACATGGCTTTTTTTATAAGCTTAAAAATTGCATATTTTATTCATAACGCAAAGACTCTATTGGATCTAACTTTGCAGCTTTAGAAGCTGGATAAATACCTGAAATTAATCCAACTAATAAACAAAGGAAAAATCCTAAAAGAATCCAATCCCAAGGAATAATAAAAGCTCCACCTACTAATATACTTACAGTATTACCAGCCAATATTCCTAATATTATACCTAAAAATCCCCCTAATTGACATATACTAATAGCTTCTACTAAAAACTGCATTAATATAGTCTTTGGAGTAGCGCCTAACGATTTACATATACCAATTTCTCTAGTTCTTTCTGTAACAGAAACCAACATAATATTCATCAATCCTACTGCAGCGCCCAACAAAGTAATAAAACCTATAAAGATAGCGGCACTTTGCAACATGGCTGTATTTTCCATAATCATTTTGAGCATTCCATCACTTTTCTGAATAGTAAAATCAGACTCTTGTCCCAATTTTATTTTCCTAATTGTTCTGAAAGTACCTTCTGCTGTAGAAATAGCCAAATCCATTTCTGTAGGATTAGATACAGCTACCGAAATATTATAAAAAGTATTAGCTGTAGCAAAATTTTGTCTCAATGTCATTAATGGTAACAATACCATTTTATCGCCATTGAAAGTATTACTTGCACCTTTCTCAGCCAATACTCCTATAACTGTATAATTCACACCTCGGATATTCACATTTTTACCAAGCGCTGCTATAGCACTCCCATTAAAAAGACGCTTCACAATAGCTGAACCAAGAATTACTTTTGTAGTAGCTTCTTGAGATTCTTCTACCGTAAAATTGCGCCCTACTGCCAAAGTATGCCCTGCCACTTTCAAATAATTTTCATCTACACCATATACAGTCATATTGGGTGTAGTTTCTTCATTTTTATGCTTAATAGTAGCATTGGATAAACCTAAAGCAGAAACAGAAACTATAGCTGGATAATGATATTCCTTTTTAAATTTAATCGCTTGATTATAATTAATAATATCCCCTATTATAGATTTTTGTCCCCTTCCCTGTCCTTGCATACCTGTGCCTTTTCTAGCTATAGAGAAAGTATTAGTCCCCATAGCAGCAAAATTATCCGTTAGAGCACCTTTTATAGTATCAATAGCTGTTAAAATTCCAACTAAAGACATAATACCAAAAGCGATAATTAAGCAAGTTAGAATGGTCCGCAATTTATTAGCATACATTGCAGATAAAGCCAATTTGATGTTTTCTATAAAATTCATTTTAATATAAGGATAAAGGTCAGAAAGGGAATTATGCTTTTACAAATAAAGCAACACTTTCAATATGAGAAGTATGAGGGAATTGGTCTACTAAAGCAAATTTTTTCAAATCGTAACCTGCTTCTTTCAAAGCTTCAGTATCACGTGCTTGAGTAGATGGATTACAAGAAACATAAACAATAGCTTTAGCATTTAAAGCAATTACTTTAGCTAAAGTTTTAGGCGCAATACCTGCACGAGGAGGGTCTAAAACTACTACATTTAATTTACCTTTATATTGAGGATATTCTTGTAAAAATTTACCTGCATCAGCAGCATAAAAAGAGATTTTTTTACTAATACCATTGCGAATAGCATTATCTTTAGCATCTGCAATTGCTTCTGGTACAATATCTACACCTACTACTTCTGTTACTTCAGGAATTTGCGTTAATAATTGTGCAATAGTCCCTGTTCCACAGAATAAATCCATAGCCACCATTTTAGGTGTTTTATCAGGATTTTTAGCTTTCAATTGTGCCACTTGTTCATCTAAAGCCTCTTTTACATAAGATAAAGCTTTAGCATATAATAATTCAGCACAAGCAGGATTCGTTTGGAAGAAACTTTGCATAGAAATATCAAAGTTCAAACCTAAAATAGTTTCTACAATTTTTGGTTTACCATATACTAAAGCTGCTTTTTCTGCTGGTTGTTTTGCATCATCGCCTCTATCGTCATTTTGTGTTACCCAAACGCCTGCTACTTTATCTTTACCAATTAATTGGAATAATAAATCTACAAATGCTTGTGCATCAAATTGCTCATAATCTTTTGATGTTACTACCAAGTTAAATAACAATTCATTATGTACAAAACTTTTACGTACGACTAAGAAACGGAAAAAGCCTTCGCTCTTTGCAGGATTCCAAGCTGGCAATCCTGTTTTTTCGCAGAATTGGCGAATTTTGATCAATGCATTTTCCATATCTGCATCAAATAATCCAGAATCTTTATCTAAATTTTCTACAGACCACCATTGACCTCGTTTTTTGAAACCTAAAGCAAAGCCTTCACTTTCTTCTCCTGTTATAGGGTCTGCAATTAAAGTAGAAAAAGAATATTCCATTTTATTGCGATAATGCCAAACATTTGGCGAAGCAATATACTCATCATATACTTCCGCTACATTTGGAAATGCGCTCAAACGAGCAAACATACCTAAAGTATTATCTTTTTTATAAGCAATCTGAGATGCAATAGGCAAACGTGCAAATGGTGCACCCGCTATACCCTGATAAGGTAAATCTACCTCTTCAGGAGAACGTTTTTCTACAGATAGCAATTTAGCTTCGGCATAATTTTTTTTCTTCTTAATAATGCGCACCTTTACATCTTGCTGTGGCAATGCATTAGGAACAAAAACTACAAAATCGCCGTTTTCAGTTGGCACTTTTGCAATACCCTGACCGCCAAATGCCATATCATTAATCGTTACTGTGAGAATGCTACCTGATTTTATCATTTTTAATATATAAGTTGAAAAATTTCTATTGTCTAAAATTTCAATAATTTAGAGTGCAAACTTAAAACATCTTTCGCACTAAGCCAACCAAAACGCCAACTTTTGTCAAAGTACCTGCAATTGCGCTAAATAATCTTTTAATAGAAGAATTTTGTACTTCTATTTCTTTCAATGCTCTTAGTAATTGTTGATTTTCTTCTGCTGTACCTATAGTAATTCTTAATGCACTTTGTACATAAAAAGTAGAAGCTTTTAATAAAGCGACTTGTATGCCTTCTTGCAATAAATGCTCATAAGTATATTCTGCATCTTTTACATAAATAGTAATAAAATTAGCATGGGCAGGCAAAATCTTTTCAACAAAAGAAAAACTTTGCAATTGAGCAATTAATTCATGACGTTGTTCTAAAATATCTTTTACTAATACATTTTTATAATCTGTCAAAAATAATGCTCTTAATGCATGTTCTTGCGCTACTTGATTTACACTAAATGGAGGTTTTATATATTGCACAATTTTTGCAAAATCTTCATGCATATAAGCCACCCCTATACGCAATGCAGCCAAACCCCATATTTTAGAAAAAGTTTGAATAATAACTATATTAGCATATTGGTCGAGCAAAGATAATAAACTTTGTTCAGGTTCACAATCTATATAGCTTTCATCTACTACAATAATGCCATTAAATTGTTCTGCCAAACGCGCCAACTCCTTATAAGAAATCAATGTTCCAAAATAAGGATTAGGGTTAGCTAAAACTATAGCTTTTGTTTGCTCATCTATCAAATCATAAATTCTTCTAAAAGGCAAATTATGTTCTTCATCCAAACCTATTTCTATACTTTGTGCATTATGCAACAAAACAGTTTCTTTCCAAATACATTCTAAAGGTTGTATCAAAATTACTTTTTCAAGAGGTAATAAAATACTGCGCAAAACTACCTCTACTAATTCTGTGCTACCATTACCTACTACAATTTGTTGAGCTTGAACATTAAAATTCTTATGATAACTGCACAATTCATTTCTCAATGCTGTAGCTAATTGATCTGGGTATAAATTATATCTTTTTTCTGTACCAACCGAACCAAAATGCGATTCGTTTTTATCCAATATTATGCTAAAATTATTATTTGGCAATTGACACTTATGCACATTTTCTTTGCGCATTTGTGCTAATGTTTTTATATGTGATGGTATAAGATTTTCTACATCAAATTTTAGTGTTGTCATAGGTATTTTCAACTAGAAAGTAATATCAATTAGGCTTAGAATAAACGCAAAAAAATTCAGCATATAAAGCTGCTCAATTTCTCTTAAAGATAATATACTCTTTACTCTAAAAATATTGAAAAAATCTGATATACACACCATGTTATTAGATTTTTTGTATAATTGCAGTCAATTATATTTCAACCTATAGTAGCTTTATATATGAATACGCTTTTTTTAGATATTATTTCACAAATAGTAGAATTAGATAAATTCCTCATTAGCAAAGTCAATGGTCAATGGCATAATGCTATTTTTGATTTTATTATTCCTTATATTCGAGAACGTTTTTTTTGGTTTCCATTTTACTTTTTGCTCATAGTTTTAATTTTCAAAACTTACAAAAAACATGGTTATCAAATGGTGTTTACAATTATTCTTACTGCTGTTATTGCCAACACTGTAAGCAGCGAATGGATTAAAAAAAGTGTACAAAGATTAAGACCTTGCAATGAACCTACTATAGAAACACGCACTGTACCAGGAGTGCATTGTGGAGGTGGTTATAGTTTCACCTCTTCGCATGCAACCAATCACTTTGCTGGTGCTGTTAGTATAGCATTAATTGTACCTGCTGTACGTCGTCGTCGTCTTTGGATTTTTGGACTTTTATTTTGGGCTGCTTTCATTTCTTTTGGACAAGCTTATGTAGGCGTACATTATCCTAGTGATTTAATATGTGGCGCAATTTTAGGTTCAACTATTGCTTTTTTATTTTATAAATTATATGGCTTTTTGCAGCGTAAAAAATTATTTTTACCTACTACAGATTTTTAATTATTCTTTCAAAATCAATGAGTCTTAAATTATAATTTATGGCGATACGGGCTTTGCCCGTCGGGCTATTCATTGCAGCAGCCTAGTGTTTTTAAAAACACTAGGCTGCTTTCATTTCTATCCCTATCGCTTGATAGCATTTTTTTTTGTATATTTGTACATAGACTGAACCCAAATTATCCCTTACTTTTTAGAGATTATAACAAATGATTTTAAATACTCATAATTTTTTAGCGCAATTACAAACGCTTACAGGTATAGACAATATTAATGACTTAAAAGAGAAAAAATTTATTATTGCTTTAAGTGGAGGCATAGACTCTATTGTTTTACTACATTTAATGCATCAAAATCAATTAAATTGTATTATATGTCATGTCAATTTTCAACTAAGAAATGAAGAATCCGATAGAGACATGCATTTTTGTACAAATCTAGCACAGGAATACAATTTACCAATTTTTGTAGAAATAAGCGATACTTATGCCTATGCTCAAAAAAATGGCATGAGTATACAATCTGCTGCTAGAGAAATTCGATATCACTTTTTTGAAAAAATTAGAAAACATGAAAATGCAGATTATATATTAACTGCACATCATGCAGACGATAATATTGAAACCGTAATTTTCAATTTATCTATGGGCTGTGGATTTAGAGGGTTACATGGTATTCCTGCTCAAAACGCACATATTTTACGTCCTTTACTTTGGGCTAATCGTCAGCAAATAAAACATTATTATGAGGTAAATAAATTAGTACATGTAGAAGATAAAACCAACAAATTAGATAAATATAAACGTAATTTTATACGTCATCATATTGTGCCTGATTTACTCACTTTAAATCCTAATTTTAATCAAACTTTTTCAGAAAATATTATTCGCTTTAGAGAAATAGAATATTTGTTATTAGAACGATTAGAAGCGCTAAAAAAAGATACTTTCTTTATTGAGGATAATATTATTCGCATAGAATTAGCCAATATTTTATCGCATCCAAGCATAAGTTTAATTATGTATGAATGGATTAATCCTTATGGTTTTAATCCTACTCATATAGAAGAAATGTTATCTAATGCACAAAAAGAACAACACAACAATCCTATATGGCATGCTATTGCATATCAAGCACAATTACAACAAAAAACTTTATATATTACACTACATTCTAAGCAAAATATTCAAAACGAACCTATTGTTTTCTATAAATTAGAAGAACTCTTGCAAAGTAGTGAAAGTGTTGGTTTAAGTGTCAATATTTCTGATCCTAGTAGTGAAATAGCAAAGGATAATTCTATTACTTATTTTGATGTTGATGCATTGTTATTTCCTATACGTGTACGCACTATAGAAAATGGTGATACTTTTAGACCTTTAGGCATGAAAGGGCAAAGCAAAAAAGTAAAAGATTTTGTAAAAGATTTGAAGCTAAATCCTATAGATAAGAAAAATATTCGTGTATGGGAAGATGCACAAGGAGATATTATTTGGGTTATGCCTTATCGTCAAAGTGAAAAGACAAAATTAGGCTCAAAAACAAATAGAATGATTACCTTACTCCCTTTCAAAAAAAATACATAATAAAACTTCATTTCTATATACAAAATCGCATTCTTTCTTAAAGCAATACTATTTTTTATTACATTTCTATTTAAAAAAAATTAACTTTGCTTTACAAACAAAACCCTATTTTAATTGAATTATATTTCGCGATAAGGCATGAATTTTTTTAAATTTTTTATAGCGTTTTTCAGTACCTTTTTACTCATTTATCTTTGCAATAAAACATGGATAATAAAAAGTACAGACGCGCAAAAATCAGATACACAAACGCCTAGATTTGGGGCATTCCTTTCGCCAAGTACAGGCTTTTGGCAAAATGCAGAAGGTGCACTTCCATCACTAAAAAGCAATATAGCAAATGATAAATTAAAAGGCAAAGTTAGTATTAGTTATGATGAGCGTTTAGTACCTCATATTTTTGCAGAAAATACACATGATGCTTTTTTTGCACAAGGCTATGTAACGGCTTCTTTACGCTTATGGCAAATGGAATTTCAAACACATGTTGCAGCAGGTAGATTGAGCGAAATTATTGGCAATACAATTCCTGCATCTATCAATATGGATTTAGAAATTAGACGAAGCGGTTTACCTAGAGCAGCTAAAGCAGCAGCAGAATTATGGAAAACAGATACAACCTTATATAGTTTATTAGAAAGTTATACGGCTGGTGTTAATGCTTATATTGCTAGTTTACATGTAGGTAATTATCCTTTAGAATATAAATTATTGGATTATGCGCCTGAGCCTTGGTCTATTTATAAAACGGCTTTATTATTAAAATATTTAGCTAAAGATTTAACTTCTAGAGATGAAGATTTTCATGCTACTAACGCTTATCAATTATTAGGTAAAGAAGTATTTAATAAACTTTATCCTGAATACTTTCCTGAGCAATCTCCTATTATACAAGATACAGTTTGGGCTTTCGAAAATGTAAATATTGATCTTAAAAAAGATACTAATATTACACCAATTTTATTGAGCGAAAACAATTTTTATGAATATCCTTTTACTCAACCAGCCAAACATTTAGGTAGCAATAATTGGGCAGTAAGTGCACAAAAAACTAAACACAAAAAACCTATTCTTTGCAATGATCCACACTTGCTTTTAAGTTTTCCTTCTATTTGGTTTGAGTTGCAAATACATACACCAGAATTTAATGTCTATGGCGTATCTTTACCTGGTGCCCCTGCTATTATTTCTGGATTCAATGAAAATGTGGCTTGGGGTGTTACAAATGTAGCGCATGATGTACGCGATTGGTATGAAATTCAATGGAAAGATGCTAATAAAAAGGAATATTTATTAGATGGAAAATATGTAGCTGCTGAATATATTTATGATACTCTTTTTATAAAAGGGAGTTCGGTTTTAGTTGATACATTAATCTATACACATTGGGGACCAATTGCACATAAACAAAATGGAAAGGATTTAGCTTTGCGTTGGATTGCTAACTTACCAAGTTGGGAGCCCTTAACTTTTATTGGATTAAATAAAGCCAAAAATTATGCAGATTATAAAGCTGCAATAGCACATTATGCTTGTCCTGCTCAAAATATTGTTTTTGCAGACATTCATGGCGATATAGCTATTACTGCACAAGGTAAATTGCCTATTCGAAAAGCAAATCAAGGTAAGTTTATTCAAGCTGGCAATAGTACAGCTTTAGCTTGGTCTGAGTTTATTCCTCAATCGCATTTACCACAAGAATATAATCCTACTAAAGGCTTTGTTGGTTCTGCCAATCAGCATACAACCAATCCTTCCTATCCATATTATTACTATGGTTATTTTGAAGAATATAGAGGTCGTCATCTCAATGAAAAATTAGCGGCTATGTCTAATATTACAGTTGAAGATATGATGCTTTTACAAAATGATAATTATAGTGTAAGAGGTAGAGATTTTATGCCTTTATTAATGAAATATTTGCGTAGAGGAGAATTGAGTAAAGATGAATTAGAATTATTGGTTGTAGTACAACAATGGAATTATATTTATGATAAAGATTCTATAGCACCTAGTATTTTTGAAACATGGATGCAACAATTATCGCATACGGTTTATGATGAAATTTTAGCAGCTAATGCTAAAGCGCAATACAATAAAAAGAATGAAATTTTATTGCCAGAAGAATGGACTTTATTGCATTTATTAAAACGCGATACGCTAAATCCTATTTTTGATATTTTGGAAACAAAAGATACTGTAGAAACTATTCATCAAACAGTAACAGAATCTTTCCGACGTACTTGTAAAGTTTTAGGCAAAGTAACAGAATTAAAAACATGGCGTGATTATAAAGCTACAAATATTATGCATCTTGCACGCATTCAACCTTTTAGTAAAAAGAATATGGATGTAAGCGGACATGGCTCTGCACTGAATGCTATGACACCAACAAATGGTCCTTCATGGCGTATGATAGTAGAATTAGGTGGTAAAGCTTATGGTGTTTATCCTGGTGGACAATCAGGCAATATTGGAAGTCGTTTTTATAACTCTATGTTGGAGAAATGGAGTAATGGACAGTATTACGAATTGCAAGTATTCAAAACAAAAGAAGAATCAATGCAAAACTCCCTTTTCCAACAAAACTTCTACCAATAAGGGGCATTAATAGTATAGTTATATTGTAGGTTTTTAATTGATTCTATAGCATATGAATTTTATTTTTTCTTTTATTAGCATTATAGTAGGCAGCATAATATTTCATTATTTAGGTGCGCCTTGGTGGTGTATTGCTTTGGCAAGTGGTTTAGCTGCTTTTCAATTCAAATTAAGCCCTTTATATAGTTTTATTTGTGGCTTTGTAGCTATATTTTGCTTATGGTTGGCGCATGCTATGTTTTTAAATAATGCCAATGAGGGTCAATTACTAAAAAGTATTAGCGAAGTAATGTCATTGAGTAGCAATACGATTTGGATTTTGATGCTAAGTATTGGTAGTTTGATTGGTGGTCTTGCTGCTTTATCAGGTTCATTATTTAGACTAGCATTTTTAGGCGACCCAAACACAAAATACAAACGTCGTAAATCACGACACTAAAAATATATACATTTAAATACTTGCATTAAAAATTAGTATGAAACTCACCTTAGATAAAGACCTTTGTATTTTTGATATAGAAAGTACAGGTGGCGATATAGTGAAAGACCGCATTATTCAATTAGCGATTATTAAATATCCAAAAGATGGCGGCGCGCTTATTGAAAAAAATTATCTTATTAATCCACAGCAACCTATTAAGCCAGATGCTTATGCTGTACATGGGATTAGCGATGCAGATGTAGCCAATGCCCCAACTTTTAAAATGTTGGCAACTGAGCTATTTAATTTTTTCAAAGATTGTGATTTGGTAGGTTATAATTCCAATCGTTTTGATATTCCTATTTTAATAGAAGAGTTTGCTCGTGTAGGTTTAGATTTCTCTACAGAGAATCGCAAATTAATCGATGCTATGCAAATTTTTTATAAAATGGAACCACGCACTTTGCGTGCTGCACTAAAATTCTATTGTGGTAAAGATTTGGCAGATGCACATGATGCAATGTCAGATACAAAAGCAACATTAGAAGTATTCTTGGGTCAAATTGAAAAATATAAAGATAGCAATTATGAAGATGCTAATGGCAATATCATAGAAAGACCTATTCGCCCTGATAATATGCAAAGCATTCATGAATTTGTGAATGACCATACTCGAGTGGATTTTACAGGTAGATTTATTAGAAATAATCAAGGCGTAATTGTTTTCAATTTTGGCAATAATAAAGGAGAGGCAGCAAGCAAGCATCCGCAAGTTCTACAATGGATGATTCAACGTGATTTTCCATTGCAAGTAAAAAATATAGCTAGAGCTATTCTTAATAAACAATTAGTTTAAGACTAATTTAATTAGCATTTTTTTAGACTTTTTGTTTTTTTTAGCGTTATTTATATTTGAAGAAAATAGGGCGATAATAAGTTTTAAAAAAACTTATTGTAAGTAATATACTATGACAGTAGCATAGAGCATGCCTTTATGCTGCTGTTTTTTACGCTTATGCTTTTAGATAGCTCTTTTTTTTAATATACCTTATCCATATATTATATGCTAAATTGTTACTTTATTGCTTCGTTGCGTTCTTTACTCCTTTTATGTATATTATGTTTGGCACAAAGTGTTTGGGCTACACACAATAGAGCTGGAGAAATAACTTATGAACAAATTGGACCTAATACTATTCGTGCTACAATTACTACTTATACCAAAGTAAGTGGCAATAGTTTGCAAGCGGATAGACCATCATTAACATTAAATTGGGGTGATGGTACTAGTGAAGATATTAATCGTCTTAGTGAAGATTATATTTATCCAGATATTAAGCGCAATCGTTATGTAGCTGAGCATACTTATGCCGGTGCTAATACCCCCAATAGATTATATTTACTTTCTATGGGAGACCCTAATAGAAATGGAGATATTTTAAATATTGATAGAGGTAATTCTATTAGTATTCCTTTTTATCTAGAAACAGAAGTTTATCTTTTTGCTTCTAGTAGTATGGGCTATAACTCCTCTCCTATTTTATTAGAACCCCCTATAGATTTTGGAGCAGTGGGGCAAATATTTCAGCATACACCTAATGGCTATGATCCTGATGGTGATAGTCTTGTATATAAATTAGTAACACCTCGTTCTGGCAGAGGAGAAGATGTAAGAGGTTATGAGCCTGTATCAGCTATTGTACCTGGTCCTAACAATACTTATATATTTGATACACGCACTGGTTTATTTACATGGGATAGTCCTCAAGGTGCTGGTTATTATAATATTGCTATTTTAGTAGAATCTTATAGAAATGGTATTAAAGTAGGTAGTGTTTTGCGTGATATTCAAATAGAAATTCTTCGCTCTAATAATACTCCTCCTTTAATAGAAGCACCCACTGAAATTTGTGTTGTGGCAGGTGAAACTATTCAATTTAGTGTAAAAGCTTTTGATAATGATTTACCTACCCAATTAGTTTATTTGACGGCTACAGGTGGTCCTTTCGAACAAAACATCTCTCCTGCTACTTTCAATAATTCAAGTGGCAATCCTATATACAGTACTTTCAATTGGAATACTGTATGTAGTCATATTCGTAGTCAACCTTATCAAGTAGTATTTAAAGCTAGAGATAATTTCACTATTAATGGTGGTAATGTTGATGCTTCTTTGGCTACTTTCCATGTATTAAATATAAAAGTAATCCCCCCTCCTCCACAAAATTTACAAGCTAATGCACAACCAAATGCTATTACATTAACTTGGGATGCACCTTATACTTGTGAAGAAGCAGATGGCTTTTTAGGTTTCTCTATTTGGAAGAAAAAAGGTTGTGACTCTTATACTCCTGATTCTTGTGAAGTAGGTGGTTTGGCAGCTCGAGGTTATGTAAGAATAAATCCTACTTTAATCACTACGCCAACTGGTACGAGTTATAGTTTTATAGATACAGATTTAGAACAAGGTGATATTTATTCTTATAGAGTTTTGGGCGAATTTGCTTCTCCAATTTATGGCAGTGATGGACGTATTATTAGTTTGCAAGCTCCAATTTCAAGTATTATGTCTGATGAAGTTTGTGTGCGTATGGCAAGAGCTTTACCATTCATAACACATGTAGATATTAATACTACTACTAACATAAATGGCGAGATATTTGTACAATGGTCAAAACCCAATGCAGTAGAATTAGATACATTGCAAAATATGCCACCTTATCGCTATGAATTATATCGCTCTACAGATATGGCTGGTAATCAATTCGATGCTAATCCTATTTTTGTATCTCCATGGTATAATAGCTATAGCGAAGCAAATGATACAAATTATACAGATATAGCTACTATTATTAATACTGAAGATTCTCCTTATGCTTATCGTGTAGCATTCTTAGTCAATAATGGTGACACTTTAGGTTATACTGGTATTTCTTCTACTGTAAGATTAGAAGTAACGGGAGGTAATGAAGAGAATAATTTAAGTTGGAGTCATAATGTACGTTGGTCTAATTATCTTTATAGAATTTATACAGAAACACCATTAGCTAGTGGTAATTTTGTGCTTTTAGATTCTACAACTGAAAATACTTATGTACATACTGATTTGAATAATGGCTATAATTATTGTTATTATATAGAGAGTATTGGTACTTATGGCGACCCTAATATTGTAGATCCATTGTATAATAAATCTCAAATTGCTTGTGCTATTCCTAAAGATACTATAGCACCATGTCCACCAACTATATACGCTATTTCTGGTTGTTTGGAAGATAGTAGTGCTACAGCTCAAAATTTAATTTATTGGACAGGAATAGATACTACTTGTGCTGATGATGCTATTACTTATCGTATTTATTTTGCACCTTACTGTAATGGTGATTATACTTTAGTAACCGAAATTAATAATTTAGCAGATACTTTCTTTTATCATACTCCAACTGATAATAATTGGGCAGGTTGTTATTATGTTACTACTATAGATTCTTTGCACAATGGCGGTATTGGTGGTGGAGGCAATGAAAGTATTCCTAGTATTATTGCTCAAACGGATAATTGTCCTATTTATGATTTACCCAATACCTTTACACCTAATGGCGATGGACATAATGATTTATTCAAACCTTATATGCCCTATAGATTTATTAAATCTGTAGAATTTGTAGTAGTAAATCGTTGGGGTGAAACTGTTTTTGAAACAACTGACCCAGCCTTAAATTGGGATGGTAAAGACATGAAATCAGGTAAGGATTTGGCAGAAGGCACTTATTTCTTTACTTGTATAGCTTATCCAAATACAATTATTAATACTACACCATTTAAATTTAAAGGAAATATTACTTTAATTCGTGGTGGCGAATAGTATTTTTTATATACATTTTTACATCTTTTCATTTAAATATTATTCAGCGCTCATTATCAAAAGATAATATTCATTATGGCACAAACAGTGGTTATTTTGGGTGCAGGGGAAAGCGGCATTGGTGCTGCTTTATTAGCTCAAAAAAAAGGTTGGAATGTTTTTGTTTCTGATATGGGAAACATAAAACCTGAGTATAAAAAACCTTTAGAAGAAAATAATATTTCTTATGAAGAGGGAAAGCATAGCGAAGCGGAATTATTGGCTATGGCTGATTTAGTCATTAAAAGCCCAGGTATTCCTGATAAGGCTCCTTTAGTAAAGCAATTTAAAGCAAAGGGTACGCCTATTATTGATGAAATGGAGTTTGCTTATCGTTATAAACCCGCTCATGCTAAAATCATTGGCATTACGGGGAGCAATGGCAAAACTACTACTACAAGATTGATTCATCATTTATTGGTAAGTGCAGGAAAAAATGCAGCATTAGTTGGCAATGTAGGTTTTAGTTTTGCTCAACATTTGGCAACACAACCAGCAGCAGATTTCTATGTAGCGGAATTATCTAGTTTTCAATTAGATGGACTTTATGATTTTAAAGCAGATATAGGTATTTTACTCAATATTACTCCAGACCATTTGGATAGATATGAGTACAAATTTGAAAAATATATTGCTTCTAAAATGCGTATTTTGCAAAACCAAACTGCAAGCGATACTTTCATCTACAATGCAGAAAATGAAGCTACTACAGAAGCACTAAAAGAAATCAATATATTAGCAAAACCATACTCCCTTTCTCAAAAAAATCTTATTGAAATCAAAGATGGTATTACTATGCTAAGTGTGCCATTTTTAAATTATGATTTTGATATGTCTTTACTACCATTGAAAGGGCAACATAATGCTTTTAATATGGCTTGTGCTGTTTTGGCAGCTGAGGCTTTGGGTTTGGGAAAAGGGGATATTGCTTTGGGTTTGAAAACATTTGTCAATGAAGCCCATCGTTTACAATATATTCAAACTATTCATGGCGTAGATTATATTAATGATAGTAAAGCTACGAATGTAGATTCCGTTTTTTATGCATTAGATGCGATGACTAAACCGACGGTTTGGATTGTAGGTGGCGTTGATAAAGGTAATGATTATTCTCCGCTTTTCAATTTGGTTAAAAACAAGGTAAAAGCTATAGTTTGTTTGGGCAAAGATAATAGTAAAATTCGTGCAGCTTTTGAAGGTATTCAACCTATTATTGAAGAGACTATTTCTATGGGCGAAGCTATAAAAGTAGCAAGCTTATATGCAGCACCCAATGATGTAGTTTTGCTCTCGCCTGCTTGTGCAAGCTTTGACCTTTTTGCCAATTATAAAGAACGTGGTCAGCAATTCATTGATATTATCAATATGTCTTATGAAACACTTTACAAAGGCAGAATGATTTCTATGGATATTAATCTTAATCCGAATGAATCGAAAAGCGATAATTAAATAGAATATTTGCTCTAAAGCAAAAAATTATAAGTTCACTTTTATAAAAAAATACAAGTCATGAATTATTTTTGTGGCTTGTATTTTATTTTTAGTAAAATCTAGGCATTTATTTTAAATTTGTGCTCTTTACAGCCTTTCTTAAAATTTCATAACTATCATACATGGCTTCTAATCTCGAGTTTTTGTCTTCACGCATCAAAACCATGTTTCGTGGAGATAAAGCTATATGGATAACGACTTTACTCATTGCCTTTTGTTCTATATTAATTGTTTATAGTGCTTCAGATGCCATTTCATCGAGAGCAAGAGCAGCAACAGGAAGTAGTGTTTCTTTTTTATTTAAACATGTAGCTTTATTGTGCTGTTCTTTTGTAGTAATGTATATTATGCATTTAGTGAATTTTACACGTTATGCACGTTGGTCCACTTATATGCTTTTATTTACTATTCCGCTTTTATTGTATACTTTATTTTTTGGTGTAAATATAAATGATGCTAGTCGTTGGATAAAAATACCATTTGTAGGCATAACCGTACAAACTTCCGATTTTGCCAAAATTGTATTAATTACTTATTTGGCTAGAACATTAGCATTAATGCAAGAAAAGAAAGTATCACTCAATGAAGTAGTGATTCCTGTTTTAGTAATTTGCGGTCTAATTGCACCTGCCGATTTATCTACATCACTTACTTTATTTTTCTCTTGTGTTTTATTAATGCTAATTGGAAAAGTAAATTTGCGTGATGTATTTTCGCTTTTCATGTTGGGTATTGGACTCTTTGCTTGTTTAATTATTTTAGCCGATTGGATTCCTGGTATTCGTGTAGATACTTGGGGTTCTCGTTTATATGACTTCATTTGGGGCGAACCTAGTATTTCTGACCAAGTACAACAAGCAAAAATTGCTATTGCTAAAGGTGGTTTATTAGGTGTAGGTCCAGGTAATGGTACACAAGCACATTTTTTACCTAATGCTTATTCGGATTATATTTACTGCATTACTATAGAGGAATATGGATTTGTAGGAGGTTTAGTTATTATTGGGTTATATGGTTTTTTACTTTTACGTTGCATTCGTTTAGTGACGCTTAGTCCTAATATTTTTGGCGCTATGTTGGCAGCAGGCTTAATTTTTAATATTATTATGCAAGCTTTCATTCATATGGCAGTAAACGTAAATTTAATTCCAGTAACAGGTTTAACTTTACCTTTGATGAGTATAGGGGGTACCTCTTTAATGTTTACAGGGATTACATTAGGCATTATTCAGAATGTAAGTAAACAAACTGAAGAACAATTGAAAGATAAAAGTTAATCAATGCTTTAGTTAGCGATATAATCCCTAAAGCCTTTTCAAAAAATTTCTTATACTTGTGAGATATTTTAGAAAAGGCTTTAGGGACTTTTTTATTTTTATACCTATTATTTTAATTCTTTATTTTCTTTATAAACAATTCACAAAATGAAAAACATTGTTGTAATTGGTGCTGGTACTATGGGCAACGGTATTGCTCACGTTTTTGCACAAACTGGTTTTAATGTCACTATTGTAGACATAGCTCAAACTGCCTTAGAAAAAGCTTTACAAACAATTGATACCAACTGCGAACGTCAAGTACAAAAAGGTATTATCACAGCAGAACAAAAACAAAATACTTTAAATAATTTAACTACAAATACAGACTTAGCTACTGCTGTAAAAAATGCAGATTTAGTAGTAGAAGCAGCAAGCGAAAATGTAGAAGTAAAATTGAATATTTTTAGAACAATTGATGCTAATGCGCCTGAAAATTGTATTCTTGCAACCAACACTTCTTCTATTTCAATTACACAAATTGCTGCCGTTACAAAACGTCCAGAATTAGTAATTGGTATGCACTTCATGAATCCAGTTCCAGTGATGAAATTGGTAGAAATTATTCGTGGTTATGCAACTAGTGACGCTACTACAGCAACCATTATGAACCTATCTAAACAATTAGGTAAAGTGCCTGTAGAAGTAAATGATTATCCTGGTTTCGTAGCCAATCGCATTTTAATGCCTATGATTAATGAAGCTATTTATACTTTATATGAAGGCGTTGCAAAAGTAGAAGCAATTGATACAGTAATGAAATTAGGTATGGCGCATCCAATGGGTCCATTACAATTAGCAGACTTCATAGGTTTAGATGTTTGTTTATCTATTTTACGTGTATTACACGACGGTTTTGGCAATCCCAAATATGCACCATGTCCATTATTAGTGAATATGGTTACAGCAGGCAAATTAGGTGTAAAATCTGGCGAAGGTTTCTACAAATACACTAAAGGCAGCAAAGAATTAGTAGTATCTGAAAGATTCAAATAATTTATATTTTTTTATAGGGCGAAGCCCACCATAGTCCCTTTTCCTAAAAACCCAAACATTTTTATTTTTTTTGAGAAAGGGAGTTTTGCTTTTATTAAAAAAGACATTTCATGATATAATATTTCCATTTATTTATAGTTAAATAAGTATAGGAAAAAAAGCAAAAGAAATCCCTTGTGTATCAAATATTCTTTAAGGCTATTTTCTAAATAGAGAAAAAATATTATCTTCAATTATAGCATTGAAAGCTATATTCATTTTATCATATAAAAACGTATTCTTTATGCGAAGTTATTGCCTTAGTACCTCGTGCGGTTTATTTGTACGTTTTTTGTTATTATGCTTTGTTTTTGTGGGCATGGGTCATCTTCATTTGCAGGCGCAAGTGGACACTAATCCCTTGCCTGAAAATCAAGAAGCATTAGTAGCAGAAATAGAAAAAATATTAAGTTATCAGAATCAATCTGAGCCTTTAGCCATATTTGAACAATTCAAAAAAAATGTTAAAGCTAAACGTGTTAATACAGAACATTATACTGCTATTGTAAGCTTAGGAAATGAAATGATTAAACGTAAAATGAAGCGTTATAATTATTTTAAACATCTTATTGCTACAATGAATGCTTTCATTGAAGAGCCTGATTATTCTAGCAAATATCTCAACCAATATTTAGAAATTTCTATTCGTTTGCTAGAAGAACATGTTGATAAAAAAGACCAATTTAAAGAAAAAAAAGACTTATATTTCAATTATGAAGAATACTTAAAATTTTCTACTTATTTCTGGGTAAATAAAAATTTATATCAGGCTGGTAGTGGAGGTGGTCATGTTTGGCGCACAGAAAGCCAAGACTTCATCATGAAATATGATAGCGTATTAAGTATTACTTATAATGATACTAAACTTTTTTGCTACAATAAAGCAGACTCTTTAATTATACATAATGCTAAGGGTGTTTACTATCCACATGACAATAGATGGGAAGGAACTCGTGGTCGTGTAGAATGGAATCAAGAAGGTGCTATGGATGCTTATTGCGAATTAAATAGCTATAGTATCAATATGCGCAATACTGAGTACAAATCTGAAAATGCTGTTCTCTCTTACAACTCCATTATTAAAAAACCATTAGAAGGTATAGTAAGAGATCGTATTGCTAAGCGCAAACCTACAGATATGCGTACACCATCTTTCGAATCACATAATAGAGATGTTGTTTTAGATAATATTGGTGATGGTGTAACTTATGAAGGTGGTTTTTCTTTGCGTGGTTCTACTGTACGTGGTTTTGGTGATGCACAAAAAAAATCTACTGTTACTATTCACGATAAAACCAATAAACGTGTAATTCGTGCTACTGCCGCTGCTTTTGATATTATTCGAGGTGAGCGTGTTATTTCTGATGATGCTGAAGTAAGCATATATATTTATGCTGAAGCACCTGATACACATTCTATCTATCATCCCAATATTCGTATGACATATAGCATACCTAAACGTGAGGTAGAGCTTACTCGTGGTGCATCCATTGCTTCTAAAGTACCATTCTTCAACTCTTATCAAAGAATGGAGATTAATACGCCAGTTATTAAATGGCATATTGATAGTACTACTGTAAACTTAGGTGATGATAAACAAGATGTTACTTTCGACTCTGAAACATTTTTCGATAGAGCTATTTTTGATAGATATCAGCCTTCTAGTACTTATAACTATATTATTATTTTCTCGGGTTATTCCGAAAAGCTAGCCCAACATAAAGAGGAACTAGAAAAACATGGTCCTGAAATGCCTGATGGTAGTTCAATGGATGATATTTATAAAGATGTTTGTGATGCTTATCCTGAAGTTTGTTCTCCACATCCAATAACAGGTAAAATGCTCCCTACTGATATTATTGAAAAAGAACAACAAGCTCTGGCTAATGCAGAAGTTGAAGCTGCCGAAAATGCTACTAAATCACAAGGCATAGACCCTCATAATATTCATGCCAATATACTTGCACGTTTATTAGATAAACGATTAGAAGGTAAAGAATTTCTTACTCCTAAAGAGTTTAGAGAAAAAGAAAAAGCTATGGAGCAAAAATTAGGTCCTAATTTTAGAAAAACACCTAATTATAAAGCTTTCCGTGATAGATATGTAGATATAGCACAAGTAGAATTACTTACACCTAGACCATCTCATACTATAGACAATACCATGCGTCTATTTTATGATATGATGGCTGATGGTTTCCTTATCTATAGTCCTACAGATACCATAGTATCTCTACGTCCAAAAATTTTCCACTATCGCCATTCTGCCAACACTACAGACAATCAATATGACTTTGATAAATTGCGTATTAAATCCGTACGTGGTGATAGTAAAAAACGTCAACAAAATGCTTCTATAGATTTGGCTACAGGTAGTATTGAAGTAGGTAATGTTAGAGAATTTATTTTAAGTGAAAGTAAACGTGTAATTGCCAATCTAGATGCAGCTAGTAATACTGCTACTTTGAAAAAAGGTAGGGACTTAGATTTCTCTGGCGACCTATATGCTGGTTTATTCCAATTTACAGGTCGTTCTTTCCACTTCAATTATGAAAACTTTGAAGTAGAAATGGATTCTATAGATGCTATCTTTGTGCGTATTTTCAAACGCTTTAGTTATGATGAAATTATTCCTGAAGATGAAATTACAGATGAACAAAGAGGTCGTTTTACCAACTTACATTACTATGATTTAGAAGAAGGTCCTAATGGTCCTGAAAAAATTTATAGTAATCAAAAAGTATTAATTAATAATCGTATTGTTAATACACGCGGTGTATTAAAAATTGATATTGCAAATAACAAATCAGGTCGTCAAAAACAAAAAGATACTGAAAAACTACCAGATTTCGACTCAGGTGCTGAAAGTCCTGCTGGCTTTGTTTATTTTGACAATCCTGAAAATATACATGGTGAAGAAGCCTATCCTAGAGAAAACTTTTTCTATGAAATTGCAGCACCTTTCGTAAGAGATAGTTTATTATCTTTTGCTCCAGAATCTTGGCGTATTAAAGGTAAATTTACTTCTGATAATATTTTCCCTGTTATTGATGAACCTTTACGAATTATGTTCCATGACCTTTCTTTCGGTTTTGAACGTGAAACGCCTAAAGATGGCTTACCAATTTACTTGAGAGATGAACCTCAAGGAAAAGGTATTTATAAAGGTATATTTGGTATGTCTAATGAAGGTTTATTGGGCAAAGGTAATCTAACTTATTTAGGTGCGAATATTGAATCAGAATATATTGTTTTCTTCCCAGAATTATTCAAAGCTTTTGATGTTGAAAACTTCCACCTTGACCCTTCCACACAAGATGGTGTAGAATTCCCTAAAGTAGATGGTAAAGAAGTAATTATTGACTGGGCGCCTTATAGCGACTCTATGTATATTCAATCCAACTTAGAAAATAATGATGAACCTTTCTATTTATTTGATAAAGGAGAACATACACTAGTAGGTGCTTTAATCCTTACGCCACAAGGTTTATTAGGAGAAGGGGAATTTGAATGGGATGAAGGTTACTTAAAATCTAACCCAGGTAGTAATTTCCGTTTTGGTAGTTTTGATGTTTATTCTCCTTCTACTCTAGCACGTATTAAATCTACAGGTAAAAGTCATTTTGCTTTTGAAAATGATGATGTAGAAGCTACTATTGATTTTACTAAACGTTTTGGCGATTTTATTTCTAATAATAAAGATTTAAGTTCAGACCTTCCTTACAATGCTTATAAAACTTCTCTAGACCGCTTCTATTGGGAAATGGATAAGCATCAAATTATTATTGAATCTACAGAAGGAAAAGCGGGCTTCTTCCTTGCTACAGAACAAGTACAAGACTCTTTATTCTTTATGGGTGAAAGAGCAGATTATGACTTAAATACAGGTTTATTACGTATTGATGGTGTAGAACATATTCGTGTTGCTGATGCTTTTATTTATCCTGAAAATCAACACGTAGAAATTGAAGAACGTGCGCATATGCGTACTTTAGTAAATTCTAAAGTAGTAGCTGATACATCTAATCAAAATCACGTTATTCAGAATGCTACCATCAACATTTTAAGTCGTCGTGAATACAATGCTAATGGTTATCTTGAATTCAATATTGATGGACATAAAGAACAGCAAATCAAATTTGATAACGTAAGGGTAGAACAAATTGGCGAAAACTTCGTAACACAAGGTAGTGGTTCAGTACAAGAAGAAGATCAATTCTATTTAGATAAGAAAACCTTATTCAAAGGCAATGTAGATTTGAGTGCTGAAAGTAAAGACCTTGTCTTTAAAGGTTATGCTAAACTTACCTCTGAAGCCTTACCTATAAAAGAATGGTTTGCTATTGATTCTCGTATTGATAAAAAGAATGTTGGTATTTCTTATAATGAACCTCAAAGTCCTGATGGACAAACCCTTTATACAGGTATTTATCTCAACTCTGAAGAAGGTACTGTTTATCCTGCTATTATGGCTCCCAAAAGAGAAATAAGCGATAGAAGTATTTTCTCTGTTACAGGTTTGGTACATTATAATAATAAGGATGATGCTTATATGTTTGGTGACTCTGCCAAAATCTTTACACAAGAAACCGATAGAGAACCGCTAGCAGGTAAGAAAATGACTGTAGCTGAAAAAACATCTAAAGTAACGGCTGAAGGTAAATTTGATTTTCAACAAGGTTTCAATCGTGCTGGTATGCCTTTTGTAGGTGTAGATGCTATAGGGGACTTCTCTTTCTTCCTCAATAAAGCTAGCCAATTGCGTTTTGATGTAGCATTAAATATTGATATGGCTTTACCTACATTAATTACTGATGCTGTTTCTCAAGAATTATTAGCGGATATGGCTATTGTAGAACCAATATTCTATACTAATATGGCTAATATTCGTTTAAAACGCTATTTACTAGAGTTTTTAGGTGCCGATAAATTTGAAAAAATTTGGAAAAAAGTAGAAGAAGATAATCGTTTGAATTTACCAAGTGATTTTCCACATACTTTTTTCTTTACTAAAATGACTTTAGCTTGGAGTGAGAAAAACCAATCTTTTGTAAGTATTGGCAATGTACAATTAGCTTCTTTAGCTGGTAAACATATTGGTCAAACAATTCAAGGTGGTGTAGAAATTATTCCTGACCCTATTAAAGGTGATATTTTAAATTTCTATATTATTGCGCCTAGTGGTGAATGGTATTATTTTTCTTATCAAGGTGATTTAGTAAGAACTGCTTCTTCTAAACCTGAATATGCTAATAATATTACCGCTATGAAAGCTAAAGACAAAAAAGTAAAAACTTCTAATGGTGAAAGTATTAAAATCGATATTTCAAATGCTGGTGAATACAATGCTATGAAAAATCGTGTCTTAAACGGATTCTAATATTAGAAATATATTATATTTTAAAATAAAATTGCGTATATTCGCGCTGTTTTTAAAGTACTATAATCTTAAACTTTGATTATAGTACTTTTTTTTAGCCGTAAAAATGACTTTTATTTTTCCCAAAAACCATACTCCCTTTTTCAAAAAAATTATTCTACCCTTTTTTATTTTTTACTGACCTACATTGCTATAACTTTATTTTAGCGCAACAAACTATGCAAACTACAAAATCTTTCATTTCCAGTTTATTATTCTTGGTTGTATTTTCTGCTTGTCAAAAAGAGGAATTAACTAATTGGTCGCCTGCTGAAAATCTTCTCCATGGCGAAGAATTATTAATGGATATTTTCATTCAATCACAGTACCTCAATGAAGGCTACAATACTTATTATCAAGACAATTGTGCTGCACTACATTCGGACAGCAATAATGAATTTACATTAGTCTATGACTTCAATAGCAATTGTAATTTCCCCAATAATGGTAGACCACGTTTCGCTTCGCTTAATATTCTAAAAAATCAGCCTACGCAGTATAATCATCGCACAGTTTTAATGGTAGAATATTATGAATTAAATAATTATATTTTCTCTGGAAAAGTAAATATAGATATAGCAGAAGAACAGGACATGAAAGTATACCATATAAGTACAGAAAATGTCCATATTAAGCATAAAAATAATGAATCTTTTGCTTGGTCTTGTCAGCAAAAAATCACTTGGAAACAAGGCAGCCATACTACTTATTTTTTAAATGGCAATACTGCTTTTGACGATGATATTTATCATGTTGAAGGCTATTCTACTTATACAAGTCATGATGGTAAAACTTATACTGCAACCATTATTACACCTATAGAAAAAAACACTTCTTGTCGTTGGATTCAACGCGGTGTAATGAGTTTGGATTTAGGAGAAAAGGACAAGCAAATGTTAGATTTTGGAGATGGTGTTTGCAATAATTTAGTACTCATTTCAGTAGATAGATGGAATAAAGCTATACATACTTTACAATAATAAAAAAACGCATAAATAAGAGTTATTAATTCTTATCTATGCGTTTTATTTTTTCTCTCTTTTTTTTGAGAAAGGGAGTATGGTGGTTTCGCCCTTTTTTATTTTTTTCTAAAAAAAACGAAGTTATTTTTATTACATTTTTTCTGGCATTTGAATACCTAATAAACCACCTACATAAACAAAAGCTTCACGTACCACTTTACTCAAAGCTACTCTAAATTCTGTAGCTTCTAAATTAGTGGCATCAATGATTTTTAAGTCATTATAGAAACGATGGTAAGCTCTTGCCAAATTATACAAATAATTGGCAATTTCGCCTGCATTATAAGCTTCTGCTGCTTTAGTAATTACATTTGGTAATGCGCTAATTAATTGTAATAATTCTTTCTCTTGCGCTTGTAAAACATGTTTATCAAAACTACCTGTAAGATTCAAACCACTTTGTGCTAATCTTCTAGCTACGCCACAAGTACGCACATGTGCATTTTGAATATAAGGACCTGTTTGACCTTGTAAATCAATAGATTGACTAGGGTCGAAAACCATATTTTTTACAGGCTCTACTTTCAAAATAAAGAATTTCAATGCAGCCAAAGCAACTTGCTCATAAATAGCTGCTTGTTGTTCTGCTGTACAATCATCTAAAGTATTTCTATCTTGAGAAGCTTCTTTTACTGCTTCAGTCAATTCATTGATTAAATCATCTGCATCAACTACAGTACCTTCTCTCGATTTCATACGACCAGTTGGTAAATTTACCATACCATAAGAAAGATGATGACATTGTTCAGAGAATTTATAACCTAAACGGCGTAATATCTCGAATAAAACTTTGAAGTGATACTCTTGTTCATTACCTACAACATAAATCATTTTATCCATGTCGAAGTCTTGGAAACGCAAAAATGCAGTGCCCAAATCTTGTGTAATATACATAGAAGTACCATCATTACGCAATACAGCTTTATGATCTAATTTTGCGTCTTCTAAGTTAATCCAAACAGAACCATCTTCTTTTTTATAGAAAATACTATTTTCAGATTGAAGGCTGTTTTCTACTAATTCTTTACCTGTAAGATAAGTATTAGATTCATAGTATAATTTATCGAAATTTACGCCAAGTTTTTCATAAGTTTGAGCAAAACCAGCATATACCCAACCATTCATTGTATTCCAAAGTGCAATTACATCTTCTTTGCCAGCTTCCCAATCATTCAACATTTGTTTTACTTGCAAACCTAATTCAGATGCAGTATTGAAATAAATGTTTTTATGAATTTCTTTATAGAAGAATTTTTGTAAATCTTCTTCTGTAATTACTGGGTCACTTTCTAAAGGTGTACCTGCTTTTTTAGCAGCTTGATATTGCTCTTTAATTAAATTTTTAGTCGTTTTGGCACGATTTTCATTTGCATCAGCCCAAGCATTATAAGCTGCTAAACCAGCTTCAGTACTTTGCCAAGCTTTATATTCTGCTTGAAATTTTTGTTCAAAAACTACATAGTATTTCCCTACCAAATGGTCACCTTTAATGCCTGTATTTTCAGGAGTTTCGCCATTACCAAAAAGTTGCCAAGCAAGCATAGATTTACAAATATGTACACCTCTATCATTGATGATTTGTACTTTCTTTACATTGTAACCAGCTGCCTTCAAAATCTCTGCTGTAGCATAGCCTAATAAGTTATTTCGGATATGACCTAAGTGCAAAGGTTTATTCGTATTTGGAGAAGAATATTCTACTACAACTGTTTTACCATTGCTCGGTAAATCGGCAATTGCATTTTTGCCTAAATCTTGTAAAAAAGAAATCCAATAAGCATCACTCAAAACCACATTACAATAGCCCGCTACTACATTGAAGCGTACTACCAATTCTGGTGCTTGTTCTACTAATGCCTCGCCTATACGTTGCGCAATATCTTGCGGTTTAAGTTTCAAGGCTTTTACAAGTGGAAAAACCACTACTGCAAAATCACCTTCAAATTTCGGGTCTGTATTCGCAATTTGAACTTCTTCGCTACTGATATTCAGCCCATAAATCGCTTGAACAACTTGAGCTACTTTTTCCTGTAATAATTGCATTTTATCAATAAAGTATATAGAATTAAGAAACTGTGTTTTTTTATTTTTTTTGGAAAGGGAGTATGGTATTTTTTCTTTCAAAAAAGCCCTTTACCAATATGCTATAGCGGTCTTAATTTCTTTTTTTGTTCTTGGTGTAAACTTCAAAGAAAGAGACAAATTTGTTTGTGTTTTGAGCATAGCCCAAGAAGGCAATACTTCTACTTTTGGCGATAATTTTAATGATAAATTATCACTTACATCGAAAGTACGCAAATGTGCATCTACATAAGCATCTGCAATGGTTAATCCATAAAATAAAACACCAAATATTAATCCATATTCGTACTGACTTCTATAGAAATTCTTTTGCAATTGCAATTCTCTCAAAGAAGCATTTGGATTACTTGGATGTGTATAAGTAGTATTCGGATTATCATCACCTTGCTCATTATAAGCACGCTTATATTTTCTATATTCACTATAAGAAGAAATCCCCCAATAGCCCAAACCACCTATACCGCCATATACTATAGGCAATTTCCAATATTTGCCATTATAAATTTGACCAGCACCTGGCAACAATGCTAATAAAGCAGCTGTTTTAGGCGAATGTTCTTTTTTCTTTTTTACTATGCTTTCTGTTGTTTTATTTTTACCTATAGTATCCAATAATACTACTTTATCTTTCACTACAGTAGGATTATTATTGCTTGTAGTATTGGCATTATTTGTTTTACCTTTACCTCCGCCCATTTTTCCAGCTTTATCATGAGCACTAGTATTATTACTTATTGTATCTATAGGTTGCACTATAACATTAGGTAAAGAATCCACTACAGTATTTATACTTGGTATAGAATCTTGTGTTTGAGCCAATACATAAGCTAAACTAAAACAATGACAGCATATAGTAAATATCCATTTTAAATGAATGGTCATAAATAATATGAAATTAATTATTTGAGTAAATCCTCTTCTCTATTGTCTATAAGATCCAAAATGCGATTCAAATCTTCATCATTTTCGAAATGAATAACCATTTGTCCTTTGCCATCATTATTGCGTTTCAATTGTACACGAGTAGAAAAAAGAGAAGCTAATTTCTTTTGTAAATCTTGATGTGCATTAGGTAAAATTTCTTTTTCTGGCGCAACTTTAGTTTTATTTTGCTTATACAATTGTGCCAATTGTTCTACTTGACGCACAGACAAATCCTTTTCAATAATTTCTCTGAAAATACTCATTTGCAAAGCAAAATCATCAATACCAACCAAAACACGAGCATGTCCCATAGAAATTTGCCCTTTTTGCAAACCTACTTGTATACTTTCTGGCAATTTGAGTAAGCGCAAATAATTGGCAACAGTTTCACGTTTTTTACCTACACGGCGTGCTACATCTTCTTGCACCAATTTAAATTCTTCCATCAAACGCTTGTAAGTAATGGCTACCTCTATAGCATTGAGTTCGGCACGTTGAATATTTTCAACTAAAGCCATTTCCATCATTTCTTCATCATTTGCCTGACGAACAAAAGCTGGCACTGCTTGCAAACCTGCCATTTTAGAAGCACGTAAACGACGCTCTCCTGATATTAATTGAAATTTATTCCCACCTAAACTACGCACAGTAATAGGTTGTATCAAACCATGTTGATGAATAGAATCTGCCAATTCTTGTAAAGCTACTGGATCAAATTCTACACGAGGTTGATATGGATTTACTTCAATATTTGCTAATTCAATTTGTGAAATATTATTCACAGTAGAAGGATTGCTCTGAATTTCAGGGTTAATATTGGAAAGTAAGGCACCAATACCTAAACCTTTAGATTCTTTTTTCTTATCTGCCATGTCTGTATATATGCTGTAAATATAGAGTGTATCTGAATGTAAAATATCGTATTTATCGACAATTTAGAGTGCAAAACTAGCAAAAAAATATTAACATTGCTCACTATATTATCAATTATCTTAGTGTATTGTTTAAGAAATAAGTAGCTTATGCCTTATTAAATATAAAAATAAAAACTTATTATTGTAGCTAAACCTTTTTACTTAGTCATATTAAAAACTCCAGCTATCTATGAAATCATTCGAATGGTCTTGGAAAAATCCTGCTCAAGTAGACATTTATGCTAAAATGTGGACTAGCGAAACAGACAAGCAACCTCAAGCAATTGTTATTTTACAACATGGTTTGGGCGAACATATAGGTCGCTATGAACATGTAGCAGCTTACCTCACTGCTCACAATATTGTCATGATGGGTAATGATAGAAGTGGACATGGAAAATCAGGTGCTAAACGTGGACATATTCATAAATATACTTATACTTTTGATGATATTCAACAACTAAAAGCTAAAGCACAGAGTTTATATCCTAATGTGCCTTTATTTTTATATGGACATAGTATGGGCGGTGGTATAGTTGTGAATTATTTAGTAACACAAAAAGATAAAGATTTTAAAGGCGTAATTGCTACAGGTCCAGCTTTTAAGCCAGGTACTAAACCATCTAGTATTGATTTAGTCTTAGGAAAATTAATGCGTTCTATTTATGGTGGTTTTACGCAAAATAATGGTCTAGATTTAGCTTATTTGAGCAGAGATACTAGTGTAATAGAAGCTTATAAAAACGATACTTTAGTACATGGCAAACTCTCTGCCGAAACAGGTTTAGGTTTATTAGAATTTGGACAAGAGGCTTTAGATAAAGTAGATGAATTGGCTGTACCTTTATTGCTTTTACATGGTACAGACGATAAACTTACAGACCCTAAAAGTAGTGAGGAATTTGTCAAAAAGGCTAAAGGCGATTTAACATACAAATTTTATGAAGGATGGAGACATGAATTGCATAATGAAATTGGCAAAGAAGAAGTTTTAAAATTGATTTTAGATTGGATTATTAGCAAAAGTTAAGATTCTTCTCTAAAGGCTTCTTTCTTTCAAAAGTTTTATTTTATATTTACAGTCTCAAAAATCCTATACTTTTTATTTTCATCATTAATAATTACTGTAACATTATGGCAATGTCAGCACGCGATTTCATCTTAGGCTTAACAGATAAAATTAATCCGGAAGCTTTAGTTGGTAAAGAAGACACAAGATTCCACTTCAAATTAGATGGTGAAGGTGGTGGTGATTTTACAGCTGCTATTGAGCAAGGTAAATTACTTATTCAAGAAGGTCTTTCTGGCGATGCAAAATGCACAGTAAGTGCAGCAGCAAAAACGCTTATGGAAATCATTAAAGGTGAACGCAACCCAACAATGGCTTTCATGACTGGTAAAATCAAAGTAAGCAATATCGGTGAATTAATGAAATATGCAAAGACTTTCGGTTTAATGTAATCCTTCATTAATATAGAGAAAAGATAAATCTTTATCTTTTTTGCGATATTCCTATAATAACCTGTTTGTATACTTTACAAACAGGTTTTATTTTTTAGAACAAATGCCATACTCCCTTTCTCAAAAAAAATTAACAAATATTAAGATATTCTTGACTATAATTCATTTGAGGAATTTTGTTGCTATGCTTATATTGCAGCTTTTATAGCTTATAAAAAAATATAGTTTATAAAGCGATTTTGTAAAGGCGTATGATTTGGCTAAAGCTTTATCTTTTGTTATATTTGAGCCCACTTTAAATAGTCAAGCGCTGGAAAAAAATAAGCGCCCTAAGTAATCTTATATACTTCTCAGTAATTATGAAAATTTTACAACTTTGCAAAAAGTTCCCTTATCCATTAAAAGATGGAGAATCTATAGCTATTGCTAATCTTAGTCAAGCATTACATCAAGCTGGCTGCGAGCTCACTTTGTTGACGATGAATACAGCAAAGCATAAATTTGATATAGCGAATTTACCTAAAAGTTATAATCACTATAAAGCCATTTATGAAGTGGAGGTAGATAATCGCATAAAAGTAGTAGATGCTTTTTTGAATCTTTTTAGTAGTGAATCTTATCATATTAAGCGATTTATATCGCCAGCATTTGAAGCTAAGTTGATAGAATTATTATCTACAGAAAAGTATGATATAGTACAATTGGAGACTTTATATTTGGCGCCTTATGTTGATATTATACGTCAGTATAGCGATGCTAAAATCGTTATGCGTTCACATAATGTAGAATATGAAATATGGAAACGCGTTACTCAAAACACGCAATTCTTTTTGAAAAAATGGTATTTAGGTTTATTGACTAAAAGACTAAAGCATTTTGAAATTGCCAATATTAATCAATACGATTATTTATTGGCAATAACGCAAAGAGATTTAGATTTTCATAGACATTTAGGTTGTACAGTACCTGCTACTGTAGTACCTATAGGTTTGGATAGCACGCGTTATAGTCATATTTTAGAAAAGGCAAATAATTCTGCTTTAATTAATCATCAGAATCATAATATAGTACCAGAAAAACTTTCTTGCTGTTTTATTGGAGCTTTAGATTGGATGCCTAATATTGAAGGTGTAGAATGGCTTTTGAAAGAAATTTGGCCTAAAGTAATTGCTAAAGAGCCTGAAGCTATTTTATATATAGCAGGTCGATATACACCAGATTGGTTAATGGATGGTCATTGGCCTAATGTTGAAATTTGTGGGGAAGTAGAAAATGCAGCAGAATTTATTGCCAACAATGATATTATGCTCGTGCCTTTGCTTTCTGGCGGTGGTATGCGTGTAAAAATTTTGGAAGGTATGGCACTTTCTAAATTAGTGATTAGTACAAGCATTGGTATAGAAGGTATATCGGCTGTGCATGGAGAGGAAGCTTTAGTGGCAGATTCTAGTGAAGATTTTGCTCAAGAAATTGTTAATGCATTTAGAGATATTAATATGATAAAACGTATTTCTAAAAATGCAAAAGATTTTGTTGCTAAAAGTTATGATAATAAAGCCATTGCTGAACAATTAATTCAGTTTTATGAAGCACAATTGTCTGAAAAAACACCTTCTTCTGTTCATTAAAAACCATATCCCCTTTCCCAAAAAATGAAAAAAAAATCCCTATATTCCTATTAATAGGATTTTGCACTTTATTATTAACCTCTATAGCTGCACAAAAATCTATGTTCGATAATATTGATGAATTGCCAGATGGCATACAAAAACTTTTGAAAGTATATCCAGACCATTTTAAAGGCGCTACAAAAAATAGCATTATTTGGAAAGATGGCACAGAGATGATTTATGATGATGGTATTGCCAATAAATCTTATAAAGATTTGCTTGATAAGCCCGATTTACAAGATCAATTTGCTATGCCTTATCCTATGGATGAAGTTTTTAAAGAACCAAGCAAAAATGAAGATCCTGGGCGCATACGCTATGAGCCTTTTTTCAAAAAAATGTATGGCAATAGTGCTGCGGAAGTTAAAAAGAATTTGACAACTATCCGTTGGATGCCTAAGACTTTCAATACACCTTTACAAGTTACTACCATCAATAATGTACATGAAAAAATGATTGCGCTTTCGGCAGAATTGGACGAAAGAAAAGAATTTCATCGCTATTTGAAAAACCCTGGTGGTACTTTCAATTGGCGTGTAATTGCAGGCACTAATCGTTTGAGTGCGCATAGTTTTGGTATGACTATAGATATTAATGTTGCCTTGTCTGATTATTGGCGTTGGGGCATTGCCAACCCAGCAGATGATGGCTCTATTACCATCAAATATAAAAACCGTATTCCCTTAGAATTAGTTAAAATATTTGAAAAGCATGGTTTTATTTGGGGCGGCAAATGGTATCATTATGATTCTATGCATTTTGAATATCGCCCTGAATTATTGCCCCTTCAAGATTAAAATATTTATCTTAAATCTTCTTACTTTTCCTTTTCAATTATGCCTAAAGCAGCCTATTATATTTCAACTTTATATTTACTTTTTCAGTCTATTTCAACACTTTTTGCGCAAGCACCGCAATGGTATGGCTATAAAAGTCAATGGATAAATTTAGCCACTTTAGAAGTAAAAGATAAGGTAGATTTTCAACCAGAAACAGACTTTAAAAATCATCATCCTTTATATCAATCTTATTTTGGCGGACTTTCTATAGATAAATTAGCTTATAAAGCTAGATATTTTGAAATTCAACCTAATAATGGCTTAAAATTGACCAATTTGCGTACAGATGAAAGCCTTTTATTAGAAAATCCTGATAGCAAAATCCAAGCACTTGGACAGCATTTTTTGTTTGCAGTACAAGATGGCATTTGCTATGTAAAGCATTTGATTGGTAAAGAAGGTTATAAGATTTATAAATATAATTTGGCTGGCGAAAAAGTTTTTACACAGACTTTACAGCATACAGAAGATATTAAAAAATCGGACTTAGAATATTCGCGTCAATATTTACAATATTTGAGCCATACGCCTTGGGAAATTGTTTTCACCGCTTATGAAAATTCTCAAAATATTACTTATGTTTTAGATTTAACTACAGGGGCTTTAGAAGAAATTCCTTTCTCTGTAAAAGGCGTGATTTTAGCTGCTCCTAAGGCTGAAGATACGCAAAGAAAACATGAAGGTTTTTTGAGCATAAAACAAGAACAATTACACATTACCTTTAAAAAGGCTGGAACAAAAACTATTCAAGTAAATTTACCAAATATTAGTAAATACAATACTTTAGAAGGTATTTTGAAGGAAAAAATATTAGTAGTAATAGCTTATAATCGCTCACAAACTGGTGCACATGTATATGCTATTAATTTAGAAAATAATACGCTTATTTGGGAATTACCTCTAAGTACGAAAGTAAATGAAAGTGATATTTTCCATAAAATTTGGTTGTCGCACTTTAATAATAATCTCATTATAGAAGCTAATAAGAATACAGGTAGATTTTTAGAAATTATTGATTTTGAGAAAGGGAGTAAGGTCTTCGCTCCCGCTCAGTAATTTTTAAAAAAATGAATAAGACTTAAAAAAAGAAATGCTTGCCATCTCCCAAAAGGAGTGACAAGCATTTTTTTTATACACTAAGTAAAGAATAAGGACACTTTCATCTGACAAAGCTTATTTATCAAATTCGCCAAACAATTTAAATGCGTTAGCAGAAGTTTGATGCATAATACGCTCTAAAGGTTCTTCTCTCAAATTCGCTAACTCTTGAGCGATTATAGGAATATATTCGCTACTATTTCTCTTGCCTCTATGCGGATTAGGCGCTAAATAAGGCGCATCAGTTTCTAATAATAAAAATTCTAAAGGTAATTCATGAATAAACTTATTGATTTCGCCATTTTTATAAGTTAATACTCCACCAATACCTAAATAAAAGCCTAAATTTATAATTTCTTTAGCTTGTTGCAAAGTACCTGTAAAACAGTGAAAAACGCCAGTAAGTGGACCATTTTCTTGAGCAACTTTTACTAAAGCAATTAAGTCATCTATACAATTACTTACTGCTTTATCAGGCGCTGCATTGCGTGCGTGAATTGCTATAGGCAAATTAAGCGCTTGTGCCCATTCGCATTGAGCTAAAAATGCGGCTTTTTGAGCTTCTACATAAGTAAGGTCCCAATAATAATCTAAACCAATTTCGCCTATGGCACAATACTCCCTTTTTTGAAGATATGTTCCAATTTGCTCTAATGTTTCTATATAATTAGCATCTACATAACAAGGATGCAATCCCATCATAGCTTTACAGTTTTTAGGATAAGCAGCCTCTATAGCATGTAATCTTTCAATAGAATCTAAATCTATATTTGGTAAATAGAAATATTTAACTCCATTGGCAATCGCATTTTGCATAACTATATCTCTATCCTTATCAAAGTTTTCGACGTAGATATGCGTATGCGTATCAATAAAAAAATTATTCATAATCAGTTACAATATAAAAGAATCAAACTTATACCGTATCGCCTAAGAATTCTAACATTGACTTCTTATAAACTTCAGGAATTTCGTCTGTATTTAGCAAACAACCAACTGGAATTGGTTCATAAATTTGATCATAGCGTTGTACAGTGTTAGTAGAAACACGACGATAGATATGACGTCTTTCTAAATCAGATGGATGATCTAAACCAGCAGCAGCCAAAAGCTCTACTAAAGCATGAACTGTCTTTTTGTGATAATTGTAAACACGAACTGTTTTATCGGTTACATCCAAACCATTAGCTAATTTAGGATCTTGGGTAGCTACACCTGTTGGACATTTATTGGTATTACATTCTAAAGCTTGAATACAACCTAAAGCCAACATCATAGAACGTGCAGAGTTACAAGCATCAGCACCTAAAGCTAAGTTACGTGCAATATCAAATGCTGTAGCTACACGACCAGAAGCAATTACTCTAATTTCCTTGCGTAAGTCGAAACCACGTAAAGTATCCACAACGAAAGATAAAGCATCTCTCAAAGGCATACCTAAAGAATCTGAGAATTCTACTGGTGCAGCACCTGTACCACCTTCACCACCATCAACTGTGATAAAGTCTGGTTTAATGCCTGTTTTTACCATGGCTTTGCAAATATCATAAAATTCTTTTTCAGAACCAATACAAAGTTTGAAACCAATTGGTAAGCCCCCTGAAAGTTCTCTTAATTCTTGAATAAAATACATTAAACTTTCAGGATTTGTGAAAGCTTGATGGTAAGGCGGAGAAAGTACATCTGTAAATGGTTTTACACCACGAATTTTAGCAATTTCTTCTGTATTTTTCTTAGCTGGAAGAATACCACCATGACCAGGTTTTGCACCTTGAGATAATTTTAATTCTACCATTTTGATTTGTGGTGCTTTAGAGATAGTTTCTCTAAATTTCTCAGGAGAGAAAGAACCATAATCTGTACGGCAACCGAAATAACCTGTACCAATTTGCCAAATCAAATCACCACCGCGCTCTAAATGCGCAAAACTTACACCACCTTCACCTGTATTATGTGCAAAGCCACCCATTAAAGCACCACCATTCAAAGACAAAACAGCTTGTTTTGAAAGGGAGCCATAACTCATAGCTGAAATATTCAAAATACTTAAGTCATAAGGTTTTAAACAAGATTTACCACCCACTCTAACTTTAGGATGTTGATCCATTTGAGCATAATCTTTAGGATATGATGAATGTGCCATCCATTCATAACCTACTTCATAAACATCTACTTGTGTACCAAAAGGTACTGTTTCTGTTACATTTTTAGCACGTTGATATACTAAAGAACGCATACGACGGTTGAATGGTCTACCACTCAAATCCGTTTCAATAAAATATTGTTGCAGTGCAGGGCGTAAAAATTCCATTACATAACGCAATCTACCCACTAAAGGGAAATTGCGGCGAATAGCTTGTTTTCCCTGTATCATATCGCCTATACCTAAAAATAATAGAGGTATAAGAATCACTAATGCCCACAATGCGTGTAGGGACCAATAAATTGCTCCAACTGCTACAAGCGAAAATAAAATAATCGCTCCTACAACAAACTTGAAGCGCATATTTGGAATTACCATAATAAAAATTTAATAATTAAATTATGTATTTCAAAAAACAAGTTAAGAAATATTATTTTGTATAACTGCTATTTGGCTGCTAATTAAGAGAACTTTTTCCAAATAATAACTATTTTATAAAATTTTATGCGGTAAAAGATAAAAAAAATAAAAATAGATTAAACAGGTATTCAATATATATAAACAAATATAGCTATATAAAGTAAACAAAATCATAGGATTTAGTTTAAAAAATATAGCTATTTCTACTTACAAAACTAATTGATTATCTTTTAGTTTATATCAACTTGTAAATCCATTTTTTCTAGTGCTTGTAGCAATAAACTATCAACATTCACTTTACGCTTAAATGATATATATTGCAATTTAATACGTTGTTTAGGAGAATGCAAAATTATATTTAAATTTTGTTCACCTGCATACTCAGTACATAAATTATCTAAGCGATTTATGAGCTCTTGATTTAATTGTTCTATAGAAATGGTTAAAGAGATTTGTTTAATCTTTTCTTTAGCCATACCATCTAGCAAACGAATATCTGTTACTCTATATTCATATTCGCTAGGATTTCTATAACTCTTTTTATAATCCCCTTTTATATGAACTACACTATCTAAATTTAAAAAGTCTTTAAATTTAATATAATTATCTTGGAAAAGGGCAATTTCTATACTAGAATCATAATCCTCTATAGTAAAAATACCGAAGCCTGTTCCTTTTTGATTTACTCTATGATTGGCAGCTGTGACTATACCTGCTATACTTACTTCCTTATCTCTATTTCTTTCCAGAGCTAATTCTTTAATAGGTGTAGCAAAGCGATTATATTCTAAAGCATAATCATTGAGCGGATGTCCACTAATATAAATACCAACAACTTCCTTTTCATATTTTAATTTCTGGATTAAACTCCATTTTTCTTTTATACTTGGTGGAATTGGATCTTCTATTAAATCAGACATACCAGCATCACCAAAAAGCGAATTCATGGATTCTTGCTGCTGTTTATTATAAATAGAATTATATCTACTCAATGTATCAATAAAAGTACCATCTTTATCTGGAGCTAAGTATTGCTCTCTTTCATATTCGAAACAATCTAAAGCACCGCTATAAGCAAAACTTTCCAAACATTTTTTATTAGCAACTTGTGGGGGTACTCTTCTTACAAAATCTGCTAAAGTAGCAAAGTTTCCTTGTTTACGAATTTCCAAAAGTTTTTCTACAGGTCCTTCTCCTACCCCTTTTATAGCCGACAAACCAAAACGAATAGCACCTTTATTGTTTACAGTAAAATTCATCTGACTTTCATTTACATCAGGTCCCAATACTTCTATACCTTGCAATTTACATTCTTGTAACATGAAGTTAAGTGATTCTGTATTATCTTTATTATGCGTCAATACAGAGGCCATAAATTCAGCAGGATAATGCGCCTTGAGATAAGCAGTTTGGAAAGCTACTAATGAATAAGCAGCAGCATGCGAACGATTAAAACCATAAGAAGCGAATTTCTCCATAATTTGGAAAATCTCTCTAGCTTGCTCTTCTGGAACACCTTTTTTTACGGCACCTTCCACAAAAGTAGCAGATTGTTTTTCCATTTCCTCTTTTTTCTTTTTACCCATAGCACGACGCAACAAATCGGCTTGACCAAGCGAATAATCCGCCATAATCTGTGCCGTTTGCATAATCTGCTCTTGATAAACCATAATACCGTAAGTATCTTTCAAAATAGGTTCTAGCCATTCGTGCGGATACTCAATAGGTACTCTACCATGCTTACGATCTACGAAAAGTGGAATATAATCCATAGGACCAGGACGATACAAAGCATTCATAGCAATTAAGTCTTCTATATTAGTAGGCTTCAACTCTTTCAAGTATTTTTGCATACCAGCAGACTCGAATTGGAATAAACCAACCGTTTCCCCACGTTGGAACATTTCAAAAGTCTTAGGATCATCTAAAGGAATTCTATCTGGGTCTATTCTTGCCTCTTCTCCATATCTATCAACTATATTTTGTATAGCATCTTTAATTATAGAAAGAGTTTTCAAACCCAAAAAGTCCATTTTTAGCATACCTGCCGATTCCACCACAGAACCATCAAATTGTGTTACCCACAAATCCGCATCTTTACTCGTAGAAATAGGTATACAATCAGTAAGGTCTTTTGGCGCAATAATAACGCCTGCAGCATGTATACCTGTATTTCGAACAGAACCTTCTAGTTTTCTAGCCTGATTTACAATTTTGCCTTCTTTATCATCTTTAGCAGCAACATCTTTAAGCGCTTGAATATTTGCCAAATCATCAGCATTAAAATCTTCAGCTAATTCTTGTGGCGTTTTCTTAAAAAGCTTAGCCAATTTGGTACCCGGTTTGGAAGGCACATAACCTGCTATTCTATTCGAATCAGGTAAAGGCAAATCCAATACACGTGCTACGTCTTTAATAGAAGACTTTGCCGCCATAGTACCAAAAGTAATAATTTGTGCTACTTGATTTTTACCATATTTATCTACTACCCAATCTATAACATCTTGACGACCATAATCATCAAAGTCAATATCTATATCGGGCATAGAAATACGTTCAGGATTCAAGAAACGTTCAAAAAGTAAATTATATTTAATAGGGTCAATATTAGTAATCCCTAAGCAAAAAGCTACAGCAGAACCAGCTGCTGAACCACGTCCAGGACCTACCGCTACGCCAATCTCTCTAGCTGCATTAATAAAATCTTGTACAATAAGGAAATAACCATCAAAACCCATTTTATTAATAATGCCTAATTCATAATCTAGCCTTTCTTTTACTTTAGGGTCTAAACCATTATACCTAGAAGCAGCTTTTGCCCCCTGATAAGATAAGAATTTTAAATATTCACCTTGATTAGCAAAACCATCAGGCAAACGGAATGAAGGTAAAAGAATATCACTTTTCAATTTAGGCATATAGACTTTATCGAAAATTTCCATAGTATTATCTATAGACTCTGGTACATCTAAAAATAGATTATTCATTTCCGCTTGCGTCTTGAAATAAAAATCTGAACTAGGAAATTTAAAACGGTCTTTTTCGTCCATTTTTTGCCCCGTATTCACACATAAAAGAATGTCATGTGCAAAAGCATCTTCTTCTTCTACATAATGTGAATCGTTGGTAGCAATAAGTTTAATATTATATTTTTTAGCGAATTTAATTAATTGTTGATTGACATCTTCTTGCGAAACACCCAATCCATCAATATTTTCTAATCCTCTATGTCTTTGTAATTCTATATAGAAATCTTCACCAAATACATCCAACCACCATTTTACTAATTCTTCAGCTTTTTTCAAATCGCCATGCAAAATAGCTTGTGGAATTTCGGCACCAATACAACAACTTGTAGCAATTAAACCTTCTTTATATTGCAATAAAAGTGCTTTATCAATGCGTGGATATTTGCCATACATACCTTCTATAAAACCTAAAGAACAAAGTTTAGAAAGATTTCTATATCCTTCTTGATTTTTGGCTAAAAGAAGCTGATGAAAACGATTATCTTTTTCTTGTCTGGCGCGGTTAAATTCTTTTCTATGTCTATCCTCTACCAAATAGAATTCGCAACCTACTATACCTTTCAAATTGCGTTTTTCGGCTTCAGCTACAAATTTAAAAGCACCAAACATATTGCCGTGATCGGTTAATGCAACAGCTTTCATGCCATCTTTAACGGCTTTATCCATCATGGTGCCTATATCGGAAGCACCGTCAAGTAAAGAGAATTGGGTATGACTATGTAAATGAATAAATTCTGGCATTTGTATTTTGGCTTTTAAAATCAATGAATAAGATCTTGTATTTCGCTACTAACAAGAACAAAAAAAACAAGAAAAACCATATCCCCTTTTCAAAAAAAATAAGTCTTAAAAAATCTATTTTGGGAAAGGGAGTTTGGTATTTATATAAACAAAAAAAATCATATAAGGCTGCGAAATTAAACTAATTTAAGATAACCTTTATTAGACTAAGCAGAATTTTAACAAAAAATAAAATTCTATATTTATAAGGCATATTATTTAAAGCCCTATATTTGATGCTAAAGATAAAAATATCACCTTTTTAATAAAAATAATCGTCCTCTAGGCAGCTATTTTAAGCATTGTGTCGTTTTCGAACTATACATACTTGATAAATCTATTAATTTAAATCAAGCACCTATGGACTTGGCTATATATATGACAGACCGCGAAACTCAACTCATTAGAGGGTGTTTGCGTGAAGAAAGATGGGCGCAAAAAGAATTGTACGAGACATTTTATGGCAAAATGTTAGTCGTATGTTCGCGCTATGCCAACCATACAGAAGATGCCAAAGACATACTGAATGAAGGATTTATCAAAGTTTTTAAAAATCTTTATAAATATGAAATTGGCACTTCTTTAGATAGTTGGATTAGGAGAATAATGATTAATACATCAATAGACTTCTACAGAAAACAACTCAAACATAGATCAGAAGATATAGAAGTTTTGAAATATACGGCTTGTGACCAAGCAGATGTTATTAGCCAATATTCTGTTAAAGAATTATTGTCCGTTATACAAGAACTTCCCCCTTCTTATAGAGCTGTTTTTAATCTTTATGCAATTGAAGGATACTCTCACAAAGAAATTGGAAATTTATTAGGAATCACAGAAAGCACTTCACGTTCAAATCTCGTGAAAGCTAGAAGTAAATTAAAACAAATGTTATCAGATTTATATCCTCACAAACAAAATTTGACCTCGCAACATGAAGAATAAATTTGACGCAGACCATGAATTTGATAAAGCGGCTCGTGATGCTTTCGAGAATTTTGAGCTCCCTTTCGACAATAAAGATTGGGAATCATTTCAGACTGCTTATGAAGAGGACAAAAAGAAAAATTACAAATTCTTTCTTGGTCGCTCTATTTTAAACAACAAAGGATGGATATTAGCAATATTGGCGAGTGTTTCGGCTTGTTTTATAGGTTATGCTTTTCAGTTTTATGCTGATTTCAATAGCCCCAAAACAGCCACAGGAATAGAAGAAAATGTAAACAAAGAGATAGCAAAAGGCTTAAATCATGTAGTGCAGCAAGAGGAAGTGAGATATAAGCATGATCAAAATACATTATCGGCAAACTATACTAAGCAATCCCCCAACTTACAGCATAGTAATTCTTATGAAAATACTATAGAAAAATCGACATTGGAAAATAAAGATAATTTAAATTCCAAATCATCACAAGCTAGTAAAGCTTTAGCTGAAAAACCGTATAAAGACAAGCATTTAGCAGCACCTATATCTTATAACAATGCCAATGCAGCGAGTACAAACCAACAAGATTTAGGCAAAGAAAAAGTAGGAAAAGATAGTCATTGGATGGCACCCAAAGCAAATTCAGCGCAACTGGAAGAGCATAAAAAGCAGCAAACTAATAAAGCTACTCAACAAGAAAATTTACTTTCTCAATTGCCTATAGCGCAAGTGAACTTCAATGAAATATCAAAACCGAACTCCCTTTCCCAAAATAATAATGCTCTTATAAACCCAAGCCATTCAAATGAAAATTCACTTGATTTGACTGAAAATATAACAGCAGCAACTATAGCCAATACTAGTGATTTAAGTGCTAAAAATAACACTATAAATAATGCTAGTAAAGAAGCCATTATTTTAGAAAATATAGCTTTAAATACGCAAATACTAGCCGCTAAAAAGAAAAAAGACCCAGGATTTGAATTACGCAAAACTGAGCCACTCAAACCTTTTATACCTCAATTTAGATTAGGCTTAATGACTGGTATAGAAAACTATGCTAATAATAGCTATGGTCAAAGTACTATTGGTTTTACTTTTGGTGTTTTAGGCGAACGTACATTTTCTAAACTTTTCTCTGTACAAGCTGGTATTAATATCAATAGTAGAAAATATGAAAAGACGCATATTCTAGATGAAGCTCATCTTACTACTAGTGTAGCGGCAATTCACGAAAATTTAAATACGCATTTATTCTTATTTCAAATTCCTATACAATTGCAATGGGAACTTTTCAACAATAAGCAATGGCGTATTTATGCGCAAACAGGTATTAATACTTATTTGAATTTTTCTCAGCATTATTCTGGTATACGTGAAATTGCTTTCGAGCAAAATGGCAGTATTACACGTTTCTCTTCCAATATTGGTATGCATGAATATCAAGGCGCATTTTTGCAAACCAAAAGTTTAAAAAATAATATTTTCTTTACCGCTCAAGTGGGCTTAGGTATAGAAAGAAGGTTAAGTGATACATGGAGTTTATTTGTGCAACCGCATATGCAATATCTCATCACTCCGATGAATACTGCTAATGATAAAGGACATATTTTAGCTTTCCATGTGGGTGCAAAAACAACGCTCAAATAAAGCGTTCACTTATAATGATTATTTATTAGCCCTGCCTTAATTGACCTAGAGGTTTCCTTGACTAAGGAGACCTCTTTTTTTATTTTTTTTTGAGAAAGGGAGTATGGTTTTTGTTTATTTATTTTTGAGAACTTAGCTTTTATTTAAATTGTTATAGTATTTATGAAGAATATAATCAATATAGTATTAATTATTAAAGGTTTATTGTTATTATTATACTATTAATATTAAATATAGCTGAATTAAAGCTTATACTATACTTAGATTATATTGAACTAATGCCTTTTGCAAAACCAACTTACTTTTACTATGAAAAAATTAAAATTCATCCTTGTCAACATTTTACCTATAGTACTATTTTTCTTAGTATTTAGCCAAAATGTACAAGCTCAAAATTTATCTTTTGCTATAGATAGAACTAGTGGCAATTTTAGTATTCATAATGAACAACAAGAAAATGTAACAGCTTTATACGAAGTACAATTAGCCGAATTTGATATTTATGATATAGAGCAAAAATATGTAGGTACTATTCAAGTAAAAAACAATAAAATTTTGCCTACAGAGCTTGCACCTAAAGAAACTTTAAAGATTTCTAAAATTCAACTCAAAGACAAACAAACAGCTGCTACCATTACTATTGATGGCAAAAAAACTTATAAAGTCTTACTCAAATAAATTTATTGCTTTATCAAAAGATTTACTGTATTTTAGTAGTACCCAAACATTCTACATTCATACCTTTATCTTTTCAAAAGCATGATTATAAAGCATACAGTAGCTCAAGATCTTAGCCGTGGTTATAAATATGGCGATGGTATTTTTGAGACTTTCAGAATTTACAAAGGCAATATTTTGCTATGGTCTTATCATAAAATGAGATTATTGCAAAGTTTTGTCTTTTTGCGTTTTCAACAACCTGCTAATTTTTCTTTAGAACAATTATATGAAGAAATTATTTTAGCTGCTCAAACACATGCCCAAGATAATGTAAGAGCAAGAGTTACTTTTATTCGAAAAGCAGGTGGTTTTTATACTCCAGAAAGCAATGAATTTGAGTATATTATAGAAACTAGCCCCTTAAGTAGCGCCCCCTTCCCTTTTTATGAAAATGGTTTATCTATAGGCGTTTGCAACAAAATAAAATTATCCTATAATGATGAACTTTCTAATCTAAAAACCATTAGTGCATTACCTTATGTTTTAGCAGCACAAGATGCCAAAGAAAATCAATGGGATGATGCATTACTTACCAATAGTGCAGGCAGACTTTGTGAAGGGAGTAAGGCAAATCTTTGGTTAGTTTTTTATCCAGATAATCAGAACTTTAGAAAATCTCAAAAAAATAATCGCATTACTATAGTCACACCTCCACTTACAGAAGGCTGTATAAGAGGCGTAATGCGTGCCTTTTTGATTGCATTATTGAAAGATTTTAATTTTAATATAGAAGAATTTTCTATAGAAGTACATGACTTAGAACAAGCTAAAGAAGTATGGTTTACCAATACTATAATAGGCATACAATATATTTCTAAAATACAAATTGGCGAAGAGCATTTTAAGTATAAAAGCATATTAGCCAAAAGAGTGCAAAATCTATTAAGTGAAAAAGTAAAGATAGAATAAACTTTCCTTAGGAAATGTAGTTTATATAAATTCTTTTAGCAAAAGGCAAGATTATTTTATAAAATCTTGCCTTTTTTTTTTACCTTAGCCACATTGAATCAAATATCCTTATAAAAATTCAAGTAGAAAATTAAGCACTCGCAAATGCAGAATAAAGAAACTTTACTTTTAGAGATTAAGCAAGCCTTAAATGACCATTACATTTTTAAGGCACAAGAATTATTGGACTACGCTTTGGAAAATTACCCTAATGAACATGACGTTTTACTCTTAAAAGCTGAATATTGTCTTTTATCATGGGAGTATCCTGAAGCGCTTTCTATTTTAGAACAACTTCATGCTAATCATCCAGAAGACAAGGATATTTTACTAAAATATGCTATAGCCCTTATCAAAAATCAAAATAAAGAGGCTAGTATTAATATATTTGAATCATTAACTAAACAATATCCTAATGATGCTGATGTTTTCTTTACTTATGGTAAAGAACTTACTTTAGTTTGTTGGGAAGCTAAAGAATTGGAAAAAGCCATTCGTGCTTTGACTAGAGCTTTAGAATTGGATCCTGAGCGCATTGCTATTTATCCTGAACGCGCCAATGCTTATCAGAACATTGGTAATTATGCACGTGCTTTAGAAGATTTAAACACTTATATAGAGCATTATCCTGATGATGCTAATATTTATCAAAAGCGTATTGCGCTCAATGGCTTTACTAAATCTTATGATGCTGTAAAGGCAGATTATGAATTTTTAATTGCCAAATTCCCAGAAGATACGAATCATCTTTTCAAATATGCAGAATTCCTTTTCAAGGAAGAAGAATATGAAAAATCTTTAGAGATTTTGAATCAACAAATTGCATTAGAAGAAGGGAATGTTTGGGGCTTAATGTTACCTATTACTTTACGTGGCGAATTATATCTTACGCTCAAAGATTATGAAAAGGCTTTAGCGGATTTCGACTTTATTTTAGAGCATGAAGCTGAAAACCATATGGTGCAAAAACTTAGAGCGCAAACTTATTTGGAAATGGGTGATGGCATTGCCTTTTTAGGTGATGTAAATGCTGCTTTAGGTAATAATAATTTTTATAAAGCAGATTTATTAATGATGCGTGGCAATTTCTTTATTGAAAAAGAAGAATATGATGCTGCCGAAGCTGATTTTAATGTTTTCTTACAAGATGAATCTCTTTCTTTCCATATGAAAGATGGTTATTTTGGTTTGGGCTTAATAGCCCACAAACAAGGCGATTTGCAAAAAGCATTTGAGTATTGGACTTTAGCTAAAGAGCAATATCATCCAGAAGCTAAAGAAATGATTGAAACCTATTGCGGCGAATTGCAACATGAAGATATTCATAGTAAAAGTGAAAAAATTGCTTCCGAATTTGCGGAAGCCACTATAGAAAACGCGCAAAATCCCCTTCTCCAAAAATTATTCAATAAAAATTGGAAATTGGATTTAGATATTTCTTTAGAAAATTCTCCTGCTATTAATCAAATGCCTAAAGGCTTATTAGCTTTTTTTATGGAGGCATTCAAAAATATTACTGTTTTCATTAATGAAGAGAAAATTTTCATTATGAACCCTACTGTCACAGAAGATAATAACGACAATAATATTGAAGCTTATTATAAAATTGAAGGCACAGGCAGTGATTATGTCAATATTTATGCTCAACCTTTAAATAAAAAGCCACGTCGTTTATCTCTCTTTATTGATGAAGATTATTTATGTATTACAGGGCTCATGTCTAATATATCTGAAGATAATAATAGCATGACCATGTATTTTGTAGCAAGTGATGAAGCTAGTATAGTAATAGAAGCACCTGAGGTAGTAGAAGCAAGAATGAAAAAAATTGCTGAAAACTTTATTGGTGACTTAATTACCACTATTGTAGATAGTATAGATAATATTGGCGAAATGTTTAATGCACAGGGCGAACCCGTTTCTGACGATTTCCCACAGCAAGAAGAACCAAAAGCCTAAAACAATACCATATTCCCTTTTCATTTTATCTTTCTTTTTATATTAAGCAATTTTTATCTTCATCATGGAACAAGCAACTTTAGAGCAGGAAATACAAACCGCTTTGAAAACAGAGCGCTATGCTATTGTGGAACAAATCTCCTTAACTTATTTGGAGCAATTTCCGCAAAAAGCTTATGGTTTTTATCATTTAGGCATGTGCAAATTCAAGCAAAAACGCTTTGATGAAGCCAAAGAAAATCTAGAAAAAGCTTTAGCACTTTCGCCTAATGATAATAAAATTCTATTTCTTTTGGCAGAAACGCTCTTAGAGTTGCAAGACCGCAATGGGGCTGGCGAAATTTATGAAAAATTAGCCCAAGACCCTAGCGTAAAAGATAATGCAGAAGTCGCTATAGCTTTATCTTCTTTTTATCTTAAAGCTCAAAATTATGAAACGGCTTTAGCACATGCCAATCGTGCTTGCAAAATTGGCGCAACTAATCCTTTATCTTTTTTGCAAACGAGTTATGTATTCGAATATGCAGAAAATTATAAAATGGCTTTAGGCGCAATTACTAAAGCTTTGAGCTTGGCACCGAAAAATATGGATATTCATTATCAATATATTCGTGTATGTAAAAAGGCAAATCGTTTGAAAGATACGCTTAGCTCTTATGAAGCTTTAAATGAACTTTCGCCTAATAATGCTACTTTAGCTTTAGAATATGTAGATACTTTAATTGCTTTAGAAGCTTATGAAAAGGCAGCTATACAATTAGAAAATCTTTTAAATTTTGATGCAGGGAATACGGCATATTTATTTTTAAGTGCTCAGCTAGCGTTCAAATTAGCACAATATGAAAAATGCGCTAATATTTGTAGAAGCATTACTACTTTTGAAGCCCAACATTTTGAAGCTTATCAATTAGGCGCACAGGCTTTAGAAAATGCCTATGAATATGAAAAAGCCATTGATTATTTGAGCGATGGTATTAATGCTGGTGGTTATTTGAATAAAGAATTATTGTATTTGCAGCGTGCTGCTTTATATACTAAACAATACAATTATTTATTGGCATTAAAAGATTATCAATTCCTTAGTCAAAAAGGTGCTTATCAAGGTTTAGGTTATTTGGGTGTTGGACGCATCTATTTGCAACAAGATAGAAAACTAGAAGCTTTCTTTGCTTTGCGTTCTGCTCAAGAACATGGCGCATACGAAGCCATAGACCTTATAGAAACATATTGCCAAACTGAATTGGCAATGGAAGCACGCGATAAAGAAAATGATTTGATACAAGAGTTTGCTGAGCATATAGCAGAGAATAATGCTAATACAATTATTCAAGAAATTGCTGGTACTTATTGGAGATTTGATAAAGCTGCTACTTTGAAAAAGAATCCAGATATTTTCAAAGAATTGCCAGAAGAAACGACTAATACAATTATTGATGCATTCGCTAGCATTTTGGTCATTATCAAGCCTCAAGGTATATTAATGCTTAATCCTAAAGATAAAGATATGCGTGCGCTTTATCGTATAGAAAAGGCGGAAAAAACTAAATTAAATATTGAAGCTACTTTATTAGAAACTCAAGAAATTAGAAAATTTGAATGGATTAAATATCCTAATTTCTTAGCTATAGATGGTTTTGCCGAAGAAGTTTCTTTCCAACTTATTTTTGCACCAAGTGGCTTAAATGATACAGATAAAATAACTTTCAATAAACGCAAGGCAGAAGGCTTACTAAGCTATTTAAATAGCAATAAAGCTTAAAATACGACAATTATATAAAAAATGAAAACGCTTATATCTTTTATAGATACAAGCGTTTTTTTGTCTTAAATAAGGTTTATTTTTGTTTTTGAGCTTCTTCTGTAGCTTGTAGCAAACGAGCCGCTTCTTTGCGTTGTTTTTCTTGCCATAAGCCTTGAAAATACTCTAATTGTTCTTTTACTTTCAAATCGCGTTTATTTAAATGTCTATGATAAGAAGTAATAATAATACCTACCATATAATCAGGGTGCGGCACTCCCATTTTATTGAAATAAGCCGATAAACGAGAACCCTCTCTCAATGACCACTTATGTTCAATCCATTTGCCTAAACTAGCATGTGTACGTTTATCTACTTCTTCATCTGAGAAAGAAAGGAATAATTCTCTAACATCCTCTTCCATTAAAGTATCCAATTGACGGAAACAATCTAATAAATCTCTTGGAATATAAACCCCTTCTATATATTCTAGCTGAATACGTGCTTCATATTGTTTGAGAAAATCCATATACAATTTATTCTTCTCAGGCTTAATACGTACACGTTTTCCTTTAGGGATAAGCGAATCTACTTTAGCAGCTTTTTGTTCTTCTATTATTTTTGCACTTTTATCTACACGTTCTGCTCTAGGATTTCTTGTATTATTTTGTGCATTAATATTAGCATGAACAGCCCCGAATACCAATGCTAAAAGCAATATATAAATCTTCATATTCTTAATTAAATTATAAGGTGATTAAAGAAACCAAAACCATTATAGCTATATAACCGCTGAAATTCTTTTTTTAGTATAAGAATGCCCAAAATTATAGAAATTTTATGAATTTGGTTCAGCCGCTAGCTTTTTATTTTTTAAAACAAAATTGCCTTTAGGCAAACCATATCCCCTTTTTATAATTTAAAATATTTTTTTTGAAAGGGAACCTTTACTCATGATTAGAATCTCCACATTGAGCATGATATTAAAACTTCATACTTTATATATAAACATATTTTTCCTATTATTTATTCTTTTTGCCTATACAACGCCTAGCTTTGGTTGTGATGAAAAAACATTGCAGGAGAACGAAAAATATACACAATTGGTACGTAGTTTCTTGGGAAAAGGGCAAGTAGATAGTGCTATTCATTATCAATTGCAAGCCAAACAACTATTAGACCAAACACTTTGTAATAGTTTAAAAGCTAAAGCTAGTACAAATTTGCTGACGCTTTTTTTTAAAAAAGGGGATATGGCAAATTATCAAAAAGAAAAGCAATATGCTTTATATTTAATTGATCATATTATTCCTGCCACTGATTCTAGCCAAGGTTTACTTTTACAAGCCTTAGGTAATAATACTTTAGAAGAGAAAGATTATAATACAGCAAAAATTTATTTAGATAAGGCTTTGGTTTCTTTTCAAAATAGCAAGGCTTGGCATTCTTATGTGCGTACTGGTATTATATTGAGTAATATGTATCAATATTTACAAGATTATAATCAAATGAAAAAAATCTTGGATGAAGCTTATGGTGTTTTGATTACGAAAATCCCCGACAATTATACTAGTTTGTACAATATACAGCAGAATTATGGTTCTTATTATTATAGAATTGGCGATTATCATCAATCTTTAGATTCTATGACTGCTAGTTTGCTAACGCAAAAAAATAATTTACATACCAAAAGCGATACACATAAACTTATTAGTAGTTATAATAATGTAGGTCTATTATATATAGAAGTTGGTGACATTCAAAAAGCAGAAGAATATTCTATTATTGCTTTTAATATGGCGCTGCAAAATAAAGAATTGCAACATGCTATTCATATTATTTACAATTTTGCTGAGACCTCTCGTGTAAAGGGCGATTATTTGAAAGCTTATGAATATTTGACACAAGCCAAAACCTTATATAAAGAGACTTATGATATTGAGTTAAAAAGCTTTAAAAATATAGCGCCGCAAAGTCAAAATTTATTGATTAATATTAATAATAGCTTGGCGCAAATTTGTCCACTAATTAATAAAGAAGAAGAAGGTTATGAATGTTTAATGCTTAATCAAGCTCTACATCAATGGCAACCTTATAGAGCTTATGAAACTTATCATATTTTAGGCGATTATGCTATGAAAAATAATAGAACGGATTTAAAATCTCCTCTATTCTATTATGAAAAAGCTTTAAATATAACTTTAGATTTATTTAAGGAGCATCATCCCGAAACGGCTAGAATGTATCAAAGCATAGGCAAATACTATCAAAAAGCAAAACAATATAAAAAAGCATTGGATTATTTTGATAAAGGGTTAATTGCTTTGTACAATAAAAATATAAAATATAATCTTGCCTTACTCCCTTCCCCAAATGCTATAAAAGATAGAACATTGTATGCTGAAATATTGCATGATAAAGCAGCTACTGTTTATAGACTTAAGGATAATTATAATGCTTTAAAATATATCTCTTATTCTTATGAATTAATTACGCAAGTACGCGATGAAATTCGAAGCGAAGGCTCTAAATTATTTATTCAAAATAAGCTTATGCCTATTTATGAATTGTATATTCGTTTCTGTTATGAATTATCTGAAGAGTTTGGTCAAGAAAGCGAAAAAGCCCATATTTATATAGGCAAAGCATTAGATATTATAGAAAAAAGCAAAGCTATATTATTGCTAGAAACCCTAAAAGCCTCTAAAGCCAAGAGTGTTGGACATATTCCTGAAGCTATTCTTATTGAAGAAAATCGTCTAAAGAATAAAATTGCTGCTTTAGAAAAATCTATTTTCGAGGCGCAAAATAATGCTAAAAACGATAGTGTCATTGCCTATAGAGAAACTTTAGTTATGCTCAAAGATTCTTTGGAAAAAATGCAAGAAAATATAGAGGCTAATTATAGCCAATATTATAATATTTTAAAGCAAAAACAATCTCCTTCCTTATCTGAAATACAATTAAAAATACCTGCTAATGCACAAGTTTTAGAGTATTTCTTTGGCAATGACCATATTTATATTTGTAATATTACAAAAGAGCAAGCTAGAATTTATCGTATGGTAAAAAATCATCATATAGATAATAAATTGAATGCTTTACAAAATACTTTGACCAATTCTAGTTTATTATTGGAAGATCCTCAGGCTGCTCATCGTTTATTTGTAAATAATGCTTATTTTATTTATGAATCTTTTGTAAAAGAGGTAATTGATACGAATAAAAAGCAATTGATTATAGTGCCTGATGGTTTATTAAATTATATTCCTTTTGAAGCTTTAATTACAGCGGCAATAGCAGGCGACAAAGCTTATGATTTTAAAACTTTACCTTACCTTTTGCATGATTATGATATTTCCTATAATTATTCAATTGCTTTGATGTTGTATGAAAAAGGGGAATATAAAAATACTAAAAGAGCTTATAAAATTTTATCTTTTGCGCCTTCTTATGATTATACTATGCCTTTAGATAGTCAGAGTTTGCAAAAAGCAGCGCATCATATTCGTAAGAATTTGAAAGAACTACCAGGTGCAAAAATGGAAGTAGCAGCATTAGAAGAAAAATTTAGAGGGAAGTATTTATATGATACTTTAGCACAAGAAAGTATTTTTAAAAAGGCTTTACAAGAAAAGCAATATAGTGTATTGCATTTGGCTATGCATGGTTATATAGATAATAAAAGACCAGAATATTCAGGCTTAATTTTTACGCATAATGCAAAAGATAGTATAGAAGATAATATTTTACATGCTTATGAATTAATGCTCATGAAAATTCCTGCTAATTTAGTTGTTTTATCAGCTTGCGAAACAGGTTATGGTCGCTTTGAAAGAGGGGAAAGTGTAGCAAGTATAGGACGTGCTTTTATGCATGCAGGCACGCCTAGCGTGATTATGACTTTATGGCCTATTAATGACCATGCATCAGCTATATTAATGAATTATTTTTATGATAAATTGGCTATAGGCATGGCTAAAGATAAGGCTATGGCTATTTCTAAAAAAACCTATATAGAACATGCCAATCATATTACTGCGCATCCATTTTTTTGGGCTTCTTTTATTCAATTAGGGAGTACGGCAGAAGTTAAAATTAGTCGTAAATTAGCCTTTTCTGATTATGCTTTCTATACCTCTATAATATTATTAACTGGTTTAGGGATATATACATTATATAGAATGCCAAATAAGGCGGTATTAAAAAAGAAAACCAAGCCTGTAGCTTAAATGCCTACAAGCTTGGTTTTCCAAGTTTTTATTTCTGTGCTTTTAGCAATAAGCCTATAGCTACAAAAGTAAAGAGAAAATTCGGTATCCACATAGCTACAAATGGAGAGAAACCTGCATTAGTAGCAAAGGTAGTAGAGAATTTAGTCATAAAGATAAATAAAGCACCAAGCCCTATACCAAAAACTAAATGTAAGCCCATTCCCCCTCTAGTTTTGCGAGAAGCAACAGCAAAGCCAATCATAGTAAGAATTAAATTAGTAAAAGGATCGGCAGTGCGTCTGTAGTTTTCAACTTCATACATAGTAGAATCTGCCATACCTCTACGTTTTTCATAAGCAATATATTCACGCAATTCTGGTGTAGTCATTGCTTGATGATAATTCTTTCTACGCATTACATCAGGAACAGTAAAATTGAGCGTAGTATCTAAAACTGCACCTCTTTCAATTTTTTCATCCATTCCATCTACAGTGCGGATTCTATAATCTCTAAATTGCCATTTGTTGCCTCCTAAAGATTTAATGCCTTTGGCTATAAGTGTTTTAGGTCTTTGAATACCAGAGGAATCATATTCCATTAACCAAACATTACGCCCTGAAGTATCTGCTCTATTGAGTATATGAATATACACTTCTGTATTATTATCTAACATGAAATGTATATTCTCTGTAGGAGTATTAAAGTTATTGCGATAGATATACGTATTTTCAAATTCTACTCGAATTTTACTAGAAGTAGGAAATAAAAAGTGATTCCCCAATAAATGTAATCCTGTAATAACTAAACCACCTATAATATAAGGCACCATAATTCTATAGAAACTTACCCCATTGCCCAACATACCAATTATTTCAGAATTACCCGCCAAGCGAGAAGTAAAGAAAATAACCGTAATGAGTGTATAAATAGGGAAAATTAAACTATTAATGAAGGGAATAAAATTCAAATAGTAATCTATAAAAATTTTAGACCAAGATGGTGCATTAGGTCCTACGAAATCTTCTACTTTCTCTGCTAAATCTATGACCAAAACGAGCATAGAAAACATAATTAAAATAAAAAAGAAAGTACCTAAGAATTTCTTCAGAATATATCTATCTAAGATTGTAAGCATGGATATTGGGAAGGTAATTTATGCTTGAGAAAAGAAATGAAAAATAAAAAAAAAATGCCATACTCCCTTTCCCAAAAAAATTAAAGTCTATTGCTCAATTGTTTTACCATTTGGTCTTTCCATACACCAAAGTCGCCTGCTAAAATGTGCTGACGTGCTTCGCCAACTAACCATAAATAGAATGCTAAATTATGAATAGAAGCAATTTGTTGACCTAAAACTTCTTTAGCATTGAAAAGATGACGCAAATAAGCTTTAGTATAGAAACGAGAAGTAGGATTAGGTGCCTCTGGATCTATAGGCGAGAAATCATCTTTCCATTTCATATTTTTGATATTGATAGTACCGTATTTTGTAAAGAGCAAACCATGGCGTGCATTACGAGTAGGCATAACACAATCGAACATATCTACCCCTAAAGCAATATTTTCTAAAATATTAATAGGAGTGCCTACCCCCATAAGATAACGAGGTTTGTCTTTTGGTAAAATATCACATACCAAATCTGTCATTTCGTACATTTCTTCATCAGGTTCGCCTACAGACAAACCACCAATAGCATTACCAACACTATCATAACTAGCAATTGTTTCGGCAGACTGTTTTCGCAAATCTTTATAAACACTACCTTGTACAATAGGGAATAAAGCTTGTTCATAACCATATAAAGGCGGTGTATTGTGGAAATGTTTCCAACATCTATCCAACCAACGATGCGTCATATGCATAGAGTTTTTAGCATATTTGTAGTCGCAAGGATAAGGTGTACATTCATCGAAAGCCATAATAATATCAGCACCAATTTTGCGCTGAATATCCATTACACCTTCCGGAGTAAATAAATGCTTAGAGCCATCAATATGAGAAGCAAAAGTAGCACCTTCTTCAGTAATTTTTCTTCTATGTGCAAGAGAGAAAACTTGATAGCCACCACTATCTGTTAAAATAGGTTTATCCCAACCATTGAATTTATGTAAGCCACCTGCTTTTTGCAAAATTTCCGTACCAGGACGTAAATACAAGTGATAAGTATTACCTAATATAATTTGCGCCTTAATATCTTCTACTAATTCATGTTGATGTACAGCTTTTACCGTAGCGATGGTGCCGACAGGCATAAAAATAGGCGTTTGAATATCTCCATGAGGAGTTTTTAATACGCCAGCACGAGCTTTAGTAGCTGTATCTGTTGTCTCTAATGTAAAATTAAACATAATAAAACTTAATACTTGGAAGCCATAGCTCCAATTTATTGTATAATTGTAAGATTATTTAAAAGAGCTTTTTTATAAAAAACTAGGTCTTCACTCAATAAATACCACATTTCAAATTAAAATATAATAAAAAATAAAATATGAATAATTATTTAGTTATTATTACATGTCTTTGGAGTATATGCGCTGGCATTAGTATAATTATTTATGGAATAATGGTACTGCGTTGGTATATACACACTTTAAGTAATAATAAAAAATATGAAGTGTGCAAAGATATAAAAAAAGCTATAGATAAAAAGGATTCTTTCTTTAAAAAAGAAATAAGCGTCACTATATTAATATGCGCTAGAAATGAAGCCATAAATCTAGCAAGATTTATACCTGAGATATTAAGACAATATATACCTAAACATGTAAAAGCAGAATTACTGATTGTAGATGACGCTAGCGAAGATAATACTTGGAATGTTATAGAAGATTTAAGAAAAACATATTATAAAAAGAGAATTTTAAGTAAAAGAAAAAGAAAAAATGATAAACAAAATCAGACAAAATCACTTAAATCAACTCAAAAAGTGACTTTAATCAGTGTTTTTTTTAAAAAAGGTATAAAAAAGTATATAAAATATTTAGATATATCATTTTCTTTTCGTAACTTACATATCCACAACAAAAATAACATAGGCAAAAAATTTGCTTTAGCAGCTGGAATAGATGCTGCTAGTAGCGATTTTATTTTAGTAACCGATGCTGATTGTTATCCAAATTCTCGATATTGGTTATCAGGAATGTTGGAAAGACAAACAGAACAGAAAGATGATATTGATTTTGTATTGGGTTATAGTCCTTATGCAAAAACAAAACCACAAAGTTTTCTCAATAAATGGATTAGATTTGAAGCCCTTTTTACTTTATGTCAATATGCCACAGCTGCCCATTGGAAATTACCTTATATGGGTGTAGGTCGCAATATGTTATATAAAAGGAGTGTTTTCACAGAATCTTATCAATGGGAAAAACATAAAGATTTAGTATCAGGAGATGATGATTTATTTGTAAATGCCCAAGCGAATAAAGAGAATACTTGCTTATCCTTACACCCAGACACATGGATATACTCTCTACCTAGTATAAGTTGGAAAAGTTATTTTAGACAAAAGACTAGACATTTTACCACTGGCACTAGATATCAATGGAAACATAAAATATTATTAGGATTATGGACCCAAAGCCATGTTTGGTTTTGGTTATTAAGTCCTAGCATATGTTTATTAGTTTCGAACAGTTTGTTTTACTTATTTCTTTCTGTATTTTTATTTAGGATTTTACTTTTTACAGTTGTTTGCAGTTTACTCTGCCGCACATTTAGTACCAAAGAACTTGTTTTATTCATACCTCTTTTTGATATAGGTCTTGTAATATACTATATCTTATTTGCCCCTATCTTAATGTTGAACATAAACCTAAAAACGTGGAACTAAACAAAAAATTATCGGACAAAGCAGCTGAAGACTTTGATTTTGTTTGTAGAGCTATACAAAAAAATGATCAAAGTGCATATTCAGCATTAATGGCTCGTTATAAAGATGCTGTTTTTCATACAATGCTTAAAATGGTACGTAATAGAGACGATGCAGATGATTTAACAATGGAAGCATTTGCTAAAGCCTTTAATAAATTACATACTTATACGCCAACTTATGCTTTTAGTACATGGTTATTTAAGATAGCAACGAATAATTGTATAGACTTTATTCGTCGTCAAAAACTAGATATGCTTTCTATAGATGAACCTGTAGAGGCGAATAGTGAGCGTGATTTCTCTAATAACTTGCTTTCTAACACTTTAGACCCTGAGGCTAAATTTATTAAAGAGCAAAGACAAAAAATCATGCGCAGTATGCTTTTCAGATTAAGCGATAAATACAGAACAATGATTGAATTAAGATATTTCAAAGAATTATCTTATCAAGAAATCAGTATGCAATTATCTTTACCTGTGGGTACTGTAAAAGCTCAATTATTTAGAGCAAAAGAGCTTTTAGTAGAAATTCTCAAACATAATGAAAATAAGCTATAAATATATTTATATACCTATAGCTTTCAAACAATGCAGTATTGATTTAAAACACTACACTATTTTTTATTTGATTAACTTTAACTATTTTTTGTTTATTATATATTATCTCATCC